>VTLG01015675.1_pt1 | contig 55553 bp, 76 predicted proteins | sample 4694571 | NCBI WGS metagenome assembly VTLG01 (sample SAMN12604809, study PRJNA352737) | marine metagenome | biome: ENVO:00000447; feature: ENVO:00000209|ENVO:00000569|ENVO:01000036; material: ENVO:00002151; isolation source: viral sequences binned using virsorter ... | reverse complement strand
AATCTGGATCATTAGCAGTCTTTGAACTGGTAAGTTTCTTTTTCATTCCACCCATACGAGCACAGAATGATTTCTTTCTAGAACCACCTTCTGGTTGTGGTGCTTTTAAATCTGAACCAGGATTCTCCCTCTCATAGGACTTCCTACCCTTCTCATTCAACCCACCTTCAGGATTCTTACCTGCTTTCTTTGTCCAAGCAGCACCTTCTACATTTAAAGTTTCTGGATAATCTTTATCACCTGGTGTTGCTTTCTTCTCACCCGATCCTGCTTTTATTCTTTTTCTCTTGGCATGAATATTGTCCCAGAGTCCCTTTTTCTTACCTTCAGATAACATTTTCAGACCCTCCTAAATTTTCTGATCCACCTATAGCAAATGGATTGTATTTTGATGTAGCAATTTCATACATTTTGTGATGGATGGATTTCTCCTTCTCTATTTCATCACTTTCATCTGGTTTTTCCATAAACCAATCTGCAATCTCCTCTTCTGGTCTTGGATTAGATTCTAACTCTGCTCTACGTTCTGGAGATGCATACCTATTATCCACCGGTGGTTCATATTCTGAGGGAGCAGTATCTTCCCAATCAAATGATTTATCAGATGGTCGTGATGAATTATGAAACCAATCATCATCTGGTGTAATCACAACTTCCAAAATTAATCTCCATGATATCTTTTTCCACCTGGAGGATCATCAAGGTATCTACCCTGCGATGCTTTCTCAGTAGGACCTCTTCTATCTTGTTTAGCAATCTTTGCTTTGTGTGCAGCATATTCTTTCTTCTGTGCATCAGTCGGTTTATCCCTCTCAGGATCATAGATATTTTTTCTACCAACTTTATCCTTAACAAGATCTAAGGCACTCTTCTTGGGTTTAATACCCTTTGATTTCATTGTAGCATAGGACATAAACTTCCCATCTACTTTCTCACCATGAGAACCTTCTTCTTGGAATTGTAGAAAAGTTTTCATTTCTTGAACTTAGACTTTGCCTTTGCTTTGGCTGCTTCACCTTTAGGATCTTTCTTATACTTGTCAAGCACACTCATAATTTTCCTATTACTAGAACTGTATCGATGCTCTCCAGTCTTATACTCGGAGCCCATCTGCCTCTGCCACATCTTATCTGTAGGAAGTGGCTTATGACCTTCTGTTGTATGCTCTTCACCAACAACTTTCTTAACGTCCTTGGCAAATTTTACAGCAGATTTTACACCAGCCTTAACACCTTTACCAAATTCCTTAGCACGTTTCTCAGGAACCTTACCTTTTGCCCTAGCAGTAGCATAGGTTTTCTTAACCTTACCTATTGCTTGTTGATGACGCTCAACTCCTTTCTTAACAGCACCACCTATCTTAGCAGCAAGACCTTTTTTGGTTGTCTTTTTAATAGGTTGAACTTTCTTTACCTTTGCTACACTCTTTGCTACCTTCTTTTGAGTCTGAACTTTCTTGGCAGGAGTTGCTTTCTTAATTGGTTGTGTTAATACTGCTTTCTTCCTAGCAACTGCCTTCTTCATTGCGGTAGGTTTCTTCTTAGCAGGAGCTTTATCACCATAATCGGTAACATCAGTCTCTTTCTTAGCATATGAAGCAGCATATTCTCCTTTCTTAGATGCTTTTCTTGCAGCATCTGCCTTATCAACATCTGCTTTTACTTCAGGAAACTTCTTGGCTCTAACTGAAGCACGTCTTGCAGCTCTTTCTTCCATCAAATCTTCAGATGGATCAATAACAAACTCTACAAAATCTTCAAGACCAACTTCTTCAATGATAAGTTCTATACCCCTTTCATTAATTCCTTGCTCATAGAAATACTCAACAGCATCTTCTATTTGAGGTTCATATGATGCAACAATATCCTGACCGCCACCAGCTCTAACTGCTTGTAACTTCTTAATAAGAACTTGCCTCTTTAACATCCCCTGTCTTTTTTCCTTTCCTTTCAATGCAGGATCTTCTTTAGGAGTTTCCTCTTCCACTGCAAGAACTTGACCACCAATCTCTGCAATTGCTTCAGAAATTTTAGGGTTAATTTCAATCTTATTCTTTACTTTCTTTTCAGTAACTTCTTTTTGAGAATCTGACTCAGTTTCTGGTTTGTCTAATACTTCAATTAAATCATCACGCCAGTTAGAAAAAGATTCTTTTACACCACGCTTTGCATCATGGGCTTCTCTACGCTTTCTTGTTCTAGCAGAATCAAGTGACTCACCAGGCTTTCTAGTTATAAAGACTGAAGTATCAAACTTATAGTCCTTACCAGCAGGGGTGTTCCTCTTGTTTCTTGCAGATGCTTTTGCTTCAGCAGAACCAGTATCTACCTTTGCTTCAACCTGAACTTCTTCATAAGCATACCTATCATCAGACTTACTTGTGTCACCCTTCTTCTTTACTATATCAGCAGCAATTTTTTCTTTAGTTTTTTTATCTAAAGGTCTCTTATCTCTCTTTAAAGCAGTAAGAACTTCTCCTCTTTTCTTCTCTTCATACCCTTCTTTCTGAGTAGCAGTAGGATCGGCACCCTGACTCCACCTTTCTATATCTTTTTGGGTCTCCTGCTTTCTCATTTCCCTAAAGGTAGAGATCTGATCAAGGTATACCTTACTTAGATCATTCAGGTTATTTGGTGAAATTCCGTCAGACATGATGACACTAATTACTTTTTTCTATATTTATTTATAAACTGCCGTCCCCGCTCGGAATCTGGAACCATTGATTGAGCATACTTTAAGTAACCTTTTGTGCCTACTAAAGTGTTAGGTTTGCCTGGTGCTCTATACATACTATCCATTTTCTTCTCATCATACTCCATTATATCATGAATCCACCCCTTAAACATGTGCTCTTCCTTAGTAACACAGATCAAATGATTGGTTCCACGACGAATTACTCTACCAACTAACCCAGTGCTAAGGTGTTGAACACTATCACCAAGGTTAAAAATCTCTTCTCTTACATAATGCTCACGTAATCCTTTATGATCTAATCGTGGAGCAATTTCCCATAGTCCATACTCCTCATTAGCTTCATCTGCTACTGCAGCTGCATTAGCCTTCACTGCTGCCTTAGTTGCCTTGATTCCCATACCCTGACGAGTGGCATTAAAGAGTGCCATTGCATCAGCATCATCAAATTTCTTAGGTGTTCCACTCCTAAATGACTTATAATCACCCTCTGATGCTGCTTTTCTTAGTTTAGAAGCAGACATTCCTTCCAATCCTGGTGCATCTGCATCTCTTACACCTGCAGAAATGGTGCGAATTAGGTCAAAATTATACAATTCTCCGTTATATTTCTGTGCTAAACTCTCAAATTCTGATTGTCTGTCTGATCCTACGACGATATTAACATTCTTAAAACCATCTTCAGCAGCAGTAGTTAAAACATCAAAAATAGATTTCATCTCTGGATCATTGATGATTTCTTCCTCAAATTCAGGGAACATCTTCCTCATATAGGAAGCTTTCATGTCTGGATCAAGAGGATTCTTCTTAGGATCCTGTGTTCTGGATGGATAAATCTTTAAACTACCACCTGCAGCAGTCTTTTTCGCCATTTGAAGCAGTTTTTCATGCCCAGTAGTAGGTGGATTGAACCTACCAAACACAATTGTTAAGTCTTCTGTCTGTTCTGGAGCACCTTTTTCTGGTGGTTCTCCTGCCTTTGCTCTCTTTGCAGCAGGTGCAGGTGCAGCAGCCTTAGGTTTTGCTATTGGTTGTGCTACTGCTGCTTTTTGTGTGCGAGGTTCGTCTTTCTCACCAGGTTTCTGATTTTTACCATAAAACTTAAGTTTACCCTGCTCAGTTTTCGCAACAAATTCTCCACGATTGTTATACCAACCGCCGTGACCGTCGCTTTTTAGGTTTAACTTCAGTGCCTGTGCTGATGCAGCAGACACTTCGGATAAAAATTGGGTAAAACTCTTCTTCATACCTATATTTAGCGTTTCAGAATATCTTCAAGAAAGGACCATTCTTTGAAGAGAATTCTTTCTTTGCACCATAATAAAGAATTCTACCCCACTCTTCCATTTTTCCTTTAGTAGAAAGTTGTGACCATACCTTTGCCCATTCCAATGCAATTAGTTTAGAAGAAAATCTTCCAGCAGAACTTCTATCTGCATTCTCAGTTTCATATTCAATTGCCTTGTCTAACACCTGTTCAAAACCTTCTCCTATTCTTGCGCCATTTTCATATACTGCCACCTCACCAAAATCAATTTCAAAACGAGATCCCTTTAACTCATTGTAAAGATCAATCCAATATTTCTTATCACTTTCCTTCCACTGACCAACTGGAGGAATATGTTCATGCCTAGATGCGGATGGAGGTCTTTTTAAATTAACATCATTTAAAAACTTATCAAGTGCAACACTAGAAACCTTTCCAAGTTTAGCACCAGCATCTCTTCCTTTAGGAGTAAGATCAGTCTGAACTACATTCCTTGGTTGTGAATATTGAAAGTTCCTTGACTGTCCATGAATTTCAGCACCAGATTCAGTCTTTAAATCAAATCCAAGTTCTCCAGTATCAAATAAGTAATTTGCCTTCCTTCCTAAAGTAAGAGTACATTTTACCGATCCATCAATAGGATTAATATTAATTCGCGCAGCCTTATCTCCTTTCATATTTGCCAGTTCTAAAGTGGCAGTTCTCTTATTTGCCTTAATAGCCTTTAAAGAAATTCCTATTAAAACCTTTTCTTCCAATGCTTCCCTCATATAAGCATTTAAAAGAATAAGATTAGCCGGTTTATTCATCCCATCAATATTGGTCAACTCACGAATAGTTCCCTCCACTACATTTTTCATATTCTTCTTGACCATAACAATATCCATAGGATTCCACCTATCCTTAACAGATACTCCACAATCAGTCTTTGCTATACCCTCAATATAAGGCATGATTCCACTATCTCTAGAATAATCATAACCTTTTTGTGCTCCAATATAACTCTTTACAGCAGCAGCTTGCTTTCTATAAGTCTCTTTCCACTCACTATTATAACCATCATATACTTTAAACATTTCGGTAGATGATGGTTCTACATTCCTTTCTATCACAGATTCCAGGAATACCTTAGATCCATTCTCTTGTTTAGCAGTTTCAGTTGCACTAGTTGCCATCTTATGAAATCTTTGCGTGAGGTGCGAATCTATCACCGACTTTCATACCAAGATGTAAAAGAGCAATCCAAAAATCTGCATAATCTTGAGCAGATGAATAATTATTAATAGCATCATAATAAAAATCAATTTGCATCAATTTTGTCATAGCAAGTTGTGGTTTCTTATCTTTATAAAAGTCAGTAATATATTGTTTAAAATCCTCCCATGATGGCCACGATGAACTACTAGTTTTTGTTTTTACATACTCATATTTTTTCTTCCATACAACCTCTTTATCCCAAAAAAGATCAGCAGTTTTAGGATATTTACCATGTTCATTAATAAATTCTTTTGAACTACCTTTTCCATGTAAAAGTTTTACTACTTGTGCAACAGGTGCTTGTCCTCCTTGTGCAGCAGTTCCTTTAACTTGAGTATTAAAAGAAAGATTACCAGGTTTCTTTTTATCACCCAAGTTTATATTCATAGTATGAGTTCCAGCAAATTTAATATAAGTAGTAACTTTTTCTTGCTGAACAATATTATCAACTTGCAAATCAATATCAGACATCTTAAGTTCTATAACTTCTGCTAACTTCATTGTTTTAGGACTAATATTCATCTCCTCTATATGAGCACCGCCACCTTCTATCTTTTTAAGAGATATTCCTACAAGTTGTGAATTAGTCATCAAATTAATCAACAAATTATTTAACTTACTTAATTTAGGATCACCTTTATCTGCTTTAAAAGCCTCATCTATAGCATCATTAACTCCCTTTTTATTATACACTGCCCAGATATCAGAAGGGTTCCAAGTGGTATAATCTCCTACTGGTTTTCCTTCATTCGTTTTAACCTTTTTAATAAAATCTGACCAGAACTGAACCCAATCTTTTTTATGATATTCAAATGTACTCCACGTAGAAGGTGCATACTTTGCCATAAAGAAAAGATCTTGTTGACTAAAAAAAGTATTCATCCAATCATCTATTTTATCTGTATGATTTCCAACATTCTTTTTTGCAGTTTTTCCACTAAAAGTATCTCTTAAATCTTGCATAAGTTTTCCATCTTTTCTCATAGCTTCTATACTAACATATTGTTTATCCCTATCTAAAACATTATTAAATACATCCGTAGTTCCCTTCTCTTGATATTGAGTAGGGGTCTGCTTTCTAGATTCTTTAGGATCTTTCTTCTCTTTAAAGTTTACTGTTATCTTTGATGATTTTCCAACCACCAGTTTTAAAGTAGACTTATTAAATGTAGTAGGAACATCTAAAATATATCCCAACCATCCAGCAAAATTTGAAAGTTCCTTTTCATCCTTTGGCAAATACTCAAAATTAACTGTTCTTGCCTGAAAAGATTTTGCAGGAATAAGATTCCCAGCCACCATAACTTCCCACAATCTACCATAATTATCTTGTAAAGCTTTCTGTTCAGCTCTAGTCAACATCTTCCATGTTAAATTATCACCAATTGTTTGAGGATTAACTACTGGCATACCAAAAATCCTCCCTTAGGTCTAGCCTTCTAGCAGAACTTCTCCAATAATCTCAATCATTTCATCCATATCTTCTTTCTTCATGGATGCAAATGTTTGTGCAAGATTTGCTTGTCTCTTAGTGCGAGTATCAAACTTCTTAGGATTGTCATCAACATACTTAGCAAATCCCTGAACACTCATGTCATGCTTATTTGCTTTGGCAGTGAATGCACCTGGACGCTTAACTGCTTTCTGAATCCAGTTCTTGTCTTCCTCAACCTTATCAGCCTTGGCAATCCACTTACCCTTCAGAGTTTTAGCACCCTTCTTAAGGTCTGCAATTTCTTGCTTTGCTTGACTCTCTTCTTTTACATTAGGTGCGCCAAAGAGTTTGTCTTCCTTTTTCTTTCTCTTTTCAATATCAACAGGATTTAAGGAATTACCATCCTTGTCATATCCATACTTCTTATCTTCACCATACACGGCACGATAAGCATCAGTTAATCCTGCTTTAATTTTATCAGTTAAAGGTGCATAATCATCCTTGATGTGAGCATGTTTTTCACTCTTCTTACCTTCTTTCTCTCTAGTAGATCCCTTAGCATGTTCCCAAGGATGACCTGACTTCTGTGCGTCTTCTGCTCCCTTATCCCGTTGCCACTTAGCATAGTCTTTCTCTTTCTTAGCCTGCTTCTTCTTCCCATGCTCACTGTCATAGGTAGCATCATCAGTACCTTTTCTTGCCTTATCAAAAGCAATAACTGCTTTTACTTGATCAGGAGTATCCTTTTCTTCAGTAGCATATACTTCTTTATATGCATTACCAATAGCAAGATATTCTTTGGAATTCATGGGGATTGACACATTCTTCTATGTGTATTTATAGATCTCCTTCCTTGCGGTTCTCAGATTTATGAACATCAAACTCTCCACCAGGATAACGTGCTTTAAGTTTTTCTACATTCATCTCAATTATTTCATCAAATGTAGTATCCAATGCCATACATGCCTGAGCAATATACCAACAGATATCACCTAGTTCTCTCTTCATATGGAAAACATTCTCTTCATTATATGGTTTACCTTGAAGGATGATCTTCTTAACTACCTCAGTAAACTCACCTGCTTCAGCAGTTAATCCGAGAGCAGCAGTAAGAAGATGAGGAACATCAGCATCTCCCGTAACTTCTAATTCACTAATACGTCTTAAGAGTTGTGCAAGATCTTTACTTGGTTCACTTGTAACCCCATCTACAAACTCAAGATACTTTGTGGTGTCTACACTCATAATAATTTTACCTTATCATAGAGTTCAACAATTTCTTTACTTGGATCTGGAACATGAGATAATAAATCTCTCAATGCTACCACCTGTTCAGCAGTTAATGTAAGTCCTCTATTTGTTGTAGTTGGTTGAAAATTTGGTCTATAATTACTACCAATTGCTGGATACGGATCTGCCATGATTAAAATTTAAATTGGTTAAATTTGTCTTTAAATGTCTTCTCTTCAGGATTATACTCCTCTTCCTGTCCACTGTCAACAATATCTTCCTGAGCACTTTGCTCACAGTCATATAGTCTCATCTTTGCACGATCAATACCTACCACAAATCTCTTGGATATAGTAGGATCATTATACCTATTCTTTAATTGCTTAACTAATATCTGATTCAACCCTTCCAATTCATCCGTAGAAATAAGGGCGAACATAAGATCAGCAGTAGCAGGGAGTCCAAAAGATTCACTGGTGTCAGTAAGTTCAACGTCGCTACTACCGAAACCACTCCGAGTAGTTTGAGTGGCAGAGACGATTGGAAGATTGGCTTCCACTGCCAATCCGCGAAGTTCTTCTGCAATTGCTTTAATATAGGAATAGGAGTTGACTGTTGAGTTTCCACGGTATCTTGATGAGGCACAAATATTTAAGTAGTCTACGAATATTATATCAGGTTTAAAGGATTTTTTCAAGGCAAGTTCCTGAAGTAATGCTTTAAAGTGTCCTGAATGAGCAGATGCCGTAGGATACTCCTTAATAATTAGGGTTCCTTGGGTTTTCTCAGCAAGGTTTGTTACCTTACTTGTATACATCTGCTTAGGAAGATCTATTATATCTTGTATTGAAACATTAAGTAAATTAGCATCGATCCTCTCCGCAATCTTTTCCTCTGCCATTTCGAGAGTGATGTATAAGACGTTCTTTCCCTGGAGTAGAGCTGAGCTTGCCACATGGCACATGAATAAAGACTTTCCAACCCCTGTGCCAGCAAGAGCAATGTTGAGAGTCTTATTCGGTAGACCGCCTTTCGTAATTTTGTTGAAGTATTCGAGATCAAATTCGATCTTGTCTTCCTTCCTATGGTACGATTCGTAGCGTTCTTCATAATCAATTAAATAATCGTGTCCAATATGCGTGTCAAAAGATACTGATAAAGCATCAGATAGAATACTAGGTATGGCATCTCTATCTTTAGACTCATCCTTCCCATCAGCAAGTTGAATAGATTCCATCAATGCCAAATATATAGCACGATCTCTACACCACTTCTCTGTGGTATCAACTAACCATCCAAATTCTGTAGGATCATTCTCTAGATGCCCAATCAACTGAGTTATTTCTTTAAAAGAAGTATCATTAATATCTTGACGTTTCTCAGTCTCAATACACAACACCTCCTTAGTAGCAGGTTCATTATATTCACCCACAAACTTTGCTATCTCCTCAAAGACAACCTTTTGATTATGGTCTTCGAAATATTCTGCTTTAATAAAAGGAAGTACCTTACGGACATATTCTTCATTATATAAAAGGTTTCTAAGAATTAGAAACTCAACTTTATCCATAACTAAATTCCTGCAGTGCAATTTCATCCAGAGCTTGCATTACCTCTGGAGTAAAATACTCCTCTGGTTTAGCATAGATCTGTTTGGCATATATCTTCTTACCATTAATCTCATATCTACCAGCAACATTCTTCCACAGTCCTCCAATCTCTCCTAATTCTAGAAGACCATAATACTTATCAAGACCACGTTCATCATAATAAAGACGGATCTCTACTTGCTTATTCTCTTTACTTAAACGTGATTTATGCGTCTTAGCCTTGATAATGTTTCCGATGACTTCCTTGCCATCCTTCTCCTTTTTCTTTCCGAGATAAATGATTGTACTTGCTGCATACTTGAGTCCCGAACCTCCTCCCATTTCTTTAGTTGGAACATAAGCTCCGATGACATCATACGTATGGTTCGTGACAATGAGGGGGACATTCGCTTGGCCTAATTTAAGTGTTAACATTCTGAACGCACCTTTAACCAATTGTGATTTGGTCATATCACGGACTTGTTTATCGTCCAGTGCGTCTCTAATTTCTTTCTCTGTAGAAAGCATACCCAGTGAATCTAACACAAACATACATGGTTTGCGATCATCTATGGGCATTTGAAGATATTTATCAACTGCCTTAAGTGCCTTACTTCTAAACTCTTCAATTGTTACTACATTGACCACTACCAATCTACTTAAGTCAATCCCACGAGACTCCAGTAATCCTTTATTAACTGCGGATTCAGTATCAAAATAGAGACAATAACCATCAGGATTAGAATCAAGGAAGTTCTTAACCACAGCGAGCGAGAAAAAAGTTTTCCCAGTACTAGACTCACCAGCAATGGCAGTAATCTTATTAGTAGAAACACCCCCAAAAATGCTGCCTGAAACAAGACCATTAAAGATGTAACTGCCCGTATCAATATATTTTTCTTCTCCGTCGATGTCGGCTGCGAGTTGGGTGTAGTCATCTCCGATCTCTTTTACGATGTCTTTAAGAAAATCCATTATATTCTAATCCAGTGTTTTTTAGCTCCCTCTGCCATATCATACTCGAAAAACTCTTTATTGTAAATATCAAAAGCCACAGTAATTCTTTCACCATAACCTTCATACCTATCAGTCCAATGGAAAACATATCCTGGAAAGAAAGTCATCTGCCCATTTTCATTTAAAACAGGATTACCTCCATAATAAGTAGAGGTGGAACCATCAACCTGAACATTAAGATGTCCAGAAAGAAATTTTTCTCCACCAATATCAAGATTATCACTATGTCTATGAGATTTTATTTGTTCACCCTCACGCATGACATTTGCCCAACACTGAACATAAAGTGGAGTATCTTTTATATCATTATATTCTTCATATCCTTTACGGATCCATTTTCTTATTTTCCCAGTTCCCCACCACTCTAATAAATTAAAATGACAAGATCTAGAAGTTAAACTATTATATCCTAATCCAGTATTACCATCAAAATCAGAAGATAAATTCCAATTCTTTGCAGGATATTTCTTTATCACCTTAGGTTCATTCCTAAGAATTTTTTTACTCAATTTACCAACATCAATATCTGTTGGAATACATATTACCTTAGTTGGAGTCAATGTTAGATGGTCATCCCCCTCTCTCTAAGTGTTCTCTTATAAGGACCTCCTGGATTATCATCTCTTGTTTCTTTAACTAACTTAAGTCTTTGATACAATGCAGTATCACCACCAAGAGTCAATGCCCTGATGATTGTATCCAAATCTTTGTCGTTAATAGGTAAGTCCATTTAAGTAAAAAAGGATTCTAGGTTTACAGTTTTTTCAACATTCCACCCAATTGCATCAAGAATGATTCTGAGTGGTTCTAAAAAGGCTTTGTCAAATTGTAAGTCATAATCAATATACCTGTCAAGACCAATTTCATGCGGAAAATCCTGAATAAACGAAATAATATTCTCGTGAATAATATTAGGTTTTTTCAGGTAGCAGAACTTAATCTTTTCGCCATTTTGAATGAGAGAATACTTATTATCCAACTTATGTTGTTTGACATAATGGTTGTATAACAATGCACCCCGTATATGTATAGGAGTTCCTTTTGCATATATCGAAGAATCTCCTTTATACTTCACAACATTAGATGCCGAACGAGGAAATGATATCTCCTCTGGTGGTAGGGTCTTGAAATGCTTACGTGCATTGGCAATAAAAGTTTGAACCTCATCCTCTGTTCCATTCATCATTATCTTCAATGCATCCTTAATCAGTGCTCTACAAGGTGCAGGTGTTGAAGACTTAACTGCCTCAATACCCATCATCTTTAACTTAGGTTCTTCATACCTAACTCCTTCACTATCCCATACGTTTAAAATATATCTTTTCTTAGCAGTCCATATACCACGGTCAGCAATATTCTCTCTTGCCATGACCATCTTCTGATCATATGCATTTACGTAGTCGGCCAATTCTTGGTAAGAACTTTCAATATAAGGCTCAAATTCCATTTCACAGACCTTATTAAGGAACGTGACAACGCCTTCATTAGTTTTCTCTCTCCCCGCGTATACAGTTTCGACCAAAGGACCCAAGTTAAGATAAATGGAATCGGTATCAGAAGCAATAACATAGTCAACATCCTCAGTTTTTAAAATTTTATTAATCTTCTGGTTCATCTTATTTTCTATCCAACGAATAGATACCTGACCAGATAAGGTAATCGCCTCGGCATTTGCTAATTTATAATACCTGAAATACTGATTGCCGATAGCACCATAAGCACTATTAAGAGAGATCTTTTTCGCCATCTGGATGTTGTTGCATCGTGCAATTTCCTTTTCCAGTGATTTAGTGGGGGTCTTCTCATAAGCTTTCTTTGCCTCAATCATTTTCTTTTTGAAGACCACACGGTCTCCATACATCTTATCCATTAACTCAGGAAGAAATCCTCTTATATCCTTCCTATATTGTGCTCCATTAGCACAAGTTGCATACTCCTTACCAATCTCTACTTCCTTCTTTAAAAACCTTTCAACGCTCGCGCTGGGATGTCTAGTCTCCCTGAGGGTTTCTGGACTGATATTATATTGCATAATAAGATGAGGATACAGGCTATTAAGGTCAAAAGAGACAACCCAATCATAGCGTCCTGGTTTCGGTTCTTTGACATAAGCACCTGCGTATTTCTCGTTTTTTTGTGATTTATTCTTTGGAGGAATAACAATATTCCTTTTCTTCAAGTAGTTATAAATGATGTTATCCCACATTCGCACCTGATAGAATACATCATTATAATTGACCTTAGCATCATATGCCATAGTCAATGCCAACTCAATCAACTTCATCTTGTCTTCCAAACGGTCAACAAGTTCAACGTCAATTATATTATACTCAATAAACTTCTGCCAACCCTTTGTATAGAAATCCTTAAACGTATCAAACTCACTGTGATCTAATTTCTTCTGACCTAATTCTACCTGAGCAATATAATCTAATCGGTATGACTCTTGTGCCTTATATGTAAACTTCTTATAAAGATCAAGATAATCTAATTGAGTTACACCACCAACATCAAATGTTGTGTGCCTTCTTCCCATAAGATGTATTTCACCCTCACTACAGAGTCCCCAGGGTGACATACGCTTCATTAATTTCTCACCAAGCACTCTCCTAAGACGCTTGCAAATATATGGAATATCATAGAGTTGAATGTTCCATCCAGTAATTACATCTGGAACATCCTGCATCCAATGATTAATAAAATTATTCAGCAGGTCATACTCAGTCGGACAATGATGATAGGTTACGTCCTTACGATCATTCTGAAAAGGCTCAACTCCCCAAGTGATGATCTGCTTCGTTGTATAGTCTTGTATACTAATAGCGAGTATCTCTTCCTCGCACGATTCAACATCAGGGAACCCTTGCTCAGACGCAACCTCAATATCAAGAGTAACAAGTTTAATCTTGCTGATGTCAAACTTGATCTCATTCTCAGGATATTTCTCTGATATGTATTGGTAGATGTAACGGTCATGACCATATATCTCGAATCCTTCCACATCCTCGTATTTCTTATAAAACTCCCTACAATCTCTGACCGTTCCCGGATTAATAGCTTCAACTGAATCTCCGTTTAACGTCTTATATTTAGCCTTCTTCTTAGATTTAACAAATAAAGTAGGGAAAAACTCATCCCTATGCTCATATCTCTTTCCATTATCAACACCCCTTACAAGGAATTGATTACCGATCAATTGTACATTAGTATAGAATTTCATTCTAAAAATAAAGTATTAAATGAAATAACAGTCTTCCGAGTATCTGTATGATTCGGAGGTGACTTGTGCTTTATTCTAGCATCAAAAGTCAATATTTGTCCTTCCTTTACTCTAGGAACAATTTCTTTACCAGTTTTAGGATGTTTTAAAATAGTTCTTAGAGATTTATCTTTCAATTCAACATAATAGATATTTGCCAAATCATTACGATGAGCATCATCATAATGACTATGCATTTTATGCTCTGTTCCTGAATTGGAATCGTACTGATTAAACCATATAGTCGTAATTGAAGATTTACTTTTTCCAAATTTTTTATGTATTAACTTCACATAAGATTCTCTATCCCTTTCCGATAAAGAATAAGTATACCAATCAAATACCACCCCACTTTGCTGATTTAACCAATCAGTATTACTAATTTTACTAATACCATCATCATATCTTCCATCAATTTTAGAAATCATTGAAAGAATCTTTTCCTTACTTGTATGATGATCCCCAACCTTCGTAATATAATAGAGAGGTTTGGAAAATATCATTTAGTAATGTCTTGGTATTTTTCAAGTAAAGTGGGAGTAGGATCACATAAGGTAAGAATCTTATCTGAACTCAACATAAAAATATCATCTCTTGTAATATCCAATAGCCATGGTTCTAAAATAGTTTGCCCAGACTCTGTATTAATAACAAAAGGATTAACTAATTTACAATCAGGTTCTCCAGGAACTGCAGCTGGAACTTCATCAACCTCACTAATCAGAAGATTCTGAGTCGTCGTCAGTGCTATCACTTTGATTGTTTTGTCTGCCATCTTTTAAAACTCCATCTTCGTACATTTTTTTTAATTGAGGGATTGGTTCCACTAAAGTTATAACCCAATCAGGTGCCACTGGAATCTTTTTATCGTTTGTAAGTGGCATCCATGGAGTCAACTGCATTTTACAAGGAGTGTTTCCACTATCCCCCGCATCTTGTGCTAACAATTTAACTACACATGGATCACAAAAGAAATAACCCACAACTCTTTCGTCAAGAATCATTTCTTCAATATCTGCAATAACATCCTCTCCAGATTTTAATAGAGATAGTTTAACAGTCATTTTTATTCTTTACCTGTATGTATTATACCACAATTTCACCAATTGTCCATGACTTATATCCATGAGCATCTATCCTAAGTTGAATGTCACTTACTGCCTCTTCTGGCACTACTAAACAATACCCTATGCCAACGTTAAATACTCTCTTCATTTCTTCTTCTACTATTTCACCAGCACACATTATCTTACTAAAGATTTTAGGTAATGGCCAAGAGTTATAATCAACCCTTGCAGTTAATCCTCTTGGTAAACACCTTGGAAGGTTATGGGGTATACCACCACCAGTAATATGTGCCATACCAAGAATAGGAAACTCATCTAACAAATCTTCTACCAATTCTGCATAGATTGTAGTAGGAGTAAGTAGTTCAGGAGTATCATCCCATCTTATCTTATGTTTCCATAACATATCATTGATCAAACTATAACCATTACTATGAAGTCCACTACTTTCTATACCAATAATCTTATCACCTGCTTTAATAAGACTGCCATCTATAATTTCATTCTCTTCTACAATACCTGTACAAAATCCTGCTAAATCCATGTCCTGAGAAAAGCGACCATGTTCAGCAGTCTCACCACCTAGAAGGTGTATTTTTGATACCTCACATCCTTTAAGGATACCCTCCATTATCTGATCTAATCTACCATCTAACTTCTTAGTGGAAATATAATCTAGAAAGTATAATGGTTTAGCACCACAAGTAATCACATCATTAACACACATGGCAACAAGATCAATACCTATGGTTGTATAATCATTAGCAACCTGACATATATTAATCTTAGTTCCTACTCCATCAGCACCAGAAACCAATACAGGTTTCTCATACCCAGAAGGAACCCTTAACATACCATTAAATCCCCCAATGGTGGGAGCCTTTTCTTTTAGTCTCTCAACAAAAGCATTACCTGCTTTTATATCAACACCAGCATCTTTGTAATTCATTCTTATAGTATAGCATAAAAAAGAGGACTGTAAAGTCCTCTTTATATTTAAAGATAATCTTTTCGAGTATGATGGTCAGGAACTATTTTTCCCAATTCTACCACCAAGAGTCCATCTTCAAAGCTGACCTGTCGAACTTCCGTATCATCAGTGAGCGTCCAAGCTCTGGAGAAGGACCGTTGGGCCAACCCTTTGTGGACAACTTCTCCAACTGTCTCTGATTCTTCCTTTTTGCCTTCGACAGATAATTTTCCAAACTCCGTATAGACTTTAACTTCATCCTTCTTAAACCCGGCGAGGGCGATTTCGAGTCTCGATTCATGATTATTCAAATGTACTAAATTATATGGTGGATAATTAGAAGTATTTGTATCATCCCAAAATCTATTGAGATAATCATCTAATCCTATGCTGTTCCTATTAATCCTCTCTAAAAGTTCTGGAAGATTGGCAGCATGATACCTTGATAGTGTACCCATGATAGTAGCTCCTTATTAAGCGAGTTTGTGTTGTGTGGACCCCGAAGGCATCCATACCTATTTATAGCACCCTACACCAAAATTGTCAGTGTGGAATACCCCATATTTCTTTACAGTAATCCCTAATAGATCTATCAGAAGAGAAAAATCCTGATCTTGCAGTGTTGATAACCGACATACGTTGCCAGTTCTTCCAATCTTTCCATGCACTACTTACACGATCCTGAGCATCACAATAATCAGAGAAGTCTGCCATTACACAGAAAGGATCATGATTTAATAGATTCTCTACAAGTGGGTGGAAAGTTTCCTTATTACCATTACTGAAATGACCACCCTTAATAAGGTTTACTGCCTCCCATAATTCAGAACTCATATAACTCTTAGGATCATATCCATCCTTCCATAGTTTAGCAATACCAGTTTCATCCTGACCAAACAAGAAGAAGTTCTCTTCACCTACAAGGTCACGTATCTCTACATTAGCACCATCTAGTGTTCCTATCGTAAGAGCACCATTCATCTGGAACTTCATGTTCCCTGTGCCAGATGCCTCCTTACCTGCTGTTGAGATCTGCTCAGAGAGGTCTGCTGCAGGATATACTTTCTCCCCTATCTTCACACTATAATTCGGAAGAAATACTACTCTCAACTTACCATCCATATCAGGATCACTGTTAATAGTTTCTGCAATCGAACAGATAAAATTAATAATATGCTTGGCAAAGAAATATCCAGGTGCAGCCTTACCACCAAAAATAACTGTCCTTGATACTACTTCCTCACCATTCTTAATACGTAGATATTGAGCAACTACCCAAAGAGCAAGAAGATGTTGTCTCTTATACTCATGAATCCTCTTGACCTGCACATCAAACATACTAGACGGATCAACAGATATTCCAAGTTCGTCATGAATATAAGCTGCAAGTCGATGTTTACCAATTACTTTTGCCTCTGCAAATTTTTCTATAACATCAGGATCGTCTAGATGATTCTCAAGATTTCGAAGTTTCTCACCATCAGTAATCCATCCTGGTGCATACTCATCCAATACTTCAACCAAACATGAATTACATGAAGCAACCCATCTTCTTGGTGTAACACCATTAGTAACATTAGTAAACTTATGAGGCCATAGATCATTAAACTCTGGCATCAATTGCGTCTTAACCAATTCAGAATGTAATGCAGCAACACCATTCACATGATGTGATCCAATGGTAGCAAGGTTAGCCATACGAACTGATTTATTACCTCTCTCATCAATGATTGACATCTTCTCCAACATCAAATCATCACCTGGATAATTCAATCTTACAACTTGCAAGAACCTCCGATTAATCTCATAGATAATCTCCATGTGTCGTGGTAAAAGAGTCTTAAATAATTTAAGATCCCACTTCTCTAATGCTTCTGGAAGCAATGTATGATTAGTATATGCAATAGACTTGGTTGTAATCTCCCATGCCTGTTCCCATTCAATATGTTTAAGATCCACAAAGATCCTCATCAACTCTGCTACTGCAATTGCAGGATGAGTATCATTTAATTGAACCTGATACCTATTTGGAAACTCCTCTAAAGAAAGATGACACTTCTCTAAGTTACGAATCATATCATGAAGAGAAGCACTAACAAAGAAAAACTGCTGCTTTAATCTTAATATCTTACCAGCATCAGTACCATCATTAGGATAAAGAACCTTAGAGATAGTCTCTGATTGAACTCCTTGTTCAACAGATCCCATATAATCACCTATATTGAATGCATAGAAATCAAAAATCTCTGTTGCATCTGCTCTCCATAATCTCAACCGATTACAACAATCAACTCTGTATCCTAACTGCATTACATCATAAGGAACAGCAACTACTGTCTCAGCAGGAACCCAACGAACTCTATAATTATCTCTATCTGAAATATAATTCTCTACTCTACCACCAAAACCTACTAATACAGATTCGTCTGGTTGTGCAAGTTCCCATGGCCAATCCCCATGAAGCCAATTATCAGTCACCTCCATCTGCTGATTATCTCTGATAATCTGTTTGAACATACCAAACTTATATCTTATACCATAACCAGTAGCTGGCACTTTTAAAGTGGCAAGAGACTCCATATAACAAGCAGCCAGACGACCCAAACCACCATTACCCAGTCCAGGTTCTTCTGATTGTTCTAATACCTGTTCTAAAGTTAAATCATATTCTGCTACTGCTTCCCTTGCTTCATTTTCCAACCCCAAGTTAAGTAAGTTGTTTCCAAGTTGAGGTCCAATCAAAAATTCTGCAGAAAGATATGCTATTTCCTTCTCATTATTACACACAGGTGGAGAAAGATGATATGACATCATCTGATCTCTCACAGCATAACATAATGCCATGTAAATATCATGGGAACTAGCACTCTCAGATCTCTTTCCTAATGTGTAAAAAAGACGTTCACTGATACCATTATAAAGATTGTTTTTCATCGTAAGAATTTCTTTTTCATATTAGGAATAGTCCTACGCTTACCGTGTATATGCGTAAGATAGAAGTTTGTGTAGTTAACGATCACCAAAAGGATTAATAATATAGTGTTAACCATTATTCCTCCGGAGGTTTTATCTTCTTACCTATATTATACTTCTGTTCGAGACTCCAGAGACCTTTATCTTTATATGCTAATACTTTAATCTGATTTAAAGGAGCAATATCTGTTACTTCATCGGGTTTTACTACTACAATAAGTCCCCAATCAGCAAGTAAACGAGCAATCCTATTACGTCGCTGTACGTCATTAGATGTGAGATTAGCATGTTTACCATCTAGAGCAAAGAGCTCTTTAAAATGGACAATATAATATCTACCTTGTTTATGTAAGATATGGCAAGATTGATAAAGCTTCTTTTCCTTACGTGAAGCAACACCAATTCTTGTTAATGTCTCTCTAACCTTAAGAAAATCATCAGGTTCGTTAAGAGTTACCTCGACCATTTGGTCTTGGGACCAGTTAACTTCCGGTTCCACCGTCGTAGTCATTTCATTCCTCCAGTATCAAGTCGTTGTTTAATAAATTTAATTTGTTCGGGGGTTAATATCTTCAAAGCATTAGATGCCTTTTCGTTACTATAACCATAGTATTGTTTAATGATTTCAAGATCTGTGACTTTATCCTTTCGGAGCCAGGGACTGAATCTCTTCTTTTTTCTAATGGTATTTAGATAAAAACTATATTGCATGTCTTTATCTAGATTGGGATATTTATTCATCTCGTTTGCAAACATCACACAATCAAGATGACCTGATAAACAACGATTAATGATATATGGAGGATAATCTTTAATCACAGAAGGATCTTCTTCAATAAGATTGTTCTTATTGAAATTAATAGAATTCAACCAATCTTTAAGTTCAGTCTTCATAACCAGGATTCAAATCTGACCACACATCAGATGCTACTATAGGAGGATTTTCAGCTAATGCTTCAACCATTTCAGGAGTTAAATGATCAATAGTCTGTGCTTCCATTGTTGAATAAGGATCAATCTCTTGCATCAATGATTCCGTATCTCTGCTTAAATTATTATACTTCTTGTCTGATTTAGCAAACTCCTGTTCTTTCTTGGTTGTATAATGACAAATAACGGGATAAAAATACTCCTGGTGCTTTTGTTCTATCCACCCATGAGTCACGTCCTGAACGGCAAATAGACCCCCTACAGCACCGATTCGACTCAAGATAACCCACATAACATATTCATCCAATATACGTCTATTTGGGATAGGAACAAAGACTTGATTAGTAGTAACCTTGTCCATCAAATTAATCATATCATCCAATGACTGAACAATCAATTTATGAATACTATCATTGAATAACATAACTCCCATACAAAACTTATACATGGGAGCAATACCACCTAAATCATATATTCCTACATCGACCATATCTAACTGTTCTCTTATATTTCTTCCTCCTCCAGTATTGGGGTCATGACGGAATCCCATCTCTTCTCTACCATAGACCTGACAAGTGCAATAAGTATCAAAGATATATTGAACATTATCATAAAAGATAACATCTGAATCAACATAGAGAATATTATAATTATCCTCAAAATATTTAAGATTACACCATCGATGAATAAACAAATGGTTATGATTAAATCCTTCTACAAAAGGTGTAACTTCTACATTATATTCAGTGCGGAAATAAAGGGGAACAACAGAAGGGTCATCGCAAAAAAGATAAACAGGTATTTCATTATTGAACTCCCTTAAAGATTTAATACTATGGTCAAAACGTCTCATCTCATGAGTATTAATATGCTCATGAGGACTGACCTTAAATGAATAGAAAACAATATTTGGAAACTTATTTTCTCTACAACGGAGTGTATCTAATTTCTCCCTTACAGATTGTGTCATGCTGCTAACCCCTCCTTTTTTAATTTGTCATAATTATAGCATCCTTTAAAACTTAACTTAATTTTAGGACCATAATTCATCAATATCAATTCTCTCCTTTCCTTCTGATCTCTCATATACTCACCAACAGAACGCATTGTATAAGTAAGAGCAAACTCAGCAGCATTCCAATTCTTAAACCTATCCTTTACAAGTTGATCGGAATTATAACTTACCATCATATCAATGGAACTATCACTACAATCATCAGCAAAACAATCATGATCAAATCTCTTATGCATTTCACCCTTCTTACCATAGAGATTGTCCTTGATATCATAAGGAGGATCTAAGTACATAAAAAGATCATCATGCACTTCCTCTGTCATTACCTGTTGATAAGAATAATTGGTTATGTTCCAGTTTGAGATAATTTCAGAGTATAAAGGTAATTTCTCAATCCCCCTGATTGAAAAATTGCTATTAGAAGCCTGAGGTGAAAAACTAGAGCTTTCCGTGAGACCACTAAAACTGCACTTATTGACAATATAAAAAGCCACAGCGCGGTCAAGGGATGAACTATTAGTCTCGTTAATAATAGACTTGGAGTTATTGAATAATTCTCTTGCTTTAACTGGATCATTATGAGTAGATTTATAATCTAATAGGTTATCTTTTAATTCTACCCCATTCTCTTGAAGTTGTCTCCAAAAGTTTACAAGAGGTTCATAAAGATCATTAACCCAAATCTTTAAATGAGGATATTTTTTACTAACATGTATTGCAACACTCCCTCCACCCAAAAAAGGTTCACGGAACTCAATATAATTTCCCATATCTGGAAAATATGGATCCATTTTAACACACGCACGAGACTTCCCACCTGGATAACGCAATGGTGTTTTTAATGCTTTACGAGGATCTTTTTTCATCACCAATCAGGATAATAAGATATGTTAGAAATATATTCATATATTAAACTCCATCCAAACTCAAAGGTTTGACCCCTCTCATCCTGAAGATAAAAAGGAATATTAGGATGCATCATCTTTGCTCTATAGTAATGAGCAACTACATTACAGTCATCATCAATGTGACGCTCCTTTTCTAATTCTTCTTCTGTCATTTGGGTAATTTACGATTAAAGTTCCAATACTCAAATTTCATATAGGTATAATATATCCCACATAAAAATTTTTGCACAAAGTATTCAAAATAAAGTAATGAAATAATGATACAATCAAAGATTGTCATCGAAGGATCATTGGATGATCATATTCAGGATCCCAAATAGGATCCATCATTTTATGTTCTGGAAGTAAATCTAATACTATAGGTGCTTCTATTACTTTCTCAAGAGTTCTTGACATTCTACGATATCCTGTTCCCACATACATCTGTCCAACAAAGACCGATAAAGTAGCAGCACCCCAAAAGAGATAGTAAAACCTAGACTTAACCTGGGCTCTTAGTTTTTCTTTTTTCTTGCTCATAATCAAATTGCCTTTCTAAAATAGTTTTAATATCTCTAAGAGATGCGGCTAATAATGCTCCATCAGAATTATCCTCAAATAGATCTTCCAAATGTGCAATATGCTCTAATGCAAATACCAATTTGGTATGATTATTCATTCTTGGCATTTATATCATATTCTATCACAATTTTCTCAGAAGATCTACCCATTGAATTAAGGGTTGATGTTTGAGTAAACTCTCCACCCAATAGTAATGTTAATTCTTTAATCCTAGTTATTAAATTATCTTTTCTTTCACTCATTTGAAATCCTCCAAAGTAAACAAACTACGAAGTTCCAATCCTGCTTCTTTCATTGCCTCAATACCACCCTCCTGACGATCTACAATAGTAACAACACGTTCAACTATATATCCAGCATCCCTAAGTTTCTCTGCTGCTTTAATAGCGGATCCACCTGATGTAACAACATCTTCTAATACAGTAACTTTAGTTCCTTTCTTTAACTCCGGACCCTCAATCCATGCACCAGTGCCATGACCTTTAGGTTCCTTACGAACAATCAATCCATCAACCAACCTACCATCTAAAGCAGATACTAAGGAGACTCCACTAACTAAAGGATCAGCACCAAGAGTAAGTCCTCCCACTATAGACGCATCAACTTCTCTTAATATCAATAAACTGGCTAAAGTAAGTCCTCTACCAGTTAAAGTCACTGGTTTACAATTTACATAATGCTCACTAGTCTTACCAGAAGAAAGAGTAAATTCACCTTTCTTATAAGCATCTTTCTTTAAGAGTTCTAAAAGTTCTTCTTTCATTTCTTCTCCTTTGATCTGTTTATAAGTGAAATAAATTTATCAGCAGCAAAGGTGCCACCAACACATACATCAATTTCGTCACCATCTTTCCAATTCTCGGTGCCATCTTTCTTAGTATGTGCTAATGCCTCAGTAAGGTCATCAATAATCTTCTGTGTTATTTTCATGTCATCTTATAATATTGTTTTCCACCAGTGTCTTCTTCTAAATCAGATATACGAAAAGTAACCATCTTATCCCAAGGTGTATGAGTATCAAAAAGAACTGCAGCCATATCACCACTAATCCTTTGGACAAATCCCCTATATCCCCTATAGATGGAAGTCTCGTCTGATATAATAACAGTAGTACCAGGTAAAATCATTTGAATTCACACTCCACCATAATTTCTGTTAAACAAGCAAGCATATTTATTTCCTGATCAGCGATGAAAGCGATTTGGTATTGATACTTAGCAAGAATAAGAACAGCAGGAGGGATGGAAGAAGGAACCAAGGAATTTGAAAGAGAATCGTAAATCCTACGTAATAACATAGCAGGATCGTTGTCCAAGTTATTGACACACCATTTACGTACTTCCGGAAAGTTCTTTTCTTTGAGGTTTTTAACGAGATCATTGACCTTTACATCACTAAAGTGGGCAAGTATACCACTATCTATCTTCCCACTAACAGAGTATCTTTGACATTCATTTAAGACTCTTCTCCAGTCTGGGAAGTGCTTATGGATGAGTTCTGCGGTGACTTTCTTATCACTTTGAATCCGTTCATTGTCCAAGATCCAGTTAAGACGCTTGAAAAAGCATGTCGCGATCTCTTGTTTCTGTTTTCCTTTAATTCCGAAATCAATGACTGCGCATCTACTATGGAGGGGCTCAATGATCTTGTTCTTGTAATTGCAGGTAAAAATGAATCTGCAGTTTCCGGAGAACTCCTCAATACTCGCTCTAAGAAGGAGTTGTACGTCGGGAGTGGTATTGTCTGCTTCATCAATGATGATAACCTTGTGTTTCGCTTCCGATGATAATGATACCGTGGATGCGAAGTTTTTAGCGTTATTACGGACGGTATCAAGGAACCGTCCTTCGTCGGACCCGTTAATGACATAAACATCTACTCCTAACTCTGCACAAAGTGCTTTAGCTACTGTTGTCTTACCACACCCTGCAGGTCCAGAAAGAAGTAAATTAGGCACTTCACCCTTATTTAGAAAATCCTTAAAGGTTTTCTTTATATTCTCTGGGAGAATACAATCTTCAATTGTCTTAGGACGATACTTTTCAACCCAAAGAAATTCATCACGCATGACATTAATTAAAATCAGTGTTTATTAAAACTCTAGTATTATGATTTGTAGGAGAATGTCCTGTATGATAATACTTTCCATTAAATAAAAGCATCCTATTTGCTTTTGGTTCTATCTCTTTCTGTATGGTTAGGTTTTCAGGTATGCCCTTTCCTTCTTCATACTGTTCATTATAAATGACTGTATTCCCATCAGAATCATTAACATAAAAGATTGTAGCATAATGTGGGAAAAAGGGATTGCTTTGATCTACATGAATGTCACCACGTTTTGATTCACCAGTATATAAAGTAAGATCCAATCTAGATCGATAGATATTTTTATATGGAGAAACCTTTCTCATTTTCATAAGAAGATCATAAACCATTTTTGAAGTGGGATCATCACCTAGAAGACCACCCTTACTCACAATCCAATAATTAAAACCGTATTCTCCTAAACAGTCTCCCTTTTTCTCAGGAAAAGTAATATTATTCAAATAATACCAAGGCTGACTAAAGCCAAGAATTTTTGATTGCAATTCTTCAAAATATTCATTAGGAAGAAAATTATCAAATACTTCTATCATCCAAAAGTCGAATCAGGTTCTAATGCTATGAAGTATGTAAGGTCACGATTCTTACTTGTGAATCGGGAAATTAACTTTTGAGATACAACAACTTCATATGTTCCAGGAAGAATCTTAATATTCTCTACCTTAAAATTAAAGGAGAAAATATCACTTGTCTCTCCAACAGTAATAGCAAAATCATTTGAGGTATCATTCTTCTTATCTCTTACTACAATCCTTACTCCATTTGAATCACCAATAACTGCTAAATCAGGAAGTTGATAAACAGCAGCTGCCTTAAGTAACTTATCTAATTGCTCGGTGCTCAATTCAAAAGTAACATCCTCACTAGGAAGTGTCATTGGTCTTTCTGGAGGAGTAACAATAACATTAGCCTCAGCAAAGAAATACTTAGAACGAGCTCGTCCTTCACTAATCACTACATGTCCTTCATTCCTAAAATCAAAATCTGGATTATTATATAAAGATAATCCATTCAAAAATTGATTCAAATCATAGATACCAAAATCCTTGGGGAATTCCTCCGCAATAGTTGACTCTGCAAGAATATTTTTTTGCACTGAGATAGTTCTCAGTTTAGTTCCTTGCTTGAATAAGATCGACTGATTAATAGTCGAGAAATTCTTAAGCAGAGAAAGTGTTGAATCAGAAAGTTTCATAACGAGTGTTAGTATATTCAGGTGGATTAGTATTACCGCTGAAGTAATAGAGGAGTAAGCAATAATGCATTGCCTTTAGTATATCATTTTTTGCTGATCCCTTCTTATCATATCGACTCAAATACTTAATAGCATTAGAGCGACAGAATGATTCAGCATCTCCTACAGAATGAATAAGATCAAGGGTTTGAACATTAGATCCTTGGTTAGTATAATGACCCTTATAAGTTGAAGCAACATAAGATTTAAGATCGGCAATACCTTTATCTTCTTGATATTTTTGAGTTGATCCATTCTCTAAATCTGGTTGAGGTTTACCAGGAAAATGATAAGCATATACAGGATCTACATCACCGAAATGATGTGCTGCTTGATCATCATTATCTGCTAAGAAGTTTTGTTTGAATGGAGTTTCATCACTATCAGTGGCAGTATTAATACCAGCAGAACTAAAAGTTATATCCTTATCAAATTCTTCACTCATACCATTCTCCTTAATTGGATAAGTCTCATCCATTGTACCATTAAGTTCCTCATAAAGTAAGCTCCAAGCATTAACCATAAGTAAATAAAAATTCGTTTACAAGTCTTTGTGCATTAAATTTACCAAACTTGTTTGAAAGATATCCGGCCACAGGATCTAATTTAGTCATGTAAGCATCAAAATCTTTATAAACAGAAGTATCTAATCCCATAGGTTTCTCTAATTCTACCATATCTTTGAACTTAGTCAAGTATTTTTTAAACATCTCTAAATGGTCATTCACTTCTGACATAGTGCAATAAGCAATATAGATATTTTCTGAGAAATGATTACCTGGTTCAAAAAATCTATAATCACCTTCATACTTTGGTAATCCATCTACTTTAAAAGGATATTTTTCTTTGGGATGTTGAAAATCAAAAACTATGATAACCTTCTTATCAAAGAATCCCATAAGATCCATACCAAAACAGGGAAGATTACTTCCAGTCTTAGGATAGATGATGTTGTTATAGATACAAGATTTTTCATTCCAGATTTCTACCTCTCTTGACTTAATAATGTAAGGAGAACCATATTGATCAGCGATTAAACTAGTATCCTTACTTTTCCAATTCGCCCAACGTAAATGTTTATACATGGGAAATATCATACTAAGTTGAGATTTATAATCTTTCCAAAGATTCATGTATTTAATACCCAAATGAGTCTAATAACCATGCATATAATAATTGCATAATATGTAAGGACGACATTTCTGTAGGTGTCAACAGCTTTTTGGTTCATTAAAATAATCTAACGTTTTTTGCTAGGCCCAGTTTCTTTAATACTACTATATGATACCACGTTAAGTCAATCTGTCCAGGCAAAAAACCTTGCTTTGCTGAACTTGGGAAAGCATGGTGGTTATTATGCCATCCTTCTCCAAAAGTTAATGCTGCTACCCACTTATTATTAGTAGAACTATCACCTGCTTCAACTAAAAAAGGTTGAGTCCCCCATTTATGATTCGCAGAATTGACTAACCAGGTCACATGATATACAACCACTAACCTAAGTGGTATACCCCAAAGAACAAATGCCCATCCACCCCACAGATAAAGCATCAATCCCAAAGGAATCTGTAAAAATATAAACCATTTATCCAACCATACAAAATAAGGATCCTTCCTCATATCTCCTGCATATCTACGAACTCTTTTCTCTCCAGGAACCCTAACGAACATCCATCCAATATGACTCCACATTAATCCCCTCTTACTGTTATGAGGATCTAACGCCTTATCAGAATGTTTATGATGCTGACGATGCAATCCTACCCATGTAATAGGTCCATACTCTGCACTGAGTGCTCCACAAGTAGCAAAGAATCTTGCCAACCATTGAGGGACTTTAAATGCCCTATGAGCAAACAGTCTATGATATCCTAATGTTACACCAAGACATGCTGTAACCCAATACAGAATAAGAAAAGTTGCTCCTGATCCCCAACTCCAAAATTGAGGAAGCAATGCAATTCCGGCAAGGATATGTATTGCTCCCATAAACAATATGGTTGGCCACTTAATGTTTCTCAAATTATTCTTCCTCCATATCTAAGACAAAATCAGCATCTACCTTATCATACAACTCAAGAAATGCTTGCTTGGTCTCATCATCAAATCTGTTAATACAAACTTGAATTGCTTTTGCTTTATTTTTAAAGATACTATAAGCACGAAGAATATGAACTAATCTACGAGTGCTAATGATTTCTTCAATACCACCATCATAGAATGTCTTACGAATAATGTCACCCCAATCTACAAGTCTCTTACAGAACTCAGTATCAGTAATACCAAGAGTAGATGCAACCCTACCTAAGATCTTTGCTTCTACTGTTGGTGCTGGATAATCTTGCTCAAAGGTTACAGGAAATCTCTCTAAGAATGCTTCATTAAGAACATTGGTTCCTATAAATCTTCCATCATCAGATCCTTTACCCTTTGTATTAGCAGTTGCTACTACATTAAATCCTGGAGAAGGTTGAACAAACCTACCAATCTTCTTAAGAAATATACCTTTACCCTCAAGAATAGGTTGTAAGCAAAGTATCTTATTGGATGCTAAATCTATCTCATCTAAAAGGAGGACAGCTCCCCTTTCCAGTGCTTCGATAACTGGTCCATTATGCCATACAGTGTTACCATCAATAAGGCGAAACCCACCAATAAGGTCGTCTTCGTCGGTTTCGATTGTGATGTTGACACGGATTAGTTCTCGCTTGAGTTGAGCACAAGCTTGCTCGACTCCAAAGGTTTTTCCATTCCCAGAAAGACCCGTGATAAACGTAGGATAGAACACACGGGTTTTGAGAATGGCCTTAAGATCGCTAAAAGGACCAAACTTGACGAAGGTATCATCGTTTTCTGGAATGAGGTTCTGTTCTAATTTAGGCTGCACAGAAGGTGCAGCAAAAGAATTCTCAATATTTTTGACTGCTTTAACAGTGACTTCCAAATTCCACTTGCCACGACCAACTTTAAATTGATCAAGTTTCTTAGTGACAGTTTGATAAGCAATATCATTCATTACACAAAATCCCCTCACATCTGCTGCCGTGAATTCGGTTCCATAGTTTGCTTTCAAACCCTCAATGATTTCTTCACGAGTCATTTTGATTTCGAACATAATGTGTTGCTTTCAATAATCATATTATAGATCATGAAGAGGTGATTTATTTATAGAATGTGACAGTTTTTTTATTGACACCAAACCTTTATATTGGTAGAGATTGCCATTCTCAACTTACTACTCTTATGTTGAGCAGGGACTTCATGTTTTAAAAATCCAGGAACTATACAATAATCATCTTCCTCTATACCAAGCTGCCACTGCTGATTAAAACAAGAAGTATATAAACTATTAGGATTAACCAACTTTTTCATATGTGGTAAAATATCTTCTTGATAATTTGCAAAAGGATGCTCATTAAAAAATAATGTTGGTTGATGATTCTCAGTATCAAACTGTATATAATGTATTCCTACAAAATCTTGCTGTATATGCTGATGAGCCGACATATAACCACCATCACTCATACAATTATAGTTAACAATATCAAAAGAAAACTTATAATCCCCCACTAATCCACATTCCTGAAGACACTTAGGAATTACCTCTTCATATACTTTTATAAGTTGAGAATAATCAGGTTTTATAAAATCAGGATTATCCCAATCGAGATATGCATGATGAATATTAAGATTATTTTCTCTCCACTTATTGCGATTAGGATTTTTTAAATAATTAGATTTATGATTATCAATTAGTTCTTCTTTATTATAAGATTCAGGATCAATTTTACAAAGAGAAAAAGGAACACCAAATAATCTATCAGATTTAATCTTCATATTTTTTTATACTCTTCTCCCATTCCTGTAAAGATGATGAACAATCAGGTGGTTCAGGATCTTTATATCCTTTCATCTTCTTCCATTTATTATGCAATGCACCCATCATCCATGACTGAGCAAGACTCTTAGGACCATTCTCAAGAAGATCCAACTCATACTTGCTAGAAGTATAACCTTTATACTCTTCTCTCCAATTGGAATCATCATAAGGTTTGGTCATGCTACTAACTCTATGAACTCTCCAAGAACTTTCTTATTTAGTTTCTTGGTCTTAAGAGACTTAACAAATGCCCTTTTAATCTGTGCTTTGGTAGCATCATCTTCAACTTCAAAATCTGCATCCTCAGAAAGAGTAGATGATGACATTCCAAAGTAAGCATCATACCCAGAGTTCTTAATAGTAAAACTCTTAGTCTTCTTCCAATCCTTAATCATATCTTCATCTTCCCAACCATTACAATACAATCTCATAAAAGATTTAGCATCACGATTGGCAAGAACTCTAATTCCTATAAAATTAACAGAAGGAAAATTATCTTTTAAATTTTTAAGTATAACATCAGTAAACTGGGAGTATCTATAGCCAAACTTATAAGTCTTACCTAATTTTCGATCACGTAAAAAACACTTTTGAGGATTAATATTACGGCATCCTAGAAAAGGTTCACTTTCCCAACTACGTTGTACTTCTTTATGATAAGGAAGATGATGTGCTTCACCATCCGTCAATACAATGCACTGGACTTTCTCAACGTTGTTCTCCTTTTGAAACTTTGGAAGAATATCATGAAGACAAATAAGAGATTCATTAAGAGGAGTCCCAGAAAGACATAACCTTTGAGGATAAGTATGCAAAGACCTTACTCTAAAACATTGAGCAATACGCCACATGTTTATCATCTGCTTTTCTAGTTCATTACTTCTTGTCTTACTAGTGAAAATATTCATAAGACTAAAGTCATCTTCAATCTTAAATACACCCTCTTCCCTTTTATATTGAGCTCTTAAATCTATTTCTTCAGATTTTCTCTTCCATTCTTGTGTAAAAGCATAAACATCAAAAGGAATCTGCACTTTCTTACAGAACCACATAAGATTATAAAGTTGCTTAAGAGTATCCTGTAAAACATATTGCATAGATCCAGACCAATCCAATATGAAAACCAATCCATGATTCTTACCATCAGGAAGTGTAGTTACCTTCTTAAAGAGATCCTCGTTATATCTGTAAGTATGAAGCTTCTCTGTAGAGAGAATCCCAGTGCGACTAGTAGAAGCACGAGCATAACTCGTAGCTGCCTTACGACATTCAAACTCTTTAACAAGATAACTGACTTCTTTTTGTGCATCTTTCTTAAATGTTAAAAACTCATCATCAATTTCATCAAACCTAATAGTCATAGGCAATTCACTTTCTTTCCATCTTTTATTCTGATCTACCCAATCATTATCAATATACTTATGAACTTCTTCATTAGTAACAAGTATAGTATCTAGATTAATCTTAGGAATCTGTATATAAACATTCTCTTCCCCATCTGTATTAACAAGATCTTGTAGTTTGCTTTGCAGTAAATCAGCAGTTCCTACAATAACATCAGAATCAGTCCTCCGATCATCGTTAGCAGAACTATCGCTCCTATCTTCCATAGAAGGACTGCTATCAGAGTCAGGAATGGAAGAACTATTATCGTCAGTGCTATTAGAGTCGCTATCCCCAGTAGCTTGAGAGTCCGTGATGTCATCCATCCAATCACCTTGTATACTCTCTTCTCCCTCTTCCCTTTTATCCTGTCTTTCCTGCTCCTGCTGGCAGAAAGTATATAACGCTTCTGCTGCGGATAAGGTTTGAGTAAACGTGTCGGCATTTGAAATTAAATCGATAATCTCCTTTTCAGGAGTTGAAAAAGATAAATCAAGGAGCGAACCAATCTTGAAATGTAGATTAGCCCTATCAGCAAGATTAAAACTACTAATATCTTCACCATCTAACTCAAAGTAATCTTGTTCATAAAGTTCATTATATCCTTTATAGAAACTTTTCGCAATACCCAAATATTTACGCTTCATCAACTTTTCAATTCTAGCATCCTCCACTACATTTACAACTTGTTGAGGAATGGGATGCTCTAACCACCAATCCTCATCAGGTGTGAATAGAGCATGTCCTACCTCATGTCCCACCAACATATCATATACAGCATTACTCGCCTTTTCCCAAAGAGGTAAAATCAATACGCGAGTGCGAACATTAAACTGAGCACACTCTACTTGCTTATGCTCTACTACGATATCCTCAGTAGCAAGCAACTTCGCTAGTTGTGACTTGATTTCTTGCTGAACTGCCATATGTTTTGTTTGGTATGAACCCATAATACGACAAAAGCGTCCGATTAGGACGCTTCATGTGACACTTCTTAAAGTGTTGTAGCCTTGCCTTAGCTTGGCGGAGTGCTTGAGGTTTGAGAGTCCTCTTCTGCTCCTTCTTGCTGTGGTGCTGCCAATTTGGAACTTTCATGACACTTTCTCAGGTATTCATCACTGCGAGGATCTGTAATCAAATACCGACAGTATTCCCATCCTTTACGCATAAAGGTATCAGACATATCTACCGGTCTCTGAGCATTCATAGATTGCTTAGTGTATCCTTAATATTTATTGTAGGACACCATCCCAAATTATACAAGGTTCTTGTGTCAGCACATAAACTGTCTGGTTCTCCTACAACATCCTTAATAGGCAAATCCCTTCCCATTGCTTTTGCTATATCCATTACAGGAATAGATTCTCCTATTCCAATATCAAGAGGTCCAATAAAGTTACTAGGAATTAAATGACAAATTGCACTAACCACATCATTAACATGAATATAATCTCTCTTATGTTTTGTAATATACTCAGCAGTATTCTCCTGTAGCATCCTATAAAGCATATCAGGTCTACTATTTTCTTCTGCCCATACATTAAAAAATCTCATTGCCACGCTGTTAGGAGGTGCCATTGATTCATTTACTTTCTTGGTTATAGCATAAGGATTCTGCCACCATCCATAGACTCCAGCAGAACTAGCATATAAAAGTCTAATATCATTATCTCTACAATAAGAGAATATTCTTTTTGTCTTCTCTACATTATTCTCCCAGAACTTATCAGGATTCTTAAGACTATCCCTCAATGCAGCAAATGCAGCAAGATGTATTACTACATCATATATCTTATCTGTCTTAAAATCCCCTATATCATCTGGAAAATCAATCCCATCAACAGCAAATCCTAGATTTTGCAAATGACTATAAAGATGTCTTCCAATAAATCCCTTATATCCAGTAACTAAAACCTTCATCCTTGCCAAATCATATCAGGCATAGAAGCTGGTTGTTGTCTTCCTATAGTAAGCATCAGAATAAAATAACCTACAAACCATATTATATTGAATAACCATGCTTGTCTATAAAGATATTTACGTATACCCATAGAAAGCATTACATTTCTCACTGCTTTAGGATCGTCTTCACTACCCGTTGCTCTAAAGATCTGTTCAATGATAATCGCAATGATAGTTCCTATTACCAATGGGTAAAATAGAAAATTTGCGAATGACATTATTGCTATTAGAAAAGTCATAATTGTAACTCCTTAATTTTATCTTTCCAATACTGTCGATCATCCTCATCTAACCAAGGATTATGTCGTTGGATATAAGCATGTTGCAACCAATCAGCGTTATCCCAATCCTTACGAGGTTGACCTTTATATTGTTTAGCCGTAGGCATTATTCATATCCCTTCTTTTTTTTCCAATCGGCATACATTCCACCAAATACCATACCTTCATGGGATTTGATATCATCACCATCTAATAATGCTACTTGTCTTTTAGTAAGAAGACCACTCATCATCTCCTTATATTCATTTTCCCAATTTGGGATTTCTTTAATCCAATCTGCTGTCATGATATTCTACTAAAACCTTTTACCTTTTCAAATTTAAAAACATTCTCAAATCTATCGTCCATCCCAGTTTTATGGGAAATAACAAAGATATTTGCATCTGTTATAACATATTTAATTATCTTAAGAAAATCATCTGTTCCCAGACCATCTAATGAACTATCAAAAACCTCATCCATAATTAAAAGATTAGTATTAACAGAGTTCTTCATTCTAGCAACTTCTCTCCAAGTAAACAAGAGGGCTAGATCGATTCTCATTTTTTCACCTTCTGAAAAAGAAGCATAAGAAAAATCTTCATGTATTGGGGACTGAACGGTTTCGTTAAATTCCTCATCAAGTGTGAAGTTGATGTAGAAGTCCATCATCTGAAGATAACGGTTTACTTGCTGATTTATCAGCGGTAGATACTTCTTTATGATTTTGGATTTAACTCCACCGTCTTTAAGCAAACTATACGAGAAATCGTAATAGCCTATGGTGTCCTTCCGTGAAGATAAGTCGTCGTATGTAGTTTTTAAATTGTCCTTGAAGTTTGCTAACTTGTCGTGCTCAGTATTTCTATTTGCAAGTTGGTCGGTAAGTGTCTGAATTTCCGATTCCAGATCCCTGATTTGTCGTTGACACCCAGAGATGCGAGTATTGTTTTTAGAAATGCCATGCGTTAGGGTAGTAATCTCCTTAGATAAGTTTGTAAAGTGATGCTCTCGCTCTTCTTCGTTTTTAATTGCCTGTTCTAGTTCTTTATAACCAGATTGCAACTCCTTTGCTTTAGATTGAGCATCTTCAATTTTATTTATTCTGAACTGCTCTCCTATTAATTGAGTACATGTAGGGCATGTTACATTATCAGTAAAGAACTTATGCTCTTTGGTAATGGTCGCTACCTTATTAGAAATCTTACCCTTTAACCCACCAAGAGTGCGAAGTTTTTCTGTAGCACCTGTTACATCTTCTAATTGTTTTGTAAGAATATCCACATCTCCTTCCGTCATCTCATTCTTTTCTAGATGAGTATCAATCTCAACATTTAATTGTAATATCTTTCCTTTTTTATCTTCTATATCTTCCTTCCCTCTATTTTCTATCTCCTCAATAAAAGTCTCTTGCATGTTAACTTTATCATTAAGAGACTCTTTCTTAAGATTAAGAACCTTTATTTCTTCTTTCTTCAAACGAATCTTATCTCTAATGAGATTACTCATAGAAGAAAATATTTTAATATCCAACAGATCTTCAATCACATCTCTCCGATGAGAAGCAGTCAATTGCATAAAAGGAACGAAAGTGCTACTACCCAAGATAACAATCTGAGTAAAAGACTTATAGTTCATCTTAAGAACATTCTGCTCCAACCACTTCTGTTGATCATTCACATTAGAGAATTGATCCATCAAATTACCATTTCTCCATATCTCAAAGATATTAGGCTTAATTGCTCTTACAATCTTCCACTCAACAGATCCTACAGAAAATTCAACTTCAACCTTACAATCCTTCTCATTAACTGTATTAACTAATTGAGGTTTACTAATCTTACGAAATGGCTTATTGAATAAACTAAAAGTTAATGCATCCAATACAGTACTCTTACCACTACCATTACCACCAATAATCAAAGTAGTACTATTGTTAGCAAAATCAATTTGAGTATATTGATTACCAGTGCTTAAAAAGTTTTTCCAACGTATCTTTTCAAAAAAAATCATGTTCGATCTTAGGAGGAATTACAATGTCATTAGGGGTGATAACAGTAAAGTTATACCCATGTACCTTACAAGTTTTTATCATCACTTCAGATTCTACTTCTAGAACATGCATTTCTGGATAATCATCATCTTCCTCCAACATCATAGCATACCTTTCAGCATCATCTTCTTGTTCAAATAGATAAAGGATTCTATTTCCTTCACTATCCTTTACGGAATAAGCTCCGTCATTTTCCCGACCTGCGACAGTTAAGATAAACATTAAATTAACTCACATGCCTCCTGGTAGGTTTCTTGCATCATCTTTTTAATAAGAGACTTGTCAAGACTAGCTTCCGAATCCTCAATGTATCTATTAAGAATAGAAAGAGTATCTTCCGATTCAAAAGGTTCAAAATCATCGGCATACCATCCACTAAAATCGAAATTTTCAACTACCTTTATTTCTGCTGCATTAGACTCATATAATTTATCAATAAATTTTTCAAATTTCTTAGTATCTGTCTTCTTACGGACAATAACCTTTATAATCTTATCTTCATACTCACGAGTATCAAGAAGTTGATAGTCACTATCTTCATAATAAATTTTATAAAATAAGCGATATGGATTATTGACTGGAGTGTGCTCTAAAGTTTCTGTATCAAAAAAATGAAATCCTCTAGTATCCTCCACATCATTCCAATATATCTCATAAGGATTTCCTAAGTAATGAATCCCTTCTTGACTAGATCTAGTATGAAAATGTCCTGAATAAACTCTTTCAAATTTTTTAAAATGATTGTGATCAAATCCATGATCCATCACCACCTGTTGATTAACCCTAAATCCATTAAGTTCCAAGTGTCCCATAACAACTGGACATTTTGATTTTTCAATACACTTAATTGTCTCTTCTTCATTTTCCTTATTAATCCAAGGAACAAAAAGTATTTTTAAATTATCTATCTTAACTTCTTGTGGATCTGAATATATTTTTACATTATCATACTCTCTAAGTAATAAATCTACAGCATTTACTTCATTAGTATTCTTATAATAAGCAGTGTGATTACCTACAACGGTATGAACCGTGCATCCCATCTTAGAAAGGCGATCAAAATAATTATCCTTTGCCCATCTCAATGCAGCAAAATCAATACCTCTGCGACTATCAAAGGTATCTCCCATATCCACAACAGTAGTAATACCTTCCTTCTCTAAAGTAGGAAAGAAAACATTTTCATAAAACTTTAAAAAGTAATCATGAAATATTTGTGAATTCTTTCTGGCACCAAAGTGCTGATCTGTGATTATTGCTATCTTCATTTTACCAGGGATCTGCTAACCTAATATTACCAGATAAAGTTATTCTTTGTTCTTTAAATCGATGTATAGGAACTTCATGTCGTAAGTAAGATGGAAAAATAAGAAATTTACCTTCCCTTGGACGTATTTTTGTTGGAAGAATAATAGGATCCAATTTATGGTATCTCCGATCTAATGGACCTGGACGAAAAACAAGAGATGGATGATACCACTTTGCTTTTAAAAAATATAAAAAACTATAATTATGAGGTAAATGATGATGATTTACAGTATGATCTCCTTTATTGTAAATATTACCCCACATCTCATGAACACAAAGATTTATATTTTCTGTATCAACTACAGTGGCAAGGGGACAATATGTATCAATCTCATTAAGAATATATTTTTTTAATTTCTTAACATAAAGATTATCTGCTTGAAAATTCCACTCGGTCTGCGTTGCTTTAACATTAGTTTGGTAATCCTGTTGATCAGAATAATCATTTAATATAGGTATAAGTTCATCCTTCAATTTCTGATGGAAAGGATACATACCCTCCCACACATTAGTAATCTGTTGAACTTTGATCAGCTTCATTCATGAATAACGAAGTTTAGAATGCACAGCATCTTTGATTTGATTATAGTCGGAATAATTAGATCCGTCAATAGTATTACTATCATCAAATACTTCCTGATAACCAGATCTTTCTAAGATCTTATTCTTAATTTCTAATTGTCTTTTCTCTCTTTGAATACGTCTAAGAAAAGCATAGTGAATAATCTGAGTGAAATAAGCAAAGGGGTTCTGAGATTTTTCGGGATTAAAGTTATGAATATACTGAACACAATTTTCTATACCATCAGAAATCATATCTTCCTTAAACATATAATTAACAAAATTAGGTTTAAAGGAAAGATGATTAGCAATCTTTAAAAAACACTCACCAACATAACGAGGAATAGGTGGCTTGGGTAATCCTTTAATTTCTGCTATTTCTCTATCTTCTCGAAGCTTAACTAATGCCGCTAGGAACTCTTTATTATTAACATAATGTTCAGCCCTTGCTTTTCTTCTAGCCATAGTTCCCCGTTTAAACATAAGATATCTCACTCATATGTATGTATTCTAACATTTTTACCTTCACTTGACAAGTTATAAAATAATCAGTAGAATAACTTTGTCAGGGTTGATCGGGAGAGCTCTTAGTATTATTATTTTTGTATATCTTCTCTAGAATTTCTTTTGTATCATCAACTCTTCCTAAGAATCCCATTTTACGACTCATCTTTGACTGTCCTTCCTTTTCCTCAGTAGAATCTCTAATAAAAGATTGATACATTTGAATCATCTCAACGTCTGAAGATTCACTTAAAGTTAAAACATCATTCATATTAAGAATAAAAAGATCTTCACTACTAGTCTTTAACCAAGGTTCTACTTTATATCCGATAGTGCCACCTTTATGTCTTATTTCAGATATTGTAATAGGATGATAAACTATAAGCATTGTTCTACCTTCTTCTTCTGAGGGAGCAACCTTACAGAATATCTCTTCCCCGTTTTTAAATTTAAGTGTTGCGTAAAAATCGTCTTCCATTATTTCTTTAATTGTATTGTGATTATCTCATAATTAAAATTCTCTTCGTTATAAATTTTAATACGTTCAATAAGATGATTTAATGTATAATTTCTTTTGGAGTTTTTAGTGCAATCGTCAGCTATATCGTATAATATTGCTTTAATTTTGTTTGCTCCTTTTCTAAGTACTCTCCCAATACTTTGGAGATTTCTAATTCTCGATTTTGACGGTGAGGCAAAGATAATGTTATGGAGATTCCGAATATTAATGCCTGTAGAAAATGTCCCATAGGAAGCAACGATAATTGCATTGTTTTCTCTTTCGGTTATTTCCCGAACCAATTCTCTTTGTTCAACATCCACTCCACCATGGACAAAGAATACTCTTCTATCATCTTTCTTATTTGTATTTATCTTTTCATATAATACTGCACCATGAGCTTCCACTCTAGAAAATAATATAAGAGTATTTCCTTTTAAATCCAAAGTTAAATTCTTTATAAAATTATTTCTCTGTTCGTGAGTAATTAAATATTCAATTTCATCTTGATAAGTTTCAAATTTTTGAGGAGGATGTTTAAGAACTAAACATTGAATATCAAGTTGAGCAAGATGTCCTTGTCTTATTAATTCATCAGTTTTTGTTACCTTATAAGAAGGTCCAAACAATCCTTCTAATACCCATTTATGTGTTTGTGAACCATCTAGAGTTCCAGTAAAACCATAACGATATTTTGCATCTGCAAGTTTTGTCATTATAGATATAAGTGATTTACTCTTAAATAAATGAGCTTCATCACCTATTGCTACACTATATTCTTTAAAAAACTTTCTATCTAATTTATAGACAGATTGCCAAGTAGTAATAGTAACTGGATATTCATTTGTCTTCTCTTTACCTGCATATATTAAGTGACAATATGACTCAGCGTTCCAGCCATAATCTTGAAAATCCTTGTACATCTGCTCTACAAGAGATGTCGTGGGAACAACTAAAAGAATTTTTTCTCCTTTATCCACATAATACCTTACGAGGGTATAAATCATCAGAGATTTTCCTGATGCAGTGGGGCTTATCAATAACTTTCTATTATGCTTTAAGGCATCATATACTCCCTCGATCTGGTATTTCCTGGGAGAATGATGACAAATAGCACTCATATAATCTTTAACACCTTCATATGATATGCCATCATTTACTTCATAAGGTGTTCCATAATAATTATTATTTTCAAACCCATATGAGTAATCATGTCGTTTGCAAAAGGCAATAATCTTATCAAGTAATCCTACATATATCTGTCCGTTAGATGTTGAGAATAAACGAATCTTTCCATCCCAATACTTATTACGATATTGAGGCATAAACTTTGCACCTTCAACATCAAAAGTAAAGTGATCCGATAGTTCCATAAAGACATGCGGTTCCGCATTCACCTTTAAAAAGACTTCATTCTTCTTTTCTATAACAACATCGGTTCTCACAAAAACCCATACATCTATAGGTATTTATTTACCCCTGTCAACCCAATCCAGAATTAAATCTCATGAACTCAATTGCATTCTTAATTTGAAACGTTCTGTTCTGTATCACCTTAAGAATGCTTTCAAGGTATACTAACATTGTATCATAATAATCTATCTTTAGAGAGGTATTAGACAGTTTCTCATCTGCATCCAAATACTTCTGCATAGTATCCTTATCCCTTATCTTCTTACCAAAGGGATTTTCTGCATAGACTTCCGGGGATGCTTTCCCACTAAAATACTCATACCGTTCATGACGGATATTCTTTCTTTGCTGTTCTGCTTTCTTTCTTAGAAGGAATATAGTATTATATAATTCAAAATATTTTGCATGAAGAGAAGGGATGTTCAATGATTCTTCGTGTAGATTATCTCTGTCTATCTTTGCATCTTTTTCCCACATCTCTTGAATTGCTTCAAGACTTAGACTCATAAATCAGTGCCACTTAAATTAGTTATATTGTAAATAGTATACTTGAAACCTACCTGTGCTGTAAAGTAGTTTATATCTGTCTCTGTAGCATCAAATTCTAAGGTTGTCAAAGAGTAAGGCCATAGATCACTAAAATTAATTTTAAATAAAGGATTTTGACTGCTACCCAATACAGTTAATGTGCCATCAGAATAGATATCCATCATTCCTGTATTTCTAGTCTTAGAAATATTTGTATCTTCTTTTTGTAAATCATATATCTCTTTTAGAGTTTCTGGATATCCCAATCCACGTATCCAGTTTTGTAATTCCATATAATTCTTAAGATCTTCATCCACCAAGAATCTAAGAGAAAAATCATCAAATACTATATGATCACCAGGAACTGGAATCTCTTTTAAATATGTTGGTTGAGTTGCTTCTCCTAAAGTTATTCCTGGAACATTTGCTGCATTACTAAAGAAAGCAACTTTAGGTGCTCTATTAAGAACTAACTGGAAACCAGTAGGTGCCAGAAAGTTTCTATTTTCTATCTGCCTTTTATAAGCATTTGATACTTGATATGAATTTGCCATTATTCAGTTCGTGCCATTTGTTCTTCAAGCTTTTCCTTTGCTGCCTTTATTCCAGCAAGTCTTACTTCTAATGCATCCTCATAACGATGAAGCATTTTAAGTTTCCATTTTTGACGGTCTTCTTGACTCATCTTATTTTTACAGAACATAGGTAGAAAGCAGGTCTCCTTATTTATTTATAGATCTTTGTGTAAAATCAATACCTTCCATATGGTCATACTCATGTTGAAATATTCTTGCAATAAACTCTTCTAATTTTATTTTATGCATTTTTTTATTTTCATCTTCATATTTTACCACAATAGTGCTAGGTCTGGGTATATCTAAAAATAATTCAGGATAAGATAAACATCCTTCCTCCATTTCAACACTGTCTTTTGAATACTTTATAATCCTTGGATTGAAACAGATAAGAGTATCCATTGTTTCCATATCTGCAGTCATTATAAATGCTCTTTCTTTTATACCAAGTTGATTAGCAGATAAACCCACTCCATTATGAAATAACATATTCTCCTTCAATATGTCCGACAATTCTTTTCGATCCAAATTATAACTACATTTTTTGATTTTATTATGTAGTAAAGGATCATCTGATGGTATTAAATTTTTTAACATGCTATATTTATTATAGCATAAATATAGTTTTTAAACTGCAACCCTTGGATTCGAACCAAGAAGACCCGCGTCGCTAAAGTTGGATCGGGAGGGAAACAACCTCCTGTGTTTACCGTTTCACCAGGTTGCATTGATGCCCTATGAAAGGGCTGTCATTAGACGTTGCATACCAATACCTCCACCACTTCTGGGGAAGAAGTCGAACTCAAGGAATTCATCAAGTTCTTTCTCGACTCTTTCCTTACCAAATAATTTGTAAAGTAGTTCAGCATATTGTCCATCAGAGATACTATGGAAGGTCTCACGCATTTGTTCTTTATTGGTGCTGCGTTCTGCACTACCAATAGTTTCCATACCACCTAAGATAACATCAATCTTTTTACTAGTACCATCATCATTACGTGCCATGTTCCAGAATGGTGATGTCCATTCAGGGAAATCAGTAATCATACCACGTCCAATAGCAGATTCATGATCATGGTCTAACTCTTTAGTTCCATAATTTTCTGCCCAACCATTATATTTTAATATTTTAAAGTTAGATATAGGCAATCCAAGGTGTTCACATAATTCAATTTCTAATTCTTCTAATTCTTTTACTCCTCCTTTCATCTCAAACTCAAACATTGGAAAGATAGTTTCATGTCTTCCTTCTACTGGGTTTGGTTCTGCTCTGTATGAAGTGGAGACACAGAAAAACCCTTCTACTGAAGGGTTGGAAAGTAATTCATATTCTAACCACATCTGACCTGTCTGTGGTAATGGCCAAACTTGACCATTATAATTGTATGTTGCTACTGTCTCTGGGTCTTCACAAGCAGCAAGGATACTCAAGCGATTCTGAGTATGAACTTCTAGAAAATTTTTAGACAAAAAAAATGACCTTAATAGGTCAACGGTCTCACTATACTTTTTGGGGTCAATCAGTGCGGTCATTTTATTTCTTGACAAAACTATATTATTTAGCATAAAAAAAAGGCACCCGTAGGTGCCTTTGTTATTAAAAGAAGATATAAACTTCTTACATAAGGTTCTTAACAGCAACACGTCTGTAGTAGCGGTTGTTGTTGACAGTAAGTAGTCCGTTACCGACTGTTGTTCCTTCAGCGAATGGGTTTGCAACAAGACCATATCTTGTCTTAAATCCGATTTTAGGCTGGAAGGTGTTTTCTCCCACTGCACGAACCATCTGTAGAGGAACGTATGGGCAGTAGAATAAACCAGCGTCATAAGGAGAAGAACCCTTATAACCAACAACGTAATACTGGTTTCCTGGAGTTGCGTTAGCAGAAGTCAGGTTAGCAGCATATGGGTCGATGTATACTCTATACTTACCTTGAAGAACACCAGCAAATGTATTGCCTGTGTCATCAACGTTAAGGTTAGCGTTAAGTGCAGGAGTATAATCCAGAACGCCAGCCATGGTGAGGGCGGATGCAACGTCTGCAGAGCAGAGGATGATGTTACCCTTTCCGCGACGAGTTCTTTGTGCGATTGCGTTAGCGTCGCGCTCGATCTGGAATAGAAGTCCTTTGAACTTCTCAACTGACCATCTACCGTTGGAGTCGATGTCTAAGTCGAATATACCAGCTGTTGCGGTATTTTGTACAGCACCTTGCTCTGCAACCTTGTAGATAGTTCTGATAACTTCGCGGTTAATTTCAGCGAGGATCTCAGTGCTAAGGATGTTAGCAAGTTCTGCTTCAGCGTTAAGACCATGAATTGCTTTCAAGTCTTGAGCGAGTTCTAGTGAGTACTCGGCTTTTAGTGCTCTGGAACGTGCAGTAACAGTGACTTTCTCGATTGAGAATGCCATCTGGTTGAACTGGTTGTTCGCACCGTCGCCTAAGTTCTCAGATGTACCCGTATACATGCCTTGACCAACATCATAAGATGTGGATGTGGCAGTACCAACTGGGTTAAGAACTGCGGGGTTGGATCCAGATTGTGAAGTTGTACCCATACCAGAAACACCATTGGTGAATTCTGTGGTATTGAACTTCGAAGTCTGTCCAGAGAATGCGGAATCTGCTTCGTTGAATAGTGCTTCGCTGCTCTGTCCACCTGACATTCCGGTGTACTTAGAACGCATTGCGAAGATAAGTCCAGTAGGACCACTCATTGGCTGAACACCAGCAAGGTCATAAGCGACCAAGTTAGGCATTGAACGACGAATGAGGCTAATCAACACAGGGTCGAAACCTGCTTGTGGTGCAGATGCACTCGAACCAAAACCGCCTTGACTTCCTGCGGTGTTGGCATGGTTTGTTGGAACAGTTTCCATCAAGCTTAAGCCTGATCCGAACTGTTGTTCCTCTCTGAGGAATTTCTCTTGGTTTTCTAACAGGACTGCGGTAACAGCTTTCCGATGATTGTCTTTGATTGGATCAAGACCTTCATACTCTAGAAGCGGCTTCCACTTTTCCTGCAACTGTTCTGATTGGAACATTTGCTTTTTACCTATGTAAAGTTTGTTTGATTAATGTTAAATTCAGGGGTGACTATTTAATCCTTGAAAGTGTATTCAGGTAAGCAGACATTGATGCAGAATGTGATTCAGCACCTGAGTTGTCTACTCCTTCTGAAAGAGTTTCAGTCTTAGTAGTCGTTGGAGCACCTTTAGCAGGGAAATAAGATTCCTTCAGGGTTTCCAACTTTTCACGATATTCTGTGTCACTTTCAAACTCTACACCTTCAGCAAGTGAAGCGAGCTTCTCCTTCTGGGTCTCTGCAAGACCTTCGGAGACATCTCCAAGAATACCATCAGCAACAGACTCACCGAGTCTCTTGTTTAATCCGATGTTCTTTTCGATTTGCTCATTGAGCTTGGTTTCCATGTCATCAAGTTTTTCTACCATACTATGGAGGACATCATATTTTTCTTCAGGGATTGATACATAATGTTCTTCAAAAAGACTCTTCATTCCTTCGAGGAATGATTCTGTCATCTCGGTCTTAAGTCCGGCTTCTACAGCTAACTGATTCTCAGCGAACCATTCGTCAGCAACGTACTCAAGATAAGAATCTACTCGCTCGGCGAGTGATGCTTTTGCTGTTTCTACTTCTTCAGCAAGTTTAGCATCAAATTCTGCTTGAATTTCTTCCTTAACTGCAGCAACTTTAGCGTTGATTGCTGCTTCAAAGATAGTTTTTGCTTTTTCTTTGAATTCTTCTGAAAGGTCTTCGCCACCGAGGAGAGCATTGACATCTTCTTCCATGTCATACTCAGCAGTAACTGTTTCAGCAGTTTCTTCAGCGTCAACAACCTTATCCTCTTCAACTACCTCGTCGGTAACTGTAGGAGTTTCTTCAATAGTTGCTTCAGCATCCATTTCCTGTTCCTCTGATTGTGCGATAGCACCTTTTAACTTTTGCATGGGGTCTGCTTTACCAGCATTTTTGTTAACCACGTCTTTGACTTGTTTAAGCGTACCGCCAGCAGGCTTCAGTTTGGCGGAGTCATTAGTCGGACTATAATTCTCCGGTGTAGGACCACCTAAGTCTTCCACTTCAGCACCTTTGATTTTACCCATAGGTTCTGCTGGAGCGGCGTTAGCATTCACTGCAGTCTTAGACTGTTCCATTTCTTGTAATTTTTTACCACGAGCCATTTGAATGTTCTCCGATTTACGCTTTAATTAAATCTATATTTATTTAGAAGTTTTATAAGTTTGATAAGAAATTATTAAACAAGTCAAGCTTGTTCTCATCTAGTTTTTTCTGATCAACGAGGGTATTTATCTGGCGATAAGTCTTTTCTGCGAACTTCTCACGCAGAATTCCTCCATCCCAAACCCACTCTTTTCCTTCCATAATTCCAGATACAAATGCATCAGGTGCAGAAGGATCGGCAACGATATCAGCAGCAGTTGCTAGCATGAAATCTTCACCAACTACACTAAATCCCTCACGAGTTGGTTTTAATGATCCAACACCACGAGATGAAACACCGAGTTTTACACCTTCATCTAAAAGATTGGATGCAATTTTACCCATTGGTGTGCCAAGAATTTTAGCTTTACCAACATAATTAGAACCACTCTCTTTTAAAGAGACAATTTTATGAGAAACACGGTCTAAATTAACGGTTGGACCGTCAGGATGACCAAGTTCTCCCAGTGCTCTTCCAGACTGAATATGGTTTTCAGTGTATCGAGCAACTTCTTTGCGAAGAGTTTCCATTGGATACATTCTACCATTACGGTTTTTAATGTTTCCTTGTAGAAAAACCCCTTCAATATAAAGAGATTTTTTACCGTTGCGATTTTCAACGATAAATTCTACCTGTTCGATTTCTTCCGTAATAAGTTTCATCAGCCTTCGCCTGTAATTTGAACTTGATGACAATGTATGTGTCCCGCAGCAAGATTATGTGCTCCGGAAGCTCCTATCACTGAAACTTTATGAGCCGCAATAGCACGGGCATCACTAAAATCACCATCTGCAGCAGTACATTTACTTGTGTCTGCAGCAATTGTACACCTAGTCATAAAGTATCCTTCAGTAATTCCTCCAGTTCCTGCAGTAGTATCTACAGAAATAACTCTGGAATGTTTAGTGAATGAAGTAATACCTGCATCACCTGTACCGGTAACTGAAATGTAATTACCAACTCCAAATGGACATTGCTGTCCTTCTGGGAAAGTAACAATCGTTTCAGTCGCATTGGTGGTAATTCCAACGACTCTTTGGGATGCTTTAGTCATCCCTAAACTCATGGTTCCACCAGATGGAATATAAAGATTTTGTGTAGTTGCTGAAGGAGTGCTACCTACAGTAACATGGCAATCTGCACCTACCGATACAATCCGAATAGTATCAGACTGAACATCAAATACATCAGTTTGAACCGCAGCTGCCGCAGGACTTGGAATTGATACTGAGGTTCCTACCCCAACTGATCTATATGCCATTATAGTTCCATAAGTTCATTTACCTTTATTTATAATTCAAATTTCGCCGTCGGCTACTGCCACGACTTCTTCTTCTTCATCACTCACACTATCTTCAACTTCTTCTGGTTCAGATTGATCTGCACCAAATAATGAATTAGCTGTAGTAGAACGATGTGTATCAACTCTCTCTGCAGATTTTGCAAAAAGAATATCTTTCATTGTATCGCTGATTTGGGATGCAGAAGCATCATCAACCATCATATCCATTAATTCATCCATGTTCTAATACCATATATTGTGTATGGGTCTTTAGTATTTATACACTATTGAGTTGTATGGTGTGTGAAGTTATAATCCTGGATCATTTTATACAACTCTTCTTTTAAAAAAGGAAGATAATTTTCCTCTTCTGGAGGTCTTCCAGGACCCCCTGCATAATTATCAAGATAAAAACAAATGAGACTATACATTAATCTCACTTCTTTTATATCCATCTTTAACTGGATTTCCCAATTCTTATCATAATTGCTCCAGTTATTCCAATCAAATCCATCTTCATGCGTTTGAGAATAAACATCGTGTTTTAATCCATTCTCTTCTGGCATTTAGATCACTCCACCACTGGGTTTTGATTTAGTTTTATCTATTTCCAAATCAACTGTTGCAGCATTTGCATTAGTAGCAGCATCCGTTGCAGCAGGAGCTTCCATATTTTGCTCCTCTGGTGGAGGTGCAGGTAATAGTCCACCACTACCTTCTGGGTCAAGCATCATTTCTGCAGGATCAGGAATAATACCATCCTTAATTTCCTGATCGATTAACTCATCTTGTTCCATAATTTCTTCAGTGGTTTGACGTAGAACCTTACGTCTAACATAATCTTGAGAGAAATATTTTCCAACATATGGTTCTGCAGTAGCAACCATTGCTAATCTTTCATTGAATAATTCTGCTTCTTTTAATTCTGCAAAATGATTATCATATAAGAAGTCATATGTAATATGCTCTTCCATTACCTCCCAATCTTCGGGAGTAATTACGTTCGTCAGGAGTAATTGGGTCTTCAGTATGTCATTAAACATGTAAGAGAATCTCTTTCTCAAACGTGCAACAAACTTACTAAATTTAACTTCGTCTCTTAAGATCTCAGAAGATCTGCCCAAGTTAAACCCACCATCTCCTTCAATTCTTGAGAGTGGAACATTAAGTGACTTAAAGAGTTTCTTCTTAAAGTATTCGATGTCTGTGATTTCTCCGAGGTTTTGTCCACCTGGGAGTGTTGAAATTTCTGTTCCACGTCCTCCCTCTCTTCTTGGTAGCCAAAAATCCTCTAACATACTCATATATTTCTTATCATCACGAATCTCACCAGTCGATGCATCATAAACTAATTTGTTACGATACCTCATCATGACATCACGAAGGTATTGTTCTGCCTTAACTTTAGGCAAATTACCAACATCAATATAGAAAATTCTACGTTCTGGTGCTCTTGATAGTCTATAAATTACAAGACTATCCTCAATCATACGAAGCTGATTGAGCGATTTAATTGCTTTATGAAGATATGAAAGAGTTGATCCCTTATTTCTATCTACTAATCCAGAGGTGACATATGTAATGGAATCTTTTGTCATTTTGATTCCACCCATACCACCTAAAGCAGCAGGACTTTGGGTTGGATAAGTCTGTTTAGGATTAAAAATGAAATACTCCTCAAGTTGAGGCATTTCATAATCCATTGGATTATCTGTCTGTGCATTCGCTAATCTAAATTTATCATCCTTACTTTTCTTTTGCTTACGCACATAACGCATTTTCATTGCGTCAATATAACGTAATTCCTGAATCCCCTCCTGAGGATTCTTCATATCAATTACTTTATTATAATATAATCTACCATCAATATACCAATTCCTATAAATCTCATGTGCTTTTCTATCAAAATCTAATAGTTCAAGTACAAATTTAAAGGCTTCTCTTATCTTAGTTTTAATTCCATCACTAGCATTTAAATTATCAAGATCTATTTTTACAGGACTATCATTAGTATCTGCAACAATTGCTTCATTTACAATATCTTCAATTGCACTATCGCACTCTGGATGGAGTGCCATTTCCCTATATCTTTTGATTAAATCAAATTCTGTTCTATAGACACCTTCAATGTCAACATAAGATCCAAAAAAACCGCTACTCAAATAGTGATCGTTGCCATCATCGCTGCTAGGAGGAACAGGCGAGACAACATTCGGAGATAGCGGTTCAGTATCCTCAATCGAGAATCCAAATAACTTGGCCATAATTTATTAAACTAGTTCTTTATACTAGTTATTTAGTCTATCCAAATTAGGCGTTATCTCTGGTATATGCGCCTGGTTCCCAGTATTGAACTTGGAACTCTACACTATATTCTTCAATTGCATCTGTATTCTCGTAAGAAAGATCAATTGCAGAAATTGTAGTTGGGAATATATCAAAGAAAGTATAAGTTTTTAATGGAGCAATTGCCGATCCATCGACTGCTGCTGAAGCACCTGTAGATGATCTTCCTTGATCAGCACCTCTTCCGAGTTGATGAACTAATGCATATGTCATATATGCACTTGGATTAGATGCACCAGTGGCATTACTATTCTTACTAATTCCTTGCATCCATGTTTCAAATGCATTGCGAATTAAGAAGTTTTCGTCATTAATAATAGTTGTAGACCATGTTTCAAATGTTCTGTCTCCAGCAACTTTTAAAATACGACCTCTAAAGGGTATTTCAACTGGAGTGACCTGAGAAGCTGGTAAAGACGCAGCTTTACATAAAAATTTAAAAGTATCCGCTTCTTGGTTGTCACCAGTTCTCCAAGTATTTGTACCAGCAGCCTCAGGGAATGATGGTATCTCAACTTCGAAGAGATTCGGCCTTGCACCGCCTCCTGAAAGCTTTGACTTGAAAGCGGTAATTGTTCTGAGTGTAGACATTAATAGTTCCTCCTATGGAATTGATATGAAATTAGATTAGATTAATTACCCTCTACCAGCCACTTCTTCAAAACTTACACCTGTTCTGGTAGCAACAAATGTTAAGGTAATAAAGTTAATAGATTTGGTTGGCTTCAGGAAGATATCTGCCCTGAATTCATTGTTATCAATCACATCAGGAGTGTTATTTGATTCGTCACAAATAACTGAGAAGTCATAAACACCTCTCTTCGCTTGAATGTCCCTCAAATAAGGTTCAACAATGTTAATGAAGTTAGATCTTGTAGTCTGATCATTAAGTTCAAATAGTTGTGACTGAGCAGTTCTTTGAAGTGCTTGTTCCACTGTAAGGAATAGTCTACGAACATTAATCCGATCAAATGCTGATGGATAAGAAAGACCAGTCTTATCACCGAATAACATTACCCCAGTTCCAGATTGGTTAATTACTGGGTTAACTCTTTCAGGATAAAGAAGATCTCTTTGTGCCTTACTAGGATTATATGCAAGTTTAATTGCATTGTTTAGAATACCACGTTGCTGACCTGCAGGTGAGAACCATGGGAAAGCATTGATATTTGTTCTAACCATTAATCCTGCTATGTCACCATTACATGGGATATAACGGAATTTGTTGTTAAAACGATCATATGTATACTTATAACCACTATCAAAGATTCCGTAAGAGGAAGATGATAGAGCACTAAAGAACCGAAGAACATTATTTGTTTGATCGGTAGTATTAGTCAGATCAACAACATTTGGTCGATGTGGAGAAATACATGCTACACAATCTTTTCTGTCTCCTGCAATAGAAAGCAATTGATTTGCTTTTGCTTGAGAATCTGCTTCTACTAGGAGTCCAGGACCCTGTAAGAGATAATCAACTTCAACCTCATCTCTATTACTGAAGAGACTGTATGCAGTGTTTAGATTTCCAAGAGTTGCCTTAAATCCACCAGCAGTAGAATAATCAACACCGCTAGTAAGAGTATAAGTTTTGTTTCCTAGAGCATTAAAGGTTATTCCTTGTGCATCCTGACCCCAGAGACCACCTCCAGTGGTAACTTTAGTATAAGATGTTGAGAATCCAGTTGCTCTTGGATCTGTACTCCAATAAGAATCTTCTGCACTTGATTGATTATATCCAGCATAAACATACTCTGAGTAGTCTGCGAGATAATTCTTATAGTAAATCTTTTGTGGAGAATTGACTTGAGAAATTGCATCCCCTGCCTTAGAGAGGTTTGTATGCTTCTCAAGTAGGTTTCCTTGAATACCAGTTACAGTTCCGAGGTCATCAACGATCACAACGTGCATTGCATCGTTTGCACCACTACGTGCATTAACATAAGGAGTAGTAATTGGTTTTGGAGCCAAGGACTTCCAGTAAACTAGTGAATTAGTTAATCCAAGAGTTTGTTCATCATACCAATCCTTTACAGTAACCGCACCAGTTCCTGCTGTAGCATTTGTACCTGTTGGACCTGTATTAACTCCAGCATTGGTAACAAACCACATTGTATCATCTTTAAGGAAGGAGCTCAGACTATTTCCTATTCCATAAGGAATATCAGTCTCAGTTCCTGCAGAAGAAACTCTAGAAACAATTTTAACATCAACACTTGATACACTATTAGTAGAGTCTGTTACAATACCTGTAACTATTCCTTTTAAGTATCCTGTAAATCCAGAAGTAGTTCCAACTCCAGCAAGAGTGGTGTTAGTAATCGCTTTAGTAACTCCATACCCAATATTACACCAAGCACTAACGTTAGTAGTTCCAATACCAATGGTTTGGTCTGCTAAATCATCAATTGTGCAAACTTTTAAGTTATTAGCCCAAGTTCCAGGAGTTTTTGCTGCATAACCATACTCAACTGAAGCTCCTGCCCAGTTAGTTTGATAATTATCATAATTCTTAATCTTTGCGCTACTAGTAGCAGCATATCCGACTGCCGCATTAGCATTGTTAAGAGTGCCTCCGTCGCATCTTACGACTTTAAGGACACCCCCATAGGAAAGGTATGACGATCCAGTCATCCAGTATTCATACTGAGCATCAGTAGATATTGGTTTGCCGAATGTATTGATAAATGCTTGTTCGGTAGCAATGTTAACTGCTTCCTCTACCGGACCAATCTTAAAAGGACCTGCAAGTGCGCCTATGTTATCTAATACGTTATCGGCTCTCCCGACTGTTAAATCAACTTCCCGTGTGATTACACCGGGAGATAATTGAGGAGTCGCCATGTTTTTGTTCTCCGAGTCTCAGTTTCTCTAAAAAATATTTATTAAAATATCAATTTACGAGAGATATTCCCACATATATGACCTATCTCCATACTCATCAGCCTTAAACCACGTATCTCCATCATCATCTGTAAAGCTTTCATCCTCCAATCCATCAGACATAAACCCAAAGGGAGCCATATCCTGTTCTATTTGATTCTTCTGCTCATCATATAGCCTTTTCCGCACATCCTGATCTGTAAGTTCCTTAAAATAATCTTGTGCAACCAACCATGCATATATGACTAAGCACATTGCAAGGTCATCGTTACATCCTTCTTCTGCTTCAAATGAATTACTTTTTTGAATAAATGTTGTTAATTCACTCAATATTTCATAATCACAAAATATTAACTTATCAGACTCAATAATAGTCTTAAGATTTAATGCACCGACCTTTTTAACCGTCTTGGACATCTTAACTCCAAGTTGAGTCTTCTTACCAGAGAATCCCTGTCCAACAACTTGTCCAGCACGTCCTCTCATAGATGCCATTAAAAGATTAGCATATTCCAAATCATAATTTAAAATAGATGCTACTTGATCACCAACATCATTAACTTCACAAAGAATGAATGCTTTATTATACTTATTACATATCTCATAGATTATATTAGGAAATAACATTGGTTTAATTTCATTATTCCTATATTTGGCAACAACCTTATGTGGGAATGTAGTAATATCAATTACTATAAATGCAGAATAATCTTTGACTACTCCACGAGCAACGTCTACTGTGCAAACATAATCATGCTTTTCTTGCGGTTCTTCATAAACATCCAATCCAGCACTTCTTTGAATAGGATTTTCATAAACAAGATTTCTTAATTTACTTGGTGCAATTAACGTATCAACAGATCCTAGGAATTCACATTCAAACTCAACTTTAAATTGTTGTTCTGAAGTGTTTGCAATGGTTTGTGCTCGCCATTTCTCATCTCTTCCTGGAACTTCTGACCAGTGAACATCTGTATGCACATATTCATTTTTACCTCTTTCTGCATCGTGCCACATACGGTAGAAATGATTCATACCATGTGGGGTTGAAACTATTATAACTTTCGTGGATTTACCAGAAGTGATAGTAGGATATACAGAGGAAAAGAATGCGTCAGCAATATGATTGGGAACAAAGGCAAACTCATCAAGAAAAAGAATGTTGAAAGACATGCCTCGGACTGCTGAAGCAGATGTTGATGCTGCGAGTATTTTTGATCCATTCTCTAACTCCAATGATCCTCTATTCCATGACAAGACACCTTGTTGCATCCACTTAGGAACATTTTCATATGCAGTCTGTAAACGACCTAATAGTTCCCTAGCAGTAGCTGCCTTGTTAGCAAGTATACCAATATTTACACTATCATTAAAAAGTAAGTAATGTAAAAGATATGATATAACAGTTGTAGATTTACCCGTCTGTCTGGGCATCTTACAAATATTAAATCTTTCTCTATGAAAATTATTAATTAAACCTTCTTGAAAGTCATATGGTTCAAATGGCATTAAACCATGATCCAAAGTAACAATCTTTACGTGATTCTTAGCAAAGTAAACTGGATTAGCTTTACATCTCATATACTCCAGAATTTGATCTTTATCAAACTCAACAGTAGTATTCGCTTTTTTTAAATTGGGATTACCAAGATAAATTTCATCAGCCATAATAATCTCCTACATCATTTCACCAAACAAATGATTGTTTGCTTTATTTAACATAAATTTTTTATCATGATCTATGGTTTTTCTTGTCATATCTAAAAGTTTTTGTAGGTTCTCTGCTTTCTTCTTCAATTCTTCAATTTCTTTATTTTCCTGTTCCCCCGACTTGGAGGAGGGGTTCTCCTGGGTCATTGTCCGATACTTGGTAGCCCCACAGCTTAGCACCTGGATAAATTTTCTGCAATTGATCTTGTACTGCCTTGCGGGATGGTTTAGAGACTTGTGGGAAGAACATTTGGATGTTGTAACTACTTCCTCGCCAAGCCAAATATACAGTTATTATATTTCCTGTTTTAGATGGGATACGAATAGACTCTTCTATTGGATCTTCGTAATAGATGTTTGATTGTGGAACCTTCATAGGTTCTGGTTTAACAATGTCAATTATTTCAGCATAAACTTTTCCATCAGCATCTTCGATGGATAAATCTTCTTTACAATATTGTTTAAAAGATTTCATCAAATTTCGATAATTTCACACTTATATTTAGGAAATCCAACGTGTTACAGTCAATTCAATTGAATTATCATCCATTTCCCATTCTTCTGCAATCTCAAATCCTTCTTCCTTAACAGTATTATGAAGAGTGGTTCTTGCATACTGTTGTGTAAGTTTTTCAATGAATCTATTTACAGGAACATCAAGATCCCAAGTATCCAATTCAGCAACTAGCTCATAAGTTTCAGTATTCTTATTCCATCTAAATCCGATATCATTTCTAATAGCAACTTCTGCATGGAACTCTGGGTGTTCTTCTGCGTGAGATGCATTATTAATAACCAATGCTTTATTCTCTTCCACATCATGACCCATGAGTTCAAGTGCTTCAACCAAATAAGGACGTTCTTTAATTTTAGTTTTGATGCATGTGAAGTGAGACATTTTCTTCAGTGGTTTGTTTTTGTTCATAATATTCTGGTTTATGTTCAACTCTTTCGACTACTCCTAATCTCTCCTCAATTCTTTTGGTGAGATTTTCGCAGTCATTACCAACAACACCCATAACCTCTTCAGTTACAGTGCCGTCTTGTCTAATGTTAAATTTTATAGTTTGTTGTGCCATTTGTTACATAATATTTACAGTTTATTTATGAAGATAATGACATACTCAAATCTTCTATCATTATACTATAAGTTTCTCTTGTTTTCATCTCTAACTTTATTAAAAATTTACACATTTCTTGTAATGTTTCTACATCACTACACTCATCAATCTCTCTGGACATCTTTTCGTATACAAATTCTTGAGAGGTATTGCGAAGAATAATATCATCAGGATTCATCATTCTCCTCCACCACCATTGCCACCACCACCGTTGCCGTTGCCACCGTTACCATTGCCACCATTGCCATTACCATTTCCATTACCGTTACCGTTTCCATTATGTGAATGCGAATGTGCTGATCTTATCCAACCTCCAGGACCTACAGTTTTGCCTTTAGGGATTGTCTTACACTTCTTATCTTGATAGCACCAATACTGCCCATCTGGACATTTCTTTGCTTCTGTTGCTTCTCCCATAAATCCGGAGAAATTTTTCTGAATTTTCATAGCCCCACAATAGTTAAAGGATCGGTTGTAACAGTTGCTATTCCAGCACTACTAACAGTCACTCTATTACTTTCAAAATTTATTTTACTTGCGTTATCTAAGGTGGTTCCATCACTCTGAATACCAACTTTTCCTCCGCCATTTATTGTACTAAGAAGTGTAGGCATTGTTAATCTCCTTAAGCATTAGCGGTCTCTAAAACAGAAACAAGAATTTTCAAAATACTATTTGTACCTGCAGTAGCAGTGACATAATCACTTGTTTCTAATACCAATTTTCCATCTAAAGGAATATATGCGTCATTAGCAGGAACACTTGCTGCATTGATAATTTGAGTAGTTGTGCTACTTCTTACATGCGCCATAGTAATTGTAGCCGCTGCTGAACCAGTATAATTGGTTACATGTGCATAAAGAATAATTCCCGTATACCCTGTAGGAGCAGTATAAACTGTCTGCGGTGAGGTAGTAAGTTCTTTAGTGTATGTTTTAAATCTATTAAGTGCTAATGCCATTTAACTTAGTGCTAGGATAAAGGGTGTCATTTCATTAAATAAACTCTTAGAGAAAGATCTTCCACTAATTGTACCACTGCTTTGGTTGATTTGCAAATCGTCACCTATTCTAAAGTTACCTGATTGATCCGTGCTTGTATAGAGAACTAATCCGCCAGATTCTACAAGAACTTCATTTGCTTGAACAGTAACACCACCACGTTTTGGAGTTGCTTCTGTAATATTATTTCCAGCACCTACATATTCAAATGTATGTGAACTAGCAATAATTTTACTTGCTTGAGCAAAGTAAGCAGTGGAACCAACACCAACTGTATTAAGTAAATTGGTATCAAGAGTTAATGTAGTAATTCCAGATACTACTGGAGTTGAACTATTTATTTTATAATATATTGGATACATGGTTGCAGTTGCTGCAGCATTTGAACCACCTCCACCACTGATTGTGACATCTGGAGTTTCTGTATATTGACTTCCACTACTAATAATAGTAATAGAATCAACCGTTTCATTTTCTACAGTAGCATATGCAGTGCAAGTTTCCCCATTTGGTCCTCCCGGATCATCAA
>VTLG01013967.1_pt1 | contig 55554 bp, 90 predicted proteins | sample 4694571 | NCBI WGS metagenome assembly VTLG01 (sample SAMN12604809, study PRJNA352737) | marine metagenome | biome: ENVO:00000447; feature: ENVO:00000209|ENVO:00000569|ENVO:01000036; material: ENVO:00002151; isolation source: viral sequences binned using virsorter ... | reverse complement strand
CAATTAGCACAGGAGACAACAACACTAACTTAGGCTGGGAAGCTGGATACTATAACGCAACTGGTAGCAACAATACTGCTGTTGGTAGTGGTTCTATGATGGGTGCAAGTGGTCAATCACATTCTGAAAATACAGCGGTTGGATATTATGCTTTAAAAGCAATCACAACTGGAACTACTAATGTAGCTATTGGTAATCTAGCAGGTGACTCTGTAACGAGTGGTATCCAAAACACTCTTGTAGGGTATCAAGCTGGAGACGCAATTACAACTCAAGCAAACAACACTATGGTTGGATATAGGTGTGGAATAGGAAATACAGGAACTCAAAATGTAGCGATGGGTAATCATACATTTTATGCAAATAATAGTGCAAGTTACTCTGTTGCTATCGGTGGTGGTGCATTATATGCTATAACTGGTAATTACAATATTGGTATCGGCGTTTCAGCTATGGAACAACATACAACTGGTGCAAGAAACATGGCTATTGGTCATTATACTATGGATGATACAAACGCTGGTTCTAACTCTCTGGGTTCGGCAGATAATATTTTTATGGGTTATGATTCAGGTGGAGGCACTTGGGCTGATGCATCTTCGAGTTACAATGTAGGTATTGGTAACTATGTGATGGATTCAGCTCTGAATGGGGCAAATTGGAATACAGCAGTTGGTCATTCAGCTTTAAGTGCAGTAACTACTGGAGATACAAATGTAGCAATAGGAAACAATGCTCTTCTTTCAGTCACAACTGGAACTAATAATACAGCGATTGGTTCACAAGCAGGTGATGCTTTAACAATCGGAGATGCAAATGTAGCTATTGGTAAAAATGCTTTAGGAGCTGAAACTGAAGCAGGGGCTACAGTCGCAGTAGGTAGAGACTCTGCAAGAATGCAAAATACAACTGGTTCTACTTATAGCACTATTGTAGGAGATAGTGCAGGATATTATAATGTAGCTGGTAAAAACAACACTTATTTAGGGGCTCACGCTGGATTGGGTGTGTCAGGTAATAATAATGATGGGAATGTTGGAGTAGGTTCTTTTTCTTTAACCGCAATAACTACTGGTAATGAAAATACAGCAGTAGGAAAACATTCACTTGATACACTTACATCAGGTAATTATAATGTAGTTCTTGGGTCAAATGCTGGGTATACTTTGACTACTACTTCAAATTCAGTTCTTATTGGGTTTAAAGCAGGTTACGCAATAAATAGTGCAGATGCAAATGGTACAACTGCTGTAGGGCATAATGCTCTTGTTGCTCTTACTGATGGTCAATATAATACTGCTGTCGGATATCAGGCTGGAAAAACTATGACAACTGCAAATAATAATAGTTTTTTTGGATATCAATCAGGTCATATTGCTACTGGCGGTGGAAATTCAGGATTTGGTACTTATGCGAATTATAGTCTTTCAACTGGAGGCAATAATACCGCTCTTGGCTCACAATCAAGTCAAAATTTATCAGAAGCTAGTAATTGTGTTTCAGTAGGTCATGCTAGTGGCTATGGAGTAACAACTGGTTCTGATAATGTAAGTATTGGTAAATACACGCAGTTTTATCAACAAACTGGTACAAAAAATGTTGCTATTGGTTCAAATTCAATGCAAGGAAGTTCAAATTATAATGGCACAAGTTGCATAGCTATTGGATATAATACTTTATTTGATTTTACTGGAGAGGGAACTGGTACTGTAGCTATCGGAAATGAAGCATTAGCTAACCTTACTTCAGGCGCTTCAAATACTGCGGTGGGATATCAAGCTGGACTATCCGCTACCGACAATGCTGGAAATACTATTATAGGTTATGAAGCATTTAAATCTGCTGACTCAGGAGAAAATCTTAATACTGTTATTGGAGCACTTGCTGGTCAATCTATTAATAGTGCTACTGCTGATAATAATGTACTCATTGGATATTCTGCTGGAATGGGCGGTGCTGGGCAAATAAAAAATTCAATAGCAATAGGTAATTATGCTTTAGATGGAACTGGTACAGCAGATGTACTTGGAATAGTAGCAATAGGTCATTATGCTGGTACAGCAGTAAATCACGCTGGAGCAGAGGGTGGTACTTATGTGGGGTATGAGGCTGGAAAAGCAGTTGGAAGTGCTGGACACACTACTGCTATTGGTTATCAAGCATTATTAACTGTAAGTGCAAATGGTAATAATACAGCAGTTGGAAGTAGAGCATTAAAACTTGCAACTGGTATTTCTAATACTGCTGTGGGTTCACACGCAGGAACTGCTATTTCAACTGGAGCTAGTAATGTTGCTATTGGTAAGGATGCATTAAAGGCTACAACAGATGGAAATAGAAATATTGCTATTGGTGAAAGTTGTATGGAAGCAGATGCTGATGATGATAATGTAGCAATAGGATTTAATGCTTTATTAGCTTGTACTGGTACAGATAATGTAGCGGTAGGTGGTTCTACAGGCGACACTTTAACTTCAGGTTCATATAATACACTTATTGGTCGCAATGCTCAATTAGACACTAATACTGATAACTATCAAGTAAAACTTGGTCATCACGGGATTGTAAAGTGGAAAACTGCTAGAGTAACATTAAATTCTTATGGGGCTGGTTTTAGTGCTGATAATAGAGCAGTAACACCAAATGGTGTATTTACAATTCCTAGAAGTTCTCATGTAAGTAAAATTTGGGTAAAGGTAATTCAATTAAGTGCTGGAACTGCTAAATATAGTATTTTTCTTGGTTCTGCTCTTGATGAAACAGTCGGTGAGGTTATTGCTGATGGAGTAGAGCTATTAGGAGGAAATTGTGCAACAGGATGTATTACGAGAAGACAAGGTGACGCAACTGCTAATTCTGATATTGATGCATCAAGTGGGGCACATTTAGGTAGAGTTTGGATTTCAAGTATAAATGTTGAAACTGATAATTCACCAGGGTGGATGACTTTTACTAATAATGTAATTTATGTAGCTTGTGCAGGAACTGGAAATAATCAATCTGACCCAGGTGCAGATGCAATATTAGACATCGGTGTAGAATATTATTAAAATTTTAATTAACTAATAGGAAAAACAAAATGAAAAACTATAAAGCAATGAAAAAGGCTAAAAGCTGGTCTGTTAAAAAAGCTAAAATTGTTGATTCTAAAGCAGTTTCTGAAGTCAAAGATGAAGATGGAAAAATTGTTAGAGAAGCACAAGCAGAAGTATCTAGGGATGAACTACAACTAATTAAAAAGAGATGGGATTCTAGTAGCGGTAAAGCACTAGCTGACTCAGTTGAATCTTGGAACTTAGGACAAGTTGCCAATCAAATCCAACAATGTAAAGATAGAGCATCTGAAGCTCAGTCTGAACAAGCTGATTGGGAAGAACTACAAAAAGATTTAAAAGCACTTTAATCAATAACCAAATAGGAGTCAAACGTGGCTAAAAAAGAAAAAAACGAGCCTCAAATGTTGAACCTATTCGACAAAGAGTATTTGTTGGATGACTTAACGGATGAGCAAAAAGCAATGGTAAATCATATCGCAGATTTAGAGAATAAAATATCTGGAACTGCTTTTAACCTAGACCAGCTTAATGTTGGAAAGGAAGCATTTATCAATCGTCTTAAAGAGTCTTTAGAAGGGGAGTCTGAAGAGGAATAATGCTTGTTCGTAGATCATCAAAAGGAAAGAAAATATACATCTTTAAACCAAGAACTAAAGAGAATGTCTCTTATAAGTTTAGCGAAGATGAGGTGGTTTCTTTTGATGCTCAGAATAAGTCTTATATTGTGACAAGTGATGGGGCGGTAGTAAAGAGAACTAATTCTTGGATTACCGCTCAATCCAGTTATGATGCAGAATGTAAAAAGCATTACGATGATACTACTGGTAAAATTAAAGTTGGAATACACACATTAATTGATGGGATAGCTACAAAACTATAATGGATAAAGATTACACAGATTTAATGAAAATAATAATTTTTATGGGATTGTTTTTTTTGTTCTTTATGTTTATGGCTTGTGATAGTGGTTGGAGTGTAGCTGGTTATGAGGTATGAGTGATTACAATCCACAGACAGCGAGGTCTTTCAAGTCAGGGTTGGTGGACGATAACCTGTCTTTTCATATTAATATTAAGTGGCTTTTACAAATTTTTACTGCCATTGGTCTTGTTGTGTATGGATACGTACAGATTGAAAATAGAATTGCAGACCTTGAGTCACGAATGGAACTTGCTGATACCCAAATTGAAGAACTTGTCAATAAACATATAGAAAACGAAGAAGCAAAAATAGCAAAAATGGAAAAAGAAATAGAATGGTATTCAAAGGAATTAAACTTAAATCCTTTATCATGGGGAAAGAAAAAAAGAAAAAAATAACACCTAATAATTGGTGGGTAGAAGATACATGGTTAGAATTAGATGATATTGAGCATAGTTATTTTATTAATAGAGAACTACGAAGAGTTAAGTGAAATTAATCGATTTTATTTGTATGATATGTAATAAAAAATGTTTAAAACGCTTTAATGGCTTATGTAAAAAATGCCAAGAAGAAGAAGTAACAGGATATAAAGGTAAGAAGAATGACTGAATTAGCGGAATTATATTTACAATTAGGGAGCGCAGGTTTTATTGCGTTACTTTTTGGATTTATGATATATAATCTTATACAAGAAAACAAAGACCAAAGTGAAGATTTAGAAGAAATAAAACAAAGTATTCATAAGATGGAAAATGTTTTAGACCAATCAATGCAAGTAAATATTAAATTAATTGATAGGTTAAATAAATCAGATGAAAAGAGAGAAGAATTTTGGAGACAATTATCTGATGACTTAGCTTATTTAAAAGGTAGAATCAACGGAAACGCAAAATGAGATTAAATACTAACATCTCATTAGAGAATATAATAACCATAGTGGCTCTTATTTGCTCCGTAACGTTAGCTTTTGGCTTTATGCAATATGATATAGACCTTATTGAAGAAAAGCTAGATTTAAAGGCAGATAGAGAACTAATTGATTACAAGTTAGATATAATAATTCAAGACATTGCAGAAATAAAAGAAACATTAAAGGAGAAAAAATAATGGATTTAAAACTAATTATGCTTAAAGTAGCAGAACAACAAGCAGACCAATTCAAAGATAAAGCTATTGAGTGGGTTCAATCTGATGAATTTCAAGATGAACTTGCTAATAAGATAAATAAAAAAATTGATATTCCTTTTGTAAGCGAAGAAAAAGAACAAATTTTCTTTGAAAAGTGTGTTGATTTAGTTGCCGATATTGTAGAAGGATTATTTAAAGGAAAATAATATGCCAAAACTTGGTCGAAGAAGTATGAAAAGACTTAAGGGAGTAGATCCTAGACTTATATCTGTATTGCAAAAAGTTGTAAAATATTATGACATTACAATTATTGAAGGATTACGCTCTCAAGAGAGACAAAATGAGTTGTTGGCGCAAGGAAAATCTAAGACCAAGTTTAGCAAACACTGTATTGGAAAGGCAGTCGATCTTGCAATGTACCCTATAAATTGGGAAAATAGAGATGATTGGCATATGCTTGGTGGATTTATTTTAGGGATTGCAGCTTCAATGGGTGTAAATATTCGCTGGGGTGGAGATTGGTCTTCTCCAAGTCTTGATAAAGATGTGATGGCTGGAAAAGAAAAAAGAACAACGTCTGATAATTCTTTTGACGATTTATGTCATTTTGAAATAATAGAATAATGATAAAACATCCAAATCAATATAATAAAAAACCACCAAAAGACGATAATGGAAATTTATTAGGTTGTCCTAATTGTGAAAATAATAATATTACTAAAGACGGGATGAGGACTTATGGAAAAACTGGTAAAAAAAAGCAAAGATATTTTTGTTCTAAGTGTCAAAAAAGTACAATAAAACCTAGAATAGTTGAGTTAAGTGAATTTGTAGTACAAGAAATCCCTGTTGAAGAAATGTCTATTGAAGATATTATTAAATATAGAAATAAAAAATACAATAAAAAATATCAAGCCTATAAAAATAAAAAACTAATAGATATTAAAATAAATTTACACGGACCTATTGGAATATGTCACTTTGGAGACCCTCACGTTGATGATGATGGAACAAACTTAGCAGAAATCTATGATTTATGTAATTTAATAAATAACACAGATGGCATGTTTGCCGGAAATTTAGGAGATGTACAAAATAATTGGATTGGTAGGCTGCAGGCTTTATATGGTCAACAATCAACCACCGCTAAAGAATCTTGGATTTTGTCAGAGCATTTTTTAAAATTAGTTAACTGGCTTTATTTAATAGCAGGCAATCATGATGTGTGGAGTGGTGATGGTGACCCGTTAGAATTTATTATGAGAGATAGACCTTCAGTATTTGAAGCTCATGGAGCAAGGATGAATTTAAGATTTCCTAATGGAAAATCAGTTAGACTAAACTGCCGCCATCAATTTAAAGGTAATTCAATGTGGAATACTGCTCATGCAATTAGTAGGGCAGTTCAAACTGGATGGAGAGACCATATATTAACTGCTGGACATACTCACGTAAGTGGATATCAAGTTCTCAAAGACCCAGCTAGTGGATTAATTAGTCACGCAATTCAAGTTGCTTCTTTTAAGAATATGGATGAATATGCTAATAAATTAGGATTAGATGATAAAAATATTTTTAATGCACCAGTTACAATTATTGATCCTCAATATGATGATAATGATAATAAATTAATCACTACATTTTTTAATCCGTATGAAGCAGCAGATTATTTAACGTTTAAACGAAAAAGGTACAAATAATGAGTACATACGAAATAAGTTATTGCAATACTACAACAGATTTGCTGTTTGTAGAGCCATATTTAGCCCAATTTGATGGTAAAAGAGTTTTAATGAGTAATTGGGTGGCTAGCGGCACAAGCCATCTATTTTACTTATATAATAGTGGTGATGTAAGTGGGCAATTATATTTAGATGGACAGGAGATGACTGTGGTAACAGATACTCCTAATGCTAATAATGAATATCGTTACACTGCTTCAACAGATTTATTAGAATTATATCAAAGTGGTGGGAGCACTAATACATTAAATTCAAGCATGGTTGAATCTTCTACAGACTGGGCAACACTAAAATCTGATGCAGTAAAAAGAGCTAGTGATTTTATTCGCTCTTATTTACCGTTTCCAATATATCCTAATAAAGGAGTTGGAACACAAGATGCTTCTGGCTCTGATTACCCTGAAATAATTGTAAGAAGCTGCGCAATTATGACTGTAGAATCATTAATCCGTCCATATGACCAAGAAAAAGCTGATTTAATAAAAAATCAAGCAATAAATGACCAAGGAACAGGATATTTAGATATGCTCAGAACTGGTCAAGTACACCTTTACTCTAGTGAAAGCGAATATAAAAAGCGTGGTATATTAAGAACTATAAGCCAAAATGCAAATTCAACGGGCGGTATTGTAGATGTAAAAGGAACACCATCTTATTCTTGGGATAAAATAAAAATTATAATTACTAGTGGAGGTACGGTTCAAGAAGGAACTGAAAATACTTCAGTAACTTTTTCAAGTTATATTGGTAATGAAAATGGATTAAAACTTAATATAATGGCAAGTAACGAAGTAATAGATTGTTATTGGCAGTTAGTTGGTCATTCTATGTATATTCGTTTTAGTGCTGGAGTTTATACTACTAATGATGAGTTTGAGTTAGAAATAAGCGGAGTAACCGATCAAATGTTTACCCCGATTAAACGAGTACAAATGACTAGAAAATAATGCCGACAGATTTTACAAATATATTATTTACAAATATTTTAAAACCACTAGCAACTTTAGTTAATAATGAATTTAAAATTCCAGTTTATTATGATGAACATCGCGGCAACTCTTCTTTCGTATTAATTCCGCAATCTGACGATCTAGTAACTCAATTATCATACGGAACGCAACGTGAGTACAATATAGAAATAAACTATCAATTAAAATTAGGCGGAAACTATAATAAAAATAGCATAAAACAAGTAAGTGGAATTATGGAGCGCTTAAAAAAACTTATAAACAGTAATACTATCTCAAATAATGGAAGTGAGTTTTTTGATGCTAATATAAGTAGCATTAATTATGAACGAGATGAAGAAGATTCTTCATTATTAAGAGGAGTAGCAATTTTTAATTGTCAAAACATAGAGGTGTTATAATGAAATTAAAGGCAAGATTAAATAAAATTCACAGATTAAATCCAAACGGAGTTAAATGTGATGCAGGTTCGCTTGATAAACTTCGGGCAGGTGAATCAGTTGAAGTTCCCGAAGATGCTGCAAATGAACTTCTTTCAATGGGGTTTGTTGAGCTAGTAAAACAAAAACAAAAGAAAAAGGAGAGTAAATAATGGCAGATACTCGCATACTCCCTGTAAGTAATGTTAAATATGGCTTAAAAGCAGAAACATCTTTCGGGGTAGGATTAGATAGCAGTGGCGCTGATGGCACTGCGTACATAACGCAACCAGCAGTTCAAGTTGAAAAACCTACGTTTAATATTTTGAGAGAATCAAGATTGTTAAGTGGAAGAGGTTTAGTAAAAAATGCTGCAGATACAATAACAAATACAAGAGGCGGTACAATTACTATGCCTTTTGATATGATTGCTACACCTAAAACATTAGTTCAACACGCTATGTTAGCAGGTCAAGAAAATGGTCAATCAGGTTCTATTTTACATGAAATGGAAATTGATGGATCTAGTAACCCAGCATCAATGGGTGAAGCAATTGGAGGTGACGCAATACCGCATAGTGTTAATTTGGCTTATTATCCAGCTGCAGGCGAAGGTATAAAAGTTTGCGGTGTAATTTGTTCTGACTTAACAATAACAGGCGATGTAGCAGCAAACAATGGTTTGGTTTCTATGAGTGGAAATTACTTCAGTGGTTTTAGTAATCCTGTAGCAGCTTCAACTACTTTAGAACAAACGTTTGATGGTACTTGGGTAGATGCTCAAACTCAATATTTTAATGTACTAGATTTTGACACTAGAACTTTAGATGTTGAAGGGAATGCAGATCAAAACTTTATTATGAAAGCATTTTCATTTAATATTTCTAATGGAGTTAATAGAGTTGGAGCCGATGCTAATGGTAATGCTGAATTATACGCTTTCCCTGAATACGTTGTTACTGGGAGCATATCAATTAAATATGACGATTTATTTGATTATAGCGCTGGAACTAATGTTATTCAAGATTTTCTTGATGGCGATACAATGACGCTTAATTTAATTTGTGGAGATAGCGCACCAGATGCCGCAGGAGAAATGGAAATAACAGCGGAAATTCAATACACTGGAGATCCAGGACAGGACTTAAGTGAAAGCGGTGTTTTTCATACGCTAGAATTTGAGTGCGTTCAAAACGGATCTAATGAAGCGTTTAAACTTCAAGTGTTTGAAAATACTGCATTAACAGCAATGTAAATAAAAAAGAGGAGTGAATTAAAATGATAGTTGATACAAAACATGGTCAATATGAATGTAAGGACATAACAAGAAAACAACGCAGAGATTTGTACAAAAAAGTAAAGCAAATATATGCTTCTGAAGACATGGAAAAAATGCATGATTTAGCAGATGAATTTGCTATATTAGCTTTTGGTGATGAGGGTAAAGCAAATGAGAAGCTTGGCAAATTAACTGCAATAGAAGAAGATGAAGTATTGATGACTATCATTAATGCGTACATGGGGATTGAAACCCCTTTAGATATTGGCGGTTGAGAACTGCACTTTGGTTTTCCGCATTTGGAACTCCAAGCACTGGTTTACTCCTCCCATATACCGCTCAATCGCCAAGTCTTTTTAAGCGCATAAGATTTGAAAGTAAAAAGGATGTTTACGATGAAATCTATAGAATTTTATCAGAAGATAATGTTAAAAAATTTGGTATTGGAAAAAGTTTATATTTTCAACTTCCATTTTTTTGCGATCCAGCCACTATTATTTCAGATTGGTGTTGGCAAATGATAGAGGATTATCATATGATAAAAACATATAATATTCCACTATGCTCTAATTTAAATAAATTAGACGTTTTTACATCTGACTGCTTTATTCAAATAGAAAATGAATTAGAAGAAATTAAAAAATATAAGGCATCTGAAAATGGCAACTAAAAACGTAATATTAAAAGTAGGTGCAAAAGGGGTAAAAGGTACTGTAGCAGGACTTAAAAACGTTTCTGGTGGTTTAGTTAGTATTGGAAAAAAAGCAGCTGTTGTCAGCGCTGGGTTTGCCGCATTATCTACTAAACTTGCAGGAGATTTTCAAAAAAACCTTTTAGAAATATCTACATTATTAAAGGGTGATGTAGATAAAAGTCTAAATACAATTAGCCAATCTTTAAAAAATGCTGCAAGTGCATCTGGATTAGCATTAGACTCACTCTCAAAAGCTCAATATGATATTATTTCAGCGGGGTTTAGTAATGCATCTGATAGTGCTATAGTTTTAGAACAATCGATGAAATTAGCTGTTGGTGGTGTTACATCAGCTGCTAGTGCAGCAGACTTATTAACCTCGGCTATAAATGCTTATGGAGGGACGTCTGCTGATGCTCAAAGAATTAGCGATGTTTTATTTACAACTGTTAAAGAAGGTAAAACTACTATATCAGAACTTGGTGGAAGTATTGGATTAGTTCTTCCTTTTGCTAAATCTTTTAATTTAAGCATTCAAGATGTAGGTGCTGCTTTAGCTGTTTTAACTGCTGGCGGTATAAGTACATCTGAGTCAGTAACTGCATTAAAAGGAGCAATAAAAGGATTAGAATCACCAAGCGACACAGCTAGAAAAGCAATGGCTAGTGCAGGAGTAGAAGTTATAAGATTTGATGATGGAACTGTAGATCTTTTAAAAACAATAGAACAGTTCAAAGGATTAGATGCTGAATTAATAGCTAAATTTGTTCCTGAAGCAACCGCTCAATTAGCTATAAAAACTCTTGCTAACGATACTATAGGTTTAAAAGATAGTATGGATGAGTTTAAAGACTCTTCTGGAGCTACTGAAACCGCTTTTGATAAGATGCAAACAGGTATAAATACTCAATTAAGTAGATTAAAAAATAATTTTAGTAATATAATGATTACTATTGGCGATGCATTAGTTCAAAAACTACAACCTAAAATAGAAGCTATTAATACTCAATTTACAAAATTAAATGAAATAGGTTTTGATAATTTAGCTAAATCTATAAAAGATAATATTCCTTTAATACTAGATACATTAGTTGGTGCTTTTAAAGAAGCATTTAGAATGATTGAACTACAAGCTGGTTTATTTGCTAGAATCGTTATGGATAAGATTATGTTTAAAGATAACGATGAATTACATAAAGAGTTACAAAAAGCATTAAACAAATCTTTTGCCTTTAGTACAGAAAAAATAAAGACTGATGTTGCTGATATGTATGATAAAATAGTTTCTGATGCTACAATAGCAAGTGAACAGCAAAAAGCGTTATCTGAAAGCGTAGTTGAATCTGAAAAAGAAAAAGCAGAAGCAACTGGTGAAGAAGGCAAAAAGATTCAAGAAAAAATTGAATTTATTACTTTAGAGCAAATGAAAAGACAAGAACATGCTAATGCAGTTGAAGAAACAATAAAACAATTAGAAGCTGCTAATGTTAGTGACGTAGAAATACAAAAATTTAGAGCTGAGCAAATAGAAAATTTTGAGCGTAAAATTGTTGCTGCTAAAGCATCAAGCGTTGGTCAGTTAGCAGGTTCTTTAGGTAAATTAAATCAAGCCTCTAAAGGTGCTGCCATAGTATCTAAAAGACTTGCTCAAACTGAAGCATTAATAAGCGCCTATGTTGGTTACAATAAAGCGTTAGGTGCGGGAGTGCCTCCGTTTAATTTTATAAGTGCGGCTGCTGTTCTTGCAACTGGATTAGCAAATGTTGTAACAATAGAATCTCAAAAGTTTGCAAAAGGTGGCATAGTTCAAGGAGATCCAGCAAAAGGTGATACTGTTCCAATAATGGCTACAGCAGGAGAGCTTATTTTAAATCAATCTCAACAAAATAATTTAGCAAATGGAATGAGCGGAGTAACTGTCAATATTAGTGGCAATATAATTGGCGAGGAGTCTTTTGTAAGAGACACACTAATTCCTGAAATAGAAAGAGCAACAACACTCGCATGAGTTTATCAAATACCAATTATTTAAATATTGCTAAAACAAAAAATGTAGAAGAAAATTGGTTGTTTCAATTATTTAATCAAAATTCGTATTTAGAATTTGATGGCGATGATGATTATATAGATTTAGGAGCAACAACTAGTTCATCTCCAACCTCTTTAACTGCTACAGAAGATATGTCTGTTTCTTTTTGGGTTAAATTTAACGGAGCTAGTCAATGGATTTACATGAATAATAGTGTAGATAATAAATATGCTGGGGTAAGTATTTATGTAGACCATGAAAGAAAATTTTCTTTTTTATATGGAGACAATAGCGGAACAAATTCAGCAGATTTTTTAAGGTTTAAAACAAGTACAACTTATGAAGATAATACTTGGTATCATGTAACTATTGCTACAAACTTTTTTCAAAGTGGTACAACATTTTATGTAAATGGTTCAAATTCAGGAATAACTACAGTTGGCTCAGGCAGTTTATCTTCTTCATCAATTCAATATACAAATGGGAATGCATACATTGCGAGGTCTAATCCTCAAAATCCTGATTCTTATGGAAATATATGTTTAAAAAATTTGGCTGTTTGGTCAGGCGTATTAGATTCAGATAATGCTGTTGCTATTTATAATAGTGGTAATTTTTTAAGTTTAATAAACGATTTTGGCAATTATAATCAATCAACAAATCTTGTAGGATATTGGGAGTTTAATAATGGTGACAATATAGCAACTGATTTAACTGGTAATAGTGCTGCTGGAACCATATATGGAGCTTACTACAAAGGGTTTTTAGGACTTTCTTACGCAAATACTAAAGTAAGTGATACATATTATAATGGCGTGATTAAATCTTCTCCATCAATAAGAGAAACACTTGATTTAAAAAACTCTATAGCTAAATCAAGCAATTTAAGAATAAGCGCAATAAATTCTAAATATCAAGGATTTAATTTAAGTGAAGAAATATTAGGTGGTAGCAATTATTATTATAATCAAACAGTAAAAGTTTATTCTCAATTAAATAAAACAGATAAAATAAGCGATTGTATGCAATTATACCATGGAAGGCTGTCTGATGTTTCTCACGACATTGAAAGTATAAGCATGAACGTTGTTCAGCAAAGACCTTGGGATTTTATAACTATTCCAAATACTAAAACGACAGAAAGAAAATTGTTAATTCCAATTGCTTACGGAGATTATACTAGAAATGGAGCAAGTACTGTAGCAGACCCAAAATTTAGGTCTACTTTAACATCATATGCATATAGGAAAGTTGAATATAATAAAATTTCAAATGGTTTTGCTATTTATCCTAATGTAAACAGCGCATCTAGTGAGGCAGAATTAGCAATTTATAATGAGCAATTTGATATGTTTATTCCTTTGTCAAATGCTCAAGCGACAACTGTAAATACAGATGGAGCGAATCACGGAAAGATAGAAACAAGAGCACAAAGAATATTTGGAGTGAGACCTGACTCAATTAGCACTATAGGAACAGTTGACAGCAGAATTACTGTTAACGATTTAGACAGAGTAATTGACACTGATAATACTAATTATGCTGAGTTTTCTGCTAATTTCACTACATTTGTAATTGCTGGAGCAAATTATTATTTAAACATAGACACTCCAGAAGAAGATGTTAGTTTTTTTAATTTAAAAAACGATGATGGCGACAGAGTATTAATAAATGATTCAGGCGGTATAAGTTCTAGTGATACAACGCTTATAATTGATGATGCTAGTAATTTGTTTGTAGGTTCTATTTTAAAGCTAAAAGAAGAAATTGTAACAGTGACTGGAATAAGCTCTAATACCTTAACTATTTCAAGAGGAGATTATAATACAACTGCGATTGCTCATTCTGATGATGATGAAATTTTTACTACTAATAATTACAATATATTACATTTAAAATATCAAATTAATGTTAGTCAATCTGGAACTGATAATAAATTTCTTTTAATTGTTGGAAACGAAGGAGCTTTTTTTGTAGAGGAAACTCAATCTAGTATTTCAACTGTTACTAAAAAAATACCATTTCCTGGATTTTGCAAAAGAATAGTTTTGTCAGTTAATTTTGTAGGAGACGGAGCCACTCCAATAGTTGGCAATTTTAGAATTTTTGATGCTTTTATAGTTGCAAGTCGAGAAAGTAAAAAACCAGAAAAGAATTTATATATTGCAAATGATGGATTAACTACAACCTTATCAGATACAACAACTGTTAGTGGTTTAGTTTCTTCTGGTTTACACGCCCACAGAGATTTACTTGCAAGGTTTACCGGGTATGATGTTAGAGATTCTGATTTATATAATTGGTCATCTGGTTTAAATGTTAATTCAATTAGGTCTGCTTGGTTATCAAGAATTAGCTTAATAGATGAAGTAGATTTAAAAAAAGTTCTTGAAAAAATTCAAAAAGAATTTGGATTTATTTTTAAATTTAGACCTGATGGAACTGGCTCTTACTGGACAGTAAAAGCAAGTTATGCTTCTAGTGATGTTGTAGAAACGCTAACAAAAAACGATATTTCAAATATTAAAATATCTCATACACCTTTTACCGATTTATTAACAAAAATAAATGTAAATTATGTAAAGCATCCCGCGCAATCCACATATTTATCTACTATAGTTTCTGAAGATGTTACGACTTCGCCAACACCAAGACAAAGAATGAACATTAGAGCAAAAGAAAATACTGCAACTGTAAACCTTGATTATAACTATAATAAACCTGGCAATACAGATATTGGCGCAACTAGTTCGGATCCAGCAGATGGATATAGTGACTATTATATGAATATTTTTGGAGATGTTAGAAAAATAATTTCATGTAATATTATAAATATTGGTAAAGGTTATAAATTAGAAGCAGGTGATGTAATTAAATTTGATATTGATGAAATAAAACCATATGGAAATGACTGGTCTAATTATTATATGATTACATCTATTCAAAGAGGAGTAAAAAATATAAACATACAATGTAGAGAGGTAGGGTAATGAGTTATCAACGAGTATTAAAACCAAGAGCGTATTTAAACATGATTGCTCCTTCATTAATAAATGGAAAAATGTCATTAACTAGTGGAACGTATAGTAATTCAGATATAAAAATTGCTGGATTATCTACAGCACAAAGCGATGTATTACAGTTATTTGATAACAATCCTTCAAATTCAATAAGTCTTGGAGGTAATGGTGTATCTACAACAACATACATAACTATAGATACACACATGGTTCCGACAGATACGCTTCTTGGAGAAACTATGTTTGTAGCGGTATTAAATCATAATTTAAAAACAGCTGAAGCTGGGTTTAGAGTGCAAATAAGTGATAATAGTAATTTTACTGCTACTGATGCAGGTAGTGGTGGAGATGTAGTTGTGAGACCTGAATTAACTGAGGTTTGTAATGCTGTAGATGATACAAGTACAGGTTATCATGAGCCTGATAAAAATGGTTGGTCTTTAATTACTTATAGCTCTGCTTTATCTGGAAACCTTGCTAATAATAGGTATCAAAGAATTGCAATTACACCTAACTCAACTAATTACGCAGCCAATGTTGAAATAGGTTGTATTGTATGGGGAATAGTATATGACTTTCCACAATCTCCAGATCTAAAAATAAATCAAAGTTTTATTAATGATAGTTTAAATATTACTGAATCTTTAGGTGGTCAAGTTTATGGTCATCTTACTTATAGCAATAATCCCGCTTGGTTAAGTGTGTCAGACCCATTTGACAATAAAACAAGTGCAAGCGCTATATCATTTAAAAGTGGGAAGAAAAAACTAGACATGAGTTTTTCATATTTACCAGATACTGATGTGTTTACAGAAAAATTATACGATGTAGATGATTCTACCAGTGATGATTCTATGATAAGTAGATTAATTTGGTTTACTAATAATGGACTACATCCTATTTTATTACAATATGATAATTCTGATGTAACTGATTTAGATGGTGATGATGAATTTTTATTTTGCAGATTAACTAATACTCCAACTTTTGAACAAGTGGCATATAGGCATTACAGTACTAATTTATCATTTGTAGAAGAATTTTAGTTTTAATAATTAAAATTTTAAAGTAAATTTAATATTACAAAATCTCTTTGAGGGGTGGTTTATCTAACCGCATCCCAGCGGTGACCTTCTTGTTTAGATAATCACACTTCCACCCCTCTATTATTTAACCCTTTATAAACCCTATAAAAAAAATACTTTATATTTTAAATAGTTATAGTATATTGTATAGTGGTTATTAACAAAAAAACAAGGAGTTAGATAGTGAGAAATATTAAAAGAAGTTGTACAGAGTGTTTATCAGTGCTGCCCATAACTGATTTTCCTAAATCAGGTGGAGGAGGAGGCAGGAAAGGACTTGACGTTAATGGTAATCCGTATCGTAGACACCAATGCAAACCATGTCATTGGGATAGAAAGAAAAAGCTACCTAGTGGTAGATATGGTAAAGCTAAACTACTAAAAGAATATAAGTCTAAGTGTAGTTGCGTTGTGTGTGGTTATTCTAAAGAAAAAAGAGGTAAAAAGTTTTCTACATCAGTATTAAACTTTCATCATCATAACTCTGATAAATTTGCAAATGTTGGTAACATGATTAAGCAATATGGTTGGAATAGAATATTAAAAGAAATTTCTAAGTGTATTGTACTTTGTTTTAATTGCCACATGGAATTACATGGTCACGCAGTACATGAAATTGAGGTTTAAATGATAGCACCAACTAATTTATTTGAATTACAAAAGCTAAGAAAAGAATATGATAAATTGAGTAGCTTTATAAGAAGCTTAGATGTTCATTTTGCATTTAATTCTGACATAGACTTAGCTATGCTATTAACTGAATTATTACTTATGCAAAAGCGTATTGATTTTATGATTACAGAGATGGATGCTTTTGAACAAAACGAATTGGGGGAAAAATGATAGGAGAAATAAAACCAATGGTAACAGATGATGATTTTACACCATTTTTAAGATGGTTAGTTAAGAATTATGATTATGACGAAGAGCAAATAATTCATGTTGTAGAAAAACCATATCGATATAATAACTTATATAAGGAGTTTTTTAATGAAGAAGTCTAAACATCAAAAAATAAAAGAGCACTTAGAATCAGGTAAATCTATTACAAGCTGGCAAGCAATACAAGAGTATAATGTTACAAGACTTGCTTCTGTTATTTATTATTTAAAAAAAGAAGGTTTATTAATTGAAACTAAAAACATTGTAGAAAAAAATAGCAGCGGTGACACTATTAAATATGCAAAATATAAGCTGCTAAATGTTAATAAAAATAATGATCAAATAGGTATGTTTAGTAATAAGCCAAAAGAATTTAAAAGGTGGTTAGATGCTCCACCTGTCTTTGATAAAAAAAAGCATATAAGATAATCACACGGGCATGGGGTTTTCCTCACACAACGTCATGTTTGGATTTCGCTTTCCTCATGCCCAATCATTTAATAGGAGATAATAATGGAAAACATAGCAGATATAGATAAAAATGGAAATTGGTATTATATCTATAAAACAAGTTGGAGTAAATAATGAAAGACTTTTTTGAAAACTTTGAGATGTGGGTGTTCTTGTATATTACCGCAGCATTTGCAGCTTTAGTAATACAATTTTTAATTAAACTAATATATAGGAGTATATAATGCAAAATAATGAGCGTAAACCTAAGATTGATTTTGAACAAGGGAAAAAATATAAGATTCAATTAATTTTTGATACTTGTAAATCTGGCAAAACAACTAAGCCTGATGGTAAATCATATAATTGGTATTTGTACCAATGTCAATATAATTCAAATGAATATACATTTTTTGCAGATTATGATTTGCATGATGAGCTAAAGAAATATGGTCGTGGAGATATTTTAGAAATCCAAGATAGCTATGAGGGAGATAATCCTTATGGTCACGATTGGAGCGTTATGTCAGTTGGAGTCACAGGTTCATTAGATAAGATTATGAAAGATGGTAAGAATAAGACTGAGATTAAGATTGAATTATTTGCTTGTATGAAAGTAGCATCATCATTTAGTAAATCATTAGATGAGTTAAAAGCTAATACCTATGTAGTGCAACAACTGCACAAAGAAATGGTTGATGAAGTAGTTAATGAATCATCTCAAGCTCAGGCAGTTATTGATAAAACTGAGGATTTATTCTAATGATAAATAGTCAAAAAAAAGGAAAAAGAGGTGAACTTGCAGTTGTTAAAATTATTAATAAATATCTTGGCACTAATTTTCGCAGGACTCCTAATTCTGGTGGTCTCAGTTTTAAAGGAGATATTATTGACATTGATAATACCAATCCCCTCTATGATTTCCACATTGAAATTAAGAATACTAATACACTTCAAATTCCTAAGTGGATGGATCAAATAGATAGAGATTTACCACTTGGAAAAACTGGTCTTTTAATTGCAAAATTTAGAGGCAGCTGGTTTTCTTGGTTTAGTTTAGAAGACTTTTTATATTTAATTAATACAATAATGGAACTTCAAGAAAAGGTGCGGACTTATGAAGAAACCAATGATTGAGTGGATTTTAGATGTAACTAATGAAGACTTGTCTAATAGAAGAATAAAAAGTAAAAAAAAAGCTAGTGCGTTTGAGCGATTACATCATAAGATAGATGACATATTATTTTATTGCAAACCTTGCAATAGAGTATGGCAAAAGAATCGCAAAATGATGTCTAGAAAGTGGGAATTATACCCATCAAATCACATACCAGTTATTGGTAAACAAAAAAAGAAATGTCCAAATTGTAAGGAGAAAAAATGATAGTTGATTGGGGTGCTACTAAAAAAAGAAGAAGTGAATGTTTTGATTTAAATATTTCATACATATTTAATGATGATATAATGGAAGCAACTTTATTAATACACCACTATAATTATCCTACTAGAAAAACATTTTTTAATTTTGGTAATTATATGAAAGATGAATTACTAGAGCTTATAATAGAACAACTTAAAGAAGATACAGATTATAAATTTGGTAGAGCTACATATCATTATCTTGGAGCGATTTTACCATCAACATTAGAATGGTTTGTTTTTGATAATAAAAAAAGAACATTAAGCGATAATGAGTAAATCTAAAAGCGTTTTTATTGTTACATCTAAAGGTCTTTGTGTAAAAGTATATTTAGATTTAAAAAATAATTATGTTAGAGGTATGCAAAAAGGAGCTATTCCATTTTTAAGAAAATTAGGTTGGGATATAGGAAAGAGAAAAGGAAGATACATTAAAGACATTTATGAATTAAAAAAATATAGAATTTTTAAACATCAAAATAGAATAAAAAAAATAGAGGAGTGAATAATGGCAAAACGATTTATAGATACTAAGATATGGGATAAGGCTTGGTTTAGAAAACTATCAGCAGAAAATAAATTATTATGGGTTTATATATTAACTAAATGTGACCATGCTGGAATATTAGATGAAGATTGGGAAGCTGCATCATTTTTTATTGGTTATAAAATGAATGATGATTTAATACCAATTGTTATTAAAAATAAAATGATACGTTTGATAGACACTGATCAATATTTTATTCCGTCTTTTATTGAATATCAATATGGTATTTTAAGAATTAATTCTAAACCTCATTTATCTGTTATTAAAAGACTTGAAGAAAAAGGTTTAAATAGTTACTTGCAAAAGAGTTTAATAACCCTTAAAGATAAAGATAAAGAAGAGGTTATAAATAAAAGACAAGATAAATTTATAGATAAAGTAAAGCAAGTTATAAAAGAAAAGAAATACAGTAATGATGAAACTAATAATTTTGTTGGGTTTTGGACTGAAACAAATACTTCTAATACTAAAATGAGGTTTGAGTTACAACAGACTTTTGATATTGCTAGAAGATTAGCAACATGGGTAAGAAATAATAAAGAGTGGAAAATAAAAAATAAGAAGGAAAATAATGAGCGAGAAGAAATGCAGTTCACAGGAAGCTAGTTTTTTTGTTAATGACTTATTTGATACATTAGATATAAAAGGAAATAATCAACTATTATTTAATCAATTCTGCAGCTTATTAATGAAGTTTGATAAAGAAACAATTAAAAAAGGTTGGAAGGATATTGTTTATAGTTGCGAGCCGCCTAATGGACAAATGGCAGGAAGACTGCCTAAGATGTTTGTTATAGAAAAGATATTAATGAGTAATAGAATAGACTCTTTTAATATAGAACATAGAGCAAATAAGAAAAAAGAAGTAGAAGCAGGAACAATATCTAAATTATTTAATTGGGGTATTGAATATCATGAAGGAAAAATAACTAAACAAGAACTAGAAAAAAGGATAAATGATAATTTATGAATAAAATATTTTTTACTAAAACAAGAGATGTTAAAAGCCCAGAAAGAACTGGTTTAAATGCAGGTATTGATTTTTTTATACCAAATGATTTTGTAAAAACAGTTTTACATGGTAAAAGTGATATATTAATACCAAGTGGAATAAAAATAAAACTACCTGAAGGTTTTGCTTTAATAGCTTTTAATAAAAGTGGTATAGCTACTAAATATAATATTATATCTGGTGCATGTGTTGTAGATGAAAATTATACTGGTGAGATACACTTGCATTTAATAAATTTAAAGTCTGAGTATTTTAAATTAAAACCTGGTATGAAAATATTGCAATTTATTCCTATTAAAATGGATTATATGAATCTGGAGATAACTTCTAATGAAGGATTAATAAGTATGCAAGATTTCTCTGAAAGAGGTGATAAAGGTTTTGGGAGTACAGGAATATGAAAAAATCTATTTTAATTAAAGCAGAAGAAATAGTAAATAATAGATCTGAAGAAAAAGAAAGACAATATGGACCATTTTCAGAAGGTATGGAAAGAGCTGCTATGATTGCTTCTGGTGCAACAGGTAAAGATATTAATGCAAGTGATATGTATATAATGTTAGTTGCATTAAAACTATCAAGGCAAAGTTATAATCACAAAGAAGATAATTTATTAGACGCAGTTGCATATTTAGCAGCTTTAGATAATTATAATAATAAGGAGGAGTAATGATAAATCATAGTTCGAACAATATAGATAATTTATTTATAAATATATCTAAAGACCTTATCACAAAAGGAAATAAAATATCACCAAGGGGTTTAAAAACAATAGAACTGCAGCACGTTTGGCTTGAACTAACTAATATGCAAAAGTGTATTGTTAATTTAAAATCAAGAAAAATGAGTAAGAAATATTTAAAAAATGAATTAAAATGGTATTTATCAGGTTCATTAAAAATAGATAAAATAAAAAAATATTCATCATTTTGGCAAAGCTTAATTGATACTAATGGTACAATAAATAGTAATTACGGAAATATTGCTTTTATACAAAAACAAAATGGAAAAAGTCAGTTTGAATGGTGTGTTGATTCAATCAAAAAAGATAAAAATACAAGACAAGCTATAATAAATTATAATCAACCAATGCATAAATATGATAATAATAAAGATTTTGTTTGTACTATAGCGCAGCATTTTATGGTTAGAGATGGTAAACTTGATACAACTGTATTTATGAGAAGTAATGATTTAATATATGGCTTAACTTATGATGCACCTTGGTTTTGTTTGTTATCTAAAAAAATAGCTAAAAAAACAAATTTAAAATTAGGTACCTATAGGCACTATGCAGCTAGTCTTCATGTTTATGAAAGACATTTTAATATGTTATATGATATTTGTGCAGAAACCCTTAAATAACCCTTAAAAAATATGTAAAATAAATAAATAAAGGGTGTCCTCGTATTGCTTTTTTTTGTACTTTCTAGGTGTGATTATCGAAAACAAACAAGAAAGTGAAAATAAAATGAATAAAAAAGGACAATTTAACGACGAGAGAGGTTTTGGAGTTGAGATTGAATTTATCAGACCAAGAGGTACTTCAAAGCAAGATATATGTGATGCTTTAACATTAACTTGTAATGTTGAAGGTTATAACCATATTACTAGACCAAATTGGAAGATAGTAAATGACGTTTCTGTTAGTGCTAACGGCCGCAGAGGTTATGTAGGTGAAAATGAACTTGTTTCGCCTATATTATATGGTGAAGACGGTTTTGCACAGTTAAAGCAAATACTTGATACTCTTAATGAATTAGAATGTAAAGTTAACTATACTTGTGGTATTCATGTACATCACGACGTTACTAATATGATGGTTCAAGGTAAAGAAAAAAGTCAAAAATTCTTAGCTAATCTTGTAAAATTTGTTGCTAAATATGAACATTTAATTTACAAATTAGTTTCACCTTCAAGGTTAGATAACAGATATTATAGTACTCCTGTTAGAAGAGAATACTTTGGGTATGATTATGACGTTAGTAAAAATGACGTTAAAAAAATGATTTCTAAAGTTAAAAGAGATTGTAATAGAAAATATAACACAAATGGTAATGCTATTGACAGGTATCAACCAAGTCCAAATGTTCAAACTAATAGAGCTTGTGGGCTTAACTTTCGTAATGTTTGGACAAGAGGAGCTGTTGAATTTAGATACCATAATGGTTCATTAAACTTTGATAAAATAGTTTCATGGGTTGTATTTACTCAAGCTATAATCAACGCTGTTGAAGATACTAAAAGTGTTGCTATGTCGTTTGTACCAAATAATATAAAAGGCTTAGCAAGTTTAAGAGGTGCTATAGGTTTTATAAGAAGAAGTGGTATGGAACCAACTGAGAGAACAATATTTTCAAGAGACGAACGCGTTAATTCAGCTAATAAGTATGTACAAAAAAGGTATAAAGAGTTAAGCAGAAGAGAAGCTGACTATGAATTAAACAGACATTATGTTTTTGTAAAAAACGGTTTAACAACTAATCAACAAGGAGGTTTAGCATAATATGTGTGGGCTAGCAGGAGTTATTTTAAAACAAAAAAACAGAAATACTGAGGCACTTAAAAATGTCTCAGTATCTTTTTCTAAAATGTTAACAGCAGCTAATATAAGAGGAGGGCATGCGACAGGTTTTGCATTGATTGATAAATATGGCGATTATGTAATATGTAAAAAACCCAAAGAAGCTTATGAGTTTTTTGATGATAAAGAAGTAAAAGACAATATTGATTTAGTTTATGATGGTATTACAACTATTATGGGTCATACAAGATATGCAACTTTAGGTTCTCCTTCTGTTAATAAAAATAATCATCCAATACGTACAGGTCAAACTATAGGTACTCATAATGGTTCTATATCAAACCATAAAGAGTTATTTCATAAATATGATATGAAAAGGCACGCGCAAGTTGATAGTGAAGCTATATTTAGATTATATGAAACGTCTAACAGTGTTGATGATTTTCTTACTAATAGATTGCCAAGAGTACAAGGTAGAGTTGCTATTGTTTGGGCTGATTTAGAGCGACCAAATTATGTTTATATGATAAAAGCTAATAATCCGATTCAAATGGCTTATGTACCTGAGTTTGATTGTTTTGTTTATGGTAGTACTGATTCAATTATAGATGCTGGTTTTTGGGGCGAATATGAGCCAATAAACATAGCTGCTAATACTATGATACGAATTAATACTAAAACACTTAACTTTGATACAAAGGAAATAAAAATATCTAAACCTAAGTTTAAAAGGTATAGAAAACTAAAATCTTACTATAATGAAAAAATAGGAGCTTATGAAGAGGTGATTGATACTATTCCTAATTTCGTACCAAGGTTTTCATATAGTGACCAATTAAAAATGTTTAAAGCTAGTGATGGCTCAAAGATAAGGAAGGTAAAATAATGATTGAAGTATTTGTATATGGTACATTAAAAAAAGGTGGAATGAATCATCATTTTTTAAAAGATAGTGATTTTATTAGGCATGAGATTTTAATAGATCACTCTATTTACGTACCAAGAGGTATGAGATTTCCATTAATGCTTAAAAACAAAGGCGGCAAAGTTTATGGTGAAGTTTATCGTATTAGTAGTACGACATTAGCTAAATTAGATATGTTAGAAAGTGAAGGACATTTGTATAATCGTGTTAATGATATTAAATTAGGTTATCAATATTATCTTTTTAATGAAACAGATGCATGGGAAATAAGTAAAGAAAATGATATAATTGATAATGGATATTGGAAAACAGCAAGTGAAGTTGATTTAAATTTAATAATAGATAATCGTAATTATACAGATAAAGCAGATAAATTAGTATTTCACATGAGGTTTTTTGACGGGCAGCGAGCACCAACTAATAAAATTTATATGGATTTAGTAAAAAGAAGAAGTTATTTAGACTTAAATACGGATAATGAGGAAATATTTTTAAGAGATTGTATAATAAATGGAGTTGTTAGTGAGTTTAGAGAACCAATACATAAGTTCTATAATATGTAATATATGCGAAAAGAATGTAACGATTGTAAATAGACAAGATAAAGGAAGTAAATCAAGATGGGTTTGCGAAAAATGTAGTGAAAAATATCCAAGATGGAACAATTAGAACACATAGTAACAATAGTATCTTTTGAAGAGTTTAATGATTTAATTAAAAAAACTGGCGATGATGAATTAACTATAATGGAGTTAATAGATGCTATAGCAAGAATTAATGGAGAAATATATGAGCAAACAAACTCGATTGGAGAATGTTAATCACAACTTTTTATATCATGCTGAAATAATGTATGAAACAAAAGAAGCATTTAATTATAAAAGCGCGGTCGGAAACTCTCTTAAAGACTTACTAAATGATATAGACATACGATTAAAACAATTAGCTAAAAGAAACCCCAAAATAGTTCAGGTGTTATACAAACCTCAAAACGAATCTATAAACATAACCCCTAAGATATTATCCCTAATAAAACTAAAACCGTTTTATAGCAGTAAATAAACAACAATAACAGTTGCTGCAGCCTCAATTATTTATTTAAAATAACCACTTTCATTAGTTTTAAAAGCGTTTTTAAATTTTACTATAACTAAAATGAGGTGATATTATGCCTAAAGGTAAAGGAACATACGGATCCAAACGTGGAAGACCGTCTAAAAAATCTAAATCAATGAAATCTAAAAAGAAAAAATTTGGCAAAAAAAAATAAAGCTTCTTTAAAAGCTGAATTAGTTGGTATAAAGAATTTAAAGATAGCTGGAGCCTGGCGAATAGAGTTTGATGTATATGAGTTTGAAACAGAAGCTGTTAAAGACTTGATGGATATGTTAAATAAACCAGTAGCAATGGGATTAGTTCAAATAGATGACTAAACAAACGCAGAACAAACGTAAGGATGGTAAGTTTGCTAAAGGTAATAAATTAGGCAATAGATGGAAAAAAGGAGAGTCTGGTAATCCTAATGGTAGACGTAATGCTTATAGTGATTTAATAAAACAGTTTAGCTTTCAAGAAGTAAATGGAAAAGAACGTAGAGAGATTATATTAGGCAAACTTTTTCAATTAGCAGAACGTGGAGATTTAAGAGCAATACAATTTATAGTTGAACGCATGGAGGGTAAAGCGTTAGAAAGACAAGAAAGAACAACTAAAAGCGAACCAATACAAGTAATGGTTATAGGAGAAGATTAAATGGCTAAAAAAGTAAGTTGGAAATGGGGTAATAAGCGTTATACTGGAACTTTAATAAGAGAAACAAAAACGCATAAATTTGCAAGAACCACCAACGGTAAGATAAAAAAAATAAAAAAGTAATGATTGAATGGCATATAAATCCTATAAGAAGAAAAATATTAAAGGATTCAAGCAGGTTCAAAGTTTTAGTATGTGGCCGCAGATGGGGAAAGACTGTACTATCACTTATGTATTTAATGAAAGACCAGTTTCAACCAAACGAGAGAAGGTGGTTCATTTGTCCAACCTACCGCCAAGGCAAGATGATTGTTTTCCCTATATTAAGGCAAATGTTTCAAGGTTTTACTGGAGCAAAGCTTAATGAAAGCGAAATGTCTGTTGTATTTGATAATGGAGCAGAGCTTGCAGTTAAAGGTGCTGATAATGAGCATAATCTTCGTGGCGTTGAACTTACTAAATGTGTGATGGATGAGATGGCTTATATTAAACCTCATGTTTGGGAAGAAATTATTTATCCTATGCTAGCAACGACTCAAGGTACTGCTTTATTTATTGGAACTCCTAATGGATATGATACTATGTATGATTTATATTCTAAAGGTCAAAGTGATTCTGATTGGAAATCTTGGCAGTTTAAAACAGTAGATGGTGGTTTTGTACCAGCTGAAGAGATAGCAAGAGCTAAGAAAACTATGGATCCAGTTAGATTTAGGCAAGAGTTTGAGGCTTCTTTTGAAACAACAGGGAACAGAGCAGCTTGGAATTTTGATCGAGATATACATGTTAAAAAAGCTAAAGAACTATCCAGTCATAAATGGTGGGGTTGTGATTTCAATGTGGATTATATGACAGCAGTGCTAGCATGTCAATATACCGATGGAACTATTCATTATTATAATGAAATAAGATTAAAGAATAGTAATACTGAAGAGATGGCGCGTAAAATGAAAGCTATTGAGCCTAATATAGAGGTTTATCCTGACCCTGCTGGAAGTGCTAGAAGCACAACAAGCAATAGGTCAGACCATCATATCTTAAGAGATTATGGATTCTTAATTAGGGCAAAGAAGTCTCATCCAAGTCATATAGACAGACTAAACGCATTAAATAGAAAATTATTAGATGCAGATGGTAATATTACAATGACCATTGAGCCTAAATGCGTTTATTTAATAAAAGATTTAGAACAAGTGCAGAGAGATAAAAAGGGTGGAATTGATAAAACACAAATAGAGCTAACTCATTCATTAGATGCTTGTAGCTATGCAATTAGTTATAAGTTTCCTGTGATAAGTAGAGCAAGCAGAACAATGGACTGGTAATAAATATGTATAATTTTGGAAAAACAGTTAATCAAGTAGTAATTCCTGATTTATCTGAGCAAATAATTTTAAAGACTGTAGCAGCAGCAGAGCAAAAATTCAACGAAAATGAAGCCGCTGAGCGAATGACTGCTTTAGATTTTTATTTTAATATTAATATGGATAAACATATTGAACAATATTTTTCTAGTGAATCACTGCAGCAGATACCAACATACCCAAGCAAAGTTGTTCCAAGGTTTAGTAGAGCAAGGATGATGCTTTATAAGCAAGCACCAAAAAGATTTTTTAATGGTGAAGAAAATGATGATTATAAAAATATTGCTTATATGTTAGACAGTCAAACAAAGCAATTTAGTGAATTAGCATGGTTGCTTGGTAGTTGTCACTTTAAAACTAAATATAATGAGTATAAAGAACGGTTGGAATATGAAATACTACCTAATGTAAAAGAGTATTATCTTAATGGTGAATCAGAGCCTTATGGGTATAGTTACGAAATAGACAAAGGTAATAATAAGGATAGACAATATGTATTTTGGTCAGAGGATAGAGATGGGATGCCTGGAATGCACTTTAAATTTAATCAAAAAGGAAAAAGATATGCTGTTTTAGGAAATGAAGATATGGTGAATCCTTTTGGTATTAATCCAATAAGTAGAGTCATTTATCCATCATCTAGTTTTGATGTAATTAGGACTGCTATTCAAATAGGTATAGCAATGACAGAAATAGCGTTAAGCGTTCGTAGTAGGTTAGGGCAACCAGTCTTTACGGGTATAGATGAAGGTCAGTCAGTTATTAAATCAGGAATTGATTCTGCTATAATTCTGCCAGAGGGCGGAACATTTCAGTATGTTTCTCCTGGTGGTGGATTAAATGAGATGATTGATGCAGTTAAAATATTTGCAAATCAAACAGCAGAGAATAATCATCTCAGAATTAGATGGGGTGAATCAGGTGGTAATAGTCCAAGCGGTGAAGCATTAAAAATATTAGAGATCGAAAATTTAGAATCACGTGAAAGTGATATACCTTATTTTAAAGAGTGGGAAAAATCTAGATTTGAAATTGATAAACGAATATTAGAAGTTTATAATGTCATGACTCTTCCTGATAATTACCATGTTGATTATGGTGAAGTAACATATCCGACATCTGTTAAAGAGGAATTAAACATGCTGCAATGGAAGCTAGATAATGGCATTATGACAAAGCGTGATTTGCTTTTATATTTTAATCCTGATATGAGTGATGAAGAATTACAGCAAAAACTTAATGATGTTGTAGAAGAAAAAAATCAAGAAGTAGAACAGCAAAGACAAAGTCAAGAGCCTATTAGTCAAGTTGAAAGAATACTAAATGCCTGATAATATAGATAATACAGTTAATAGTTTTATGACTCAAGTTAAAAAGATCGAAGATAGCTTACGTAATGATTTAGAAAAGTTAGCTTATAAAATGAATGATATGACTGATACTGAATTACTATTAACAACTAAACGCTTGAATTTTTTACAAGAATTGGTTGATAAAGGTTATGGTAAACAAGTAAATAATTTAATGAGTGAATATGATACTTTATTATCTGAGGCAGCTAAAGAAGCTAAGATAAGAGGAATAGTACCAATGCGAACTGAAACAGTAGAAGCAATACAAACATTAAAAGACCTTGATACAGAAAAGTTGCTAGGTAAGGCCAAAGCATGGGGTGATGAAATGAAGTCATTGATGTTTACCAATATATATGGCGGAGCTAGTATTAGAGATACAATTACGGCTATGGGTGAGATAAATCTTGCAAGTCATCAATTAAATGTAGCAGTAAATACTGGATTAAGACAGTTTAGCGATTTTAGTAGATATAACGTATTTAAAGGTGAAGATGTTAAATGGATTTATGTCGGGCCTGATGATGGTGTTACTAGACCTAAATGTCAAAACACTTTACTCAATTCTAAAAATAATTTAAATAAAGGTTTCAGTGAGTCTGAAGTAGGTGATAGTGGTACGCCATTTGGAGTAAGAGGTGGTTATAATTGTAGGCATAGTTGGATGGTAGCATGAAGTTATTTAATGTAGTTAAAACAAATGTAAAAGATTGGAAAATAATAGGTGGTAAATTAGCTACTAGAATAGTATTAGATGCAGACAAAGGTATAAGTCAAGATGGTAAAGGTACATCAAGAGACTTTGAATCTTATGACTTTAAATATGCAAAAGCAAAAGCAACCGCTACAGTAAAGTTACCTAAACAATTAAAAAGTATTTCTACAGACAGACAAATATCTCCACCTAACTTAAGATTAACAGGAACTATGCTCGATTCTATTAAATCTCAAAGACCTACTAAGACTAGTGTTGAAATATTATATGCTGATGGATTAAAAGTGCAGGGTCATATGAAAAAAAGAGGTAATAGACCTAAAAGAAATATTTTTGGACTTAATGATAAAAATCAAAAGTTTATAGAAGATTATCTTTCTAAAAAAATAGAAGATAATATTTTTAAGTTTGCAGCTAAAGATATAGAAATAATATTAAATATATAATGCCAAGTAAAAAAGATCCAAGATTAAAAAGAGCAGGTGTTAGTGCCTTTAATAAACCTAAAAGGACTCCTAGCCATAAAAGTAAATCACATGTCGTTGTTGCTAAAGAAGGTTCAAAAGTTCGTTTAATCCGGTTCGGTCAACAAGGAGTTAAGACAAATCAAACAGCTGGTCAACGTAAAGCATTTAAATCTCGTCATGCCAAAAACATAGCAAAGGGTAAGATGAGTGCGGCTTACTGGGCTAATAAAGTTAAATGGAGCCCAAGCAAAACAAAGTCTAAATCTACTAAATGGAAAAAAGGCTAAAGATTTTTAACAAAACAAAACGGAGGACAGAATGTCTGAAATTAAATCAGGGATAAAGGTAGAAAAAGAAGTACCTAATCCAATGCAAGATAATGCAAAAGAGGTGGCAACTGATAGCCAGGATCAACAAGCTCAACCAAGCCCAGAGGTTGGCGATTTGATAGCAGAAAGCAAAAAGTACAGATCAAGGGCACAAACTGCTGAGGATCAACTCTCAAAGCTTCAAAAACAACTTGAGGCAGATAAAGAAAATCAAATGGCTGAGCAAAATAAATGGCAGGAATTAGCTGAACAAAGAGGTTCAAAACTTCAAGAGCAAGAACCTGTTATCGAAGCTGCTATGAAGCAATTAGAGTCTATGAGAGAAGAAATATTAGCAGACATGAGTGAAGAAGACAGAGAAACGTTTGGCGATTTACCGTTAGATAAACTCAAGGCTATTCACAGTAAAATAAATATTCAAACTAAAGCCGAGGTTGCACCCACTGATGGAACTCCTGCTAGAACAGCTAATCCTGACAATAAAAGTTGGGTTGAAATGTCATCTGAAGAGAGACGTTCTAACTGGGGATCTATTTTGGATGCATATCGAAGGCGATAAAATAGGAAATAATAATAATGGCTATACATTATGATGGTGCGGCAAGTACCACAACAACAGACCAACATTTCATTCCTGAAATTTGGAGCGAGGGCATATACAAGTTTTTTGAGCGCAAAAGTGTCTTTCGTGGATTAATTGATGATTACTCTGCAGTATTTAGTGGAGCTGGTTTTGGAGACGTATTACACGTTCCTGAGATTAGTTTAATTAGTGCTAGTGATAAAGGCGCTGGGGCTGATGTAACTTATGATGCTACTGCTACAACTGAAACTCAGTTAACTGTAAATAAGCATAAATACGTTGCTAAGTTATTCGATGATGTAGTTGAAATTCAATCAAACGTCGATATGGTTGCTAAATATACTCAAATGATGGGTGAAGCTCTTGCTAGACAGGTAGATACAGATATTTGGGCTGAGTTAGATGGTTTAAATGCATCTCAAGCTCTTTCTGCTGACGATACCTTAACAGCTGCTGTATTCGAAGCTGCTCTTGCATCTTTAGGTGAAAATGACATACCTTACATGGATGGGGAATGTGCAATGGTTGTTAATCCAACACTTTTTGCTGACATTTTAAATCCATCTGCTGGCATTGCTCAGTATTTCATCAGAAATGATGCTGTCGGTGAAGGAAACAGAGGTCTAAGGTCTGGTATGGTTGGTTCTTTATATGGTATCGACGTATATATGTCTAATACTGTAAGCACTGGTGGTACTGCTAGTACAATTCCTGGAGCTATCTTCCATAAATCTGCTGCAGCTATAGCAGTTCAGCAAGAAGTTAGAGTCCAGTCTGAGTATTCAATTGATGCTCTTGGTACTAAAGTTGTAGCTGATTTGCTATATGGTGTCAAGTTAATTGATGATTCTGACAACAAAAAAGGAATTAAGTTTACCAACGTATCTTAATAACTGATTAACGTAAGTGGGGCATGATTCGCTCTGCCCCACATTTTAAGGAGAATAAAATGCAATATTGGAAAAATTTTAACAATAGTAAAGTAGAAAGATTAGAGGATGATGTTTTAAAAAAGCATCCAGAAAAGCTAGATTTATTAAAAAGCCAAGGTTATGTACGAATTAAGTCAGAAAATGATGATATGGAGTATTCTGGAGCTAAGAAACGTATATTTAAAAAGAAAAAGAAATCTAAGAAGTAGTACTTTCAAAAACTTTACCTTTATTTTTAATTTATAGTAGTAATTATAACTCATTCACGCTAACCATAGCTTAGAGAGGCAGAGAAAATGGCAGATATACACACTTATTCAGTACAAGAAGCATTAAACACAACAGTCGGAGGCGAATGGACGGTCGCTAGCGCAGGAACGGCCGGATCTAGTGCTAATGTAAATAACTCAATACATTTAGCATTAAAAGCATCTACAGGAACAATCGGTGTTTATAGTGCGGTAGAAATTTATTTTAATTTTGCAACATCAGGAACAGATGTAAACGCATCAAACGATTTACTACTCCCAAAAAACACACTCACATTTATTACAGTTCCAAGAGGATTAGGAAACACAATCTATTTTAATTACAATTCGACTTCAACAACTACTGGAGCGGTTAGGATTGTAGAATGTTAAAAGGCATGATAAGTAACATTAGTGCAGGATTAGCAAGTGGGGGAACAGTAGATGGCGACCTAACAATAACTGGAGATTTTAAAGTTGAGGGTGCTGGTAGTTTTGCTTATGATGAGATACTTGAAGGAACTTTAGATGTAAAACAAGGTGCTTATTTTAATTTTGGAGATAATACAAGACCTACAAGTGGAAGAACATCTTTTCAAGGTCAGAGCGACTTATATCAAAATTCTACATTAAGAGGATTTATTTATGCTGGTCCAAGTGTACAATTTGGCACTTACGGAAATATACCTCTTCATTTAATGACAGATAATTCAACTAGAGCTACAATTACTGGAACTGGTTCATTCGGTATTGGCACATCCTCGCCTGACAAAACGCTCCATGTCTCTCAAACTGGAACTGGAGATTTAGCAAAATTTGAATCAACTGGAGAAAATTTTAGCATACTATATATGGCTGACGATTCAGGTACTCCAGTTAATTATCAGTTTACTCACATGGGTAATAAAGCAATTCACTATAATAATGGCAATGTTGTTCATGCAAGTTTAAAGACTGGACAAGTTGGCATAGGCACAGACTCGCCCTCATATAAGTTCGTTGTTAATGAGGCAAGTGACCATGCTAGAATGCAAATTCAAACTGGTAGTGTCAATCATCAAACTTTTTTACAATTTGAATCGGATAGACCAGCAGATAACGACACAGTAGGTAATATTCAATTTAGAGTTGCTGGAAATGTTGGCTCATCTATTCAAGGATTTAGAGGTAGTGGAGATAATAAAGGTGATTTAGTATTTAATACTTCTGATGCTGAAAGGATGCGAATTAATGAATCTGGAAATATTGGAATTGGCACAACCTCGCCTACTGCAAAGCTCGAAATTAATGGAGGAACTTATAGTAGTTCTTTAATTATTAAAGGTAGTGCTTCTAATTCAGGAATTTCATTTAAAGATAGTGATGGCAATACTGATGGTTTTATCTACGCTGATAGTGGCAATGTAGGATTTTTAGATACTGATGGAGATTGGGCAATAAGAGCAAGTGCTAATACAGATGCTCGTCTTTATGTAGGTGGTACTACAAGGTTTATGGTAGATGCTAACTCTCGCATTAGTCTTAGTAATAATGATAGTGGTGCATCAAATACAATATTCGGATATACATCAGGAGCAAATATCGCTAGTGGTGGCGATAAGAATACTTTATATGGTAAATCAACTGGGTATTCAATTAGCACAGGAGACAACAACACTAACTTAGGCTGGGAAGCTGGATACTATAACGCAACTGGTAGCAACAATACTGCTGTTGGTAGTGGTTCTATGATGGGTGCAAGTGGTCAATCACATTCTGATAATACCGCTGTTGGATATTATGCTTTAAAAGAAATTACAACTGGTGGGAATAATGTTGCCGTCGGTGCAAATGCTCTTAATGGCATAACTACAAAGGGTAACAATGTTGCTCTTGGTTATAATGCAATGAATGGGGTAACTAATACTCAACAAGCTATAGCTATTGGTTCTGGTGCATTAGATGGTTTATCGAGTGCAGCCGCTGAAGGTCACGTTGCAATAGGTCATAATGCTCTTGGTGCTGCTAATAGTAATGGGTCAAATGGTGCAGTCGCAATAGGTCATAGTGCTTTACAAGCTGTAACCTCTCAATCAGGTAATACTGCGGTAGGGGTTAATGCAGGTATAAGTGTTGCAAGTGCTGGGAATACTTTATTTGGACATAACGCAGGTAATTTATTAACAAGCGGTGGCAATAATACCTTGATTGGTTATGAAGCAGATGCAGATGTTAATAGTGATAGTTATCAAGTAAAAATTGGTTCTTATGGAATTATAAAATATAAAACTGCTAGAGTAACATTAAATAATTATACGACTCCAGCAGATGGTGATGCAGCTCACGCAAATTCTTTATTTAACATTCCATCTTATTCTTATATACACAAAATAACAGTAAAAGTAACTACTTTATCTGCAACAAGTGCTGCTGTATTTAATATTCAAAAATCAGCAACTTTAGACACTGCTGCTGGAACTGCTTTGGGTTCTCCTGTTGAATTATTAGGAGCTGGGGTGAATACAACTCATTGGAAAGTAAGAAGTTCAGCTACTCAAGATGCAGCATCTGATATTATTGCAAGTAATTCAAGTAATAGTGGGGTTCTTAATTCAACTTGGGTTTCAACAAATCAAAATGCAGATGACTCAACAGGATGGATTGCAGATGCAAATAGCGGAGCAGGTTGGGGAATATATGTTGCTCACGCAGGTTCAAATACTGGGGATGCTGGAGCGGATGCTGTGTTAGATATAATGGTAGAATACTACTAAGATTTTTTAACTAACAAACAAAGGAGCTAAATAATGGCTAAAAAAGAAAAAGAACAAAAGCCTGTTTTAACTTTCGATGATAAAGAGTATGTAATCGAGGATATGACAGATGAACAAAAAGCAATTCTCAACCACATTAATGACTTACAGAATAAGATGAACTCTATGCAGTTTAACTTAGACCAGATAAGTGTTGGTAAGGATGCGTTCATAACTAAACTTCGAGAAGCTCTTGAAGAGAAACCTGAAGACGAGGAAGCAGCAGCTTAGTTATGATTATAAGGAAGAGTAGTCAAGGTCATCGAATTAGGTTACATCGTAACACAACTCCTAATGCTGTTCGTACTAAAACGTATGCAGACGGAACTGTCGAGACTTTGACTTACCCTTCTCGTTATGATTACTTTGTTGAAGTAGATGGTGAAGTTGTAAAACGTTCTAATAGTTTTGAAACAATAGAAGAGCATTACGTTGATGAATGTGCTAAGATATATGATAATGGACACGGAAGATTAATAATAGGTACACATCAATTAATAAATGGTATTGCTACGTTACAATCTGAATACCCTGATGAATCAAATACGAAAGCAGAAATAAAAGCGTGGTACGATATGAGAAGCATTACGTATAGTAATAGTGAAACTAAAGCAGAATTACTATCAAGAATTGTAGAAAACTTTAACGCAAAACATATAAAGAAATAATATGAGTTTATATAAATATTCAGCACAAGAAGCAAGTAATCTTTTAATAGGACAAAACGGTTTTGACGTAATAGCTGAACACGATACAAACTATTCTAATCCTAGTAGTTCAAATCATTCTTGGATAGCAATTCAAGCATTAGGTAAAGATAGTAGTGGTACAACAGAATTTTTAAAATTAAAAGTACAATCTAACGTAGGTGATGATGTTTCATCATTTTTTAATTTAATACCGGGTGAAATATTATATGGTAATTTTTCTGGTATTTTAAATCATACAGACTCCACAGCAGTATGCATAGCCTACAGAGGGTAAGAAGAACTACAAGGTTAAAGAGGAGAAATAATATGAAAAATCCACTAGCAACATTTTACGGATGGCAAGTTAGTTCAGGTGCATTAGATGGCTGGACATCTTATCACATAGCAGCTGGTTTATTTATTGCAAAGATAGCACAGTGGTTAGGTGCATCAGATTTATGGGCAGTATTGTGGGTACTCATTATAGGTATTGCGTGGGAAATATTTGAAGTTTACGTAGAGGGTACAGAAGAAACGTATGGAACTAAAAAACGTTGGGCTATTAATACTGCATCAGATATATTTGTAGAGGTAGGGGCTGCTTGGTGGATGGTGTTGTGAGTGAGGATAAAAAAGATTTAATAAAAGTGATACTTATTGTAACTGTAATATTTGCTATTTTTATTTTAAGTGCGTGTAATGGTGGGTGGTCTATAGCTGGAGTAGATATATCACCATCAGATTCACTTAGTACAGATTTTATGATTATAGCAGACCAAGATAGTGTAAAGCATTGGTATGTAAGAACAACTGTTGATGGTGGGATATTAGTTGGTGACAACTGGTGTCATAGACACGAACAATGGGAAAAAGTAAAAAAGAAGTGAGTGATGCAAAACCTAAAACAGCAAGGTCGTATCGTGGAACTGTCGTTTCAGACAATGCTATTATTTCTATTAATATCAAGTGGGCTTTACAAGCTCTTGCACTTGTTGCTGGGCTTGTTTATTCGTACTTACAAATTGAAAACAGAATTGGAGAACTTGAGCGCAGAGTGGAACTTGCTGATACCAACATTGAAGAACTTGTCAGTAAACACATAGCAGAAGAAGAAGTAAAAATTGCACAAATGCAGGAACAATTAGAATGGTATCAAAAAGAATTAAATTTAAATCCTCTAAGTTGGGGAAAAAGAAAAAAGAAAAAAAGATAAATCAAATTCAATGGTGGATTGAAGATATAAATATTGAATTAGATGATGTTGAACATACATATTTTATTAACAAAGAATTACGAAGGGTTCGATAGTGCCAATGCCTTTTCATTGCGTAGAATGTGATAAGCCAATTCAACAAGCATTTCATAGTGTTTGTGATGATTGTAAGGCTTTTGATGTTGTTGCACCACAGAAAGATGAAGAAAAAAAATAATGGATTTTTTAGCGATTTACAGCGAAGCGGGTATGATAGGTGTCGTAGGAGCTTTATTAGTTTATATGGTCTTCTCTATGAACAAAAGAGGAAGCCAACAAGCACAAGCAATAGAGGAACTAAAGATAGAAAATAAAGGTCAGAGCGAAACACTTGAAAATATGGAAGGAATGGTGATAAAATTAATAGACAGATGGAATAAATCTGATGAAAGAATAGATAGAAAGTTTGATGATTTAACAAAAGAAATAAATGATTTAGATAATCAAGTATCTGAAATAAAAGGAGTAATAAGTAGATTAAATGGCAAACACTAAAAGAAAAAAACGTGACCCAAAACTTACACGTGCTGGTGTATCAGGTTATAATAAACCTAAACGTACACCTAGCCACCCTAAAAAATCACACGTAGTAGTAGCTAAAGTAGGAGACAAAACTAAATTAATACGTTTTGGTCAGCAAGGTGTACGTGGTGCTGGTAAAAATCCTAAATCAAAAAAAGACAAAGCAAGACGTAAGTCTTATTACGCAAGACATAATGCGCAGGATAGAAACCCTAGTAAGTTGTCAGCCCGTTATTGGTCACATAAAGTTAAGTGGTAGTATATGAATAAGAAAGTAAAAGCTCCAAAAGGATATCATTGGATGAAATCTGGAAAAGGTGTTAAGCTTATGAAGAATCCAAAAGGTGGATACAAGCCTCATAGGGGAGCTAGTTTAATGGCATCTTTTAAGGTTCAAGGAAAGCATAAAAAATAATAATGGCTAGAAAAGTAAGTTGGATGTGGGGCGGTAAAAAACATTATGGTACGTTAATAAGAGAAACTAAAACACATAAATTTGCCAGAACAAAAAATGGTAAGGTTAAAAAAATAAAAAAATAATGGCTAAAAAATTTAAAAAAGTAGCTAAGACTAAACGTGGAGTTCCTAAAAAATACGTAAAGGGTTCTAAAAATAAACGTAAAACTGAATCAGAAATAATTAGAACAAGAAAATTATACAAGGCTGGTAAATTAACACCAGCTATGATGAATAAAATATCAAAGCAAAGGAGTCAAAGTGCCAAGAAAAAAAGTCGCAAAAAGAAAACCAGCAAAAAGAAAGTCAGGCGGAAGTAAGTCTGCCGTACTATCTAAGTACGCTAAAAGTTCTGGCATATCAAAGTCTACGTTATCAAAAGTATATTCACGTGGACTAGGTGCTTACTACTCAAGTGGTTCTAGGCCCGGAGTATCTGCGCATCAATGGGCAGCTGGTCGTGTACGTAGTTTTGCAACAGGTAAGGGTGGTGCTAGGAAAGCAGATAAAGATTTAATTAGGGGTGGTAAAAAGAAAACCACCAGAAGAAAAAAGAAATGAAACTAAATACAAATATATCTATTGAAAATATTATAACAGTTGCTACATTAATATGTTCCGTTATTTTAGCATTTGGTTTTATGAAGTATGATGTAGATATGATACGTAAAGAATTAGAAACAAAAGCAGACAAGAGAGAAATGATTGCTGATAGAGAATTAATAACTTACAAACTAGATGTAATGATGCAGGACATTGCAGAAATAAAACAAATACTAAAGGAGAAATAATATGGATTGGATGAATTGGGAAAACTTTGCTTATTTAATGGTAGTAATACTTGGTGCAGTAGGCACAATGGTAGCTACTAAATATCGCATTGTTGTAAAAGAATTAAAAGAAGTCGCTGCTAGGTATCACGAAGCTTCTAAAGACGGAAAGATTACCAAAGCTGAACAACAAGCCATTGCAAAAGAATGTATGGATGTAATGATGGCTGTAGTTAAAATGGTTTGGAAGTTCTAATGCCTAGATTTGGAAGAAGGTCAAAGCAAAGACTAAAGGGAGTTAAGCCAGAACTCGTAAATGTTCTAAATGAACTTGTAAAAATAATGGACGTAACTATTATTGAGGGTTTAAGAACAGAGAAAAGACAAGAAGAATTACTCGCTCAAGGTAAATCAAAAACGAAATACTCTAAACATTTAGAAGGAAAGGCTGTGGACTTAGCTCCCTACCCAATAGATTGGGAAGACAGAGAAAGGTTTCATTATATGGGTGGAATGGTTCGTGGTATAGGACAACAAATGGGTGTTAATATACGTTGGGGTGGAGACTGGGATAGTGATGGCGAAGTAAAAGATAACGGCTTTGACGATTTAGTTCACGTAGAAATAAGGGGATAACGTAGTGGCAAAACAAAAGCTAATCATACGTGACTTCTCAGGGGGAATGAATACAAAGCGTGACCCTAGAGATATAACTGAAAATGAATCTAGTTATATAAACAATTTTTCTATTGATGCTATTGGTAAAATAAAAACAGCTGGTGGATTCTATGCTCACATAGAATCAAATGATGGCTCTACTAATTTATCAGAATACATACCAGATACTACACAGAATTTAAAAGATGCTAGTGATGCTACAATAAATGGTGGTGGATTTGGAGCTTTTTATTTTGAATCAGACCACTCTAGAGATAATGCTCATACAATAACTTTAATAAAATCTGGTGGTGGTGCTTTAGCTTTAGGTAATAATTCAGATGGCACAATTCAATTTGTGCAAAGTACAACTAGACCAGATGCTGAAGCTTATATACCAGTAACAGAAACTGAATAGTTATGCCTATTCCATACAGACAACATTTAAAATTAACAGGTGGTACAGATTCAAGTAATAGTGATATATATACAGGTAATAAAATAAAAGTTGGTGATACTTTAAAAATATCTGGCACTGGTGATAACAATGGGATATATACAGTTTCTTCCATTACAACTAATAGTGATGATGTTTATTACGTATTAAAGGGAAGAAAAATTACAAATGAAAGTGATAATACTAATCACGCACCTAAAATAGAAGTAATTAAAACGACAGGCGATAAATTGTGTGCTATGTCAAATTCAGGAACTGGTGCTGGTAATATTGGAGTTTGGTCTAATAATGAAACAACTGATTATTCAGTACGTTCTAATGGTTGGACTATAAATGCTATTACACCTACGTTATCTGGATTACCAGCAAAGTACATATATTTTTTTATAGATGAAGCGTTACGTAGTTGTAATATAAATGAAGAATGCGAATCATTAATTAAATGGTTTGGTTTTATACAACGTGACCAGTTTGGCAACGCAGATGATAATAGTATTACTGCAAAATTTTGTGAATGGCAAGAGCATCCTAATACATTATCCCCACCACGTATGAGTGGTCAATATACTTTTGCCTATGGAACAACAAATTTTACTTCATCTACATCTGCAAATTATTATCAAAATAATCGTGGCGTTGCTATTGTTAAAAAAAATAGCACTAGTGATTTGAGATTAAATCATACACCCGGAACTTCTGTTACTACATTAAAGTTTGAAGATACTTCAGAGGCTGAAATACTAGACCAATCGTTTGTTGGTGAGGTTGTAACAATAGGAACTGCTTTAGGTACTGTACCAACAGAGTATTTATTTTGTAAGCAACCAGCAGGTTCTACTGGTAGTTCTATTCTTTATCAAAGAGCCTACGGAGGAGCATTAACAGGAACTGCTCCTGATAGTTTACAAGATTTAGACACACCTGTTGTGGATAGAGGTTTGGGGTGGAATATTGCAGTTAGTGATGGAACATCAGATGGAGATTGGTTAGCAGATACGTATGAGTTTTATCAAACATTTATATATGATAATAATCAAGAATCATTACCAGTTCAAATGGGTAACGGTGCAGCTAGTATTGCTACGTTTGAACATACAGCAACTGGCGGTAAATCATTACGTGTTGCTGTATATGCTGACGTAGTTTATAGTGGTAGAATATCTGGTGGCAGAATATATATAAGACGTTCTAAGTCAGATGATGAACTTACGTTATTACTAGACATAGATATAGTTCAAGGAGTTAGAAGTTCTATGACTGGAGATTACTCTACTTGGTCTTATCAATCTGGAAAAGGTTTTTATTTTATTCCAGACGCTGCTGGTAATTGCAAAGAACCTAATATAGATACGTACACAACTATAAATGGTTTTTCTAATCAAACAAAATTTATATCAATAGGAAAAATAAATGAACTATATAAAGATGTAGTTGTTGCTAACAGAAGAGCATTTATAGTAAACGTAAAAACATCTGGTTACACAGGAGAACTTGAAAAGTTTGGTGATAGATTAATGTATAGTGAGATAAATAGATTTGATACATTTTTAGAAAGTAATTTTATTGATGTGTCTAAAGGTGACTATGGTGAATACGTAGCAATAAAAACATTTGCTGATAGACTTATTGCGTATAAACACAATCTTGTACATATAATAAACATAGCTAGTCCTAACCCCGCTAACTGGTACTTGGAAGATACATTACGTTATGGTGGTATAAATTTTAAGTATAGTGCTACAAATACTAAATATGGTGTAGCTTGGGTATCCGATACAGGATGTTATTTATATGACGGAAGTCAAGTTACAAATTTAATTGAAAGAAAATTAGGTGTTAATGAAGAAACAAGTGGGGAAAGTGCTGTAATAAAATGGGCTGATTTTGTAAATGGTAATGCAAATATAAAAGATGCTATGATAGGCTATGAAGCTATGAGCAATTCACTAATAATAGTACGTAGTCCATCTGATAGCAGTACTGTTAGTAATGAAGGTTACGTATATGATTTTAATACAGGGGGTTGGTCGCACCTAAGCACTATTATTAGTGATAGTGAAATAATTACTAATTTTTTTCACGATTGGAATAATAATTTATGCATAGGAAAGCACGAAGATACAAATGAAATTGATATATTTAAATTTTTACCAGTTCCTCTTAGTACAACTGGTCAGGAATTAGTTACTAGAGATATAGATTTTGGCGACCCATCTACTGTTAAGAAAGTTTATGCGGTAACGTTAACATACAAATCATCAGTTAGTCAAGTAAATCCTTTAAAATATGCTGTAAATGGAAAAAGACCTGCTAGTTATACTTCTTTTGCTACTAAAACATTAGGAAGTACAACTGATTATGACATTGCTACATTTACTGCAACTAGTCCTATTTCTTGTGGTAGTATACAATTAAAAATTGAATTGCCTAGTTCTGGTACGTTTGAAATAAATGAAATGTCCATAGAATATAGAGTAATACGTAATAAAACAGTAGCTGATGGCTAATAGAGACATACGTAGAATAATAAATAGCAAACAAGATTCATTGGAATCTACAGGCAATCTTTCTATAAGCAGTATGGCAGATGGTCAATTATCTATATCTAAATCGTCTAGTGAATTGCTATCTATAAGTAAAAAGAAATATGGTAGGTTATATAAGAGCTATCTGTCTTCTAGTGGCAATCAAGTAATAGATAAAAATCTTACTATTGGTGGTAATTTAAATGTAAAAGGAACAATTAATAAAGAGGTTATGATTTTTTATCATCCATTTAATGCTACTGGCACAGGAAAAGTTTACCTTCCTTGGAGTTCAATAAGTGAAGCGTCATCTATTAATTATTATAATAATCTTATAGCTCCATATAGTGGTAGGCTATTAAAAGTTGTTGCTAGGTCAGAGGAAGCATTGGGTAGCACGGCAATAGGATTTCATAAAGCATCTGATGAAACAGAGAGTCCTAGTACTACAGCAACGGAAACAATAACTGTAGATATGTCAGCGGATGATACTAGTTATACTTTTGACTTTACAAAAACGTCTTCTTTTGATAGCGGTGACGTAGTTGCTGTATCTATAGACCCAAGTAATACACCAAATGATTCTAGGGTTACATCAGTTTGGTTATTTAATATATTAATATAATGAAAATATTGTAGTTGATTATATGATTTTTGTATATTATAGAGTAAAAAACTATAGGTATAATAATGGCATTACGTACTAGAAGTACATCAGCACGTGCCGCTATAGCAGCATCACGTATAAAACAATCAGAAACAGAGAGACTTCAATCTGCTATTAGAGATATGGAGAAAGCTATAGGAAAATACAATAAGGATAAAAAGAAACGCTCTAACAAGAGAGGCCTATGGGGTGCGCTTGGTAAGCTAGGTAGTATTGTAACTAAAGCTGGTGCATACGTAGGTAATCCTCTTATAGCAGGAGCTGGTCTTGCTGTAAGTGGAGTATCAGGTTACGCAGAAGGTTCTCTATCTAAAAAACAAGCAGAAAAAGCAGAGGGTATACGTACTAATTTTGCAGACCCTTTGTCTAATTTATTATTTGTAGGGCAAACCGCTAAAGAGGTTTCAAAGGGAGCTAAAAATTTAAAATCAATAGAGGAACAAACTACTGATGAGCAATACGCCGCTGATTTATTTAGGATAGGTTCGGGACTTGCTATGCAAACAGTAACAGCAGGACAAGCAGGTGTACTCGGAGAAGGTACAGCAGATTTTTTAAACAAACCTTTACTTGATTTAGGTGAAGCTCCCGGTAAAGATGCGGATGCTATGACAAAATTTTTATATAACCAACGTAAGTCTGCTAGTCCTAGCGTAGGACAATTACTTGGTGGCGTAAGCCCAGCCCAACAACAAATGGGACAAAGTTTTAATACTAATTTAGAAAAAATTAAAGAAAGTAGACAAATAACAAGAAGTAATCAACAGTCACTTGACGCATTATCTAACTTGGGTTCAGGGCAAACTCCTGATTTAGGATTTGATATGGCAGGAATGATACAGGAAACTCCAATGGAAATGCCTAGCTTTGCTTCTTTAAATCCTGACTATGCTACTAGTGGTATGTCAGATGTTTTTCCTACGTTTAGTTCTGTAATTCCTAGTCAGCAAAATGTTTCAGCTGGTTCTATTATTAATCAAAATAAACAAAATGAAATGCAGAATGCTTTTGCAACATTACGTCAAACTGTAAATAGATACAATCAAGGAGGTATTTAGTGCCACATATTCCCGGACATAGGATGCCTATTGGTGCAGAGCGAGATTACTTAGAATATCAAGCTCAGTCAGAACCAGCTACTCAACAAACTTCTCAATCTGCTACTCAAGAAACCTCTCAAACTGCTACTGTAAACCCATATGAATACTATCAAGAATTTACTTCTACAACTCCTACGTATGACACGGAACAAGCATATTCAGATATAGGCATATCGCCTACGTTAAGTTTTTTAGGACAAACAGACTCCGTTACAGGTTTATCGTACGCAGATTTAATACCAGAGTATGACCCATATAATGAAGAAATGTTACGTACACAATTTCGTTCTGGCGTACAAGAGGGATATCAAGGTGCAGTAGGTCAGTTAGGTGGTATAATGGGACAAGCTAGACAACAATCTGCACAAGCAGGTTTTTCTGGTTCTGGTGCTATACAATCTGCTGTTGATACATCACGTATGGGTTTGCAAAATCAATACGGTTCTGCTTTTTCTGATGCATTATTAAGTCTTACGTCAGGTATCAGAGGGGAAAGATTAGGATATCAAGAGTCAATATCTGATTTACTAACTAGGTTTCAAGAAGAAACACCAGACCAAAATATTTTAACTACACAAACAATAGAAGAACAAGAAGCTGAAATTAGCCCATTACAATCTGCAATAACTACTTTTGATGGTAATACTAAAGATTTTAGTATGTTTACTGATTATCCACTTAATAATGTAATACACAAATGGAATGCAGAACTAGGAAGATATATGCCAGATTTTCCAACTAGCTTTACATTTGACCCTAGCTACAGTACAGGAGGTTAATTATGGCAAATGGATTTGATTCAAGTAAAATAACTAGACAGCTACGTAGTCCACGTAATTTATTAGAGTTTGCTGACATATCTATAGAGCCACGTCAGGTTAATACTGCTGAAGTAATAGCTAATACGTTAGATGATGCATTTGAACGTGCAAGTCAAACATACTTGCAAGGCAAACAACTAGATGCACAAGTACAACAACAACAAATACAATCTGATTTACGTAGAGAGCAACTAGATATAGAACAAAAACGCTATCAGAGAAATGAAGATAAAGCAACTGATAATGTAATAGCTGGGTTTATAAAAGATGAAAGTATAATGACAAAACTTGGTCAAGAATCAGTACAAAAAATGATTAATCAATTAAACGACCCAAGACTTCAATCTCTTTATGGGCAAAAGTATAACTCGGCTAAAATAAATGCACAGCATATATCTAAATATGAAGACGTGTTAGGTGATAAAGAAATAGAAGAAATGGCTAGTGGTACATATACCGTAAACGGTGTAGAAAAATCAGGTTTAGAATTAATTAATGAATATTCTTCAATAGCTAATTCAGGTAGTGCGTTTTTTAATTTAGAAAAAAATAAAGTTTTAGAGTCTAGGATTTCTAAATACTTAGCAAATCAAGAATATTATAATTTTGCTTACGGAAAATATGAAGACCCAAGTGGTGAAATAATTGACAAGTTAGATAGGTTGGGGATGGATGAAGATAAAAAAAGTCAATTTAGAGCATTAAACCCAGTTCAAGGAATGACATTTTTAAGAGAGCATTTATCTAATAGAGGTTTAACTTTAGCACAAAGTTCTGAAATAGAACGTATTGAAAAAAGAATAACTAGTATTAATAATACTATTTCAAAAAACAATCAAACAATGGCTTTGGAGAGTCAAAAAGCACCTCTTGTTGAAGCTTTAACAAGAGACAATGCAAATTATAGAGTTACTATAAAAGAACTTGAAGATGATATTTCTGCAATAATGGGATATAAACCAATTAAAAAAGATAAAAAAGAAATATCTAAATCAGATAAAATATCTAAAAACATAAACTCATTTAAAAATTTAAACTCAACGGAGCAACAATCTTTTTTACAAAATCATCCTCAACTTAACGAAATAAGAACGATTGTAAATAGTTATACAGTTAAAGATAAAAATTTAAAATTAACAGACCCTACATTTTTAGATAGTTTAAGTAAAATTGGTGTGTTTAATGATACAATTACAACTACGCAAGGATTTCCATCTATTACTAGTGACCCTGTTGTAGACTCAGGAACTGTAGAAACAACTACAGTAGAACAACCTTTGCCTAACGTACCAAGACCAAATATACCTATACCATCTACGTCATTAAACATAGAAGGTGATGTTAATGAGGGCGATACTAGTTTTGACGCATTTGAAGATGTACCAGATTTTAGAGAACCTGCTGTAGTAACTCCAAAAAAAATTGAAGATTACCCAAGTGATTACACTGCAAATAATCCTACAATAGCTAGTGGAACAATAAGTAAGAATATGAATAAATTAATAAAAGAAATGGAGAGGGTTCAAAAGTTTAAAGATGAGGGGCAGTCTCAAGTAATTATTAATAATCAAAATAAAAAAATTAAAGACCTTGAAAGTAAGATAAAAAATAAGTTCTTTGGATATATTAGTTCGGAAACAGGGAATTTTTCTAATCAAAATTATACTGATAAGTTTTATAATTCATTAAGTGCCAAGACAAAACAGCCACCTCAAAGATTGAAAAGCCTAATGAGAATAATAATAAATAGTAGGTAAATAATTTATGGCAAATGGAAACAATCTATTTGAAGGTATAAATATAATAGAAGAACCTACTACAAATATTAATTTATTTGAAGGTGTGAATTTAATAGAGGACGAAGAAAAACCCTTTGATTTATTTAAAGATGTAAATATAATAGAAGAACCTACTAATTTATTAAATAACATTACGCAAGAACAAATAGAAGAAGATGATAATTTTGTACGTAATGAAGCAGAACAATTAAAACAAGACCCCGGTTTAACTAAACGTTTTGTTTCTAATTTTCTTGAAGGTTTATCCCCATTACCCGTAGATATAACATCTGATTACCAAGCACCTGATACTCTCGGAGAAAAAGTTGCTGGTGTAGCAGGGCAAGTCGTTGGATTTGGTGCTGGTTTATTTGCAACAGGTGGAGTTATTGGTGGTTTAAAGATAGTTGGCACTGGAGCTAAGGCAACTAAAGCTCTAGCTACAGCAAGTAAGGGATACACAGAAGTAGCGAGATTACGTAAAATAGCTAATAGTGCAAAAACTGCAAAAGGTCAAGCTGTATTTACAGGACGTGCGCTTAAACAAGAGGCCAAGATAGATGCAGCGTTGGATGCTGCCGGGGTTATAAAAAACAATACACTGCTAGGTAAGTCAGAAAACTATAGAAAGTTTATTACAAAAGTAGGTTCTGGTGAATACGGAATGGGTAAGTTTTTGTCACGTATTAAAGGAGTAAAAGCATCTGGAGATGAAATGTCTATACGTGCCGCTAATGCTATTGACTTAGGTGTAAATAATTTAGTGGCATCACTAGCTATGTTTCAAAAAACTATACCTATGCGTAATGAAGAAGGTGAAATAAATATATCAGAAAGAATAACTAGACCAATAGGTGATGCTTTTTTTATGACACTTGGTGGACTACCTAGAGTTTTAGGTGCAGGTAAAATAGGAAGCCTTACGTTAAATAGTAAAAAGGGTTTAGGACTTGAAGCGGGAATAGTATTTAGTAGTGGCGTTGGCGCATCACTGTCTGGCGTTGGTAGTACTGGTAAAAAAGGCAGTGAAACTACAACAATGGATAATCTTATTGATGGTGCTATCTTTACGGCAGCTCATTATATTGGTGTAGGTGCAGATAATTTACGTGTAAAGCAATTAGTAAAAGAGGGTATATCTACTGTACTCACCGATAAATCTACATCCAAAAAATTAATTGATGCACTAAATGTAGAAGAAGTACAATTATTATTAGCTACAAAAAGACCAGAGTATTTACGTAATAGATTTATAGGCAAAGCTGGTGGTGATAAAAGTAATCAGTTGGTACAACTTCAAACAATTAAAGAAGCTAAAAATGGCAAACAAAGACTTTCATATACAATATTAAAAGACAAAGACGATTTGGCTGGTCAGCCTAAAGTTATTACAGGAGATACAAAACAGGAAGTACTAAATAAATTTTATAAAAATTTTAAAAGTGTAATGCCTGATACTAAAAAAATATCTAGGTCTTACTTTAAAAAGAACCCTTTTAATTTAAAGACTGGGAATGAATTAAAAACAATAAGCCCTGAGTCGTATAAAGAACATCAAGGTTTAGTTAAGTCTATATCAAAACTAGAAACAGATTTAGGTATAGGTAAGAAAGAATCATTTAGTTTAAAACGTTCTGGTTTTACTAAGTCTTATGGTAAAACAGATAGGATGACAATAGAAGAATTAACTACGTACAAACAAATGTTAAAGCCTGAATTAAAAATAAAAAATATTCAGAAGGCAAAACTAGATGATGTTTTACCATTTAGTATTCCAGATAATTTTTTTAAAAATAAAAATACATTTAATTCAATTAGAAAATATGCGTTTAGTCCTGAAGCTAACTTTAAACAGTTTGGAGCAGGTGGTCAAGAGTTAGCTAAAAGAGTTACTGACTATGCAGTTACAAAAAATATAGTACGTGGTATGTTTAGTAAGTTTACAAATGATACTAAAGCATCTTTTAAATTGGGCAAACAAGAATTTAATAATATAGTTGGTGCATTAGGTGATGAAAAAATATCTTTACTTGCAGACCCAAATAAAATAAAAAATATAAAAGACGTAGGTGATTTAAAAAATCAAGCTAGAAATTTCTTTGATGAAATAGTTGTAGAGTATGCTAGGTACAATGGAAAAATAAAACATAGTGATGAAAAGTTTAAAGATTTCTTATCTATATACGATACAAACGGTAAAGTAATAAAAGTATCTGAAGAATCTTTTGATAATGGTGACGTATTAAAAATATTACAACGTAAAGGAAGTAAAGTAAAAAATACAGATGGTAAAATTGTAAATGTAGATTATGATTTAACATTTAAAAATTCTTCTTACGTAGAAAACTATGTTCCATATTTAATATCAGACAATGCAAGAAATATAATAAAAAAAGACAAACAAAACTTTCAAAGTAATTTAAGAGCTGCTGTAACAAGAGCTAACCCAAAAGCATCTGATGATGAAATAAATGAAATTGTAGGTAATTTTGTTAATTTTTCTCCAGATATTGCAGATGTAACTAAACCATTAGGTATACTAGATACAAGAAAAATAGACATTCCACCTTATATGTTATTAGAAAAAGGCACAGGTAAGGTTATACAATTAGATGAATTACCTAACGTAAATACATTTAAAAAAGGTCAGTCTATTTTAGATGTTGATAATCAGTCAAGAGTAATAGGTGATGTAATAGAAATATATGAAAAAGATTTTAGTAAAATTATAGATGTGTACAGCAATAAAATGGCAAATGGTATATCATTAGCTAGGAATTTTGGAGTAGAAGGAGTCAATAGTAAAGTAGCAAATAGACTTATTGGTGCAATAGAAAAAGAAGAAAACCTAAGAGGTCTAAAAGGGGCTACTGAATATACAAAAGAAACACTAGGCATATTACTTGGTGGGGAAGCGATGACACCATTTACAGGATTTGGTAGGGGTTTAACTACTACTATTTCTAGTGCGTATCTTTCTGGGCCAAGTGCAATAATTAAAAACTTTCTTACAGGTCAAGTGCAAAACCTTACGTCATTTGGTACAATAAAATTATTAAAAGGCTACTCTGCTCAAATAAGAAATCCAAAATCCTATCAAGACTTAACAAGGGGCATAGGTGCTACGTCAGATTCTATTGATGAATTATTTTTAAGTAGGGGTTCTTTTAATCCTGCACGTGGATTTAGATATATAGAAAAATTAAACAGAAGAGCATCTGTTGCAGTCGCTGACGTAACAATGAGGGATGCACTAGAAACTTTAGTAAAAAATAAACAAAGCTCTTTAATAAAAAATACAAAAGAGGCTAGAAGGATATTAAAGGATGCTGTAAATTTAGATGGTGAAGATATAGATTATATGGTATCTGTCTTAAAAAAGAGAAGGCAGTTTGGAGATAAGGCTTTTAACCTAGCACTTAACGATAAGAAATTTGATGACATTTACCAGCGAGGGCTTTTTAAATCTCAGGCTGCGACTCAGGGTGTAACCCAACTCCCATACATACCTACGTGGATGGCAAAAAATAACGTAAAACCACTTACGTTGTTTTACAGAACTGCGTACCGAGTTACAGAAAATACGTACAATAATGCTATACGTCCATTCCTAACTGATGGTAATCCCTTCCCGCTTTTTAGGTTTGCTGCTGGGAGTACATTGTCGGGAGCGGCACTATATAATTTATATTATGAAAATGCTCTTGGAAAAGATTTAATTGGTAAAGATTTTAAAAATGTTCCAATGCAATTATTTGATTATGCGGTTAGGGGTGAGGCTCTTGGTTTATTGAGCAATGTCTTTGATGGCTATGGTGGAGTTATAGATTCTTATGTACCAGTACCAGTTGAATTTGTATCAGAGTTTATAAACTATGGTAAAAGCCTTACGGAAATAAAAGACCTTGACGTAGCTGTAAAAGGCACGGTAGACTATGTTACAAAACAAGTTACGTTATTTAAACAAGTTTCTGATTTCTATAAAGAAAAAAATAATGATATTAATAAACAATTTAATGACCAAAAAAGATTGCAGTTTAAATTTTTAGATAATTATCAGCAGTTTAAAAACAAAGAACAAAGGTCGGGACTTGAAGCTATACTAAAGAAAGGTGAGTTTACTGATAAGCAATTTTACTTTAAGTTTCTATCACAATCTTTAATAGCAGGTGATGAAAAATATTTTGAAAAAGATTTCTTGAAAACCAGAGCATTTCTGGAACACAAACTAGCAAATACCAAAGCATCTAGAAATGAAAATTTTTATAAACGTACAATAAGAAATAATGTACATTCTAATATAAAATCTAGTTTAAAACAAAGATTAAGACCTTACCCCAAAGATTGGGATAAAATAATTATGGGTAGAAAATTTTCAGACCAATATAAAGAAACTTTACTACCCGAAAATCGCAAGAACGTAGAAGAGCTGATGGGTATATATGAAGATAGAATGCGCTTACTAGATAGGATTATGCGCAACAACTATTTAAAGTTTGATAGTTTTTAAATCCTCACTAGCATTAAATTGATATACAAAATCTGAGTCTTTTAACTTATTATAATCTAAGTAGCCTACAAACTTTACAATTTTATTATCAAAACAAAACTCAGTTTGCTTAGGCATTACTCTGTATTCCCAACCATAATTATATTTATATTTATTTAGTTCTGTTATGTTGAACACAACTATTTTATTTTTATATGCCACTACATAAAAGAATTTTTTATCTACCATATGCGCAAACCAACTATTGTATGAATATTTATCAAACTCTATAATCATTTTATCGTACCAACTACTTCTGTATTTTAATTCCACAATGCACTTGTCGTTGTGAGCATCAAATCTTTCGTACTCAAAACTACTTTGTATTAGCCTTGATTTAGGAAATCTATTATTCCACTCAGTTATTATATTTTTTTCTACATCTTTCATATTACTCACCTCTTTTTAATTTTATTAATTCATTAATTCTTTTATTGTGTTTACTACGTTGTCCTGTTTTCATATCTAACCAACACTTATCTAGGTTATCAACCCTTGTATCCATACATCCTGTCATAGCACCACAAAACGTATGTTTTTCCCATAAATATGTTTTTTGTATTGGGTCGTACGTATCTTTAGTAGCCATAGGACATATAGATTTTTTTATTTTACAGTAATCAAACATATCTAATCATCAAATGGAGACTTTAAAAAGAACTTATAAAAGTTAATTTTTTTCTTTTGATTGTTCTTCGGTGTGTTAATTGCAAATGAAACTACATATCTTTTGTCTTGCCTATTGTTTCTATACCAAATCATATGTGTTTTATTATCAACGTGTATTGGTGTAACAATCCACTCTGCCTCTGTTGGCTCTACGTGAACTTGTATAGAGGTATTATTACACGTAGATGTGTGATACTTTACCTGTATAGGTGTGTATTTTTTATCACGCTCTACTATTATATCTATGTGGAAGTCATCCACCACAGGCTCATAAACACGTAAGTTTTTCTTTAGTAAAAAATCTATTACTATTTGCTGACCTATATATCCCTTACGTGTAGTGCTTATCTTCTTTTTCAAAGTAGGGTTCTTGTTCTCTTCTTTCATTTTTATTAGTTAGCCAACCAAACAAAAAATGCTTCAGTCAGTAAGAACCCTACATCTTGGACACTCCTCACGAGACTTTCCTATTGTAGGAAAATCTTCGTAGTAGTTATACTTATATACTGTTTTGCCATTGTGTGTTCCTCTATATGATTCCCAAACTAAATTACAAGACTTACATAATTTTAATTTATTGTCTGTACGTTTAGAATCCCAAGAGTGAAGTTTTTTTATATATCTATCTCTCACGGTGGGGTCTTCCTTTACTCGTTGTTCAAAGTTTCTAACCTTTGGTGGGTGATTTAAGTTTATACGCATTCTATCTCCCGAACTAGCGTTGAGTAGGTGTTATTGACTAAACCTATATAATAACTTGACTCAACTTTAAAGCCGTTATAAAACCTGTCGGCTACTGATAATGATGTGTAGTCCGTAACCGCTTTGCGAGATAGGCGTTCTCGGTATGCAGAAGAGGGAGGATGGTTACGAACTACACTATATTTCACTAGAAGGGCATCTCCTCGTCATTTTTCTGACTCTGCATTTGTTGCCCCTCTTGTTTTTCAGATACCTTCAAAGATAAATATTTCATACCATTCTTTGATGTATTAGACCAAGCTGATACTCTATACTCTTTGCCTTCTACGTCAACGACTCCTGTCATATCGGGTCTGTTGTCGCCTTCTTCTTTGGTGTTGTTCTTAAACAATGCACCTGAGTTTGTATTATCATAATCAGACATACTAACTTCCTTTCTTTTTTACGTTCGTCAATGGAGCAATACGTTTTTGACCTAGCCAATAATTTCTATCAGCAGGTTCTTCGTAATCATTCTTTTTAAATAAACAAAGAACGCTACCATCGTTGTTGTTAATTACAGTTCCCTCTAGTTGACCTTCAGTAACAAAGGAAACTCCTTCTTCCAAGTCTTTTAAAAACACATAACCTTTTCTTGGTTTCATCTTTATAGCCTTTGGTATTTTTTTAGCTTTCATATTCTTTTATCTTTCTGTCTGCTAAATCTTTTAATTGTAGAACACGAGCGGCTACGTAAACACAACAATCTAGTATCTCCTCTAAGGCCTCTTGATTCCAATCCCTACCATCGTGTACATTTATTTGTGTTCCGTACTCACGCTTTCCCATAGTAAGTCTTTCTTTTACTAGGTCTATAATATCTTTATTATATTTCTTTTTTATTTGCATAGTAATAACCCTATTCTCTTTGGTATAACAACAACACTATTGCAATCACTACAACATCTACCGTTATTTACAGGCTCTGCATTATGGCTATACTTATCTATTATTTTTTCTTTACATATAGAACAATTCATTCTTCCCCCGTTACTATTTTTAACATTAATAAAAACCTATCAAGTGGTAGTGAAATCATAGGTGGCATACGTTCACCTCTAAATACCACACCTATCTCTTCCTTTTCGGGCATAAGATAAGTAGGTATTCTCTTTCTGCGCTTACATCCATAAAACTCACCCTCTATTTCTACGTCTCCTTTCTCGTGCATAGCACCACCCCTGTCTCTGTTGTGAGCCTCAAGTCCTAAGTCCTTACACTTATTAACTAATAGACGTTGCAGTTCAGCACCACGTTGTCTATTTCTTCTCCCTCGCCTTACGTTAGTCGCAGACTTTACACGTTTGTGGTGTTTCATACGTAACCTCTCTCGCTTTCTTATCTCTTTGTTGGTACTTATCTAAGTCATTTTTTATTTTTATAAAGTCTTTATATACAGATTCAACTCTTTCTTTTATCTTAGGTACTGAATTTGTATAAGAGATAAACCTTTTTAAAGATTCTACAATGATATTTAATTCAGACTTTGATATTTTTACTGTTGCCGTTGGCTCATTCTTCTTCATTACTTTTCTCCTCTATTTCATACTTATCTGCTAATGCTACAGAGTGATGTTCGTATATCTTACATCTTTCTCCTAGTACTCCGAGTTCTACAGTACCTGTTTTCCCATATCTGTTCTTACCAACTATAACATCTATTCCGTACTCACCATTCCTTGAACCGTTTTGTAAGTATCTCCACTCATAAAACATAAACAATATAGTTTCAGAGTCCTGTTCTATAGAACCACTCTCACGTAGGTCTGATGGTATAGGCTTCTTATTGGTACGTTCTTCGCACTTTCTATTTAATTGCGACACTATTATCGCACACATATCATAAGCCTTACATAGCAGTTTATATTCTTTCATAATCTTATCTATACGTAGTCGTGGGTCTTCTAAGTGTCTAAGGGTAGCGAGTCCTATATAGTCATCAACAACTACATCAGGTTTTACTTGTCTTATTGTAGCTACCGTAGACTCAAAGTCATTACTTCTGTCCTTCATTATAAGATTATCTCCGTATTTTTTCAAGAGTTTCTTTTTGGTGTCGGCTATATCTTTTTTATCTTTCTTCGTGTACGTACCTGTAACGACTCTAGAATAGTCTACCTGTTGTGAGTCTGCAACAATCAACTTAGCTAACATAGATTCGTTCTTCATCTCACGATTAAATACAAGAACTTTATATCCATTAGATAATAAATTATGTACTACGTTAATAGCCATTGTGCTTTTAAAATGCCCCGGCCTACCTGCAATCGTAGTTATTTCACCACGTCTCATACCACCTATTAATTTGTCTAACCCATTGAACCCAAACTTAATTGTATTGTCCTTGTTGTACATATCTTCTATAGCTTTATCTAGCGCACTCTTTAAGTGAAACTTATCGTCTCCGTGTACGCTTAGTATATTCGTAATCTTCCTATGTACTTTAGTTAGTGCATCTACTGTCTTAATATTATCTGTACCAATACTCCTGTCTAAATCTATAGATAGGTCTGATATCTTACGTAATTCATATTTTTCGTATATGTTCTTAGCATACTGAACAGAGTTAGATGGGCTAGACATATGGTCAAAGTAACCTGTGATTATAAAAGTACTATTCTTATTATCAAAGTTTACATCTGTATTGTTCTTCATCTGAGACGTAACTGTAGTTAGGTCTATCTTTGTTCCGTTGTTGTGCATTGAAATAATCTTACCCCACAGTACTTGATTAAATTTGCTATAGAACATCTCTGTCTTAACTATAGACGTAACCCTACCAATCTGATTACTATCAGTAATAACTGAAGCTATTAACGCTTCCTCAGATTCTTTACTTCTATGATTGTTTAGTTTTATCTTACTCGGATATGCCATCTGTCCACTCACTATGTATAGTTGCAACCTTAGAAGATAGTCTTCCGTAGTTTGATTTATAATCGTCATCTTGTACCGTAATAAGAACCTTCTTACCTACTATACTTTCCTTAGTGAGTTGTGGCAATCTACGTAAGCTAACACCATCAACCTCTACAGTCTCAAGTCCTATGCCTAGTATATCTAGTATGCTTTTATAGATTATATTACCCCTACTGCTTTTGTTACGTGATTCAGAGGGTTGGCTTTTAAATCTCCAAATACCCTTGTCGCTAACAGTAACTCCTTTGTTTGCGCCCTTTGCTATTCTGTACGTAGGTTTATATAGGTCTGCATTAGTACCATATTTAGTTACAACATTAGATGATGTAAGTCCTATAACCTCAG
>VTLG01010969.1_pt1 | contig 55568 bp, 68 predicted proteins | sample 4694571 | NCBI WGS metagenome assembly VTLG01 (sample SAMN12604809, study PRJNA352737) | marine metagenome | biome: ENVO:00000447; feature: ENVO:00000209|ENVO:00000569|ENVO:01000036; material: ENVO:00002151; isolation source: viral sequences binned using virsorter ... | reverse complement strand
CTACAGTTATAGAAGAATTTTGGACAGATTACTTTTTGGGATACCCTATATATACTGAAGGGATTTTGTCCAATGAACAGAGAACCGTATTGGGATTATATGGGACGTAGGTTACGAGAAGAAAGACTTACTCCTGTTGGGGATTTGGTAAATAAAGAAGACATGTTTAGGCGGGAAATTAGTGAAATGCAAAAACAGGTTCATGGATTACAAATGAGAATTGTTAAACTTAGTCAACAAGTCTATGAGTTAAAAAATAAAGTTTCTATATCAGAGGAAGATCCTAATCAAATGGAGCTCAAATTTTAATGCCAACATATAGATTTTTAGATGAAAAAAGTGGGAAAGAATTTGATGAATTCATGTCTATTTCAGACAAAGAAGGATATCTAAAAGAAAATTCTCATTTGAGACAAGTTTATACACCGATAGCCCTGGCCGGAGACCACTTGATGGGAGTTGGTCCAAAGGTTGATGGGGGATTTAATGAAAATATGCAAAGAATTGCTGATGCTCATCCAAATTCACCTATGGCAGATAGATATGGTGGTAGTAAGACGAATGCTAGAATTAAATCAGAACAAATTGCAAAGAAGCATGGTTTGTTGAATAAATAGTTTGGTGCAAGCGAGAATTACATACGACAGCACTAACGCACTGCGTTTTGAAAGCTGGGTCGTCAATCCGCTTATGCACCAGAGAGGGGGATGTGTGACGCCCCCGGCTCCATCCCTCTCTCACCTCATTTGTAAAGGATAAGATATGGCATCGACAAAGAAAAACAAAGAAATAAATCACCAATCACTTCTAAATGTTAAATCTATCACAGATAATCAGAAGGTAGTATTTGATACATGGGGTAAGGGGTTAAATCAATTCTTATTCGGTGCAGCTGGTACAGGCAAGACATTTATTTCTCTATATCTGGCATTACGAGATGTAATGGATCTCAAGAAACCATACGACAGAGTTGTATTGGTTCGTTCACTCATTCCTACTAGGGAGATTGGATTTCTGCCTGGAGATGAGGAAGACAAGTCTGCATTGTATCAAGTACCATATCAGAACATGGTACGTTTCATGTTTGAGGCGGCAAACGAACAGCAGTTCAATTCCTTGTATGACCGACTAAAAGGACAAGGGACTTTGTATTTCCTGTCAACTTCTTTTCTAAGGGGATTGACATTTGATAATAGTATCATTATAGTAGATGAATGTCAAAATCTTAATTTCCATGAGTTGGATACAATTATTACAAGGATTGGACAGGATTCTAAAATAGTATTCTGTGGAGATTTCAGTCAAACTGATTTAGTGAAACAGAATGAAAGGAATGGACTGCATGATTTTCTACGAATTTTGGAAGAGATGGAAGAATTTAATTGCACCGAATTTACTCTTGGAGATATCGTTAGGAGTGGGTTTGTTAGGTCTTATCTTATCAGCAAGATAAAAATGGGATTAGGAACAGAGGCGTGAAGCTTATATATGGAAAAATTACAGATGAATATCTAGCACCTATATGGTTCTTGGGTATAATGTATGATATTAACTATGACGGCCGTTACCATGTTTCCTTTGTATTTGGATCACGGTATGTGGGAGTGGCATTTAAATGAAGGGGTGAGTGATTATGAAAGTTATTCCTGGCGTAAAACCAATAACAGACAAAGAAGTTGAACGGGCATTTTGCTCGTTGCCACTTCAAGATATTTTTTCTCAGAAAAAAGAATGGTTAGATAATCGTGAAACACAGGTACGTTTTACAGATTATCATTATCAATGGATTATGAGTAGCAAACTTAATTCCATACATGGACTAGATAAATTTCCGATACGACATATAACAAATGGTTGTACTGAAAGTATCGGTGAATATCATTGGTTGTTTCGTAATCGTAGATTAAGATTTTATGCTGGAGAGTATATGTTTTCTTGCTATCTAACGCTAAAAGACCAATTTATGTACATGCATGAAGATAAATTAAAGGAAGGTGATGCGTTAATAGTATCGATTCCCTTTTCCCATACAGGTGATTTGCTTGACGAATATGATGCAGTCATGGCGGAATGTACACGATTAAGTATTCCAGTTATGATAGATTGTGTTTTTTGGGGTACTTGTACGGGGTTAGATTTCAGTGTAGATTATGATTGTATACAAGGAGTTTGCTTTAGTACAAGCAAAACATTCTCTACCGGCACATTTAGAGTTGGAACACTTTTTAGTAGAACCCCTACTGATCATATTGGAGCTGTAAATCATTTTAACTACACTCCTTTGTTAACTGGTTTAATACATTTAGAAATATTGCAACAATTTGGACCAGACTATATGCCAAACAAATATAGAAAATATCAAATAGAGTTTTGTGAAAAAAATAATGCTCGAGCAATGCCAACAATAATGATAGGTAATGCAGATCATGCTTATCCGCACACAGATTTAACAAAAGCACAAGGCGGACTTTATGCTAAAGGATGGCCATCTTTTGAAATTAATGGAAAAGATTGCTACAAGTGGGGAATGTCTCCTTATCTTAATGATTGTGAAGTGAACGTATGACAAATGCCTTGATGGGGTCTTATAATGTAGGAGTTCCGTGGTTATCTACTAAAGTTAACAAGCAGATAGGCCGGTTCTACAGAGATGATAAGGTTAAGGCGATCTTTGGAGAGATGAATCCTGGCGTTGGCCCTACAATTTTAGCAGATAGATACAATGAAGAGAAATTTGTATTCAATCATGATTGTACATGGCTACCAGATGTTAAGTATGAATATAAAAAAGTTGGTACATTTGAAGAAGTTTGTATGGAATCCGCTCAGATATTAGCCGATAAGGGTAAAACTATTGACTTCTATTGGTCTGGCGGTATTGATAGTACTACTGCACTGGTATCACTGATGGAAATTTGTCCAAAACAATTGCATATAATATGTAGCCCCACTGTCATAAATGAAGAGTATCCCGAATATTGGAACAAAGTAGTTAAACATTTAGACCATACTGTTGATGATAAGGATAATGTTTTGGGTGTGGGTAATCCACAGAAAAATGTTTTTTGTCAATGTACAGAAGCAGATACATTATTTGGAACCTGTATGATAGATCATGATTGTGGACACATGACGCCTGAAGAGATTGCAATGGCAGAGAAAGAGTGGCTGGTGAAATTTAGATATGTGTTACCCCATAGAGGATGGCGAACACTTTTTATGTTTGATGGTGATTGGTTTGATGTAGATAATTGGGGTCCATTTTATGCATCTAGATCTATGCAGCAGTATGCTGTTAATCAACACATGGCTGGTGAAATACACTGGTATAGTTTTTTTCTCTTTGGTAACGATATGCCTGATTATGTAAATGCTAAGATGCCCCAACGAGATCTTATATACAAATATACTAAAGATAAAGAATTCGCATATGGAAAATTAAAGTATGGTTCACTTTCGCCTGCTCAGAAGTCCATTCGTAATGTACTTCGTGGTCAAAAAGATAGAAATATGACTCCAGATCAACAGAAACAATTTAAGGCCAGTGGAAATATGCCAAAGGCATGGGGGTTTACTAACACAGGCATTGTAATTAATGAAAGAACATGCAAAGACATAGATATAGAGAGCTATTTACTACCTGAGAACAAGTTCTTAGATGTATCAGCTGATACTATGTGGAAAGGGATAGAGATATGAGTGTTGCCTTATATGATAATGTAGTTGATCAAGATACTCAAAAGAAAGTATATGATTGGGGACAAAGTGTTACTTGGTATAATGGTGTTGTAAAAGGTGAAGGCAGGGATCCAACGCAAATATTTAATTCTCCAATACAGGAATACAGTCCACAATTATCGGGGAATCATGTTGTGAGAACAGATATTCCACCAGAACATGAGGAAGAATCACTTACTATACATCGTCATATGATCGGTTGGAGCGATCAATCAGTAAAGGAACGTAATCCCATCATTTATGATTTGTGGACACAAATAAATCGTACAGTATTTGGTGGTAAAGGTAAATTAGATGGAATGCCAGAAGGACATCCAGGCATACATGGACCAAGGTCTCATTTTATTGATCAGAAAACTTTCTATGAAAAATACGATGTACCAGAAAAAATTAGAAAGTTTACATGTTTTTTGAATGCTAGACATTTCCCTACTACTCGCAAATACCACGCAAAAAATAACAAAATTGGCGCACGTTTTGGACAAATACACAAGGATACAGATTATAGTGTTTCTGATAAACATTTTACAGTTTTATATGTTTCAAATTTGGAATGGCGGCCGCTATGGGACGGTGCAATGGAATTTTATAAAGATGAATTTACTGGTGATAAGCACTGGAAACAAGGTTATGATATAGGGTGGCCGAATGAAATTATAGGACACAAGCCAAATAGGGTTATTGTCTTTTCACATGACCAATTACATCTAACAAGAGCCCCAAGAGCAAGTGCGCTGGAGATGTCACAGAAGATAGCATTTAGGGTTGTAACAGAAGGAGATGAACAATGAATATAAATAAATTAAGAGAGGAGCTTGAACGTGATGAAGGCCGAGTTGATCAAATTTATCTAGACCATCTTGGTTTACACACGTTCGGCATCGGCCATTTAGTTAAATCACATGATCCAGAAAATGGTTGGTCTGTGGGCACAGATATTGATGAACATAGAGTACTAGAAGCATTTGAAGATGATGTTCAAAGTGTAATATCAGACTGTGAAAAATTGTATGTACAGTGGGAACATTTGCCTGAAGAGGTACAATTGATCATTGCAAATATGATGTTCAATATGGGCTATACTCGCTTAAGCAAATTTAAGGGTATGAAACGTGGAGTAGATGCCCGTGATTGGGGTGCTGCCGCAGATGAAATGGTTGATAGCAGATGGTATCGCCAAGTAACTAATCGAGCAGATAGGCTTGTGATGAGAATGAGAAGTCAAATATTGGGATTAGAAGTATAGAATGATGACAAAATTTAATCATGTACCAGTGAATTTACCAGATTTAACAACTAAAACAGTAGATAAGAAACGATTTTACGTCACACCTGATGGAGATTTTCCCTCTATCACAACGGTACTGTCTATTCGTAAGAAAGAAGGACTTGATGCGTGGCGCAAACGTGTAGGTAATGATGTTGCAAACTATGTAGCACGAACAGCAGCTGCAAGAGGTACTTCTATTCATCATATGTGTGAAGACTATCTTAACAATATGCAGACTGATTGGCCGGATAAATGGGCAAATCATAAAAAGAAGTTCTTACATTATGCATTATTCAGAGTACTAAGAGACAAGGGATTATGCAATATTGGTGACATATATGCACAGGAAGCGGGTTTATATTCTACTAAATACAAGGTAGCAGGCAGAGTTGATTGCATTGCAAATTATAAAGGAGAACTATCCGTTATAGACTTTAAGACATCTACTAAAGAGCGAAATGACGATTGGAATGAGAACTATTATATACAGTGTTCAGCATATGCTGAAATGTTTAAAGAATTAACAGGAGAAGAAATAAATCAAATAGTCATACTCGTAGTAACAGAGGACGGAACGGTTCAAGAATTTATAAAAGATAAATCAGATTACACTTTCTTGCTTGTAGATGCCTTATCCGAATGGAGAAAGCAAAATGAAAAAGTGCCTAATAATCTTGCTGCTGGGGTTGCTTAGTTTTATACCCACAGCTTCGGCACAAGAAAGCTCGCCAGGAATTACAACACAAAAACCAATAATTTGTGCAGCCGTAAATGATGTTTTGACTACACTTAAAGATGATTATGGAGAGAAACCAATATTAATGGGTAAAGAACCAGTATTGCTTCCTGATGGAAGTGTATTGGAGTTAAGAACTATGATATGGGTTAATGCTGACAAAGGAACTTATACTATTATACAACAGCCCCCGCCAGGTGGGCCATTGGAAGGACTGCTATGTATCCTAACAGCAGGATCTATAGAGGGTGTTGATAAGAAGGCTATTCGTACAATGTTAGGCGACGTTCAAATCTAAAAAAAAATGAAAAAAGTACTTGACAGCATATGACCAATGTGGTATAAATATACTTACAATTCGTTGATGCGGATTAAAAGCTGGACAGGACGAGGGTGCGATACCCTCCGCCTCCACCAAAAGGAGATTAGAGTGGTACAGATATTTCTAGGGGGTTGTGATGAAGAACCCCATAGTACGAGAGGTAAGTAAGTGGATGTTTAAAGCATATATTCTTTGGAGTATTTGTGCAGACATAACCTTACTTGCTGGAATAATTTATCTAGTCTTTTTTTGAGGGGGGCGAAATAGGATCGACTGACGGTGAATAGAGATGTGGAGAATTGTGGTTTGGACGCCTTATAGTCCGATAAAACTAAACGCAAACGATAACTTTGCATTTGAGGATTATGCTTTAGCGGCATAAGATCTCACGGGGTATGGGTTCCACCTTGTTACCAAACGGACCCACTTCAAAGGATGGAATATTTCTATCCTATTTGTCATGATAAGGAGATATTTGATTATGACTACTACGACACAGACCGCTAAGGTCGCCAACGCACTATCTAATGGTGCAGAACTAACCGCTAAACAGATTTCGGCACGTTATAACGTCGCCAATGTTCGTGCTGTGATTAGTAAACTACGCTCAGAGGGTTATTCAATCTTCTTGAACAAGCGTGTATCGTCTTATGACGGTGAAACCTATATGAAGTATCGTATGGGTACTGCGCCTCGTTCAGTTGTTGCAGCCGGTTATGCCGCTCTTCGTGCTTAACTTAAAGGAGCATTTCATACTAACGCACTAAGGCGAGTATGATTTTACCCAACGGACGAATTGTAACACATATCGTACCGAAAGGGTTTAAATATAAGGAGAAAGTGTGTGAATTTAGAAGCCTTCGTAAGAAAATCATTTATTCCATCTGGCTTGTGGAACACACGAAGGGTGATGCCTTAATACATCCGTGGGGGGTCACGGTTAACCCCCCAATTATTTTATAAATGGAGACTAAAATAAATGAGGAAACTAATTATCGGAGTTGCACTTGCAACCAGTATTTCCACGGTTGCTATAGCAGAAGAGAAATCAGTTCCATCTGTCCTACCTAAAATTGACATTTCTATTGTGTCCGACACGGAACGCAATGTGACTCAGGAAACAACTACCACAAAATTTGGTGTTGTTGCTGGAATTAAAGGATTTGATTTATCAGTCCTACCAAAGTTCAGCTGGGATGATGAAGAGATTTCTAATATTGAACTTGCCGGGGGGTACACATTTAATGTGACTGATTCCTTTGGTATTACGCCTTATGGTAAAGTTAATTTTGATAATGACTTTAGCACAGGTGATCAAATTATCGGTGTAAAGACACGCTATAGGTTTTAAACCTAAAGGTTATGGGGGTTCCTTTTAAAAACCCCCAATATTATAAATGGAGAATAGATGAAAGTGAATACACCAAAAATTTTCTCTATGAAAATAGAAGAAGTAGTCAAAGAAAAAGGGATATCCCATATGGATGCCGTTCTTTGGTATTGTCAACAAGAAGGCATTGAGCCTGATAGTGTAAGTTCTCTTATTACAAAGGGACTTAAAGAAAAGATAGAAGCAAACGCAAGGGACTTGAATTTTTTACCTAGACAGGCACAACTACCGATATAAATTATGCAACCTATTGATACTTATCTACTGTACTGTGCATTAAAGGCACATTTCGGTGATACAGATTATGATTTCTTTAAGTACGAGGGTAAGACTCGTATTAAAAGAGATTCCTTTTATAAGAGGAAAGATAGAATTTTTTTTGTCAAACTGTCAAAAATTGGTGGTAATACGACTGAATATGCTGATATACTAAATTACTTAGTGGCAAATTTTATAAAAGACCCCAACGGATACGTCGCAAATTTTTCCAAAGAAATATATAAAGAGTGGTTGTATAAGAAACAAAACTTTTATACAATCTTCACTGATGAACTGCGGCCTCTAGTCAAAGATTTTGAGCCATTGTTTGAAGTGAAGAGGAATTCACATCCCAAGTTACTACAAGAATACTTGGGTAAGCGTGTATCGTTAGAAACTCTTGTTATCTTAGACCAGATACTTGCATTTAATAAGAAATGGTCCAAACAAATGAGTGGAGATTTTTTATGGGATGACGTAAAAAAACTTATGAAAAATTACAAAGGGTTCTTGACAATTGATGTCAAAAGGTATAGAATACACTTATTGAAACTTATAGAGGAAGGAAGCAATGAAAGACCTTGAAGTTACTCTACATCTGGACGGGAATCCAGATGATCGTGTCGTCGCTCACCAAGAGCATGAGATCTCTACCCTTAAAACAAGGGTAAAGGAACTAGAGTTTGATTGTGCTGATTTGCAAAAGCATAATGATACTCTCATGGAACGAGTTAAGAAACTCGCCATGCAACGCCCGAAGGGGTTTAATCCCAACCGTAAATTCGGTAATGGTAAGAAGAAGTTCTACCAAAAGAAGGCCTGAACTGAAGCGGGTATCGTATAATGGTATTACCTCAGATTTCCAATCTGATGACGGGGGTTCGATTCCCTCTACCCGCTCCAGACGCCGGAGTAGCTCAGTTGATAGAGCAGTTGATTTGTAATCATCAGGTCGGGAGTTTGAGTCTTCCCTCCGGCACCAGTTTAGAGAGATGTTAATATGAGACAGTTTTTAATGATATGGTTCTTTTCAGTCATTCTGATTATGTGTATGTTCGTAGGTGTTACATGGTCAGCAGACGGTGAGAGAGTCTTTAAAAAATGCGTAGCATGTCATTCCCTCACAAAAAATAAGATGGGTCCAGCATTAGGTAATATTTTTGGTAAGAAGGTGGGATCAGTAAAGGGATATCGGTATTCTAAAGCAATGAGAAATTCTGATATTATTTGGACTGATAGTACTCTGGATAAATTCCTACTAAAACCAAAAAAATCTATCAAAGGTACTAAAATGCGTTTTTTTGGTATTAGAAAAAAAGAACAAAGAGATGCCCTCATTAAGTATCTGAAGGAAAATCAAGTAAAATGAATGTTAGGTTAGTAGACCACATGGGCAGTGACTTATCAGTAGTCAACGCCGCCCGTGTATCATTTGCAAAAGAACATAAGGAATTCGATGAAGGAAAAGATACTAAACTTATCCGTTATTTGGCTAAGCATGACCACTGGAGTCCTTTTGGGCATGCTTCTCTCCAATTTCATGTTCAGGCCCCTGTTTTCGTTGCTCGTCAATTAGTGAAGCATCAGGTAGGGTTGGTTTGGAATGAGGTATCTAGACGATACGTTGATGATGAACCAGATTTCTATACACCTACAGAGTGGCGTAAATCAGCAGAGAATAAGAAACAAGGTTCTTCTGATGAAACGGTACAGTTTAATATTAAACCAGCTTTAGATTTTGCAAAACAGTGTTATGAATATATGTTGAAAATGGGAATTGCACCAGAAATGGCCCGAATGGTTTTACCACAATCCATGATGACTGAATGGTATTGGAGTGGAACATTATATGCGTTTGCTCGTGTATGCAATCTACGATGCAAACCAGATGCTCAGAAGGAAACAAGAGATGTTGGATGGGGTATTGACAAACACGCAAGGGAACTCTTTCCCGCCTCATGGAGTGCTCTTCGGGATGAATAAAGCATTACTTATTGGCAATGGTGAATCTCGTAGATGGTATTGTCCTAGTCACCAGACAATTATGAATCCTATAATTACATGGGGATGTAATGCAATCTATCGTGATGGCGCTGTACATAACCTAGTAGCAGTTGATTATGGGATGCAACAGGAGATATACGACTCTGGTTATTGTTTAGACAATCCAGAGTATGGTGATATAAAATCAGTACATTTTGCAAACTGGAATATAGTTCCAGCTGAAATTGCTGATGTGATGTTCATGGGATATGATATTCCAGAGGTATTTATTCATAGAAGTAAGAATAGAACCGATCAATGTGTTATATCAGGAAAAGACCCTAACACATTACATGAGAAAATTGAAGAGGCAATGCGTATGAATCCAGACCTTGACATGGACGATCTAAAAATGAAAATGGAAAAGGATGTGGGTGTTTGGATTACATATGTTGAACCAAATGACGATGTAGTTCCTATACAATATCCTACAGGATGGAGTACAGGTTGTACCGCAATGCATCTTGCCTGTCAGGCTGGTGCTGAAGAAATCTTTATATTAGGTTATGATTTGTCCTCATATGATGAGGAATTGAACAACCTATATAAAGGTACAGACAATTATTTGTCTGCTACCGCCAGAGGGTTTAATTCAACTAATTGGATGAACCAGATGGCAGCCGTCTTTAACGAGTTCAGTGACACAGAGTTTTATTGGGTTGATAGACAATTTAATGAAAAACTGTATTTTAATAATGTAAAGGACTTGACAAAAGATGAAATGTGTGATATATTACACATACTTTAACATACGATAACATATCTTAACATAAGGAGAATACAAATGTCGTTAGCCGCACTAAAAAAACACAACTCTTTGGACGCACTGCTCGGTGCCGTTCAGAAAGAAAGTCAACCTCAAGAGAAGAAGTCCTATGTGGACGAGCGTATCTGGAAACCAGTAATGGATAAGACAGGTAATGGTTATGCTGTTATCCGTTTTCTTCCCGCTGTGAAGGATGAATCGTTGCCTTGGGTAAAGCTTTGGAACCATGCGTTCCAAGGACCAACTGGACAGTGGTACATTGAGAACTCTCTCACTACCGTTGGACAGAATGATCCTGTATCAGAGTTAAACAGTGCATACTGGAACTCTGGTGTGGAATCCGATAAGGAGATTGCTCGTCGCCAGAAGCGTAAGTTGTCATACTACTCTAACATCTATGTCGTAAGTGATCCCAAGAATCCCGAAAATGAGGGAAAGGTTTTCCTCTATCGGTTTGGGAAAAAGATTTTCGATAAGTGCATGGAATCTATGCAACCCGCCTTTGAGGACGAAACTCCTGTAAATCCTTTCGATTTTTGGGAAGGTGCGAACTTCAAGTTGAAGATTCGTAAGGTTGATGGTTACTGGAACTATGATAAGTCAGAGTTTGAGGCACCAAGTCCGTTGTTTGATGATGATGAGCAACTTGAGGAAGTTTGGGGTAAGCAGTATTCCCTAGAGGAATTCACAGCGCCAACCAACTTCAAATCTTATGATGAATTGAAAAACCGACTTGACTTGGTTCTTGCTGGTACAACCGCAGTTGGTACTGCTGCTACCACTACAGTAACAGATGAACCTGTAGAATCCACGGTAACAGTAGATACCAAGGAAGAACCCGCTCCGACTGTCGCAGTTTCAGACGATGATGATGAGGACTCTATGTCCTATTTTGAGAAACTTGCAGCGGAAGAGGCATAGTCTTTATAGACAATGCTTCGGAAAGGGGGAACTTCGGTTCCCCCTTTTTTATTAGAAATCGGCTATAAGTTCTCTTATTCTAGGATCTGGTGTTCTTGAAGAAACGGGACCGTAGTGTTGAGTTGTGTTGACGTTAGTATTACCAGAGTTATTGGCAATCTGATTGGTCGTGGACTCGGCCGCCGCTGGTTGCTTATCCAGTTTCAGTAAGGCAGGATCCATAGTGGTTGCCGCCAGTGGTTTCTTTGCAACTTCAGCATAGGAACTAAGATCTACGATACTACCTTGAGTACCCCTTTCACCCATTTTGAGTATATATTTAGATCCAATCTTTTCCGCTTTTAAACCTGATTTTAACCATTGTTTTTGTAATATTTTATCCAATTGTTCACGGTTTTCGACGGATTTTGTTGCACCTTCGTCGGTGAATTCTCCTTTTCCGCCTTGCGAGAAATCGTACATTCGCATACGAAGAAGGTCTTCCATTTCTTCACTTTCACTCTTTAGAATTCCTAAATCTTTTTGTTTTTGAGTTTGTACAAGCTGAAGTTCCCCCTTGGGGCCCATACCTTTATAAATTCCTAGTTTTTTTGCTTCTTCATGGGCGCCCTCACGCCATTTTGATCCACTGGTTCGCCACCCTCCAGTATCACGCTTGTATTTCTCTTTGAAGGCAGCTATTTTTTTCTTTAATTCTATATCTTCTGCACTAGACCTTCCAGCTTTAACCATCTCCGATTTTGCTTTAAGGCCTTTTATACGAGACATCAAGGCAGAGGCCTTAGTATTAGCTGTAAATATATTACGTTCACTAGGTGCCTGTTCACTAGGTTTTGCTGCAAGTGCCTGTTCACTAGGTTTTACTGTAAGTGGTGGTACGTCACCACCAGCTGCCGCAAGTGCTGGAGCTACTACTTTTTCTTTAAAGAGAGCATCTATCGCATTGAGCGTCCCTCCGCCCATGTTCGTTGGGAGGCGTCCATCCTTCCTCATAAATTTCGATATATCCACTCCAGCTCTTTGTAATGCTTTGAGTTTCTCATGCTGGGCACGAGTGCCAAGTGTTTTCCCTTCTTGCCAGATGTCCTTTCCATCTTTATCTACATTGTAACCGCCCCTGTGGCCTTTAAAGATACCCTCAAATCGAGCTCGACCGAGCTTGGAAGCTTTCAACTTATCATAATCTATTCCATATAATGCAGCTTCCATTTTTCTAGCCGCCACTTGCTCAACATCCGCTTGCGCTCGGAATTCAGTTGACCTTACTCCATGTTTTTCCTTCACCTCTTTTAGTTTTTGTTGTGCTGATATTAATTCTTTTGCTGCTGTCGGTGTTGCTTCGGTCCTTATTTTGGCTTGGCGCCGCTCCCGCCAGGTAGTCTTTGGGACAACTTCCTTTTTATCTACCTTTTTATCTACCTTTTTATCTTCCTTTTTATCTACCTTTGGCTTCGCTTCAAGTCTCGACTTTAACCAATTTTCGTAAAAACCAAGCGCCTTCAAAGGAAATCTATTACCACCAAATTGTATATAATTGCCGTTGGTTAATTGTTCTGGAGCTAGACTTTGTAATTGTCCAACAGTATAATATTCAAGCAACAACATAATTTTATTTGCATCTGATGCTAGTGTTCTCTTACCACCAAACTTAAAAGTTCCCCCAACTCCTTCGGCTTTTGCAAAAGCTTGAGCAGCTGACCTCTGTTTCTTACGCTCTGTCCGATCGCCGGATTTAAGTTCCTTAAACTTTGCTTGTTTTGCAGCATCCTTAAATCCATATTCATGTTCCATTGTACCTTTGATGAGACCAAGTTTTTCTTGTGGTCCAAGAGATTTTATTTGTTGTTTTATATTTTCTCTTGCTGACGTTGATGCTTGATATTTAGCTGCTGCCTTAGCTTGAAGTTTCTCCTTAAGCTTCTCAGCTGCGTTGGATTTAACTGTCACAGGGGGTTTGTCTTCTTGTGTTGGTTTGACACTATCAACAACAGTTTTAGTACCATCTTTTACAACTTGACCTGGCGCCTGTTTTACCCCACCATACTGTTTGGATAATGTAGAACCACGACCCATTATGGTTCCTGTCTGATCACCCATGATAAATGTAGTACCCTCTTTGCTTTTTTCTGCAAGTTCTATTAGCTTGTCTATAAGACGAATATATTGATCAACATCTTTTTTATCTACAGGGCTAAGTTGTAGTCCAGACCAATCAAGATGTCCCACTTTAGTTTGGGACAACTTATCAAACATCTCAGCAAGATCGTCAAGACTGTTACCAAACATAGAACCGAAACTACCTAATTCATCCAACAAAGTTATCCAATTCGCTGTTGTCTTATCATCCAAAGCAGAGATTTTTAGTTCGGATATTTTTTCAATAACTCCTAGTTCTATCCTACTCCACCATCTAAATAGTGTACCCAGCTGAGTAATTGTCTTTGTAGGCATCTTAAAAAGAGCCCCTCCCATTTTCCCAAATGCATCAGAGAGCATGTCCATCTTATCATCTTTAAGGAAATCCATAAACCCTGTTACACCTTCAAGGAATGTTCTAAACGCTCGTCCCATTAAGTCTACACCAGGCGCTGCCTTCGCAATCCTTTCCAGTTTTTGGACAGGATCAGAATCAAAGAATCTAGTAAATGCACTAGCAATACCAGCGAGTAGTCCACCAGCAGATAATGCCATAAACCCTACCGCCATCGCAGCAAGAGCAGGACCAGCGAGTGCTAGGTTCTTAAATGGTACTTTTGCTAGAGCCTTAAATATATTTGCGAATTTCTGCATCGGACCTTCTGCAATTTTTGCTGCAGCGGCAAATGGAATGAGCGCAGTTCCTATTGCACCGATTGCTAAAGCACCGGCAAGTAACAAGGGAGATATTGCACCAGCGAGAGCAGCAAGAGCACCAAATCCTATTACTGTTGTTATTCCTATAGCAACTGCCTTCCATTTTACTTTAGAAAACCCTTTCATCGCTTTAGAGAATATCCATACGGATGCGGCTATACCGGCCATTGCCAGTACACCCAACAGTGCCTTTGGATGACCTAAGAACTTGAGGCCTCTACCAATACCCTTAAACAACATCATGAAGAAATCACCAGCACCTTTACCGATATTCTTCATTGCTTTACCGATATTTTTTGTTCCCGACGCTAATGATTTTGTCCACCCACCTGATTTACTAAGTCCTGCTGGTGGCGTAACTCCACCAGCTGTGGTAGCAGAGGTGGCAGTCTTGGCAGCAGAGGCGGCAGACGCCTTAATACCTTGAGTAACACTACTGGCAGCACCTTTCTTACCTATTTGAGACAAAGCACTCCAAGACATTTTAAGTAATTTCCATGCACCACCAAATACGAATTTACGAAGAGGTGCGAAGGCCAAAACGAGGACACCAAGTGCCGTGGCTATTTGTCCAAATACACCAGCATCATTTACTAACCAGTTAAAGAATTTAGCAAGTTTATCTGCTACTTTTGTCCACATTTCTGATTGTAAGAACCGATAAAGAGCCATAAAACCTAGAGCACTTAATGCCGCTATCAAACCACCCTTTGCAACTTTACCGGCACTTTCTACTAATTTCTTGATCCCACCTCCTATACCTGAAAGAAGTTTCTGTGTTCTAGTCTTCTCCTTTTCGTCATCTTTATCTTCTTCTACGTCTGATGCAGTCGCCGGCTGACCCGTCAATAAATTCTTCGCCTCCCGTATTCCCATTGTTTCCTTACTCACAAGCTGAGCGATCATATCTCTTTCTCTAAGTCTAGCTTCACCTTCCTGCTGCATGATATTTTTATCTACCTGTCCAGTGACCATCAAATTTCTAATATCAGAAAGATCCATTGACATTAAATTTAAAATGTCAGTCATACCCGCTAGAAGAGTAATTTGATTACTTGAGTCAGCCCCCATTTCATTTAATTCAGTTCGCATCGCAGACTGATCTTCATCTCTCTCATCTTCGTGTTTTGCGTCTTGCTTCTCTATGTCTCGTCTTTTATTTTGTTCTTTACTATGAAGAAAAACTGATAGGGCCATCTCTTTCAGATCATCAACTTCGTGATTGATTGTGAATTGTGTCAATTTAGTAAGATTCTCATTCAAACCTGTAAGTTGAAGATTGATACTAGATAAGTTAGCATTTACCTTGGAATCCTCATTAACTAACGAATCTTTAAGATCTGTAATGGTCTTCTGAAATGATTGTTCGTCGTATGCCATTATTTTTTACCTTTAGGTAGACTTGCACCAGGCTTACCGACATACAATCCAAAGAACGCTGCACCGGCACCAACGATAGTAGAGATAAACATCGCTTGTGCATTGGTTGGATTAGATAGATGCATAAACCAATCAACAGACGCATAGAACGCCCAACAGTATGCAAGCATAACTATTCTAGGAATAACACGAAACTTGTCCAACATACCCGCTGTCTTGTTATACCAAGTAGGTTCCTCATCTCCGTGACTAGGAACGATGTCGGACTTCTGTAGTTCGTACTCCTTCGTAGTCTCTGTTATTTTAACTGTTTCGTCTGCCATTTTGGTTCTCCGCTTTTATCTACGAGCGTTTTCCGCTTTGATACGCTCTTCTTCTTGTTTTAACCAATCCACTAGCAAAGTCACATATACTTCCCTCTCCCAAGGCATCATATTTTCCAAGTCAAATAAAGAATAATTATGATGTTGCATTAATGCAAAATTTGTTCGATAATAATTCTCCATACTCTCATGAGAGAGGGTTATACGAAAAAATCATCGAATCCCGATAGGGTCACCTCACTCTCAACTTTGGTGTTTGGATTCTTCACTTTCACTTTATGTTCAAGTTTAGGCATAGTAGTAAAGAAATCATTAATATTATTCAAGTTCTGTGTAGACATAGAATCAATGAATTCTGATAAGTCCTTATCAGTGATATCAACTTTGTTGTGGATATCATCTCCATCATGGATTGATAAGATGCAAGTTTTAATCATACTGAACAATTGTTCTGTATCATTTGCATCAGCAGCTTGAATAGCAGAAACATCCTTCATAGTAGGATATGACATGTACATATCAATATCGTCTGTCAAACTAATGATATTAATATGATCGTCATGCTCCACTACTTTGATCTTTTCAAGATCAATCGTAATCGGAACTACTGTTTCACCGTCATCTGGACAGGTTACTTGTAATTCTAATTCCTCACCAATTGATTTACCACGAATATTGATAAAAATATATTCAAGGTCAAATGAGGGAATAGTCCAAGGATCAACCTGTCCAAAGGTACAGGATTCAATCGTGTCTGCAATTGCTTTTTGAATTACAATTGCGTCTTCTGATTCTTGTGCTATCATAAGAACCTTTTGTTCTTTTACTAGAAAGGGACGAAAATCTATCTTCTCTCCTGTAGATGGTACTTCTAGTTCAAATTTGTTTGTATTTAGCTTAGGTAACGCCATAATTTATTCACTCCTTATAGTAAATTTATGCATATTCATCATATTCTTCGATATTTTTCCAATATCTAAAGGCAAATGAAACTTGTGTTGTAATAGGACTTGTTGTCGCAGCAGATGATAATGGTATAGGACCTATAGTTTTAGGATAAACCTCATAACACCTTATTCCATATGATGGGTGAAACCCCAATGTCCCCTCCGACAAGACTTTTATATCTAACTGTCCTATGTAATCGTCATAGTATTGTAGATCCCAAGTTCCATTCTGATCATCAAATATCATTCCCTGCCATGCTTCAAAAATAGATCTAATCTCCATGTCAGATGTTTCTAAAAATGTTATACTAATATCTTCTGCATAACTTATACCTTCTGGTGTTTCTCTTATAGGACCATATATATTTGGTTCTGGAAAAGATGTTATATTTCTACCAGCAAGATTGACTTCTGTTACTCTGAAAAACATGTCTTGGTCCATCTCCCTCATAAGACCAAATCCTACATTGTCCATCAACCTAGGCCATGAACAGTCAACGACATATTTATTCGGTAATACTATTCCCTTTTTATTAATAGAATCTAATAGCGGTTGGATTGGTGAAGTCATTAGATTAATTTCCTTGATTCGCTCCAGACATAACGAGCAGATTCTTTTTTGAACTGTTGAACAGGTAATAGTGTTGCAACTGTGAACTCATCTGCATCTATGCGTCTGAACCTTGTTTTAACATATCCTGCTAGATATCTGTGTACTGTAGGACGAACCTCTCTTATGTTCTTCACAGCACTATAATCTACTGCAAGCTTAGTATTCTCATCAAAGTTAGTATCAGTAGAGAAGTCTACAAGTTTATCCAAGAGTGCCATTCGCATAGAGATGGGTAGGTAATGCATGTTGATACCCAAGAACCCATCAGGATATGCTTCCAACGGTAGTACCAAGGGAAATGTATCGTAGTATGGTAGTGTCTTAGCATGCTTAGGTCCATAGACAAACATGTTCAACCTACCATAGAATGGAGTACCCGCTTGTTTACCATCTCGTATCAACTCTGATGATTTCGGTGTACCAAACTCACGAATCTTGTCACGAAACCACGCAGTAGAACGAGGACGCCCCTTCTGCGCTGCGACTACACTCTGTATGTATTTACTCTGTGCCATAGAACTATTTATAAGAAATCTCAAGATGGTCTTCATTAAGAATCTTGAATTCCATGTCATTATTTTCACACCATTGAGTAGCATGCTTCCATTTTGCTTCATTTATACCCCATGTTTGTACTTCTTTGAACCATTTACGAGTTTTTCTCTTGGGTGTGGTAATGGGTGGTTTGCATTGTGCCTTGGGTTTGACTTCAATGATGAACTTCTTTACCAAACCATTGTGTTGTTTTACTTTTATGTAAAAATCTGGAAAGTATCGGTGTATTTTACCGTCCCAAGGAGATAAATAGGGTATGATGACTTCTTCACTGCCCCACTCAAGTATTTTAGGATTGGTATCACAGTATACCATAAACTTACGCTCCCACAATGAACGGTATACCACCCGCTGTGGATCACCCTTATATTTCTTAGGATTCTGTGGAATATATCTGCCTTTGTATGCCATGATTATAAATACTTTTAGAACTATTTATAGAGGATAGAATTATGACAGCTGATGTAAAAGCGGCCTTTGAGGCGGGAGCTCATTCTCCTTTAAAAGTTACAACTGCAACAGTTAGAGAATTTGCTCGGGAAAATGGAATTAAAGATGTCGCTGGACTTACTGCGGCCCTCAACACGACAAACAATGCTGGAGGCCTCAATATCAGGGGTAAGACCGCCCTAACCAGATTTATTAATGAGTCCGCACGAGCAGCTGGGGGTAACAGGAAAAATATAAACGAAGGCCACAACCTTGCAAGACAGTTAAGGAAGAAAGTAGATAAAAGAATAGAACTGAATAGAAAAGTATCGGATGCGAAGATAAACTTATCTACGGTAAAAGCGGACAGGAAGAAAGAAAGACAATCTCGCATTGAGAAGGCGGGACTCGCACAAAAGGCTCGAGAGGACAAGGGTTTCAAAACAGAAATATTACAATATCCAATGAATTCCCCATTGCAAGGGTGGGGATTAAATAGAGATTCATTGGATGCTGAACGTGGCCAAGGACATTATATAATTTTCTATATCAATGCATCGGCCGGACCACAATCTCAGGCGGCGAATAGGAGTTTGATTAATGCACAATCAGATGTGGCAAAAGCGCAAGCGGAATTGGCGAAGGATAGGGGAGAAAAGCCAGGGGAACAAAACGTCTACAATACATTTATAGACGGTACAACTAAAATTCCTTCTGTTAAATTTGGATCTGGCCGTGATGATATTACTCTGACTCAAGGGAGACAAGTAAGGGCGGTGCCTGCTATAAACAGAGGAGCAAATGCAAACGCTAGTGCCTCTTTGTATGGGGGGAGGGGGGACAGTTTCATCGGCAATTCTATAAGACTTCCAACCGCAATTGCATTGTATATGCCAAACCAAGTTCAAGCAACATATAATTTGAACTATGCAGATGATGAAGCAGGAGCTTTGGCAACTGGACTTGCAGAAGTGTTTAGGGGTATGAGTGGTGGTGAATCAAGTCTTACAGGTGGACAGTTCACTAGAATGGCCCAAGGGGCAACTCTAAAGGCATTGGAAACTGCTGCGCCTGGTGCCAAAAATGCATTGTCTGTCCAAACTGGTAAAATTTTGAATAATAAAATGGAACTTGCATTTAAGGGTATAGGACGAAGGAAGTTTAACTTTACATTTACATTTACTCCACATAGTCGTGACGAGGCAAAAATGATAGATACAATCGTTGCTAGATTTAAGTTTCATTCTCATCCAGAGTTCATAAAGGAAAGTAAAGGACTGATGATGACAATACCTGATACTTTTGATATGCATTATATGTATCAAAGTGCTGAAAATTCATTCTTAAATAAAATTTCAACTTGTTTTCTTACTGCAATTAATGTACAATATGGCGGTGATAGATATACTGCACACGCTGCAGCATCAAATCATATGGGGGCTTCTGGTTCGCCTCCAACAAAAACTATCCTAACAATGGAGTTTCAAGAACTAGAAACTATTACAAGAGAACGAATTTCAGAGGGATACTAATGACATATTTTACTAAATTTCCTATACTTGCATATGATTCTCTTGGTAAAGATGAATTCAAGCTTACACCTAATCTATTAAAACGAGTTGGCGCTCGGAGTAATGCACTAGTGAACAGTACAATGTTGGTTAAGTATCATATTAGAACAGGAGAAACGCCAGAGAGTCTTGCTTATGATTTCTATGGTGATCCTAGATTACATTGGGTAATTCTGATTACAAATAATATAACTGATAGATTTCATGGATGGCCATTGACAGAAAGACAATTTCAAAATTTTGTTAACGACAAATATTCTAATCCCAATGCAACTCACCACTATGAAATATCTCAAACTTCTGGTGATGATACAGTCAAGATAGATATCGGTACAGATAATACTGATTATCCTAGTGCAACTGCGATTACCAATTATGAACATGAATTGGACCTACAGGAGAAATTATCATTGATTAGTATTCTAAAAGAAGAGTTTTTACAACAATTTACTGATGAATTTAATTCAATAATGCAGTTCGGATAATACTATGGACAGAGAATTACAATTTGCTGGGGAGTATAAACTTCTCAGTCTAAAGATTCAACCACCTGAGAATCCAGCGGTTGATTTGTCTGGTATTGTAGTGCAGATTGAAATTATTGAGGATATTGAACTGCCTGGTATATTTGGACATTGTGTTATTAGTGATACTGCAAACTTAACGAATGCTTTACCTATAATTGGTGAAGAAAAACTAGAACTCATTATACAAACACCACCCCTGCCTGGATTTGAGAATTTTGAAAAGAAAGAATGGAAACTTGATACAATAGAAGGGACAGATACAAGATTTGATGTATATGCTGTTGACTTCAAGGTACATTCAGAGAATTTCAGTCAAGCAACATATTCTATCAAGTTCTGTTCACCAGAAGTGCTGCAGAATAATATGAAAAGAGTGACTTATTCTGTTAATGGTACTACTGAGGACATAGTGAGGAACATCTTCCAACGAGAATTCAATAGTGATAAGAATTTTCAAACAAGTGAGACTGCAACACAAAAGAATATTATAATACCAAATCTTGATCCCTTTTCTACAATTGCATATGTCGGTTCAGTTTCAGAGGATGGCGATGGTGACCCATCATTTAAGTTCTATGAAAACAATGATGGTTATCAATACAAATCATTAACATCTCTATACCAACAGATGCCACATTGGGAATTTGGGATGTTGTCAGCAGGACTAAGTTCAAACAATCTGTTAGGTCAATTACAAAGTTTAACAGGCCAGAACATGAAACATAATGACAAGATGTTAGATATTAAGAGGGGAGTCCTTGGTTCAACTCTATTAGTACATGACATTTATAATAAGCGGTATTTAACTAAATTATATGATTATGCAGAGTCCTTTAATAAAGAAGGACATTTGAAAGATACTCCAAAAAGGAATTTACCTATATATTCAAGTGAGGATGATTACACAGGTAGTAGAACCTTTTATCAAACTATGAGTATTAAAGAGGAAAGTGGAAAACAGTTTAATGGATTATACAGCGGTTCTTATAAACTACCTAACGAACTTGCACAAAACCAAACCTCTATGCGAACTTCTAAAATGGAACAGTTAAACCAGGCATTTGAAATAGAATGTCAAGCAGCAGGAAATACCAATCTGACTGCTGGTAAGATTGTCAATCTATCTATCCCCAAAGCAATAGAATCTAATTCAGATGAGTACGGAGATGAGGATAGGTTTTTTCAAGGCCTGTTCCTCATGACTAGAGTTAAACATGTCTTTCATGCTGAAGGACAGGAACACAAAGTATACATGCATATGGTAAAAGACAGCCAAATATTGCCCAGTTACGAAGATCACTTTTAAGGAGAATCATAACGAGAAACTATTCGTCATGTAACTTAAACCATTTATGCAAGGAGACATTGAATCATGTCAGGCAAAACCAAAAATCGCATTAAGAAGATGAACTTTCAACTCCAAAATAGGACACATATCCCACTTACGGAAGAAGATAAATATCATATAGAAATGGCAAGTTACAGACAACTCGTTAATGACGAACAATTAGGAAGAGACAATGATAGACTTTCCCGAATTACAGGAAGGGTTGCAAGACCCCAATATATTTAAAGCGTTCTTTCTCGCTGGTGGCCCTGGCAGTGGTAAATCATACGTTGTCAGGAAAACCACTGGTGGCACTGGACTACGCATAGTCAACTCTGATGATGCATTTGAAGTTTTGTTGAAAAAGGCAAATCTTTCTTTAAAGATGCCTGACGAAGAATTTGAGAAACGTGAACCACTACGCCAACGTGCGAAGACTTTAACTACTGTTCGTCACGCAAACTATATTGAAGGACGTATTGGGTTAATCCTTGATGGTACAGGTAAAGACTATGATAGGATCGCTAAACAGGCTACAGAACTGAAACAAATTGGATATGATGTCCACATGATATTTGTTAATACCTCTTTGGACACGGCACTTGAAAGAAATGCAAAACGAGCTCGTTCTGTACCAGAGTCTATTGCAGTGCAGTCATGGAAAGAAGTTCAGTCTAACATTGGTAAGTTCAGTCAGTATTTCCGACAAAATTTTGTAGTGGTTGACAACAATAATTCTGATGAAGATGTCATGTCTCCTGTATTTAAACAAATTAAAGGCCTACTCAAGAAACCAGTGCGGAGTCCACTGGCAAAACAGTGGGTTACGAGTGAAATGAAGCGGAGAGGAATTACACGCAGACCTAAAGGATGGTGAAAAGGTGACTAAAAATTTATATAATGGTTATACGAAAGACGAATTAGACAGACAACACAATCACGGATTTGAACCATACTTGCCTGACGGCACGCTCAGGACAATGCACGCTCGTCCAAAACATATGAAAGAGAGTGCATTAAAAAACAAAGCATATTCAGAACATTGTATTGAGGTATTGAAACCTATAGAGGACATTGCATACGACGATGATCCTAAACAGGTGTTTGATCTCTATAAGGCAGAAGGTGATAACGCACCATGCGTAATCATGCTGTCGGGTGGGCAGTTCATGCGTGGTAGAACAAAGGTATGGTCTCAGTGGAGTAAAAAGTGTATAGAAAATGGCATTTCATTTATTGACCTAGATCATCCTCAAATACCTAAAACCACACTACCAGATATGATGAACAATGCAGAGGAGTTTATCTACTGGATTAGAGATGAGGCAGAGAACTATGATATAGACCCTAATAGAATTATACTGGCAGGACATTCATCAGGGGCGAGTGTTCTTGCAACTGTGATAGTACGACTTGCAAACTCTGGTAATACAGAAGGTATAAAGGGGGTTATGTTATTAAGTGGAAATTATGACTTTCTTGGACCATCTCTTAGTTTTAGACAAGAGTTTCTAAAACTAACAACATCTGAAGTTATAGAGTGTTCTGCAATAAGAAATCTTGTTGAACCATTACCACCAGTTTTCATATGCGCTGGTGAAGAGACTGATGAGATGATTAGACATATGGATCGTTTTCATGAGGCTATATCATGGAGAAGTGAATCAGAGAGAGTATCATTACCAATGAACCATTTTGGAATAGGTATGGAATTGTATGATGACGATTCTAAAATGTGGAAATTCATTATTAAACATATTTGGGAGTAATATAAATGCGTAATTTTGGTTGTTTTTTCCAAGGAAATAGTGGTGACGCCATCATAGAGCAACATACAGGGAACGTATACACATATGATGAGTTAGATACTATGTGTAACAGCGTTGCTCGTTCATTGATGTTAGAGGGATTAAGACCTAATGAGAGAATAGCAATTACAGCAGATAACAGTGTAAAGTATGTTGCACTGATGTTAGGTGCAATGCGAGCTGGGTTAACTGTTGTTATGATTGATAATAAACTGACCAAGGATAAGAAAGACGAATTAATAGAGGACGCAAATTGTGCTGTGGTATTTGACGATGCATTTATTGACGGGTACGATTGGGATCACTTCATAGACTATACGAGTACATATGGACATGAATTCTCTTATGAGGTTCCTGTAACACCAGATGAGAATATGGTTGCATATATTCAATTCACTTCTGGTTCTACTGGCAGGCCCAAGGGTGTAATGAGAACACATGCAAATGAAAATTGGATTGTCAATGCACAACAATGGGCAATACCACATAAAAGAGAAGTTATCGCAGCTAAATTACATCTTGCTGGTGGATTAGCTGAACTTGTGACTGTAATGAATTGGGGCGGAACGGTAGTCCTACTCAACACATTTACTCCTAAAATATATCTAGACTGTATCACCAAGTATCAGGCATGGGCTGTTCATGGCGTACCAGCGGTACATAAATTAGTCATGTCTGCTATTAAGCAATACGATATAGACGTTAGCAGTGTAAGAGAGGTACGCACTTCTGGTGATGTCGTGACCCCAGCATTGGTGGATGAGATCAACGAAGTATATAATAATCCTCAATTCATACACCGATACTCTTCTACAGAAGGTTCACGGGTATTTCATCATTCTGTAGGACATAATTTCGGAAAACTATACAAAGGTTCCGAAGTCAAGTTGGTAGATGGTGAATTATGGCACAAGAGTCCTGCCGTGTTTATCGGATATCTAAACCAGCCAGAGGAAACAGAGAAGGTATTGAAGGATGGGTGGTATAAGACAAACGATATATTGAAGGTAGATGACGATGGGTATTATTGGTATGTCGGAAGGAAAAATGATGCCTTCAGTGTGAAGGGTAAGATGGTATATCCACAAGAGGTAAGTTTGACATTAGAACAACACCCAGCAGTACACCAAGCGGTGTGTGTACCAATATCAGATATTAAGAGAACAAATGTCATTGTTGCATTTGTGGTTAAGAGGGGGGAGATAGATAGAGAGAAATTGGTGAATTGGTTTAGTGATCGGGGTTCAGAACATGCGAGGCCTAGGCATTACATATTTCTTGATGAAATACCAGTGGATGCTACTAAAATGCATAAAGTAGACATGTTATCACTCAAGGAAATAGCAAAAAAAGTTGTTGACAAAACATGACCAATGTGATATGATCTTTATATGATGAGAAAAGGAAGACATATGATCACAATCACACCAGAACTGAAGACATTTATGGAAGCCCTTTGGGGTGCCGAAGGTGAAATGATTGACACGCCCCTTGGTAGGGGTAGGATTGAGAACGTCCGTACCATGCGTGGTATTGACCTTGAAGTGATGGTTAAAATCCCCAATATTGACGGATTTACCCTCTTCAAAGGTACGACGCTGTTCAATGTCTAACGAAATTTCATTCATACATCCAGACGTATCAGAGGAGGACAGGAAACTGTTCGGTTTTGATACTGGTGATGAGCATACCATAGGTACTGCTGTCAATTCGACAACAGGCGATTGGATGATGTGTCACCTGATGCACTTCGCTGGGTTCTTTTCTAGTGTCTCTGTTGCAAGGAAAAATGGGTGGAATATCCCCATTCCAGACGGATTTTCTGAGTTTACGGTGGGTAAACGGAAGAAAAAAGTTTTTATTCTCAGTAAAATCAATGACTTAGAGTGAACGATTTCTCTTGACAAAACATGACCTATGCCCTATAATGTACATATAATGATGATTGAGAGAAGGAATACGAAATGGCATATGTAAGTAAAGAAACTAAGAAGGAACTCGCTCCTGAGATTAAGAAGGTTCTTGAGACATTCGGTGTTAAGGGAACCATCAAGGTTAACAATCACAGCACGTTGGTTGTGACGCTTCGGAAGGTTCCTGCTGGATTGTTCACCGCTAAAGAGATTGCGAATGGTGGTGTGAACGTCTATTGGATTAAGGATCACTTTGAGGGTACTGCGAAAAACTTCTTGGTTGAATTGCTTGATGCCATGAAGGGAACTAAATGGTATGACAAAAGTGATGCCATGACTGACTATTTCGATACCGCTTGGTATAACGATATCAAGATCGGTGCATATGACAAACCTGTTGAGATTGTGTAATGAGTAAAGTCAAAAACTACGCAATGGAACGGGTTGAGAAGTTTTGGGATATTGCCCATGAGACAATCAAGGAATGTGAATTCTATGGTGAGTTTGAGAAAAAGATGCTCGCTGTCCCTGAGAAAGATGGGTTCCTGGCATTTGGTCCTCTAAACGAACTGAAGTACGAGTTAGAGGATGCTTGGAACGAGTTTTGGAGTAAATACGCATAAAGGTTAAAATGATGAGTAAAAAATTAGATGCATTGTTAACTACTCTAGAGGGTAAGGACGCTATAAAATGTGCGGTGATACATGCTGCATATGAAGATGCGCCAAGGACAGTTGCACTGATTGATTTCCCACCTGATATGACTGAAGCGGCGATGTTAGAGAAAGCGTTTATGTTGACTAACAGCATCAGTGATGGTTGGTGGAACAACAAAGGTGTGACCATGATGGGCCCCGATAAATCTTGTCGGAGTACTAGTGTTGGAGATATGGTCCTACTAGGGAACAAGAAGTTTAAATGTGAAGCCGTGGGTTGGGTAGAAATGAAGAATTCAGATACCGCTCATAAATGGAGTGAGATATGATACGAGAACCTATGACCCCTAAAAACGTCATTGATTTGGATGGTCCAGATGGTAACGCATTTGCACTGATGGCTCTTGTCGAAGGACTTGCAAGAGATGTTGGATACGCCTCTGATGAGAAAAAAGACATTCTTGCGAAAATGATGTCTGGTGATTACACAAAACTCGTTAAGACGTTTGATGAGTACTTTGGTGATTGTATAATTTTGGAAACAACGAATAAGGAACTTCTCAATGCTTAAATTGGTGTCATTTGAAAATGATGGAACGATTGATGTAAACGGTACATCATTCAAGGGGTACGTCAAGACTGACTATGCCACGCTGGTAGAGAAATTCGGCGAACCGACCTATGCGGAAGGTGGAGACAAAACCACTGTTGAGTGGGTTATAGAATTTCTCACTGCTGATGAATTCGGTGATGAAGATTATATTCCTGCCACCATTTACGATTGGAAAAGAGATTACACGCCTATGGGCGAGTATGATTGGCATATAGGTGGATTTAACATGTATGCTGTGGACATGGTAGAGCATGCGCTTTACCGATAATTGGTAGTATAGTAGTATTGGAAACAACAAACAAGGAACTTAAAGTGAGTGTGAAGCAAAAAAAGATTGATAGAGCAAAAGTCTCTGCACCTAACGTGCCTGGTGATACTTGCCCATCAATCAATTATGTACAAGATATCTTGCATCAAATCTATGAACGTAACGATGATGCTTGGTCGGATAAACAAGTTGACGTTGCGATGGGTGTCCTAGAATATATTCGGGAAGCCAATGAAGAATTGCGCTCCAGTTCCTATTACTGGTATAAGGAGTTTAAGAAAGTGGCATGACCCTAGATTCAGCGTCTATTTTGCACGTTGCAGTACTGAAAGCTGAGGTGGAAATCCTCAAGAGTAAACTGCAACCGCATGATACAGGACACATTCACACGACCATATCCACATTGGAATGGCGCATTAAAGAAGTAGAAGAAAGAGGCGGTTTATGATTAAAACAGCATTACTTATTATAATAATGTCGGGACATGGCATTGTATATGAAAATCCATATTCAACAATGAAGCAATGTCTTGCAGACAAGGCCGCAGTAGCGGAGCAAATAAATGACCGATATGGTGTGTCATCTATAGATGTGTTATGTGTTCCTGACACAGACCATCCCAAGGAGATTTTTGGGATGTTGGATAAACTTATGGATAAAATTCCAGAAAGAGATGAAAACGTATGGCGATGGAACCAGAATTCACCGAAGACGAGGGACCTTTGCAATCAAGAATAGATAGCGTATTGTGGTGCATAGATAATGCACAATCCGAATGGGCATTGATATACTGGAATAATGTATTATCATATTTGTTAAGAAAACTCAACAGATGTGGACCACAGAATTACCATTTGAACTAAATAATAATATGGATAAAACACCTGTAATTCTCACAGATAAGGCTAAAGAGTACATGACCTCTGTCGCAGACGGGGGTTATGTTACGTTGGGCGTGAAGGGTGGTGGATGCTCTGGATTGACCTATATATGGGGTAAGAGTGAAACCGCAAAAGACCCTTCAGAGAAAATCAAATGGAGCGAACCAGTAGAGGGAGTTCTTCTACTTGATCCCATGAGCGAGATATACGTTATGGGGTCGCAAATTGATTATGTAGAAGAGTTAGGCGGAAGTTATCTCAATATAAGCAATCCCATGCAGACCTCTTCATGTGGATGCGGAGCGAGTTTTAGTGTATGAAGAAGCCAAAGGTTACGGCGTTTCAAAAATAATACGAACAGAATTCCAGTACGACATAGAGAATGTTCGTAAACAGTGGACTGAAATCCGAAAACAACTCACACTTGATATGTGGTATCAAAAATCCCAAACATGTGTGCAACATTCTCCGCATTGCATCAACAAATGGACAGAAGGATGCGGAAGTATCAAACGAGTTGAGGGTAAGCGAGTTGAGGGTAAAACTGAACAGGACTTCCATATACTCAACTCGTTATACAAGGGAACCATATTTGAGGACATAATTCGGGATATAAATGCAGTCAGAGCCCGTATCATGGTTAAACCTAAACACACTTGTTACTCTATTCACAGTGATCGAACGCCACGATTTCACCTACCAATAACAACGCACAAGCACGCCCTGTTCGTATTCTACGAAGGGGATAAATCAACCACGCTACATATACCCGCTGATGGTTATGTGTGGTGGACTGATACGACTCGCCTTCATACGTTCCTCAATGCAGGGCCAGAAAGGACACATCTTGTGATGTGCAGTAGTGATGCCTAGTACAGAAATTCTGCTAGCAATGATGGTATGGATCAGTTCTATAACGGCACTGCCCGTGGGACCAATACCACATATGCAGTATAGTGATGGCAAGACCATGAAACTAATGTTGTATGGATGCGATCAGAAAGAACAAAAAGACAGCGAAGTATGCAAAACTATACAAAATATGGACGTAAAATCAAGGGATAACAACACGTTAGGACTATACGACCATCATAGACATATCGTATATCTCAATCCGTCCATAAAGAAACTGCACCCCATAGTAAGAAACTCCGTTATAGTACATGAACTGGTACACGCTATGCAGTTCCCAGCTAAGGTTCCGTATAAGTGTTTCGGAGAATTAGAAGAACTTGCATATGAGGTACAGAACAAATACCTAAAAAAACATGGGCGCAAAGACATGTATGAGGAATTGGACCTTTCCCCACTATACCTTATGGTTTTATTTTCATGTGACCAAGGTGCCTTATACTTCTGGCCTGATCTTGGAGCGAAGTGGATAAAATAACATGTTGTATATCTCACCACCATTCGGTAACTATCTTTCGTACAAGAATTCGATACAAGTCAAAGGAACCTTCACATGGGAGCGAAGAAAGGGTATCATACGTCGATCCCTAAAGACAATAAGACCAGTAGAAGGGGGATGGAGAAACAGTATCGGTTTTCGCAATCCTGGCATATGCTCGGTGACCTTTCGACCGCAGACCAGATACTCTATCTCTATCATTGAGCCATACGAGTGGGACTATCTGTTGGATGAAATTCCAAGGAGAGTAGACCTTGAAATCAATCTCTCTTGCCCCAATGTCCCATCAGTGACTATACCAGCGAGCATACTGAGATCCTTCCTTGATAAATTCCCTAGGCTTACTCTAAAGACCTCACCTGTTATTCCACAGAAAGAACTGGAAGAATACGCAGAGCTGGGTGTAGAGAATTTCCATATGAGTAACACAATACCATCTCCAAAGGGGGGTATATCGGGGGAACAACTAAAGAAAATCAATTTACCGCTCATAGAGAACGCAGCAAAGACGTTAAACGATGTACGATTGATAGCTGGAGGGGGTATATACTCTAAACAGGACGTAATAGACTATAGAAACGCTGGTGCAAACGACTTTGCTATATCCACTGTATGGTTCTCATACCCTTGGAACATTCCTGCTATATACAAGGAGGCATATAGATGATGGGATAGTATGGGATGCTATGGGTTTTGCGGATGATTTCAGAAAAGGTGTGAAATAACATAGAGTTGTTGTGATTAGAACTCGTCATGCATCAGTCGACCACAGCACACACACCCGAAAATATATGGAAAAAAGATGCAGAAAAGACTTGACAACCTATGACCAGTGTGGTATGATCTTAGTGTTGGGTTGATAAAGAGTAGCTGATATATGAATACAATCAAAGCAGTCGGTGGTAACAAAGAGCTCAGAGCACTCTCTGAGAAGGTTGCGTATTGGTGCTTAGGAGAATTAGGTCTCAGCAGATATCGCACCCTAGAGATCGAGATCATGCTGAACAGATGTCTTAATGATGGTGCATATGGTTTTTGCTATGAGGGTGAGAACGATAGAGATTTCACTATAGAGATCGATAAGCGCATACCGAAGATGCCCAAAAAGGTTCACGGGTATAAGGATGCACGCCACGCATTTATAGAGACTGTATGCCATGAGATGGTACATGTAATGCAAACCGCTAAGGGAACGCTTTCAGATAGGTTCCGTGGTGGGTACAAGCGTATGTGGAAGGGTAAGGACTATACTAACACACCTTATAGCAGACAGCCTTGGGAACGGCAGGCATTTCGTATGCAGTCGGGGTTATTAAAGGGTTATCTGAAATATGAAAAAAAAGGTTGACAATTCCTGACCAATGTGTTACTATACATTATAACTTAGAGAGTATCCCGTGTGGGATTTCGGAAATACCTAGAATGGTTGGTGTCCTGATACTCTCTCTTTTTTATGGAAGGTCTGGTTGAGCGAATGTTCTGAATCGGGACGTAGGAACAGCAGGGGATCCGGCCCTGTAGCGAGAGGTTCGATTCCTCTCCCTTCCTCATATATCTTTTGCAACTATGAGAGCAAAACAGAACAGTAAACTATAAATGCAATATGGGTGTCTAAACATAAAATTTTTCGCCAGCATTTTTTCACAGGTACAGAATGAAAATTAACATAGGTAAATCTTTTCGATCATCCCATTCAACAACCAAAGTCTATATGATAGACGGGTTCGAGGTTTGGCGTGAAGGAAGAAAGTGGCATGCTCTTAAATGGCCGTGTGTTATGGAAGCTTCCACCAAGAAAGAAATAACGGAAATGATCAATGGATCCAACTAAGAAATATAAACTAATTCACCATCGTACTCCGAATGAGGGCTGGAAAGAAGTAAAGGATCCTTTCCCTTACAGAAATCCAAGGAACGCTTATATGTGGGGTGCGATACATGGTATGGTGTTTATAACTGTAATGATAACTGTGATATTATACATAATAGTATGAAACCCCTTATTGTGCCAATAATTCTATCATTCACATTGTTAAGTGGATGTGGAGGTGGTATTGCGGGGTTGTTAACTATTATATCTGGTGCTGACGTTGTATCCCAAGTAACTACGGGTAAGAACACAGTAGACAATGTGGTTTCTTCTATTAATCAGAAAGACTGTGCGGTGTTTCGTATGTTCAAGGGAAAGAAAGTCTGTAAGGATAAAGAAGAGAAAGATTTGTTGAAAATGAACTGTGAAGTGTATGCATGGAATGAGAAGGATGAACCCTACTGCAAAAAATAGTTCTTGACAAAACGTGTTGAGTGTAGTATAGTAGATATAATGTGTTCATAACAGGAGAAAGAAAATGAACAAGATAATGAAAACAATGAGTGCTGTCGGAATGGTAGCAGTTCTCGCCGGATGTAATGCTCATTCTGGTGGGTTTAATAACGCTCAGATGGGAACCGTAATCGGTGGTGTTACTGGCGGGGTCGTCGGAAACCATTTCGGTAAAGGTTCTGGTAAGACTGCTGCGACGGCAATTGGTGCGGTAATCGGTGCGATGACAGGGAGTTCTGTGGGAAGTCATATGGATCGCCCGCATAATACTCGTACTGTGATTGTTCGGGAGCCTCAGGTCAGGTATCGTCGCCACGGGTCGGGGGTCTGCGATCATTATGCGAATGAAGGTGTTCGTGCTTCGTGTAATCGTGGTGTAGCGAAACGGGAAGCGGAACGTCAGCGTCGAGCAGAACGTGATGCGTATCGTCGTGGATATGGACGTTAATTGAAAGAACTGACTCAGTTCATAGGAATACTTATATGGTTATGGGTATTCCTTCTTGTATTCGGTTTAGGTGGATTTACTCTGATAGAGTATTTTAGTACCATGTGAAGGACTAAATAATATGTATAGTATAGGTGATGAAGTTCGCTACTATGACGAGTATAGTAGGCGAGAGAAAAGTGGGACCATAACAGAAGTCAGTTCTGATTTGGATTCGTATGTTAATCTGGAAGTCAATAATGATGTAATTCATTATTATTCCAAGAAGCTTAAGAAGTATGTGCCGGTAAAACCAAAGAACATGGATACCATATTCTTTACGATTCCTCAAAGAGCGTCTGATGATTTTGTTTTGGTGCAAAATATTCTAGGGAGTTCAGATGGGAAAGAAGCAAATAACGCCTGAAAGGATGCAAGACCATGCGAAAGCGGCGGTGATGACAGGAATCAATGCGATGACTGATTTCACCAATCCTGTATCTATAATGAATACATCTGCATTAATGTTACAAACCGCACTTAATCTTTATGGTATGGTGTTAACCAAAGAAGATTTGCATGAAGTGCTTGACATGGCAAAGAAACAACTTGAAGATAATATAGAGGACACAGTTTATCATTGACAAGTTTATTGCGAAAAATGGCGAACGATGTTTCGTCTAGAAGGGGTACATTCACAAATTCGTATCCCGTTATAATAGAACACCAATCATTTGATAATGGAGTTATAGAGGAAGTCATTCGTTCTGTGGGTGATCAGGATGGACAGCGAACACGGGCCAAGTGCTATCGTACTCGCTGGGATTTACATAATGTTCACCCCGAAGTAGAAAAAATCGGAAACTCTGCAATACAGGTTGCACATAAACATCCCTTAGCAGGTCGAACATCTCCTGATGGAAGCCCCGAAGAGATACAATATGGTATACGAGAGTGTTGGGGTCTTGTCTATACACAAGGACAGGAGACTCGTTCTCACTCACATTGGCCATCCACATGGGCGTTTGTCTATAACGTAAAGTCCTGTCCTAAGTGTTCACCTCTTATTTTACCTTCCAATGGCGTTAATTCTGATATTAAAATTTCACCAGTAGATGGACAACTAACATTATTTCCTGCTTGGTTGAACCATGAAGTTCCTAATCAACCATGCGAACATGATAGAATTATCGTTGCTGGTAATCTAGATATTGTGTGGAGAGTAAATTGGGACACAAAAAATATCGAAACAAATCTATCAGAGCCCGTTTAGGTTACTAAATAAACTATCATGTTAAGATACAGAATTATCCATACGGATACGGTATGCGATGGTATGTTGTATGATGATGCATTGCTAACTATTCAACAGTTACGAGATGCCTACCCTGACAATGAATATGAAATAGAAGAATACAATTACGTTCCGCCGGACGCAAAACGGTATGGGCGTGATCCTGATCTCCATTAATCGTTATAAATAGTTCCATATAATAGTGGAGTTATTTAATGCAAGATTTTTTGGGGAAAGACGGATTCGTTTGGTTCGTAGGTGTAGTAGAAGATCGGGACGATCCAGAAATGATGGGTCGTTTACGAGTTCGATGTTTAGGCTGGCATACTGACAGCCGAGAACAATTACCTCACACTGATTTACCGTGGGCAACGGTAATGCAACCTACCGATACGCCAGGCACCACACCAAACACCTCTTTGGTAGAAGGTACTTGGGTTGTCGGTTTTTTTCAAGATGCAGACAAAGGACAACACCCTATTATTATGGGGTCTTTGCCAGGCTTTAATCTAGAAAAACCTGATTTTACTAAAGGGTTCTCTGATCCAAAAGGAAAGTACCCTATAGGAACAGGAGAGCAAGATACTAGTAGACATGCTAGAGGAACTATTGCGGAAACACATCCTTCTCTAAAACAACGTAGAGCGATGAAACAAACAAAAGTTCCTATAGCAAAGAAACCCTATTTGTCACAAACCGATGCTGATGCAGCTGATGAAGAAAGAACAACATGGGATGAAGAAGATCCTAAACAGAATACCACTTCTTTATATCCCTTTAATCATGTAAGAGAATTTGAATCTGGAATTTTATATGAGGATGATGATACTCCAGGCGGATTTCGGATATTAAAACAACATCCAACTGGAACATTTGAAGAGATTGAACCTAAAGGGGATAGAGTATTAAAGATTACAGGGAAAAGTTATGAGATTGTTATGAAGGATAATAATGTTCTTATTTCTGGTGATTTGAATGTTACTGTTGAAGGAACAAAACGAGAGTTAATTAAGGGGGATTATGTTTTAGAAGTTGAAGGTGATTACACACAATTGATAGGTAAAAATCAAAGAACAAAGATTGGTTATATTGATGGTGGGAACAAATACGAAGAAATTCTTGGTAATTGGGGATTTAATATTAACGATAATGTTAGGGGTCGAATTGAAGATGATATAGATGTTATGATTGGCGGAAACCAGAGTTACAAGATTAATGGTGAGAATAAAATACAGGTACAGAAAGATTTTACTACATTAGTAGGAAACGATATTCTCACTAACGCAAAGAATAATATGGCAGTGAGTACTACTTCTGGAATTATGTCACATAAGTCTGGTAGTAGTCTTAATATAAAGTCCAAGGCCGATATGCACATAAAAAGTGAAGAAGATTTGTTTGAAGAGGTTGTAACATTTAAAGTATCCACCACAGGAACTACATGGAACCATACATCTCAAACAGCAATTACTGTACTTGCCGTCAATGATGACATTACAATGACAGGTGGTCCAGATATTAACTTGAACCCATAGGATAAATTAATGGCAGAATTTGTATTTAAAATAGATGGAGAATTGGTATCATTTGATAGTTGGGAAAATATACCAGAAAATTTTGAACATGTAATTAGATTTATTCCTGATCTGCCAGAGCCTGAGGGTGAGGACGGAAATCATACTGATGAACAACATGAAGAACTTGCAAAATGGAATGGTAGATTACAGGAACTAATGGAGAAAGAACGTGCCCGCAGCAACTAGAATAGGAGATGCAGATGTACCACATTGTTCTGGTATGACTAGAGCGGTTGGTTCGCCTAATGTTTTTGTAAACGGTATAGCATGGAGTAGACAGGGAGATAACAATACAACTCATTTAAAACCACCAAATATTCCACCATGTTCATCTCATGCTGCACCTATAGCATCCGGCTCTTCTACAGTGTTTGTAAATGGTCAAGGTGCTGGTAGAATAGGTGATGGAATAAGTGGATGTACTTCTGTGGCAGCAGGAAGTCCTAATGTGTTTGCTGGAGGATAATAATGGCACAGTTTAATCTAGCGAATCTTTGCGGAACAAATGCTAACTTTAATAAGTTAGAACTTGAGTTTGAAGCTTTGAAAAAGAAACTTCTAACTGATATTGAAGCTGATGCATCTGCTCTTGTTTCTGATTTGACAGGGGGTCTTGTTCAATTGGATTTAAATTTGCGATCATTACTTTCAGAAAAACCTATCCTTCCCAATGTTAGTTTGCAATCTGAAATTAAAGATTTAGTTGGTCTTGCAGTCGGTTCCTCACAATATAACAGTAAACTTGCGACTCTTATAACACAATTTGGTACGGCATTAGCAGGAGATAATAAAGATCTTGTAAAATTAATTGCCGGCGCAGCACTTCTTATTGCTGGTGGAAAAGACATTTGTGATTTAATTCCAAATATGACAATTCCTGCCGGCGGTGGCGCAGTTTCTACTCTTGCAAAGAATGTATCGCAACCAGATAAAAATTCAATTCCAGAAATTATATCTACTATTATAACACCAGTTGCAGCATTAAATAAATCAAATGAAAATAAAGACAAAAGACAGACAAAAGCAGAATCATTATTCAAACAAGAAATTGTTAAAATAGATGAATACGTTGGAACTACAGGAAGAGTAACTGCTAAAGCTAGGAGAGCTTTCTTAGAAGCAGATGAAAGAATTAGAAGTTCTATGGTGCAAGAAGGATATTCATTACCTGTAGATATGAAATTACAAGATATTAGTGATATGGAAAGTAATCTTATAGGTGGAGAAGGCACTAGCCTACCGTGGTTAGACCCTGATGCAGAAGGAACAGCTATTAAAGAACAAAAATACGAAGAATCTGTAACATCTGCAATGGCTCCACTCTCTTCTTCCATATCTAAAATAACCGAATCTTTAAAAAGAGCAACTGGCACATTTCCTTTTAATACTACTTCTGACGGGACAAAGGTATATTTTGATAATAAGAGTTCCGAAATTGAAGATATTAAACAACAAGTGAATCGTGCGAAACGGTTTCAAAGTAAGTCTATTTCTGCTATTATGTCTAATCAAGAAGGAACCAACTTTGATACATCAAGTATATTATTTAAGTCATTTGAAACTGATATGAAAACTCTGGCGAAGGCATGTGAAACTTCTCTTGCGTCATTAGATACAAACTTTACTCGGCCAATTACCGATATTGATAAAATAGTTGAGGAAGATGTAGAAATCACTGCACAATCTCTTCCAAAAATTAGTGATGTTATATAAATAATATAGTAATAAAGGAGTATTCATGAGAACTTGGAATAATAGCGGTTATACAGATGCACAAGGTACAAATGAATCGAAAAGAACAACCCGAATATTTGAAGATTTAGATTTGTTTTTTACAAGGAAGCCATCAGATTCCGATGTTGCAACATTAAAAGATGTGATGGCCATAAAAAGATCAGTTCGTAATTTAATTCTTCTTAATCATCATGAAAAGCCTTTTCATCCAGAAATTGCCGGCGGTGTTAGGGAGATGTTATTTGAAAATTTTAGTCCTGTACTATCAGAAGTTATTCGCCGAAAAATTGAGATGACCATTCAAACATATGAACCTAGAGTTGATTTAAATGATGTTATCGTAATACCTAAATATAATCAAAACGCTATGGATGTATCTATTACATTTACTATACTTAATGCTCCTAGAGAACCACAAACTGTGGAACTACTATTAGAGAGATTACGATAATGACCCAAAAAAGATTAGATGTAACAGAACTAGATTTTGATGCATTAAAAAATAACCTAAAAATATTTTTGCAAAATCAAACTACTTTCACGGATTATGATTTTGAGGGATCTGGTATGAATATTTTACTGGATACTCTTGCTTATAATACACACTATATGGCGTTTAATGCAAATATGCTCGCAAATGAAATGTTCCTTGACAGTTCATCTCAGCGTTCCAGTGTTGTATCTCATGCAAAGACATTAGGATATGAACCTACTTCTGTCGTATCACCTACTGCTACAATTAATATCACTCTTAATAATGTGACTGCTGATACTTACACGATGCCTATTAATACAAAATTTAATGCCACAATAGAAGGACAAACATATTCTTTTGCAACTACTACTGCATATACCGCCTCTAAATCGGGAACAAATGTTACTTTTAATAATGTGTTAGTTTATGAAGGATCATATATTACATCTAGGTACACAGTAAATACAATAGACATTGAACAAAGATTTATTATTCCAAATGAACGTGTTGATACACGAACAATAACAGTTGTAGTACAAAATTCTGTTAGTGATACTATTCAAACTACTTGGAATAAAGCAACAGATATTACAACACTAACTGGAAGTAGTACAACATATTTTATTCAAGAAATAGAAGATGGTAAATTTGAAGTTGTTTTTGGTGACGATGTTGTAAGTAAGGCTTTGTCAAACGGAAATGTTGTTTTAATATCTTATGTAGTTACTAATAAACAAAATGCGAATGGTGCATCTTCTTTTACTAATGCGGCAGCTATTCAAGGTATTACAGATGTTACTGTCACAACAGTTGGTAAAGCTACAGGGGGTGGAGAAAGAGAAAGTATAAATTCTATTAAATTACTAGCTCCATTAGATTATGCTTCACAAGGCCGTTGTGTAACTGCTAATGATTATAAAGTATTCGCTAAAAAATTATATCCTTCAGCACAAACTGTACAGGTATTTGGTGGAGAAGACGGTTCATATGACAGTTCTTTAGGAGTTGTGAGTACTCCCGAATATGGCCGAGTATTTATATCCATCAAGTCTGTTTCTGGTAATAATTTAACCTCATCAGAAAAGACTAACCTTATTAAAGGATTGCAAAAATATAATGTAGCATCTATTACACCTGTAATTGTTGATCCAGAAGTTACTTGGATAATTACGAAATCTGTGTTTAAGTATGATTCCAATAAAACATCAGAATCAAAAGAAACTCTAAAAACTGAAGTAGTCGCTACTATTAGAAAGTATGGTAATACTGAACTGAAGGATTTTAATAAATCATTTAGACATTCTGTCCTTACAGGTTTAATTGATAACACAGATGCCTCCATTACAAGTAATACATTAACAGTTGTTCTTGGAAAATATATTACACCAAATACAGGGAAAAGTACAAGTTATACTGTACCATATAATAACGCCCTCTTTAATCCCCACGATGAACATAATAAGTCCGCCGGTGGTATTATATCTTCTACAGGATTTAAGATTACTGGTGATACTACTAATGTTTATTATTTCGATGATGATGGTTCTGGAAATCTTAGGCGGTATTATTTGATAGGTTCTACTAGAACTTATGTTGATAATACAGCAGGAGTAGTTAATTATACTACAGGAATAATTACAATTACTGGTATTGATATTTCTGGTTGTGAAACAGTTGATGGATTAGCATCATTACAATTTAGAATTACTGCAATTCCTCAATCAAAAGATATTGTTCCGCTACGAAATCAATTATTAGAAATTGATATGGTAAATACAACAGTTGTTGGTGAAGTAGATACAATTGCGGTATCGGATCAAGGAGGCGCCACAGCGTTTACAGCAACACCAAATAATCCAACAGCATCGAGCTACTAAAATGGCACCTTTTGATTCAACATTGACTACAAAACTTAGTCCGATTATTGATGAGCAAACTCCTGATTTTGTCCGTGAAGATCATCCTGTTTTTGTTCAACTCCTAAAAGACTATTATAGATATTTAGAATCAGCAGAATTGATTATTACTGCAACTATAGATCATTTTTTACAAGAGACTATTTCCACGCAATTTATTCTTGATGAAGTCGGAGAGAAAATTGTTACTGAAACTGGCTCTGGAACAAGTGGTAAGTTTGTTGCTAATGAAACGATTACAGGTGGATCATCTAATGCAACTTCTACAGTTCTTGTCGATGATATGGTTAATAATGATCGTCTCTTTATTACTTCGCAACAAAGATTTATAATCGGGGAAACCATCACTGGATCAACTTCTGGTGCTACAGCTGTAATTAAAAAATATCGTGGAAATCCCGTTCAAAATATTCAACAATTATTAGATCTTCGTGATCCTGATAATACTGTTGATAATTTTCTTACAGAAATGGTTAACCAATTTGTTAGCGCCGTGCCACACACGATGGCCTCAGGACTGTCTAAAAGAAATCTAATTAAAAATATACGAGATTTATATTCTGCTAAAGGCACATCAGAAGGACACAAATTATTTTTAAGACTTCTTTTTGATGAAGAAGCAGAAATAACATATCCAAACCGCTTTATGATGAGAGGATCTAAAGCAGAATGGGTTAATCCAACTATTTTAAGATGTACTGCAAATTCTGGTTCTTCTGGTGATGCAATAGTTGGACAAAAAATTACTGGTGCAACTTCTGGTGCATTTGCAACAGTTGTATCGGCAACTGCTTTTCAACAAGGATTATATTCTGTTACAGAACTTGTTCTTGATACAGATAGTATAAGTGGAACCTTTGTTGATGGAGAAACTATTAATGTCAATTCTTTAACAGAAGATAAAGCAATGAGTTTTGTTGCTAATCAGTTTGTTACTGGAATGACAATTGATAATGATGGTATTTTATATCAAAAAGATGATGCAATTACTCTTGACAGTACTGTAGGTAATGGTTTTGCTGAAGCTATTGTTGACGAAGTTGGAACAGGTTGTTTGAATACTGTTTATGTTGAAGACGGTGGATCTGGTTATAAGTTAGGAGATAAATTAACATTTACTGCTAATGCAGTGGATACAGATTTTGATATTTCTGCTGGTCAGGTTTCAGTTGTCGGAGGAAGTTTTATATTAGAAGACAGTGATAATACGGATGGTTCAGAAGATTATATAATTCAAGAATTTGGAACTAATACTTATATAAAACATCCTATTTTAGCTTTAAATGGAACAGATGTAAATTATTCTAACCAAGGGGATGCAATTATATTAGAAGGTACTGATGGTTCCAGTACAGACGAAAATGATTATCTTTTGGATGAAACTCCATTTGAAGTTATTGATTCTTATTCCGATTTAAATAAACAATTGGTATTAGAAGAAGCTTCTTTACCAACATCTGATATCGGAAAAATTACAAAGACTGTTATAACTGATTTCGGTGGTGGATTTACTCGTATGCCAGTTGTGGGTGTTACATCTACAAATGGTACAGGAGCAAGTCTATATGCCGGAACAAATGATATAGGCAGAATTCTATCTGTCAAATTAAAAGATGGTGGGTTTGAATATGAAGAAGCTCCACCAGTTTCTTTCCTTGCAAGATTTATTGTACGAAATATTAGTGGATCATTTACAATTGGTTCGGCGCTAACTACACAACCTGGCACTGTTAAAGCATATGACCCTGTTACAAATATATTAACAGTTGAATTAACAGATAATGAAAGAATTATACAAGAGACATCAGGTAGTCTTACAAATAGATTTAGATTAGAAGAATTTCCAGGCACCGATGGTGAATGTTTGATTGCAAATAATGTACTTGAAAATGCAGAAACAAATAAAATAGAATTTGGTGTATATAGAGCATCAAACTATCTGAACACGTTTAACACAGGAAGTATGGGAGTTGAACTTGAAAGTGCAACGCCAGGAGCTCCCGGCAGAATGAAAAGAGAAGGTGGGAGTTTTTGGGGTAAAGCTATTTTAAGAGAAGTTCGTTCTGCCACAAACGAATTATATCTTGCACAGGAACTTTCGTCTAATGACGTAGCAACCCAAGTTAGAGGATTTGTTGTTGCCGGTGATAGAATAACTATTGATGGTACAGATGCCGATAGTACGGATGAGGGTAGTGAAATTTTACTTGAAGATAGTATTTTAATGCCTTCATTTGCCGGTACAGATAACAAATGGCTCTTCACCTCAGCTGACCATCCTCATATTGATGTTGTTGGTATAGATAATTTCTTTAGAGATGGAAATATTGAAACTCTTTTTCTTACAACAGAGGATGGTAATCGTCTGATAAATGAGGATGTTGGACAACAAATCTTGCTTGAAGATCATACTGCCGCAGCGCCATCTTTTCTTGTTCATGAAACTGAAATAGAAGGATTAGATGATATTCTACTTGATGGTACAAATGCAAGCGGAAAAGATGCGGGTAGTTATCTCACTACAAACATAAAACGAAAATATGAAGGAGAACATATTATTGATTCGGATGGTGGTTCTGGTATAATTCATATAGCGGATTTGGCATCTGCCTCACCAGTTTTAGGATCAATTAGCACAAAGGATGGTTTCTTTTCAACTACAGATCATCAAATTAGTGAATTTACTGTTCGATTACAGGATTCGTATTATTATCAAGACTTTTCTTATGAGATTAAAATCGGACAATCAACGACTGACTATTTACAGGAATTGAGGGGTACTGTTCATCCAGCTGGTTTCCTTCCTTTCGGTAAAGTTAATCTTGCATCAACAGTAGCGGCAAATATCAGTATTCCTACTGCTGGACATCTTATTGATTATACAGGTGATACTGATACGTTCACACCAGAACTTGCTTCTATATTAGAAACTACATTTACTTCTCATCTTCAACGTAGATTGGGAGTTGCCGAAGAATACCGAATGGGTGAAGGATTATATGAAAAAATTATATTAGAAGATAGTATTGATGGAAGGATTCAAGTAGAGGGTGTTCAAGGCGGATATATTGCATATGAACTTGCTGCACTTACTCCTGATGAGAATAGAGATGTTACATTAATTTCTATGCTCACGGCAAAAATGCAGTTACCAAAACCAAATCCATTTTCTTCAACAGGACTACAGTATTTCTCTGCAACGAAAGAAGATGTAACTTCAGAGTTTGGAGGAATAGAGTTAGAAGATGGTTACAGGACAGCAGGTCCTACTACTATGCGTGATCGACTTATTCTTGATGGACATGCACATGGACATGCACAGGATACAGTTGCTGATGCTGGATCATTAATGCAATTAGAAGATGCATCGAATCCTAATATTGATTACAGTGCATCATTCAATGATATTGCATACAAAGATATATTCGATCTTATATCAGAATCAGGTGATAATCTTGTTATGGAAACTGGTGCCGGTGGTGAAGCAGTAGTTAGGGGTAATATTAGATTTACTACAGAACCAGAATTTGTACATACATCAACTATTAATGATTTTGTTCGTCCATCTACAATATTAGCAGAAGACGGAACGGTTGATACAGAAAAAATTGTTCCAGAAGATGTATTAGATGTCCAGAACGAAGATGATTCTTTCAGAATGGAAGATAATTCTGGTAATATATCGTTAGAAATACGAACAGGACTACAGATTGGTGGACATCTTGCATTAGAAAGAACAGGTTTCCAATTAGAAGATGGTGATGATGAAGGTACTTTCCAACCAGAAAATAAAGAAGATTCTAATTTTGTAACATTCACCCGTCCTTCTAAAATAAATATTAGGACTAGAGGAAGGGTTGCGATACAAGATGAAACTCAACCTCTTACATTTGTATTAGAGGATGGAGATAATTTACTTATAGATGCTGTTGATGCTGGTGGATTAGATGCTGGTGAAAATATTGTAGGTGAACGTGGATCATACGACCTACATCCAGAAACACCAGAAGGCGGATTTACTCTGCTAGAAACTGGTTCATATATAGAATTTGAAGGCGGGACTTGGAATTCATTATCTGGTTCTTATCCAGTATTTGTTCTGGATGCACCAGAAACATTCGATAGAACAGACGGTTACTTTGATAGCACAGAATTTACATTTGATAGAGTATTTGGTGATGGTAGTTAATAAATAGCATGGAAACCGTTATAAATAATAGTAATTATTCGGAGAGAAATAAATGGCTTATCAATCTATAGGTTTAGGTTCCGCTGCCGATGACGGTACAGGAGATAGTTTACGAGCCGGCGGTACTAAAGTTAATGCAAACTTTAGTGAAATATATACTCTTTTAGGGACAGGCACAGCATTAGTTTCCAGTATTACTGCTGATGCAGACGATGTAACCTTTGTTGGAGATTCATATAATGCTGTTTGGGATAAGTCAGCAAGTGCCCTTGCATTTGCAGATAGCGCAAAAGCAACATTTGGTACAGGTAATGATCTATCAATTTATCATAGTGGTTCTCATAGTGATATTGTAGATTCAGGCACAGGTAATCTAAGATTACTAGGTAGTCAAATTGATATCGCTTCGGAAGCGGCCGACGAAACAATGGCATCTTTTGTTGATGATGGTGCTGTAACTCTCTATTACGACAATAGCGCAAAGTTTGCTACCTCAACTTCTGGCATTAGTATAACAGGAACAATTGTATCAAGTGGTAATATAGAATTAGGTGCTTCAGCAACACTTATTTTTGAAGGTGCAACAGCAGATGCATATGAAACAGTATTGACTGTTGTAGATCCTACTGCTGATAGAACAATTACATTACCCAATTCAACTGGTACACTTATCACCACGGGTGATACAGGTGTTATTACCGCTACGATGATAGCGGATGGAACGATCACTACAAATGATATAGCTAACGGTGCTGTAACTTCTGCGAAAATTGCCGATGCAACAATTGTAGCAGCTGATCTTGCTACTGACTCTATTACTACTGCTAAAATCACAGCTGCAAATGTTACCACTGCTAAGATTGCTGACAATGCAATTACAGGTGCAAAAATTGCTGGCGGTTCGATAGTTAGTGCCCACATAGCAGCAGATACGATAGCAGAATCAAATATGGCAGACGATTCAGTTGGTTCTGATCAACTTAAAACATTATCCACATTGTTAATTAAAAACTCTAGTGGTTCAACTTTAAAGACTTGTCACTGTGCGGGTGCATAAATACAAGTAAGGATATAAAAAATGGCAGCGATAATTACAGAAAAATTTAAGCAGCACAATGCGAATCAGTTTTATGAATCGTTTAGTGAATCTGCTAATAACACATATTATTTGTTTTTAGGTAAAGCCGTGCCCTTTACAAGTGGAACTAGTGGTGGTACGGATGCAGCTCCCCCCACACCTTCTGATTCTCCTGCTGATGAGTATTATATTTGGGACGATATGCTTGCTGCTAAAAAGATCGGAACAACTGATATTACTTATGCAATACCTCGCAGAAATTGGGCAAATAGTACAATTTATGACCAATATGAGGATAATATTAATTCATCAAACACAGCATCTTCTGGAGCAACAAATCTTTTCAGTTCATCATTTTATTTTATGACTTCCGATTATCGTGTATATAAAGTTCTTGACAATAATGCTGGAGCGGCATATAGTGGTATTGAACCTACTTCTACCTCAACCTCTGCAATTTCTCTTGGAGGATATGTTCTTAAATACATGTTTTCACTTACAAGTGCAGAAATTGAAAAATACTTGACAACAGACTTTATGCCTGTTAGTACAGATAGTACTATTGCTGCAGCTGCGGTAGATGGTGCAATTGAATCTCTGGTAGTTACAGGTGGTACTGGATACACAGATGGAACATATTATTCCGCCGTATATGGTGATGGAACAAACCAAGGAGCGGCCAGTGGGGCAATAGTTCGCATAACGATTGCTTCTGGTGCTGTTCAAGGTTTTGGTGTTACTGCTGGTACAGATACTACAATTCATACTGCTGGAACAGGATATACATATGGGACAGTTAATCTAGGGAGTGGATATACATTCTCTGATGCTGGATTAACTTCTGCATCTTCTGTAGGAAGTGGTTCGGGTGGTGTTGTTAGTGTGCAAGCAAGTCCGAAAGGTGGACATGGTTCTAATGCTATAACAGAATTGGGTGGACATTATGTAATGTTAAATACTACCTTGACTCAAGCAGAGGGTGATGACTTTACAACTAAAAATGATTTTCGTAGAGTAGGACTTATAGTTGATCCATACAATTATGGTACAACTACAGTTGCGTCTGCTTCTACTCGTAGACAGACATATGCATTAAAGTTAACTAGTACATCAGGAACTTTTGATCCAGATGAAAAAATTTCTCAAACGTCTACAGGTGCTGTTGGTAAAGTTGTAGAATGGGATGCTGTAAATAGTATTTTGTATTATCAACAGGAACGCTTTGGTGATTATGGAACAGTTAGTACAACTGGTTCTTATGTTGCCTTTAGTGGTGCAAATGCCGTAACAGGTGCAACTTCAAGTGCAACAGGAACACCAGATGCAAGTGCAGATGCTGCCGTAACTCTTGCTGGAGGAGGAAGTATTACTTTTACAAATGGTTATGCAAATGCAGAATTAGATCCTGATAGTGGAGACATTATTTATGTGGAAAACAGGAAACCGATTAGTCGAGCTTCCGATCAAACGGAAGACATTAAACTTGTAGTGGAATTTTAAGTTATGCCTCAAAAAACAAATCTAAACGTATCGCCATATTATGATGATTTTGATGAATCAAAGAATTTTTCCAATATTCTGTTCCGGCCGGGGTTTGCGGTACAGGCTCGTGAACTTTCACAAATTCAAAGTTTAGTACAGAATAAAATGCAGAAGTCCAGTGACCATCTTTTCAGAGATGGTGCTATGGTGGTGCCAGGACAATTATCTTCTATGGTGGGTATATATTCTGTTCGTCTTCAAACAACATTTAGTGGTGAGGATGTAAATCTTGCTCAATACGTTAATGCTACGGTTCCTGTTGTTCTGACAGGGGTGACAAGTGGTGTTACTGCAAAAGTATTTGCTTATGCAGCTGCAACTTCAACGGAACCCGCTAAGCTTTATGTACAGTTTACTGGTGGTAAAGATACAAGTCTTGATAGTAGTTCGGCAGGAGAGATGGATCCAAAAACTAGATTTTTTATTGAAGGTGAAAAATTAAAGGCAAATATTGCTATTACTCATACATCTAGTTATGATGCCAATGTTGCAAGTCTTGACGTAGAAACTTCTGATCAAATCAAATTAAAAAATGCAACAAAGAAGGCATGTCAGCGGTGTCACACTGTAAAGATAGAAGATGGTGTATATTATATTAGAGGAACTTTTGTTACAGTTTCCGAAACTATTCAAGTTTTAGAGTTAATTGAAGGAGCCAATTCTACTACTATAAGAAATCCTATGGGTGATCTATATTATACTGGTAGGGTTGGACTTAAAATCACAGAAGAAATTATTACACCAGAATTAGATAGTGATCTTCTAGATAATTCAACTGGTGCTTCTAATTTCGCTGCAAAAGGTGCTCATAGATTAAAAATCTCTGCAAAAATTCATGCGGTAGCTAATGATTCAACTGATGATGCAGACTTTATTGAATTAATGCGAATAGAAAACAATCTAATTGTTAAAGATACAAGGGTAACGGAATTCGGTACAATTGAACAAACTATGGCACGAAGAACCTTTGATGAATCTGGTAACTATACAGTTCGTCCATTTCAATTTGAAATGTCAGAGAGTGTAACATTAAATGAAAATAAGGGATTTTATTTAGCTGGAGACAACACGCAAGATGGGAACAAAGCAGATAATTCTAAACTTGCTCTAGCAGTATCGCCTGGTAAAGCATATGTTAATGGTTATGAGATTGAACAAATATCTACTGTCATTAAAGATGTTGATAAAGCTAGAGAATTTAATACAGTTAATGCCGGTGTATCAACCTTTAATATGGGTAACTATGCATTAGTTACAAAAATTTTTGGTTCACCTGATGTTGATTTTGTATCAGGTGAAACAACTGCATATAAAATGTGTAAGTTGTATGATACATTAACATCGACTAGAGGAAGTGCTTCTGGTACACTGATTGGTGCTGCTCGTGTTCGTACTATGGAATACGAATCTGGTACTGCCGGTGCTTCATCATCCAATGCAACGTCAAAATATAAATTGTTCTTATTCGATATTCGTCCATTTACAAAACTAACTCTTAGTGGAACACCAAGTGCTACACTTATTGCAAATCATTCTAATGGTGGTGTACAGGTTAAAGGTGTAACTTCTAAAGCGACGGGTTGGGTATTTGCAGAAGGAACAGCTAGTACAAATGCAAACTTAACAAACGTATCTGGTACATTTGTTACTGGAGAAAATATTACTGCATCTGATTCTGCTGAAACAGATCAGATTGTAGAAACTTCTGGAAATGCGGATATTACTATCTCCGCTGTTACAACACATACATTTGCTGACGTAAAACAAATTTATATGCAAGATACAGGTGCTGATAGTGGACAAGATTTTACTTGTGATATTTCTTTAACAGCATCGAAAACCCTTTCTGGAACATATGTCTCTGCTGCAACTGCTGGTGCTACTAGTTTAACAGGTGTTTCTGGTTATGATACTAGTGAAGTAAAAGTTGGGGATGTTCTTACTATTGCTACTGGTACAGCTGGTGCAACGGAATATAGAATAGTAGATGCGGTTACATCAACGACGATTTCTTTTACAGTTGCTCCAAGTACAGTTAATACAGGTTCCGTTATTCGTCAACGTGCAAAACTGTATGATTCAGAAAAGAACTTATCTGTAATTAAACTTCCAAAAGCAACTGTTAAAACTCATTTAACTACAGCAAACTCTGGTGCAAGTGATTCCCAATACACTCTAAGGAGACAATTTGTTGCAACTGCAAACTCTTCTGGTGTTGTTACTCTCTCTGCTGGTACAAATGAAACCTTTGTTGCATTTGCAGAAAGAGATTATTCGTGTTCAATTCTTGCAGCAGGAAGTGGTGGTAGTCCTGCTCCTCAAGGAGATATGATTTCCTTGAGTGGAAAAGTAACTGGTACGGGTAGCGGAACACTTACTATTACAGATAATACCAATTTTTCTAATGGGGGAAAAGTTAAAATTATTGCCACAGTTCTTAAAACATCTGTTAATTCAAAAACTAAAACGACTATGTTGATGAAACAGGTAAAAGTTGCGCCTGGTGCAACTGATGCTTATGGTACAAGACCTACAGATCAGACTATATCACTTGGTCGTGCCGATTCTTTTAAATTAGTTGCAGTATATGATAGTGAAGATACTGGAACTGATGCTACGGCCCCCGAATTAGCATTAACAGATATGACAGGAACCTTTATAAAAGGTGAAAAGATTATAGGTGGAACAAGTCTTGCTACAGGTCGTATTATTGATATATCTACTCCAATGAATTTTGTTTATACTTCTGTTCTATCATTTAGTGTAGCAGAAACTATTACAGGGGAAAGTTCTGGTGCAACTGGTATAATTTCAAGTATTGCCTCTGGTTCTTCTGTTATTACAACACGATATGTTTTAGATACAGGTCAGCGAGATAATTATTATGATATTGCACGTTTGGAAAGAAAGCCTGGTTCACCTTCGCCTACTGGTAGGTTGTTAGTTGTTCATGATTATCTAGAACACGGATCTGGATCATTCTTTACTGTAGATTCATTTTCTGATATTGCTAATCAAATGACATACGAAGATATTCCAACATATACTGCAACAAAAGTTGATCCAGATTTGCCTGCACCTTCTGGTGAATATCCTCTTTATGATGTATTTGATTTTCGTCCAAGATGTGAAGATGTTACGGGTGCGTCATCTACATTAGATACTGTAGATGAAATTACAGGAAATTCGTTCGATATTTATAATAGACAGTTCGATGGAATTGGGTCATCAACAACCTATTGGCCACAACCTAATTCTACTGTTCAAAGTGATTTTGAATATTATTTGCCAAGAATAGATTTGCTTCATTTGAACAAAGGGGGGGAGCTAATCATAACTAAAGGTATTTCCTCAGAAGTACCAGAACGTCCAAAAGAACCAGATCAGGCCATGAAACTATGTGAATATAGTTTACCGGCATATACATTCAAACCACAAGACGTTGGGATTACGAGAGAGAAAAATCAGCGATTTACCATGAAGGATATTGGTAAACTTCAAGATCGTGTGGAAAACCTAGAATACTATACTTCTCTTTCTTTGTTAGAACGAGATGCTGAAAGTTTCCAAATTCAAGATGCAAACGGACTTGATAGATTTAAGTCTGGTTTTGTAGTAGATAATTTTACAGGACACAAAATTGGTGATACTCAACATGTAGATTATAAGGTTTCAATAGATGGTATCCACAATACTTTACGACCTATGCACGCTACTAAGGGTATTGATTTGATTGAATCAGTTTCTTCTGATACGGACAGAACATCAAACCATTATCAGAAAACGGGAGATTTGATTACTCTGCCATATAATGAAGTAATATACACAGAACAACCATATGCTACTAGAGTTGAACGTGTTCAGCCTGTTATGCTTAAACAGTGGTTAGGTACTCTTACACTGAACCCAAGTTCTGATGTTTGGTTTGAAACTGAAGTGGCACCAGCCCTTGTTGTTAATGTTGAAGGTAACTATAATACTCTTCTTAATGATAATAAGGATGCGTTAGGAACAGTATGGAACGCATGGCAAACTCAGTGGAGTGGAGTTGTTGAAACATCGACAACCTCAAATGATATCACAGATGGCCAGGGAGGGATTACTCGACAAACGAGAACAACTACGACGACTCGTTCAGATTTACAACGAACAGGTCTTAATACACAGGTTCTTGAAAAAATTGATAGGGAATCACAAGGAAGTAAAGTTATTGCTCGTGCAATGATACCATTTGTACGAAGTAAAGATATTCATTTTGTTGGAGAAGCGTTTTATCCAAATACAAGAGTATATGCTTTCTTTGGTGAAAAATCAGTTAGTGTTCATGTCACCCCCGCTACTGGATACACTGATGGTTCAACTACAATACCAACAGTAGGAAGTCCATTGGTTACTAATGGTGCTGGAAGAGTTGAAGGTACTTTTACTATACCTGATCCAAAAATTTCTGGAAATTTACGATTTCAAACAGGTGATGTTAATTTTAGATTAACATCTAGTATTCAAAATGATCGTAAAAACCAACCCGTCACAGCTGGTGAAGCAACCTATTCAGCTAAAGGTATTTTAGAGACAGAACAAGAAACAATTATTGCAACTAGAAATGCTGAAGTTGTACGAACAAACGTAACAGAACAAACTTCAATTTCTTCTTCTCAAGAGAATAGTTCTAGTGTAGTTATTCAACAACCTGTAGTATGGGTTGCCCAGCCAGGTCCTGATCAACTAGCCTTAGGGGAAGAGCAGTTTGACGATCCAGGCTGCGGTTGTTCTTGTGGTGGTGATCCTCTAGCTCAAACTTTTGCAGTTAAGAATACTGTTGAAAATAGGTCATTCACTAGTGGTACATTAGAAGCCATGAAGGGTGGACAGTTTATAACAAGTTTAGATTTGTTTTTCTTTGATAAAGATCCTGATCTTCCTTGTTGGGTTGAAATACGAACTACAGATAACGGTTATCCCGGCCCCAAGGTTATGCCATTTGGACGATCTTATATGCAAGCTAATGAAATTAATTTGTCATCTGATGCTACTGTTGCTACTAAATTTAAGTTTCCTTCGCCAGTGTTTTTGAAACCTGATGTAGAATACTGTTTTGTCGTTCTGTCAAATTCGGTACTTCCTAAAATTTGGATTTGCCGTATGGGTGAAACTGAAATAGGTGGAACTCGACATGTTTCTAGACAACCACATTTAGGTGTTCACTTTAAGTCTCACAATAACACAGGTTGGTCTATTTCTCTTATGGAAGACATTAAGTATAGACTCAATGCTGCAAGATTTAATAACACAAATACAGGAACACTAACTCTACAAAACACAGCTTTACCCTCAAAAACTTTAGAGGAAAACCCACTAATATTTACTAATGGTAGTACTGTATTGAGAGTTTTGCATAAAAATCATCACATGTACAGTACAACAAATAATGTAACTATTGCTAATGTTAAATCAACAGCAGACACAACATTGAATGGCGCTATAACTTCCAGTGCAACAGCCTTAGTATTACTTAGCGGTGCGAACTTTGATGATACTACAGGACGATATAGATATAATTCTAGTAGTGAGTGGTTTATTAAAATTAACGATGAGATTATGAAATATACTACAATTAGTGGAACTAATGTCTCTAATATAACAAGAGCGCAAGGAGGAACAACAGCTACTTCTCATGCAGATGGTTCTACCGTAGAATTTTATAGTTTACACGGTGTTCCTCTTACAGAAGTTAACAAAACATTTACTGCTATTGCTAATATTTCAATGGACTCTTATACACTTACGCTAACAAGTACACCTACTATTGGAGGGTCAGGTGTTGCAAGTAATGGTGGAAAATTAGTTACTGCTTCAGAAAATGCCATATACAATGTATCTGATTTACTGCTATCAACAATGATACTACCAAATACATCTGTTTCGCCGAAGTTACGAGGAACTACAGGGACAAGTCCTGCTGGTTCTGAAACTTCATTTAGTATAACTTCTGCTGCTGATTCGGTAGTAATTCCGTTGGAAGAAAACTTTGATCATGATGTAACTCGTATGATTGCTTCTCCTATTAATGAAACAAATGAAATGGGGGGAAGTAAATCGTTGAATGTTGATCTAATACTATCCTCGTCTAAAGAAAACTTAACACCTGTAATTGATTTGTCAAGAGCAAATTTTGTTGCAGTTGCGAATAGGTTAAATAATGTTGATTCTTCTTCTGATGTATATCCAACGACAGATTATGTTGCTATGACAGGTAAAGAGGGTGATCAGAATGCTGCAATATATATGACAAAACGTGTTACCCTAGAAAATCCAGCTACCTCATTAAGAGTATTTTTCTCTGCATATCGACATAGTACTGCTGAGATTAAAGTTCTTTATAAGATTTTGAGAACAGATGATGCATCTAACTTTGATGATTTGGCATGGACATTTTTTAATACAAATGGTGATCCAGATTCATCTACACCTTCTTCTCTAACAGCAAATGACTTGAGAGAATATATGTATACTGCTGGTACTACTGATGATGGTATTGGAACTGCATTGGATAGTTTCATACAGTTCTCAATTAAAATTGTATTACAAGGAACAAATGCAGCACAACCGCCTAGAATTAAAGATTTTAGAGCATTAGCATTGGCGACATAAAATGACAGACAATACAGTAGCTGATCATCAATTAGTAGAAGAAGATATAACGCATGTTAAAGTTGAGGATCATCCTGATTTGGTAAGAGAAGTATCCTCAAATGGAATTATTAATACTAATCATGCAGCGTATTATAAAGCAGTAAAGAGGGCACATGAAGCACAAAATTCAAGAGATGAAATTCGTAATGCAACAAGAGAGATAAATACTATAAAGTCAGAATTACATACGATTAAAGGTATGCTACTAGAATTAACGAAGAGGTAGATATAATGCCCATTGTTGCTAAACAAATAGATATTGGTTCTACTTTAGAACAGATAAGACAGCAGTTTAATAATCTTCAATCTGATGTGACTACGCTTCAGGCCAGTCCTACTTATGGTACTTCCATCATCTTTGAAGGTACAACGAATGATGATTATGAAACATCTCTTACTGCTCAGGATCCAACAGCAGATCGGACAATTTATCTACCGAATGAAAATGGTACTGTTCTCACAACTGCAAGTGTTGTTAATTCTGATACCTCTACTATTACTGCAAATAATGCTACTAACGAAACAGTATATCCTGTCTTTGTAGATGGTGCTACTGGAACCCAAGGATTAGAAACTGATAACGGATTTAGTTATAATCCTCTGAGTGGTGATTTAAGAATTATAAATTTAGTTATTGATGATGGTGGAATAATTGGTTCTGCGACAGATAGAAATGCAATTGCAATTAGTTCTGCTGGTGTGGTAACACTTTCTGCAACAGATTCTTTATCTGTAACGGGTACATCGACATTTAATGAAGATGTAACATTCACAGGTGCTGCCTATAATATGGTATGGGATAAGTCTGCTAATTCATTAGAATTTGCAGATGGTGTAAATGCTTATTGGGGCACTGGACTTGATTTACGACTCTTCCATGACGGTACTAATAGTTATATTCAAGATACAGGCACCGGCAGTTTACTTATCGAAGGTACTACAGTTACGATTAGAAATGCTGGTGGAACTGAGGCCATGGCGAATTTTACGCCAGATGGTGCTGTTACTCTCTACAATGACAATAGTGCGAAGCTTGCAACAAGTGCTGCTGGTATCAGTGTAACTGGTACTGCAACCATGTCTGCAAATGTAGTAATCGCAGATGCTGGGAGTATTGGTTCTGCTTCAGATACAAACGCAATTACAATTTCTAGTGGTGGTGTTGTTGCAGTAACAGCAACAACTGCTAATACAAATTCAAGTGATGGGGCGTTGACTGTAGCGGGTGGTGTTGGAATTCTGCTCGACCTTTCCGTAGGTGATGATATTAGACTTACTTCAGATTCCGCAGCAATAACTTTTGGTGCTGATAACGAAATATCATTAACGCATGTTCATAATACAGGTATACTTCTTAATGGTGCAAGTCAAATACAATTCGGTGATGGTGGTACATACATTCATCAAAGTGCTGATGGTGTTTTAGATTTAGTATCTGACACAGAATTAGAATTAAATGCTACGACTATTGATATCAACGGTAATGTTGAAATAAGTGGAACAACTGCACAAGTTGGAGTTGCAACATTTACTGCTCGGGATATTCATAGTGGTGGTATTACAATTGCAGACGATGGACAGATTGGTACTACTTCTGATTTAGATGCAATGACAATTAGTGCTGCTGGTGTAGTCACCATGTCGCAGAATTTGATTGTTACAGGTGATCTTACAGTTAATGGTACAACCACAACTGTATCAACATCGAACACTATTATTGGTGACAGTCTCATTGAACTTAATAATGGTGCTGGTTCTAATGCGAATGATTTGGGTATTGTCATGGAACGTGGTTCCACAGGTGACAATGCAATTATCGCATGGGATGAAAGTGCAGATAAGTTCACGATGGGAACGACAACTGCTACTGGTGCATCTACAGGAAACCTTTCAATTACTGCTGGGACACTAGTTGTTTCTGCATTAGAAGGAACGCTTTCTACTGCTGCACAAGCAAATATTACTTCAGTTGGTACATTGACTGCTCTTACAGTAGATAATGTTGCAATAAATGGAACGACAATAGGACATACTGGTGATACAGATTTGATGACACTTGCAGCTGGTGTATTAACAGTTGCTGGTCGTGTAGACGCTTCGGATGATATTTATCTAACAGGTGATGAGAAAGCAATTAGATGGTATAACGGTTCTAATTATGTAACTCTCGCCGCATCTAGTAGTTTGTCTAGTAATATTGCCTTCAAATTACCATCTGCCGATGGTTCTGCTGGACAAGCCTTGATTACAGATGCTTCTGGTAATCTATCATTCGCTGCAAACAATGTTGGTAACGCTACAACAGCTACCATTTCTGCGAACAACTCAACAGATGAAACGGTTTATCCAACATTTGTTGATGGTGCAACTGGTGAACAAGGGTTTGAAACAGACACAGGACTTACATACAATCCATCAAGTGGATTATTGACTACAGCCGCAGTAACTACTACGGGCGCTATAATCGTAGGTGGTGCATTAACTGTAACAGGAACCACAACTTTAAACGGTACTCTTAATCTTGGTGATGCTGCTGGAGATGCATTAACAATTGCTGCTACCACAACCGTCCAAGAAAACATGACTTTTACTGATAGTGATAAAGCAATATTTGGTACAGGTGGTGATTTAGAAATTTACCACGATGGCACCGATAGTCGAATTGATGAAGTCGGCACTGGCGATTTAATTATTCGTAGTGACGGTACTATACAGATTAAGAAACAATCTGCTGCTGAACAGATGGCAACATTTGCCGCAGATGGTTCTGTAACTCTTTATCACGATAGTTCACCAATTGC
>VTLG01008734.1_pt1 | contig 55592 bp, 77 predicted proteins | sample 4694571 | NCBI WGS metagenome assembly VTLG01 (sample SAMN12604809, study PRJNA352737) | marine metagenome | biome: ENVO:00000447; feature: ENVO:00000209|ENVO:00000569|ENVO:01000036; material: ENVO:00002151; isolation source: viral sequences binned using virsorter ... | reverse complement strand
CAAGAACTCTCGGCAGAAGTCGAGCAATTAAAATCTAAGGCACATGATAAGTGCGATAACAATAAAGAGGAATAAAAAATGGCAGTAACTAAAAAGCTAACAAAGTCCATTCCCCATGTGAAGTCTAGTAAGGCTCAAATATGGGATTTAGAAATGACTTACGAGAACGACAGTGAAGGCGATGCGACTTATTACAAAACTGTGTTTAATCACAGAGCCGTAGCAGCCGATGGTGATTTCACCGCAGCAGCTAAAAGTTCGTTTAATCTGGCAGCTTTGACCGCAATGTGTCCAACTTCACAGTGGGATGTAGTCTTTGCGAGTCAAGTGGATTCAGTAATTACTAATCCGCCTAGCAATCCAGTACCCGACCAAGACTTTAGCGTACCTTCTAGCTAGAAATGGCTAAAAAGAAGAAGGCAAAGCCTGTCGAGGAGACAGATATTGATGTTAATATCTGGAACATGCCTGCGGTTTTCGTATTGGAAACCCGTATGCCAGAGGCAATGGTTGATGATTTAAACGAATACTTGGACGAACTACGAGAATCCGAGGACAAAGAATCATTGGCAGGCACTCTAGTAGGGCAGATTGCTCAAGGTGAGCAACTGAACATGGACCCAGAGCATGAAAAAGTTAGGGAATATTCTAAATTCATTACCAGTCTAGGCGCTCAGTACATTAATCATTTTATGCAAAATACAGGGAGTGCTTTAAAAAAGAACAGACAGGTCGCAGTGGATGAAACATGGTCTGTACATAGTTACGAAGGTGATTATAACCCGATACACGATCATGGCACTAAAACCATTATGGGTCTATCGACAACTTCTTGGACTAAAGTGCCACAACAAATACTCGATCAACCGACTGCTGGTGATTCCTTGTATAGTAAATACAATGCGTCAGGGGTTTGTGATGGCTACTTGTGCTTTAACTATGGTCGTAACGAGATAATGAACGTAGAACGACTTAGACCGCCACAAAGTTTTGAAGTAAAGCCAGAAGTCGGTAAGTTATATATTTTCCCGTCTTGGCTCTCGCACATGGTTTATCCATTTAGGGGCGAAGGTGAAAGACGAACAGTTGCTTCCAATATGAATTGTTGGGAGGTTGAGAAAGCAGCATGAGTAGGCTGTCGATAGCTGAGGTGAACGCCAAAATAGAAAAGCACGAAGCTGTTTGTGCGGAGCGTTGGCTGGAGGTTATTCACAGAGTTACTCGACTTGAACAATTTATTTTAATAACATTAATCACTCTCGTCCTTAGTATGGCGGGAATAATTTTTAACGTTTACACAACATAGAGGTATTAAACATGCAAACTTTTGCAAATATGATCGCTTTAATAATGGCAATAATTAGTGTGAGCAGCATTATCGCTGCCGTGACTCCCACTCCCAAGGACGATGTTTGGATCGGTAAACTATACAAACTGATCGACATGATGGCCTTAAACGTGGGGAAAGCTAAACAAAAACCCGGCGAGAAATAAGGGGGGCCATGGAGGAGCTATATCAAAAAGGTAGGATTTCCCTAGAATTGTACAACCAATATGACTTTTACAAAAAAGGCTTTTGGATTTGCTTCGCTTATGTTCTTTGGGACACTTTTGCTTCTTTTGGATGGCTCTAATGACTCCATGGACAGACGAGAACTAATCAAAGAGCTTATTAGAGACGAAGGATACAAGACCGAAATATACAACGACCATTTGGGAAACCCTACTTTTGGAGTAGGTCATTTGGTCCTAGACTCAGACCCTGAATGTGGTCTGCCTATTGGATCTTCTATACCCGAAGAAAGGGTGCTAGAATGTCTAAACAAAGACATCGACATCATTTGCGCCGACTTAGACAGGGCACTTCCCTGGTGGCGTGAACTTGATGGCGTTCGTCAAAGAGTCCTAGTAAACATGGGATTTAACCTTGGTCTTACTAGGCTGTTGAAATTTAAGAAGTTTTTAGCAGCACTAGAGAAGAAAGACTATGAAACAGCCGCTATAGAGATGATGGACTCGCGTTGGGCTGTGCAGGTTAAGGGCCGTGCAAATAGATTGAGGGATAAAATTTTATCGGGATAAAGGAGTAAACAGTGAAAAAATGGGGCATTTTTGGAGCGATTTGGCTAGGTTTGTTGCTTGTAGCAACGAATGTTAGCGCGGATCAAACCGGCGACTGCACAGCAGGGTCCCAATACTGTGAGCAAAACTCTTTAGAAACCACGTCAACCACGACGACTGCCAATACTAATACGAACACCAATACGAATACGAACACTAACACTAATACGAATACAAACACTAACACTAACACCAATACGACAACCACGACGTCGACTGGGACGAACACAAATACCAATACCAATACGAACACCAATACCAATAACAACACCAGTACGTCAACCGCAACTAATACCAACAGTAATACAAACGTAAACACAAGCACATCAACTGGTACAAATACGAACACTAACACAAACACCAATACCAGTACCTCGACGTCAACAGCGACGAACACCAATAACAATGTGAACACCAACACATCGACATCAACATCGAGTGTTTCAACAAACAATAACAACACCAGTACAAGTACCAACACAAACAACAATAACAACACCAGTACAAGTACCAACAGCAACACCAACACGAATGTAAATACTTCGACCAGTGAGAACAAAAACACGAATGTAAATCAGTCGACTTCTGAATCGAATGTGACCACAAACAATAAAAATGTGAACGAGAACAGAAACACCTCTGACAACACAAACAGAAATATTAATGAGTCGAAGAGCGAACAAACCATTAATCAGAACATTAAGACCGAGGCGCCTCCTGCTTCAGCCATTGCGCCCAGCATTATGAGCTACAGCCAGGATCTGTGTACGGTTGGTCGATCTGGAGCCTTTCAAGGACAGGTCTTTGGACTCTCTGCGGGTAGAACAGTTAGAGACGAAAACTGTGAAAGGCTAAAACTTTCTAAGTATCTATATGACACAGGCATGAAGGTCGCAGCAGTCGGCATTTTATGCCAAGACCCTAGAGTATTTAAAGCTATGCAAATGGCAGGTACGCCTTGCCCATATATGGGTCAGATAGGTGAAGAAGCTAGACTTGCATGGGCAGCCAATCCCCAAGATAGACCAGATTACAAAGAAGCAAAGGATAAATACATATCAAAATGTGTTAAAACGACAAATTCTGGCGGTATGAAAAAATCTAGGATGACCTGTAGGCGTGAGTTTAACAAGGGTACTTAGCTTATTTTTTTTATTTTCTGTTTCTACGGTTAATGCAGGATATGTTTATGAGGCAGATCAAAGCCTTTTTAATCTAGTTAATGAACAAAATACTACTAATATGGCTGTTGGTGACGACCAAGTATCTTCAGCCTTTACACTAGATTTTACGTTTACTTTTTATGGCGAGGATTTTACTACTGCACGAATGGCTACTAATGGGTGCCTACATTTTGGGTCGTCAGGAGGCTATTGTAATGACTACACACCTGATCCTTTACCTGAGATTACATACACCTTATATCCTTTCTGGACTGATCTAATACGAGACAACGGATCAAAGGTTTTAGCCAAGAACTTCACCGATAAAAGTGTTTTTGGTTGGTACAACTTACGAGAATACAATCGAAGCAACACAGACAATAGTTTTGAAGTTGTGTTGTGGAAAGCCGATGACAGTTTTGAGTTTAGATACGGTGGTTTAAACATTATTAATCACGATGTATTGATTGGAGAACAAGGTGCAGCAGACGAACTATACACTTACTTGTTCCATGACGAATGTAGCACTGGCACAACGAATGTAGCAGGCACTTGTGTCAACACCAATTGGAACGCCACGGCATCAAACACTTTATTGGAAAACGGCGGTTCTTTATATGGCCTAGGCTCTGGGAACGCTCTTGATTGCAGCAATCCTTTAAATAACACCGCTTGTGCCGGATATGCTGCTGCGTACTTGACACAGCAATGTGATTTAGATGGATTGTATTCTACTCAGTGCCCTAATTATTGGGACGACTTATTTGATTATGAATGTACTTTGGACTCACAACACTCCCCCGCGTGTCCAGGGTATGTGGTAGAGTATGAAATTTACAACGCATACGAGGACATGTATGGATATGAAGACGACTATGACCAATATGGTTATGAAGATGAAAGCACCTATTTTGCAGACGGTTCGTACTATGAAGATGAGTTTTTCCAAGAGGATTACTACTATGAAGGAGTGGATAGTTTTCTTGATGAGCCATGGGAAGTAGAGACTTATTTTGAAGAAGAGGAATATTTCGAGCCTTTTTTTGAGGAGGAATATTTCGAGCCGTTTTTTGAAGAACCAGTGTTTGTGGAAGAATTGGAGGCTTTTCTTGAAGAGGAGGTTCTTGTCTTCGACTATGTTGAAGAGGTGTTTATTTTTGAAGAGTTTTATGAGGAAGACCTTTTGTTCGTGGACTACGATCTTCCAGAAATAGACACCGTTTTATTGGACCACTTTGAACACGAAGAGCTTATAGAAGAGTTTTTTGAAGAGGAAGCCGTTGAATTTTTAGAGTTTGAAACCATAGAAGAATTGGAGGAATGGGTTGAGCAAGAAGAAACTGAGGAGATTGCTGCTTTATCTGAGGATGAAGATGGAGACTTGGAGGATACGGAGGCAGTTGAAGAAGAGAGCGAGGACAGAGAAGAAGCTGTCGAAATTGCTGTCGCAGAGAATGAAACCAAGAAGGACAACAAAAAAGCCGAACAATTAAATGTTGTTGCTAATACCATTAGGGCAGCGACAAACAGTGTAAGCGGTACCGCTTCTGGGACTTCTGCACAGGCAACGGGAACCTCGGCCTCGTCTGGGGGCTCTTATGGCGGCTCTACGAGCGTTTCTAGTTCCCAAGCTACTGCTGTGGTGTCTTCGGTATCCGGTGGCTCTATAAGCACAAATAACTCACCAAGTATTTCTGCTCAGGTTGCGAGTTCGGCTGCGCAAACACAACAAATTTTGTCTATGAGCGCTGCTGATGCAGGGAGCTCCTCGTTCAGTGGTTCGGGGACCATGGACACAGAAACAACAACCACGGACCAAGGACCGGGGACCACGGACACCATGACCTCTACTGCCGATGCTTCTGTTTCTGTAGGCCTTATGCCAACGGTAGGCGGCGCACAAACAACAGGCACCGATGCACAAGTACAAGACATGCAAGGTCAAATTGATACGGCGGTCTCAGGAGGCATGACAGCAAGTGAAGCAGACCAGATTGCCGATCAAATTGTGGCCCAAAACATACAGAACCAACAAGAAGAATTAGAGCAAGAGCAGCAGGAAACAGGGGAATACGGTGATTCCAGCCAACTTGTTGCCTATATGGGCTATGTGCCTGGCTTTAGTGCGTACAGGCAAGTAACTCTAGCGGACGCGTCCGAGTGGTATGAACCAAAAGCAATTTATGGTAATGTATCCATACCGGATAATACTTCGGCATTTGTTGGTTTATATGGCGAAAGTTTAACTGGAATGAAAAATTTAATGGATATGCAGCCTAAGCTATGAAAGTAAAGTCAGTTAAATCGGGAAAGAAAACGCCCCGTGGAGGAAAGGCTAAAAGCCCAATAAAATCGGGCATTGCAAAGGGTTGTGGTGCGGTAATGAACGACAGAAGAAAAGTAACAAAATATTATTAGGAGGAAACATGGACTGGTTTCAATCAAAAACAACACAATTAATTGCCTTGGCAGGTATCGTCAGCACACTCGCTGGCTTCGGGTACCAGGGTGCTACATACATTAACAGAATAGAGAACTTAGAAAACAAGATAGCGACTCTAGGCGCAACAGAAGATGCGCAAAACGCTATCGAAGAACGTTTTGCCTCAATAGAAACTTCGGTTAATTTCATCAATAAGACAATAGACGGAAGTATAGTTCCAGATGTTAAAGATAATGGCGAAATGATACAGGTTATAGAGGTCGATCTTTCAACCATGGAAACAAGGATACAGTCTCTTGGAAACCAGGTAGAAAGACTTGAGAATAAAAACGAAAACCCTTTAGCTAACTGAGGCGAGATATGAATGACGGATACCCAAGCGGCAGATTTGCGGGCGACATGGACAGAAATGAAGTCGAAATGGACCTCAATAAGTTTATGGCGATGGTCGAAGAGATTGGTGCTTTAAAAGATAAAATAAGAGATTTAGAAGACACAAAGAACAATAACCCCCATCAGAGATGGATCTTTTTAGCGCAAGCTGTGGACTCCTGGCGTATTTTTCCAAGAGCCTTTTTAACGGTCTACATCTTTTTACTTTATTACACCGTAATGTGGTTTATGGGCTTGGAGAACCCAACCTTTGAACAGTCTGGACTTATATCTATTATTGTAGGTGCGGGTGCAGCTTGGTTTGGGCTCTATGCAGGAACGTCTGGCTCTTCTAAGAGCTTTAAAGGCGATAAAGAATGAAGCTAGTATTGTTTTTGTGTGCGCTGTTGTTGGTGTCTATATCTGTTAATGTGATTGTTTTCACTAAACTGGATAAGGCAAAGATAGAACTACAAACCGCAATAAACAATCAAGCGGTTTTGGAAAGAACCATAGCCGAACAAAACGATCAGATTAAAAAAGCGGTAGAGACGGCTAAGAAAACGCAACAGCAAATACAGTCGCTTAATAATCAATACACAGAGTCGCAAGCGCAAGTAACAAAGCTAAGAAGCAAGTTTGCAAACTTTAATTTAGAGGGAATGGCTTTAACGGAGCCCGCTGTTTTAGAAGGTAAGGTCAATAGAGCTACAGCTAGGGTTGGCGATGATTTAGAAAGAATAACAAGTCCAGAGCAATTTGATGAAAAAACTACTGATACTGCTACCCTTAATTAGTGGGTGTTCTACCTACTCTTTGTTTGAGGGACTAACTGACAACCAACCGGAAACAAAACCGGTTGAAATCGTGCGTGTTGCACAATCCGCCCCTATTTACCATCCACCGCTGCCAGAGCCTATTAAAGCATCGCCAGTGGAGTGGCGTATATTGTCCCCTGATGTGATGCAAGAATATTTAGATAATGTCGAGTCTGGGGAAGAGCCGAGAGTTGCTTATTACGGACTAACAAGCCAAGGCTACGAAAACCTGTCTATGAACATGGGTGAAATTAAACGATACTTGGAGCAAATCCTTCATATTGTAGGATATTATAGGGAGATAGACGAAGAAGAGGAAAAAGAATAATGCCTTACGCTAAGTTTGAAATGGTCCCAGGAATAAACCGAGAAGGAACCGCCTTTTCCGCTCAGGGAGGCTGGTTTGACAGCAATCTTGTGCGGTTTAAAAAAGGGTTTCCTCAAAAAATAGGGGGCTGGGTTAAAGAGCAAACCGATACTTATTTGGGAACGGGACGTGCTCTCCATGCTTGGGTGTCTTTAGGCGGCACCAAATATCTGGGGCTTGGAACCACTTTAAAGTATTACGTCAAAGACGGAACCAGTTTCTACGATATAACGCCTATAAGAGCCACGACTTCGGCGGGGGATGTAACGTTTTCAGCGAGCAACGGGGACGCTACGATCACCGTAGCGGACACGGCCCATGGCGCAAGCCAGAATGATTTTGTCACCTTTAGCGGTGCCGCTACTTTAGGGGGACTTATCACCGCTGCTGTTTTAAACCAAGAATATCAGATCGCAACCATTGTTAATGCTAACAGCTACACCATTGAAGCCAAAGACACCGACGGGGACACCGTAACAGCTAACAGCAGTGACAGCGGTAATGGTGGGTCAAGTGTGGTTGGGGCCTATCAGATTAATGTCGGCCTCGATGATTATGTGTCTGGTTCAGGTTATGGCGCTAGTACATGGGGCGACGGAACTTTTGGTTCGGCTTCCGCACTGGCGTTTAACAACCAGTTAAGGTTATGGACGCAGGATAATTTTGGAGAAGACCTTATTATGAATCCAAGAGCAGGGGACATTTTTTATTGGACCGAGGACAACGGAACGAGCGTCAGGGCCAAGAGCCTAAGCGATTCGTCTATCGGCGCCAACTTGCCGCCAACACTGGCACTGCAAACCTTGGTAAGTGATATTGACCGACACGTTATTTGTTTGGGCGCAGACCCTTTAAATGCTGGTGGAACAGCTAGAACAAGTGTTATTGACCCCATGTTTATTTGTTGGTGTGACCAAGAAGACATTACTCAGTGGGAACCTAAGCTTACAAACACCGCCGGCTCACTAAGGCTCTCGGCGGGAACTCAAATTGTCGGCGGTCTTCGCTCACGGCAAGAAATACTGATTTGGACAGATGATGCACTTTACAGTATGCAGTTTATTGGTCCTCCTTACACTTTTGGAGTTAATCTAATTAATCAAGGGGTCGGCATGGTTTCGCCTAAAGCTGCGGTCAACGCGCCTCCGGGTGTTTTTTGGATGGATCGTTCGGGCTTTTACAGATATAGCGGAACGGTCGAAAGACTTCCTTGTAGTGTGCACAGCTATGTGTTTAATGACTTTAACCAAAACCAGTCTTTCAAAACGTTTGGCTATTTAAACAGACAGTTCAACGAGGTCGGATGGTTTTATCCTTCGGGAAGCTCCGATGAAATAGATCGCTATGTGGTCTATAACTACCAAGAACAGGTTTGGTATTATGGAGAACTTGTCCGTTATGCGTGGTTGGATGAAGGGGTACAGCCTTATCCGAGAGCAACCGGAGTAGACACAAACAATTATGTCTATAAACACGAAACCGGAAACGATGCGGACGGCTCCCCCATGGACAATGTTTATATTGAATCGGCTGATTTTGCGCTGGATGCCATAGGCAATAGCTATACCCAAATACAAAACGCCATACCCGATGTTCGGTTTTTAGGGGACGGAGGCTCAGATCAAGCGGTGAATTTTGTGTTAAAAACAAGAAACTTTCCTAACGAAACACTAACCACTAAGAGCACCAACCAAGTAACGGCGAGCACGACTAAGGTTGATTTAAGAGGACGAGCACGACAAGCCGTGGTTCGCTTAGAATCAGACGATGACGCGTCAACCGGGGTAAGGCTTGGCGTGGGCTGGCGGCTCGGGGCCATGCGACTCAACACTCGACCAGACGGGAGAAGATAATGGCAAGACTATTAGACACACGTTTACCCACCGCTTTAGGAGAGGTGGACTCAGATTTATTTAACAGATTGGTAAGAATCCTAGAATTAAACCTACAAGGCTTTGATCCCACGGCAACTTATCAGTATACTAACACAACCCGCGATCAAAACTTATTTAGTCGCGGAGACGTCATTTGGAACCTGACAGAAGACAGTCTGCAAGTTTTTGATGGCAAGAAGTGGCAAACATTATACGCGCCCAGTGGAAAAGGCGTGCAAGCCACGGGACAACTTGGCGATTTAACCGTATCAACAAACGGTGCAACCACGGTCCCAATCCTATAATGCCTACAAGTAAAGTAATTATCCAAAGATAAGAAGAGGACAACTATGCCGTTATTTTTAGCACCTTTAGCTCCCCCTGTTGCGATGGCAATAGGCCGCTTTATAATGATGAGAGGTGCCCAGCAAGCGATGCAAAAATATGGTCCTCAAATGGTTCAGATGGCTTTAAAGAACCCTAAAGTCAAGAAGCTCCTTCAAAGAAAAGCCAGAGAAAACGAAGAATGGATGAAGAAACAAAATCTGGGGGACAAAAGAGGGAGAAGGGATCCTTATAAAGAAAAAAGCGGGGATGTACAAAGACCAATACAAGGGGACGAAGTAGGAAGAGTAACAGGGCCCAGAGACACACTAAACCCACCCAGAGTAGAGAGGCCCTTAGAGTTTCAAAGCGGGGGAATGGTCCCAGGCGGAATAGGTGGCCTACTTAAAACACTTGGTAATATGATACCTGGGGCTGGTGTCGTTAATTCACTAATGAACCCTCAACAGGTGAGCAGCACAGTGGCTCAAAAATTTAGAAACGCAGGACCCTCAGCAATGATGAACTTACAAAGAATGCACTCAAACGTTGGTAGGTTCCCTGGTGGAAAAGGTGGCGGTAAGGGTGCAGGCGGTCTTATGGGCCAGACGCAGAGGAAGAAACGTAAAGAGGAGCAACAGACTAAAAGGATAATGAACAGAATAGCTGGCTTAATAGATCCTCAAACCTTTATAGACCAAGGCATGCCTGAAGCCGAGGCCATTAAGGCGGCAGAGGAAAACAAAGCTAAGTACGGAACACCTGAAGATTTTAGAAAGTATCGTTTTGAAAAGAATTTTGGTATGGGCAGCGTATACGGAACAGGGAAAGAATTAAGGGCAGCAGGGATTGATGCTTTGCCAAGCCTTGCAACGTCTTGGGGACAATACAAGAACTGGGACGAAGAAATTTGGCCTTGGTTACAGGCTAATAATATGGACTTTGCAAATGCCCCTGATCCACGAATACCTCAAGAAGAAATAGACCAGTTTAGGCAGGAAAATCCTTTGGGCATAAGGACATTACCGCCGTGGTGGGGAGGCTAAGATGACGGATCCATGGGATAAACCTTTTGACGGCTCAATTTTTGACGACTCTTATGAAACAAGTAAGATTGTCGCGGCCGCGGAAGGTATGTCTATCCCGGAGTATCCATGGAACCACCCCGCTGTTGAGTTTGCTAAATGGTATATAGATGTATTTGGCCATGGGCCAAAAGGGTCTCAGTCCTGGATTGACCACGGCGCTGATTATAGGGTGGCCAAAGACTTTGCTGAAGTAGGGGCTGATGACACTACTGGCGTAGAAAATGACGATTCTGTGCTTGATGATTACGCAGATGTCACAGCGAGCACAGGCACGGGAACAGAGACAACCCCAGGAGGTCCTGCTAATAACGAAACAATTGAAGAAATAACAGGAACAGGAACGGACGATGTAGATACCGCAAGAAGAAGAGCTGTATTAGAAAACCTAGGTGTTGATACAACGGGTATGTTGGCTCAAGAAATTGAACAGGCACTGAACGACATTTATGATAATCAAAGCATTGCGTCAACGGACGATGCAATAGATGAAATAACCGTTGTTGAAAAGTTTCCAGAAAATCCGACAGAAGGAATGCAGGTCATTAAGGACGGCATAAAATACGTTTGGAGTCTTTGGGGGATTGGTGATGGCTGGGAGGCTGTCTCTGATGAAAGCCCAGGCACTCCCGCCGATAACGAAACGATTGAAGAGATAACGGTCACGGGAACACCGCCAGAGTCAGGTGGTTTAGGTGGCTTAGGTTCCGGAATTTTGGCGTTGCTTGGCGGTATACCTGGTTTATCAGAAGTATTGGGTTTAGGCGGAGATGACGGAGATGACTGGTTTAAAAAACTTTTTGAGCTTTTTAAAACAAAGAAAGCTATAGATGAAGCTAATAAATATAAAGTTCCAACCGGGCAAATGGACGCACAAAGCGCGATAGGAAAACAATGGGGCTTGCCTTCCAAGGAAAGCATGGTCATGCAGGGGCTAGGACCAAACATTCTTCAAGGGCAAAAATACGCCATGCCAAAAGGAACAACAATGCCCGCAGCCACACATGTTTCGGGCATGCCTTTATTAGAAGAAATAGAGGGCGGTAATCAAGGGGGAATCATGGGCCTTAAAAGTCATGGGGACATCACTCCAGCCTTCCTTGAACCGGGAGAATTTGTGTTTACTAAAAAAGCAACGGATAATATAGGGGCAAAGAGATTGTATAAACTAATGAAACAAGCAGAACAAATGGGGATAGGATAATGAGTAACGGATATGATGACGATGTAGACGATACAGGCTCTAATTACTATTCCGGGGAATATGGGCCTACTTCAACGATAGGCTTTGAAGCGCCTTGGGTTGAGCAGTATCGACGCGGGTTCTTTGATAACTTAATGAACCTGGTCCGTCAGCCTATGCCTGTTCCACAACGAGGCGTGGCCGGATTAGACCCGTTTGAAATGCAAGCGCGGGCTCTCAGTGGGGGCTTGGGCGGTTTCCAACCTTACCTACAACAAGCGGGCGGTGCTTACGGACAAGGGCTCGGGGCCCTGGGCCAAGGGACACAGGCCGGGTACATGGGCGCACAAGCGTATGACCCAAGCATGGGCAAAGCTTTTTATAACCCCTATGAAGACATGGCGGTGCAAAAGTCGCTTGATGACGTGTATGAGAACTGGGCACAACAAGACATGGGAAGTAGGGCACAAGCCGTGGGTGCCGGTGCGTTTGGCAGCGGTCGTGGACGACTCATGGCAGAAGAACGTTTTAAACAATTAGGCAGAGGTATGTCGGGCACAGCCGGACAAATGCGGGCACAAGGATACTCTCAAGCACAACAGCAAGCTCAAAACGCTTTTGCTGACCAACAACGAAGAATGCAACAGGCAGGGCAAATGGGTATGCAGGGTGCTGGTATGTACGGGCAACTTGGACAAGGGATCATGGGCCTCGGACAAACAGGACAACAGTTGTTGCGTAATCAAATGGCGTCACTAGGCGGTCTCGGACAAACGGCCAGAGGCATACAAGACACTATGTACGGTTCACAATACGATGCTGCTTCTCAATTGGCTAAAGAGCCTTACCAAAGAATGCAGTTCCTTGCCAGTATGATGCAGGGAATGTTCCCACAAGGGCCAACAACGGGGATCAGTACGGTATACAATCCACCAGACCCTCAAACACAGTCTCCTTGGGACATTATTGGAGACTATCTCGGTTGGGGCAGTGGAGGAAGCACATAATTATGCCGGGCTGGAGTCAACGACCACTGTTTAAAAACCCCCACAACATGATGGGCGGTGGTTTTGTGGGCATGCCTAAAGGTATTCCTGGGTACGAGCAAGGAAGCGTGGTCGAAGAAATGCCTGCGTACAGACAAGAACAGTTGGCTAAAGAAGCGGAATATCAAAAGGAAATAGAAAAAACAGCGCGTCTTTTTTCATCGAGTGACCCGAATCGTTTCCGTTTGCCTAGAGACTATGAGTCGGAGATTCACTGGCACGCTAAGAACATTGCCGGTGGGCACCAGGTTCCTAAAGAACAAGTCATGCAGGACTTGGCGAAAGCCATAGAGGCGCAAAGAGGTGCACCTAAAATGAGAACAGGGGGCATCGTCGGCCTACAAAATGGCGGCATGATGCCTGAGTTGTTTGAAGGTGAAGAGATTGTAGAAACCAATCCAATGATAAACGCAATGGCCGCACAAGGAGGACCAGGTATTGCATCGGTTTCCGCTGCGCCTGCACCAGAAGCTATGCCTGAGAGAAATGTACCTAACGAAAGAGGTATCATTGAACTGGCCTTGGACGCTGAAGAAGTGGAAGATGTCGAGCCTATTGTAGCTATTGCAAAACAAGAAGCGCAGGGCCGCTTAGACGAAGAATTTAACATATTAAAAAGCACCGCTAAAGCGGAAGAGGCCACCGGGAACAGTCCTTCCTTTATTATTAAAAGCAGCATGGACGATCTTGCACGATCTGCAAGACGGATTGAAAACGAGATAACGGAAAAGTATCCGGAAGTCCCGGCAGACGCTAACCTAATCAGCAGCGATGATCTTATGCCTTATCGTGAAGAACTCGTGGCTATTTTCCAAGTCCCCGAAGTGGGCAGCGAAGAACCGTTAATGGACACTGCTGTAATGGCGAAGAACGAAGAATTAATACCAGGGTATCAAGAAGGCGGTCTTTCTTACGCTCCGGGAGAAGGCCCTGACACAGTGTACAAAAGAGGTCGAATAAAGGCTGGAGATTGGGGACCAGGTAAAAAAGATTATTTTGCGCCAGAAGATATTTCTTGGATGTCTCAATATGCTTATGGTAGAGAGCTTATTGAGGCTGTAAACAACAACGAAATATCCGTCGAAGATGCAAAGAGGCTTTTGGCCGATAAAATAGGGCCAACTTTATCAGAAATATCTTCTACATACGACGATCCGGCAGGGGTAAAAAGAGAACGAGAGCGACAAAGAAAAGTAGAGAGAGGTAAAATGGACCTCTATCAACTTAAAGAAGCCGCTGAAGCGGAGAAGGACAGAGACACTCGAGAAGAAAAGTTTTTAGAAGCGTTAATTGAAAGTGAAGCGGCCGCTGAAAGAGGAAGAGGGCCTTTAGGGCTCGGACGACAAAAGGGCAACACAGGTCTTTTAGGAAGTATTAGACAGGCAACAGGAAGAGGGGCAGCGCCAGGGACGGGTTTGGATAGAACAATGCTTTTATTACAAAACCCAGAGTTTGCGAATCTTCTAAACCAATACGAAGCTACAAAAGGGCCGCGGCAAGAGCTCGAGGAGATTGAGGTCACTGCTAAAAAGAGAGGAAAGTATGATGAGCAGACCACGGACCAAGGACAAAAAGAACAAAAAGAACAAAAAGAACAAATGGGACCGTTTCAATACGACGATGGTCCTTTAAGTCCTCTTGAACAAGCAGCGAAAGACTTAAAAGACACCTACGGTGGTGCCATGGACGAACTTTCAGAACAGTATAGAAAGAACGTCGGAGAATATGAAACAAAAAGCTCCGAGCAGGACGAGAAAATGATGGAGCTTTTTGACAATATAAAAGGCAGAATCCCAGAGCAGGCTAGGTTAAGGGGAAGATTATCTCCTTTTACGGGCGGAGGAGCACAAGCATCTATTGTTAGAGGACTACAGGGACAAAGAATAGAGCAAGATATGTTGCAAACACACGATATAAATATGTTGAAGTATTGGGAAAACAGGAAAAACGAAGTAGAGGCCCGACGCAATAAAGACTATGAAGCAATGACTTCTTTGGCCGAAAAAAGACTAGAGATACTTTCAGCGATCGACAACACTATGTTAAGCGGAAGAGACGCCAGAGAACTGGAGCAAATTAAGTTTGAAAATGCCTTACAACTAGAGCTATATAAGTTTAATCTCGATCCAGCCAACCTTACTGGTGATATTAAAGAAATTGAAACGAAACTTATTGACCAAGGCTTCTCTGGAAGAAAACTAACCGCGGCCGTTGTTGGGATTGATCCTATCCGTGCTGCTGAGTATTATCCTAGTCTACGGGGCACTAAATCATTTGGAACCCAGAGTGGAAAAACCAACACTTACACTTTCCCCGAATTGATTAGACTATATCTTGGACAACCTAAAGACAGCTCAAAACCCGATGGCAAGAAGTTTACTGTAGAAGACATTATTGGTATTTGGGAAGAGGCGTGAACCAGTTATGGCTACAAAGACTTTGCTCCCTGATTTAGAAGAGGAACAGCCACTTATTTCTGGCTTTGCTCAAACTCTTCTCCCTGATTTAAACGAAGAACAAGCACCTCTCCCTGGCCTAGAAGAACAAGCACCTCTCCCCGAGAAGGAACAAACTCTTCTTCCTGACCTGGAGGAAACATCTTTTCTGCGTGACCTAGATGATGAAGAGGCTCCTGAAATCAGCGGCGACCCAAGAGACGAGGGCTTTGGCTCCGTATTAAGCAGAACAGTTGACGAACTACAAGCAAGTGGTTGGGCTGGCGTGCGTGTATTGGGTGAAGTGTTTAACTCAGATAGGCTAATTGATGCCGGTAATCGCGGCGTTGCCTTTAACGATCAACAAATAGCCAAACGTGGGCGTCCCATGATTGCCGAAGAAGTGGAAGACTTGGGCGATGCCATGACTTTTATTAAACAAGGAATGGCACAAATCCTTCCCTCGGTTGCTGTTTCTATGCCCACAGCTATTGGGGGAGCCAAGGCGGGAGCCGCTTTGGGGACCTTTGCTGGACCCGCCGGAACCGCGGTTGGTGGTTTATTAGGCGGTGCTTTGGGTGCTTTCCTACCTTCTTTTGTGCTCAGTACCGGTGAGGTAGATCGTGAAATGAAGGCCAGAGCCGGGGAAGATTTTGAATCCCCTGGCGCAGCAATGGCAGGAGGAGCCATGGTCGCTTCCCTAGACGTTGCTTCAATTGCCTTTGGTCTTAAACCTTTAATGCCGGTTCTTTTAAAGAAAACAACCCTTAAAGAAGTCACCGATAAATTGGTGGCCGAAGGGGTAGAGAAGGGCGTGGCTAAAGCGGCAGTGGCGCAGGCGGTGAAAGCTTCTTTGGCGGAAGGCGTTACGGAAGCATCGCAAGAAGGGATCGAGGACTTTATGGCTGAAGCCGCAACCGGTTTGGCCAGTGAAGAAGGGCAGTTGCAAAGCGCTTTGCTCAACGCTTTCTTATTAGGAAGCATTGGTGGTGGAACACTAGGTAGCGTGTCCGGGGCCATCAGTCAATACGGTGTTAATCAAAGGAAGAAAAGTGAGCGAGAAGTAAAAGAACAAATGGACCGTATAGAAGAAGAGGTGCAAAAAGAGGTCAATATCGCAGGACAAACTTGGCAAGACATGTCCCGAGAAGAACTGATAGAAGGCGCCAAGCGCAGAAACATTAAGCTGAGAAAAAATGCCAGTAACGACAGCATTATAAAAGAACTAACAAATTATGAAGTATTAAAAAGAAGGGCTCAACTACAGGCTAACTACTTCATGGAGAATTTTGGTGCCCTTACGGCTCAAGAAAAGCAAGAACGTCTCAATAGGCGCGAAGAGCTAAGAAACATGGATCGTAAAGAACTGCTGAAACTGGCCGACAGTAAGGTTTTAAAGGACGATGAGGGCGGTCCAGAGATGAAACTTATTATAGTGAACAGGAAAGATTCCGACGCAGAAGTCATTAATAAAATACTGGACCAAGAACTGCTAGAAAAAAGAGCCCTTACAGGGGGTGCCTCTATTATTTATGCGGCAGCACAAGAACCTAAATACATTGCGCGTTTGGAGCAACTAGAGCAACAGAGTCGCAAAGAGCTTTCACAAGAACTTAAAACCAGGGGGCTTACTGCCTCTATTGTAAAAGATGGTAAGAAGAAAACAGCCACCAACGAGGAGATGGCTAAGATGATTATGGACTTTGACACGTTTATGGTCTTGCAAAAAGAGCGCACACAAAATTATCTGCGTGGAGAGGGCTACAGTAAAGGTTATAAAAAACAAATACAAGCAAAAGGTCCTTTGGAAAACGTCAATTTTTATGAAATAGACGAGACCATGTTTGATAGAGAAGGGATGCAAGAAAAGTACGGTTCTTGGGAAGAGTTTGTGGAACAGAGTACAGGCGTAGACGGCGAAGCTGTTGCCATACGTTTTGCTGAGGACGGCACAGAAACATTGAACGAAGGCGACAACCTTCAGGTCGACCAAGACGGAACAAAGTTTGAAGTAAGAGATGTTCAAACCGACGAAGAAGGAAACGTGGTCGGGGGCACAGGACTATTTAACAAATACGCGGGAGCTAAGGACCGCGCTGCCACAAACGTTCAAACCCTGCGCTTTGAAATGACTCCGGAAAATATTCGCCCAGCCAATTTTTTCGGGGGAATCATGGGTTCTCTTAAGCATTGGTTCGCACCAAGCGGACCACTAGGATGGGAAGCTTTCATGTTATCAAGAGACCGACTAGGGCGGATTCGCGCCATGAATAAAATGGCCAATCAAATGGGGGACAAGGTTAATATGGCTGTGGCAGCGGCTGTGGCTAATGGTAAGTTTTCTACGCCAGCAGCAGCGGAACAAGCGTTATCAAGTGCTTTGAGAAGAACCACTAAACGCTATAAAAGAGACGATGTGGAAATCGAGGAGTTGTGGGCAGAACGAGCATCGATTATGGCGGACATTAAGCAACAAAGAGCCAACATAGAGATGATGGAGTTGTTTAGAGACGGTAGTCTAGCTTACGAAGAACTGTCGATAGAGCAGCAAGAGCAACTAAAACGTTTTAACACCAAACAAAACCTTGAAAACTTGCGGTTGCAGTTGATGATTTGGCGAGGAGACCTAGAAGACGTCAACCAAATTCTTGCAGGCCAGTTTCGTGCGCTTCCTCGAGAAGAAAAACAGGCACTTAACCAAGAACAAAGGGCAATAATGAACAACAAAGAAAACGCTCTTCTGGCCCCAACCTCCGCGGCGTATGCTCTTCCAGAAGAACTGCGGGACTCTTTTCTTGAGCTTCGAGGCTTTATTGACATGATGAGTACACGGATATTAAGAGAAGTGCCGCAAGAAATTTTAGCCAGTAAAAAAGGCGGCAAGGCTTTGGGTGAAGTTATTCAGGAAAACATTGGTTCCTATATGACCCGTTCATATAGAATTTTTGAAGCGGCGGGGGGATATGATCCCTTGAGTTGGTGGAACCGCACAATGCCCACTAAGTCAGCAAAGGTTATGCGACAAAAAGTTGCGGACGTTAGAGCACTTTTAGAAAACGCTAAAAACCCAGACGGTACTAAAAAATACAGCAAGAGTAGAGTGGAAAGAGAAATCAGGATGATTGGACAAGGCCGTGTTGGAGAACAACAGGCGGAAGAAATAGGGGGTATTTTTGGTAGAGGCGAACCGGGGACCGAAGAAGCTATGATACAAGACATGGCACAAGAACTGGTAAAGCGGCGTAAAAGAATACCTAAAGAGGTTCGTGCTTTAATGGGAGAAGTCACGAATCCAGGGGAAGCCGCAGCAGTGACAACGGCCCGTTTGGCCTCTGTTCTTGAAAGCAATCGGTTTTGGCAGAGAATGGCTATACTTAATGAAATGCCGGGCCAACGATTGTTTTCTCCCGTACCGGTACCTAAAGGAGACACCGCTGGAATAGCCCCCAACTGGTTCGCAAAAGAAACAGGGCTAACAGTCAAGGTTCAGTCTAACGGCTACAACCCGTTTGAAGGTATGTACACCACCAAAGAAGTGGCTGAAGTTCTAGGTGTGGCTGAAAACTACAACATGATGTTTAACAACAGCAGCATCTGGCGGAACTTTGTTGTTGCACCAAAAGCCTATGTACAGTTAGGTAAAATTGTTTTAAGTCCACCGGCACAAATTAGAAACTTTTTAAGTGCGGCGCTTTTTGTGGTCGGTAATGGACATTTTATAGGCTTTAGAAATTTGCCTGAAGCCATGAAAGTAGTGGGCCATGAGTTGTGGGAACAAGGTGTTGATGAACAAGGAAGACCTATTACGGCTAGACAAGCCGCACAGGAAAGCTACCGAGACCTTTTGGATCTTGGTGTATTGAACACTTCTGTGAGACTAGGGGACCTTTTGGCTTCTTGGAGACTAGCGAGTTCAGGTATGTTTGAGGGTCCAGGAGACTTTGTTGCTGCGACATCTAATCCTTTTCGACAAATGTATCGTCGGGCCGAGGAGTTTTATACAGCGGCAGACGATTTTTGGAAAGTGGTGGCTTATGCGTCTGAACTACAGGCGGTCAAAAAAGCTTTCCCTACAGAGGCAGATTTTAACCAGCTTTTAGCTCATGCTAAAGACCTTGGCATGTCTTACACGATTGACAGGCAAAGTTTTGAACAGGCGCAAAAAGAATTGGCCGCGTTTTATGTCAGACAAACGGTGCCTAACTATGATTATGTGGGCAGGTTTGCAGAGGCTTTAAGGACAGGGCCAGCCGCTGTGCTTGGAAACTTTATTGCTTTTCCCACAGAGATTGTTCGTACCTCTGCCAATATTCTTACAATAGGGGCCGCAGAAATCCAGTCGGACAACTCTGCTATAAGAAAACGTGGTTGGGCAAGATTGGCTGGCTATGGAACAGCAGCGTATGGAGTAGGAGCAGCGGCTCAAGCTATTGGACAAGCTGTTTCGGATATTGATGATGAGGACATTGAGGCGGCAAGAAAGTTCTTACCGGATTGGGCACAAAACAATTTGATTATTCCTATTGAGAAAAAGACTGAGGCGGAGGGAGGCGGCTTTGATTTTATTGACGGAAGTTATATAGCTGTTTATGACGATCTGGCAAAAATGGTGCCAACCACACTGAATGAAGTTTCAAAAGCAGTTGAAGAAGGGCGTTCCGCATCGGACGCTGTTATTTCCGGAATGACCACAGCTATAGCGAATTTTTCTGAGCCTTTTCTGGAGCCGTCTATTTTTGCTCAGGCTTCGTTAGATGTTCTTCAAAACCGAAACAGTAATACCGGTCGACCTATTTGGAACGAGGCCGAGGGCAGAGGAAAACCATTGGGCGGCGTTGGCGATCAGTCCATGGCCTATCTTAATTATTTTTGGGACCGGGTTGCTCCTGGTATATGGACAGCGGGGGAAAAGGTTTATCGCGGAGGACAAGAAGGAGAGAAAGCCTACGATCGCTTTGGCACCAAGCAAGAGTTTGGAGACGCCCTGTCTTCTTTCTTTGGTATTAAAGTCAGTAGAGTTAATCCTTCTTCTAGTTTAAGTTTTGCTTTGACGGACCTACTAAACGAGCAAAGAGACGCTGAAAAAATCTTTACTAAACAAGTGTACAACAAAGGAGCGGTTACTCCTCAAGAACTCTTGGACGCTTATCTTGCTATGCAGAAGTCCAATTATTTTGTTAATCAGGATATTTTCTCTACCTTTAAAGCAGCAGAGCTATTAAACATTAGGGAGGCTGTTCTCAATAACACTAAGAAAGAAAGACTGAGTAAAAAACAAAGGATAATGTTAAGAGAAGGGGCCAATATTCCTCTCAAGAACAGGAAAGCCTTGGTTAGTTTAAGAAAAGATTTTGATAAACAAACAGAAGCTATTGAAGAAGCGGAAGAACTACCATCAGGGCGTTTTTTCCCAATAGACGACTTAGCGGAAATCTACAACTACTTTAAGAATCTTCCTCTTCTGTCTCAGCCTCAAGCTGAGGTTGTTCGAGAGGAGGAGGCTGAATACTTTGAATAAATTTTTCTAGCCGAGTGTTCCAGGCTTCTGCGGCACGCTCAAACTCTCTGCCTTCCAAAACAAACTCTTGATAAAAACAATCTACTGAGCACATCATAATCACACCTTTCTTAATCTCGGTGCCATAAACTTCGTTGTGTGCCATGGCATAGGCAGCGAGTTGTTGAAAATAATCCCAAACATAGCGCCTTCGTCTCTTAGGTGTGTTGGTTTGTTTAAAGTCCATGATAGCTTCTTCGCCTAAATGCCTACCAATCACATCAGCAGTGCCGGCATACTTCCCTGGGTAGTACAAAGGAATCTCACACCCGTACACTTGGTCAATGGACGGAAACCCTTGGTCCATGATCGTACAGGCCATTTTATAGGCACGCTTTTGCTCTGGTGTTTCTGGATAATAGTCCCAAATGCTGCCTTCTTTTAACTGTCTTTCAAGAATCTCGTGCATTTCGGTGCCTCTAGCTGCCGCTTCGTTTCGTATGCGTTCAGCTTCTTCCTTGCCCACCCGTTCAATCCACTGTTGTAGACTGTCGTTCTCCGCTTTGGTTTTAGAAAGAATCGTGGTAACAGAACTCAGTCGTTCTTCCCCGTTTAAATAAACACGACCCTTCTCCGTGGTCTCACGGGAAAGTTCAGCGTATTCATAGGGAGACGAAAAAAGAATCTCGTTCTTCATGCAACAAACTCATCGCCAGGGGACCAAGAACAACCTGTAAGACCCCCTGATTGTAGGGCCTTCAGCGTTCTTATAACTTCATCTACGTTTCTTCCTGTGTCCAAAGCATTGACCGATACATGTTGAACAATGTCTTCTGGATCCAGAATAAAGGTGGCTCTCAAGCAAACCCCCTCCTGTTGGTCAACGATACCGAGTTCATCAGATAAGGATAAACCACAGTCCGCAGCTAAAACGTGTCTAATTCTTCCAATAAGAGGTTCGGACAGCTTCCAATTAAGTTTACAGAACTCATTGTCTCCACTAACTCCTATAACATTCACGTCTTCGTCCACCAACCTGTCCATTTCAGCTATCTCGGTGGGACAGATAAAGGTAAAGTCTTTTGGGTAAAAATAAAACACACTCCAATGCTCAGACAAACTGTCGAAGTTTACGTCTATAATACTGTTGTCTTTGTCAACCCCTGTTAGAAAAAAATCAGGGAATGAATCGCCTACACTAATCATTTGGTTTCTTCCATTTTCTTTATGGCCAGTCCGGCTCGTTTCTTAGCTAGTTTAAGGCTGCTTGTTCCTAACTTGACACCATGTCCGTGTTTATCGACAGCTTCGTAGTTTTTTGAGCCGCCTCTTTTAACCAATCGGTATGTGCCTCTAACCTTAAACTCCTTTTCCTTACCGCCAACCATTTTATTGCACTACGCCTTTTTCAATGTCTTCCGCTAATCGTTTAATAGCGTAAGCAAAAACATAGCTCTTGGGCCGTTCTGTTTTCTTAGAAATTTTGTCTGCTAGTTTAACAATGTCTGTGCGTATAGCTACGCTTTTCCATTTAGTTGTGTCCATGTGGGTTCCTTATATTAAATTCTGTTAGATTATATAAAAGTATAAGATCAATAGCAACGATAAATTAAGTCATTGAGTCTCCCCAATTTTTGCCTAGTTCTGCATCAACTTTATTGGGAACTTCTAGTTTTACCGCATTCTCCATGATCTCTGCTATTTCTTCAACCTCCCTTTTGTCCGAGACTGAAAAAACAAGTTCATCGTGTACCTGTAGCAAAGGGGCATAGGACGCATTGTAGCAATCCAGCATCGCTTTTTTAGTCATGTCTGCGGCTGACCCCTGTATCAACTTGTTCAACGCTTTATAAACGAAAGCACGTTTTATGTCCCCGTTGTATTCGTGCATGGCTTCTTTGTATTTTAAGGGTCTTCCGGTGCCGTATTGACGCGGTTCCCACATATCAAAATGACAACGACGACCAAGTAGAGTTTTGATGTATCCTCGTGTGGTTGCACTACGCATAACGGTGTCTGCCATTTGTCTAACGAAGGGGGCATAAGTATTAAACCGCATTAAAATATCACTGGCTTCGTCCACGTCCACACCTAACTGGTCGGCGAGCTTCCCTTTACCCATACCGTACATAATACCAAGGCCAATGGTCTTAGCTGTCTTACGATCAATGCCTGCAAGCTCGGCTACCTGTTGGTGGAAGTCTGCTTCTCCGGCTATAAAGGCTTCGGCAACAGGGTCAACTCCCTCATATTTTGAGCGATAAGCAAAATGAGTCAGTATTCTAGGCTCTTGTTGTGAAAAATCTGCTGAACACCACTTCTGTCCTTCTTCCGGTAAGAACAAAGAACGAATAAGTGGGCCCAATTCTTTGTCTCTAGCCGGGACTTGCTGTAGGTTCGGGTTACTCATCGACAATCGTCCGGTAACGGTGCCTCCAGTCTCTCCTTTAAGCTGTCTAATGTCCGCATGAATCCTTCCGTTGTGTGCGTGTTTAACAATAGTGTCTATAAAGGTGCTGTGGGCTTTGTCCAGTTCCCTGATCTTCATAATTTTCTTAGCGACAGGGTGTTCTTGGTTGGCTAAAAACGCTTTAGTAAAACTAGGGTTGCCTTTAGCGGTCTGGTTGTAGGGTATCTTGCAGGCATCAAAGACTTTGGCAACAGACTTCGCTGCCCAAACCCTTACTTCCTTTACCCCAGATTCTTTGATTACTTCTCTGGTTATTTTTTTCTGTTCTACTATTAACTGTTTCTTTAGTTGAGCGGCTCTATCCAAATCAACCCTCACCCCTGTTGTCTTCATGTTGAACAGCACGGGGAACAGGTTTGTTTCTAGTTCAAAAATATTCCATAGGTTTTGTTCTTCGAGAAGAATCTTAAAGTGGTTCCAAAGTTTTAGTGTAAGGGCCGCGTCCTGCGTGGCATACGTCCCAACGTACGCTGAGGGCAATCTCCACATCTCTGCTTTAGGGTCAATTCCCCACTCCTCTGCCGCTTGTCTTAGTTCTGCCTCTGATTTACCTTCTTGTAGGTACTCTATGCCCAGAGCATTTAGTGTGTACCAATACATGTTTTCATTAATTAAAGGAGCAACAACCATGGTGTCTATGACTCGGCCTTTAACATCAACCCCTGCTTGCCTTAACCAACCAACATCATACATAGCGTTATGAAATATTTTGTCGCTGTTCCCAGACACAATGTCTTTAGTAAACTCTAAGACCTTTTTCTTAGGGAAATTAAATCCTGTTTCATGGGCAAAGGGAAAATAGTCCGCGTATCCATCGCAAGCGACAGATATGCCAACGATCTCTCCGTCACCTCTAATATAACCAGGACCCTTTTCCTTAAGATTAGGGTCTCGAGTCTCGAGGTCAATCGCAATTTCGTCTGCGTCAAGTAGTTTTTTTACGGGAAAAGTATCGGGTGGCGTCCATTCTGTTGGAGGCTGAAATGTTTTATATGGCATATTGTAAGCTCTCATTTTGTGCGTTAATAAGGAAAAGATTTTCTCGGGCTCTGGTCACGGCAACATAAAACTGTCGGTGTAGACTGTCAGAGTCGAGCATAGCGTTTAGTTTCTGTGCAGGAGACAGGTCCAACAGCACTGCTACATTGTCCGCTTCGCCTCCCTTGGCCTTATGTATTGTTGATAAAGCCACCCGCGGTTCAACGCTTAAATCTTCGTTGTTTTTTAGAGCTTTCTTAATGAAGGCTCTTTTTTCTTCTTTAATTTTCTTTGCAAACACTTCTTCCCAAGGAAGCCCTATACAGTCTTCCTTTAGTCCAAAGATGCTTAACACTTTTTTCTTCGTTAGTTTTCTTTCTTTGTCTTCTTCTTTCCCTGGGGCGGAAAGAAAGCCTCTTTTTACTTCGTTCTTCGTTAGGTATCTATAAACGTCTTCCAGTTCTCCTACAGTTATGTTGGTTCGTTTCTTGTTTAATTTTTTCCACCCATCTATGGCTCTGACCATGGACAAAGGAATGTAGCGAAAGGTGTTGTGTGAAAAAGGAATCCCCTGGTCAATAAGTCTTTTACGAATGTCATAGCCTTCGCTGTCTCCGTTAAGCATGTAGTCACAAGAGGCTAGAATCAACCATTCTCCCTTGTCCATAGGCAATACATTCACAGAAGGCAGGTGTTCAAGCCTTCCTTCCTCGTCTCTAGGTAAATAGTTTTTTCTTTGGCGGCGCTCGATACGTCCGGCAATTTTCTCAGCAACGGTGTGCACTTTTTTAGGGACACGGAAAGACTGATCGAGGACCACGGTCCTACCCTGCATGTCAATAAAGCGATCGGGCCTTGCTCCGTTCCATTCATAGATGGCTTGGTCATCGTCACCCGCGATGTAAGAAACGGGGACCACGGACATAAGTTTTTCTATCAAACGCCAATTCAGTTCCGCTAAGTCTTGGGCCTCATCAACAATTAAAACATCTAAGGGCGGTACTTTGCCTTTGTTGAGAAACTCATTAATCATATCGGCAAAGGAAAAGATCCCTTGTTCTTCTCTGTACTGAGCCCAGGCTCTATCAATAGCTTCTAGCATGGGAGGAACAATCTTTTGTCTTTGTTTAACCGGGGTCTTAAGTCGTTCAGTGCTGACCGACCTACAGTTTGCCTTAGCGTTCTCAATGATCTGAAAGTAGGGGTCTTCCAACATGGCTTCCAAAGACTTATGGGTGTTCCCGTGATAGTGTTGGGTTAAAGGAAAACTATATGCTTCTAAAAACTCTTTAACATCTATGCCTTCCATAACCCGAGTAATGCCCATGGCTCTTTTGCAAAAGGCATGGCTTGTGCAAAAATAAACAAGGTCTTCCTTAGCAAAACCAAAACGACTACGGGCTCTTTGCTTTCCTTCTTCCGCGGCCTTAACAGAAAAAGAAATAAAGGCTATGCGATCAGGAGCAGTGCCTTGGTCGAGGTGTTCTTCTATCTTTTTTAGTAGGGTGGTGGTTTTGCCTGTGCCGGGAGGGCCAAAAAACTTATCAACACTACTCATCTTCCCAATCCTTTTTTGGTTTGTTCAGTTTAAAATCGTCTGCACTCACGTTCAGCGCTGTATTGTCCTCGGTTTTTAAAACCCAGACAGAAGTGTTTCCTGCACTTTTGTCAATGTACTTTACCGCTGTTGTGGCCCCTAGTGCTTTTAGTTCGCTGTAGACTTCGGCTTCTTTAATCCCTTTCATGCCTTTGAAATCTCGAATATATTTTACCAAATCTCTGCCACGAAACCACCATTCATGCGTGTCTTCTTCCTCGTTTCGATAAACCGCACTCGCTAAAAGGGCGACCTTTGCAGAAGACTCTGTGTTTTTACAGAACTCTGCGATAGCGTCTTGCAACAACCCGGATTTTGTCATATCGGGAGGCACTTCGATTTCCTGTACGTTTTGGAGGAGGTGGTTGAGTCGTGCCACCCAGTCTTTCTTCTTTATATCGGGAGGGCATTGGTTCAACACGTCCATGCAGCGCTGTTGATACAACGCAAAGCTGTGGAGTTCCCGTGTTTCGAGAATCAATGTCTTGCCGTCTATGTCTAAGTGCCATAAGGGAGGGTCCGTCAGATATTTTCTGAGGCTAGTGGGAATGACCTCTTGTTCAGAAGGGTCAATCCCGTATCGCCTAGTTATGCAAACACCACTTTGGCAATGGTTTACCAAGGGCGGTGTGGTACACTTGTAACGATAGTCCGATTTCTCAAGACTATTCATTAAGGCGTTCAACTCAGTGTGTGACAGGGGCTTGTGACACGCTGTTTTGTTCACCTCCTGAAGTTTGTCGCGCCATTCATCGCTTTCCGGGTGCAGTTTTTTAAACAGCACGCCGTAAGAGAAAAGAGCGTCGTTGCGGGTGCCTTCAGGTATCCCGTTTAGCTTCATGTGTACCAAACACGGTGGTGCCTGGTCCCAGAAGGACTCTTTCAAACCCTCCCCGTTAGCCTTTCGGCTTTTCTTTATTGGTTTAATTTCATCAAGCTCTTCCTCTGTGATAGAGGCTCGCTTGACCGTTCTAATGAATTGTTCTGGGCTGAGGGACTCTCCCTTTTTACTTAAGCCACAACGCGCGGACTCCTCTCCGCCAAAATAAGGCATGTTCAACCAGTTCCCTGTTTGTTTTGTTCCCTGCTTTTCTTCTTGTTTGCTCCATTGATATTGTTTAGGAAAGATCTCGTCTCCCGTTCGACCCATAGCCGCGGCAATTTCTTCGAGCTTAGTTTTAATTTTGATTGCCGGCACATGTTCTTTGGTAAAGAGAAACAAATGCACCCCACCCGATTTGGTCAGACAGGGGACCAAGGGCAGTTGCATGTCTTTAATGAGTTTTTGTAGGTAGTCTATGTCAACCGGGTATTCGTCCACGTCAATACACCCCCATTTACACGTCTCTTCATCGGTGATCGGTATGACCCCGAGAGAAATTTCTCCGTTTAAGTGTTGTTGCCATTGGACCAGGGACAGTGGTTCTTGCAGTGTTCGGCCTTTGCCTTGTTTCTTTGTGCCTTTTGCTGTCTGCTTTGTCCCTTCTATTGTGTAAATGCCGTAAGCGCGGTCAAGTCCCGCGAAAATCGACATAAGTTCCAATGCTATTTCTTTCATGGTGCCCCTTAGAGAAGGGACCCCATACTCCCCTTGCGTTAAAAGTATAGAGTCCCTAAGCTAACAACAATTATTCCCAATCCTTTTCAGATTGGTTTTCTATTGCGCCCTTGCTGGCAGGTTTACTCAAGGCAGACATACCTCCTTCTTCACAGAAGTCAGCGAAGGTTTGTCCTTCGTTGAATTGTTCTGCGTCAGTCAGTAATGATTCCATGGCCACATTAAAACCAAACCAGGTGCCCTTTGCGTTGGACTCCTCTTTGATGTTTATGCGGTACAGTTGAGCAAAGGAAGGCGGTGTAAACGTGCCTTTCTTGCCTTTAACCACTTGGGTCACAACCATGTTGTTCCATGATCTTGAGTGCTTTAACTGAGAACCAGACATGTTAATCACACAACGATAGGCTGTATCGTTAAGGTGCAACAGTCCGTAATGGTTTCCAGTGTTGACCAGTTGAGTTTTAGAACCGTCGCTTTTAGTCAAGATGTCACGGTACTGCGGGTCCCGTTCTGCTTGATAAACCAGTTCGGTGTCGGCAGGGTGAACAGAGACTAAACCGCCTCCGTCTTCTCTGAGTCGCCACTCAACATAGTTTCTATCGTACCAACAAGGTTGGAATAAAAATCCCTCTTGTCCGTCGATGACAGAGTTGTTCCCTGTGAACAGAAAATCCCCGGCACTTGCATCAGCATGATACTCCGGTTTTGTTTTGTTCAGAACAGGGGATAACGCCTGTATGATTTGTATTCGCGGAGTGTTTAAATCGTCCGCGCCCACTTCTCCGAAGCCTTGTCCGGCATGTTTTTCAAACAATGCGGTAAGGTCGGTCTTCTTAGTAGAGCTACTACCATTCGCTTTTTTACTAGCCATATACTTTCATCCTTATATATTTAGTTCTTTATTACTTTTGTGCGTTGTCCTGTGTACACGGAAAATAATTTCTGTGTGCCACTGTCAAACGCGGTTTCGCCACTCTCAATAAGCGCCTTTACTTCGGCTTTGAGCGTAGATGGGTGGACCGCCTCCTTTTGCATAGGCTCTAGTCCCTGTTTTGCCAGGGTGTCCATTGTCTTTTTTGCTTCGTCGTCTTCGCCTGCCGCGAAATTAATGCTGACGACGTTCTTTATAAGGTCGCCACGACCATTGTCTCTTAGCCACTGGTGCGCTTCTTCCTTATTTTGTTCCGTGATTCGAGCAGAATAGAAGGGGTCAACTGAAATACGCGAGCCGTCGTCCATGCGCAGATCGCTGATTCCAAGTTCCTTCATCTTCTCCGGGATAGTTTCCTCGCTGTACTGTCGGTACTGTTCTTTTAAACGCTTAAGTTTTTCCTCAGCGTTGCCAATAAGGCCACCGATCTCGAGCATATCATTCATGTCTTTGGACAGGGAACCAAGGTCCTGGTCCTTAACTTTTGTGACTTTCTTTTCGACCGATTGTTCAAACAGGTCGATGATGTTGTCTTCTTTTTTCTTTGTCATTGAAAACTCTCCTGAACACGCTCCTCGGCGATCTTTACTTTAATGTCGTCTCGGTCATCGTCTGCATGAAGGTTGTGTTCCTTGGCCAGTTTATTTATTTTGTTGTCCAATAAACCCTTCTCGTCTTCATCGTCTATGTCTTGATAGATCAATTCCATGACATAATCGTAGTAATCGTTACTCATTAGTCCCACTCCCCAGGACCAATGTCTGCGATCTCTGTTGTAATAGGGCGTATTTTCCAAGGCTCGTCTAGTTCTTCTAGTTCGTCTAGTTCTTCTCTTGCGCGTAAAAGAGCTTCGTCTGTGGTGTCTTCGACTGCCATTAGACTAAGGGTACTTAGGGTTAGGATCGCGGAGAATTGCTTTCTTTCCGCTTCGGATAACTGTAGAGCCAGAGTTATTAATGCTTTCAACGTTTCGTTCATTTGTTTTTCCTCGTATAAAATTGTTGTGCAATCACCATTAACATTTTCAGGTTGCAGGAGAAGTATATACCGGATATACTTTTATTGTCAACAATAAAAAACAATAAGAAGAATTGTTATACGATAGAAGGACTAATATAAGAATGAAAAACTATAAGTATCAAACGGAGCCTTACAAGCACCAAGAGAAGACGTTGGCCCGTTCAGCCTTTCGCAAAGAGTTTGCCCTCTTTTTAGAGATGGGCCTCGGCAAATCGAAAGTTCTCCTGGACAACGCCGCAGTGCTTTTTGAGGCCGACAAAATAAATGCGGTGTTAATTATAACACCGAAAGGAAACTTAAGGAATTGGGACAAGAACGAAATACCAAAGCATTTGCCCGAACGAATCGAGAGGGAAGTGGTGGTGTGGCAACCCAACCATACGCAGAAGTGGAAACAAGCCTATTGCGGCCTGGTTTTAGAGGAACACCCGGAAAGACTAGAGATTATGACGATGAATGTTGAAGCATTTTCCACGGAAAAAGGGCTTAAATTTGCGCGAGCTTTTGTTTTAGGGCACGAAACCATGATTGCCGTGGACGAGAGCACCTTAATTAAGAACCCTAAAGCCAAGCGCACCAAAAACTTATTGGGGTTGTCCCGAGAAGCCTCCTATAAAAGAATACTGACCGGGTTTCCTGTGACCAAAACACCTCTTGATCTATACGCGCAATGCGCTTTCCTTAATCCCTTATTATTAGGGTTCAAAAGTTATTATGCGTTCAAAGCACGATATGCGATTACTAAAATGCGGCGCATGGGCCACAACAGTTTTCAAGAAATCGTTGGGTATCATCGAATGGACGAACTGCAAGGCATGCTCAAAGAGTTCTCTGCTCGCTACACCAAGGACAAATGTTTAGATCTACCGGAAAAGGTTTACATGCAACGAAGCGTTGAGCTTAGTGATGAACAGAAAAAAGCCTATGAGCAGATGAGAAAAGAAGCGCTAATGATTATCGCGGACGAAGTGTACACCACTCAAACGGTGCTGACTCAGTTAATGCGGCTGCAACAAATTGTTGCGGGAAGTCTGCGCGCACCTTCGGGGGAGGTCCAGGTGCTCAAGAACAACCGCATAGGAGAAACGCTTAATATATTGGAAGAAATCAGTGGTAAGGCCGTAGTTTTTGCGGTATTTCAAACAGACATAGAGCAGTTGACCAAGAAAATAGCCGAGGTTTATGGGGACGACAGCGTGGCTTCTTATTACGGGAAGACCTCACAAAAGGACCGGGAAACTATTCTTGATAACTTTCAAGACCCGGACCACCCGCTTCGATTCTTTGTCTCTAATCCGCACACCGGGGGCCGTGGACTGACCTTAACGGCGGCTTCTCACATGATTTTTTACTCCAACAGCTATGATTTAGAGCTAAGAATACAGGCAGAGGACCGGATTCACCGCATTGGACAAGACAAAAGCTGTACTTATATTGATCTGGTGTGTGAAAACACGGTGGACGAGAAAATTTTAGCGTCTTTAAAGAAAAAAGTGGACATATCCAATGAAGTTTTAGGGGAGGTACGACAATGGTTCGGGAAGTAAAACAAAAAACACCAAAGCAAAAGGATAAAAAGGACACGCAAATAAATATCCGGCTCACGTCCATTGAAAAAAGGAACCTGGACATTATGAGTCGAAGACAGTGGCGCAGTTCCAGTGAGTTTGTCCGGCGGTTAATAAGTCGGGAATGGAAACGCGTTCGACAGAAGGAAGGCGCGGCTTCGATTGATGCCATGATCGATAGTTTTGAGTCCGGGGACCAAGGAGGAAAAGACGTTGGCGACATTTTTTAGTTGCTTTTTTGCGTCCTTTTATGTAACCTTATGGGACATGATAGGAAAACAAAAACAAATAATAAGATTGTCTCTTAATGCGGAGAGTTTTGGTAAGGCCAGGACCGCCGCTTTAGCTCGGGACGTGTCTATCGAAGAACTGTTCTTGACATATATTGAAAACGATTACATCGAGAACGGCGAAGCGATGGAGGCCCATCTTGACGCTAAGAGTGACTACATGTACGAGATTCAAGAACGCGGTTTTTCATAATCGGGTCTTCCTACTCGTAGTCTGGTCGTGGACCGCGTTCCCTATGAGAGTATGCGCGACTAGACCATGGAAAAAGCACGTCTGTTGAAATACGGGTACGCCCCAGTTCGATAGTCTATTGGTGGGGACGTGCTTTAATCCTAGAAACCACTTATAGACAATGGGGCACTTTATCGAGAGAAGGTATGATTAGAATAAGAAACAAAGAACATCAGTCCCTTGGACTTAAAGAACTTAAAGCGCTGGCCTACGATTACCCCAATGACGCTAAACTGGGGAAAAAGGTTAGGAAACTTATCCAGGAGGCCGAGAAAAATTCTTATCAGCGCCCCGAGAACGCCTACCCAACCCCAACGACGGGAGGATAGTGTGTACGGTAAAACACGATTAGAGGACTGGACCCGCTACCTTGAGGAAACGGACCAATCCGCGCTTTTAGCGGACGGTTTTGAAGAGGCTTTTATAGGCATGTCTTTGGAGTGGGGACCACCGAGGGCGGTCTATAGTTATGACAAGTGCGTTGAGGTACTGGAAAGAGACATGGATTACGAGGACGCCGTGGAGTACATGGAATTTAATGTGACCGGGGCCTATGTGGGCAAACAAACCCCGGTGTTTACGAGAGAGGAGACACAGTGAAGATAAAAAACTGGCAACGCATGAACCCAACCCGACCTTTTGTTGAGGGCGTACACACTAAACGCTATGACCCGGAGTTTATAAAATGGTTTGACGAACACCAAGACGATTTTGCCGGTTGGTTTGTTGATAGGGTCAAAAGAGGCGATACGAAATGCACCGCCCAGGCAATCGGGGAATGGGAAAAGGCCGGAGGCGGTTAATGAGCAAGGAGGATATGGTCAACCACCCGCCGCATTATAATCAAGGTGGAATGGAAGTGATCGATGTCATTGAAGCGGGGATCGGGGACCAGGGATTCATTGGCTACTTGCTCGGGAACATCTTGAAGTATCTTTTGAGATTTAGGCATAAGGGAAAACCAATCGAGGACTTAAAGAAGGCCCGGTGGTACTTGGACAAACTGATCGCCGTTGTTTCGGAGGAGAAAACAAACAAATGAGCCGAGAAGAGATGTTTGCGCGTTTAGGAACGGCTCGTGTTGAGCCGGGGGAAATAACTCCCCCGGTTTAATTTCAGACAAAGAAAAACCCACACCAAATGAATGATGTGGGTTTTTTGTTTTAGCTTTGTTGACTTTCGTGTTCTTCGATTAGTTCTAAGGCTTTTTCTTTTGCCTCTTTCCAACCATAGCACCAGTAGTCTGAGTGCTCGATGTTTTCTTCGTCAACAAGGGTTTTGTCATAGACCTCAATGTATGTATCACCTATGATCCAATCATCGTGGTATATGTGCAACCAATTGTGTTCCTCTGTCAACATCTGACATCTTTGTTTGGCTGAAATCCTTTTCTTCTTAGGTTTTTCAACAATTGCGATTTCGGGAACAGTCTCAAAAGGTTTATGTCTCCTGGTGAGTTTATGTTTCCTTCTCCACTCATCGAAACAATCGTGGCTAACTCTGAACTGATACATTGTTTCGCATAGTTCGTCGATGCTTGGCTGCTTCGGGTGAAAGATGTTGAGTAGGTTAGAGTAAGCACAAACGAATTGTCGTCCGTGTAAGTCCTTTGTTAAAATGTGGGCGTATTCATGTAGGATTACTCCGTAATTCAAAGCCCACTTTTTTCTAAGGTGTATCTCAGAGCTACCTTTAGCATAAGAACCACCATAACCGCCTTTAAAAAAGATTTTGGTTTTGGTTTTAAAGACCTTATCTAATCTTTCGATTACTGATCTTACTTGTTCTTGTGTTAGATAGCTAACAAAGGGTTTAAACCATGGCTGAGATCGTTCCCAGTCATATACTCGCTTCCTTTGGAAGTCTCTTATTTTATTCATAGTAGATTTACCTCTTCAATAAATTAAAATTAAAGTTTTGCCGTTTCAGGTCTTTTGCTCATGGCTACTAGTTGTTAAAGATCGCTACTGTCACTGTTCTTGCTACTCTTATATTATACCACCTGTCCCACAGCCCTTTGTTTACGGGGGTTTCGGGAGGGGTCTGTTTTTGAAATGATGGTAAAAAGAGGGGAAAGGACCGGGGACCAGGGCCAAAAAGGGCTTCTTTTTTAGAATGAGTCTAAAAAGTCTTGTTGTTTTATGTGGGGTGTTTTGTTGTTGCGATACAACAAACACCCAAAAACCTCATTTCTACAAAAGTAGGACTGAGATAGGAATTAGGCCCCGGAGAAACCCTATATACAGTGTTTTTAACTAAACCTCATTTCTAAGTTCTATTTTCACCATTTTTTGTTTTCAACTATCAAAACCAAAACCCTAATGTTCGACTGAGGAACTGAGGTTGCCCTCAAAGCCAGTGTCTATAAGGGTTTGAGTCTCAGTTTGACCGACTGAGGTTGAACTGAGAAACTGAGGTTACTTTTAATTACCTTTTTAGTGTAAAATACTGTTATAATCTATAAAAAAGGAGGCAAAATGGGTGTTAAAGGACAAAAAGGACCTACTGGGTCCAACAATCCATCGGGGAAGAATGTTCGCCACTTGACCGATAAGCAAAAACGCTTTGCTAGGGAACTGGTCTATAATGACGGCAGTAAAACCAAGACACAATGCGCCATTGACGCAGGTTATTCTAAAACCAGGGCCGGTGTTTCTGCGGCAGAACTAACCAACCCTAGAAAATACCCTTTAGTTGTTAGGTACATACAAGAACTCGAGGCCGAACTACAGCAAAAATTTGATGTCACTTTTTCTCGACACATAAGGAAACTGGCAGAAATTAGAGACCAGGCTATTGATAAAGGCAATCTCACCGCCGCCGTTTCTGCTGAGGTGCAACGAGGCCGTGCCGCCGGACTCTATGTAGAGAGAAAAGAAATAAGAACAGGAACGCTTGAGTCCTTGTCTGAAAAAGAAATTAAACAGAAGATTGACGCACTGCTCGCTGACTATCAGCCTTTGCTTGAGGCCGAGGACGCTGTGTTTGAGGAAATAGAATGATTCTTTATACAGAAGAACAATTACAGGACTGTTATAAAATATATTGTAGTCACCAAAGCCAACAGGACTTACCTTTTATGAAACTTGCTGATTTTAGAAGAATGTTTGAGACTATTATGGAAAATCTGTACGAGTACAAGCAACTGAAAGAAAACTAAAGCCCTGGTACTCGCCATTCCCACTCCTCTTCCTCTGTTTTTCTCCAACCTCTGTTAATAAGCTCGTTGGAAACCCTTAAGACTTCGTTCATATCTTCGGGGGGATTCTTTTTTAGCTGCTCGTAAGCTCTGAGAAGTTCGACATCGGTTAGTTCTATTAATTCAACATGAGGATAGAAGATCTCGTTTAGATAGTTCATTAGTCTTTGATGCCCATAACCTCTCTTGCGTACTTCTTAAACTCCGGAGTCATGCCCGTAGCCTCTTCAATAGGGGTTTTTTCATCGTATTCCTCCCAAGTGAACGATAGGCCCAAAGAATCTTGTATCTTGTTCACTATTCTTGGGTGACTGTCTGCGGGACAATCAATACATAGACGATAGCTTTTCTTTGCGCCTTTGATACCTATTTTTAAAAAAGGTAGGAGGTCGTGTAGTTGGTTTTGGTTTATGGCGGTCATTAAGTCTTTTGCTTGGTCTAACTCCAAGTGGGTTCTGTGTCTAATCACTTTTGCTTTCCTCAAATTTATCGACTACAAACTGGTGGTTTTTTCTGAAGTAGGAAAAAATGTTTTTGTATTCTTTTTGCCCGTGTTCCCTTCTCTCTTTACAGTTTGCGTCATACATATCCCTTACAAACATTTTGAAACTAGGGTCATTATATTGTGTGGGCCTTTTAGGGAATAGTTCTCGTTGTTCCCATTCTTGCTTTCGCCATATTTTAGTCATTGTTCTCTCCGTTAATAAAAATCTCATTAAATGATTGCTCAAACTTCTCCGTTTGTCCAGTAAATCGTTGTTTTGAATCACTTTCTTTTGCGTATAAGCCGTCTATGTCTCCCGCATACCCGTCACACAAATAAAGACTGTTTTCCTCTTCGTTCGGACAGTTTCCTCCACAATACCTACAAACTATGTTCTTCATCGTTCATCGTACTCCTTATCTGTTCGTTCATCTGCCAAGAAACCTTCAGATAAAGTTCCAACAATGTCGCTTTTGTCCCACGGAATTTCGCACCATTCTCCATTTCTGCAAACATGTATAGTAGTGTTTTCAATCTCATCTTCTTCAACACATATCCCCGTTATATCTAACAGATAGGTTTTTCCTTCAGCACTATTCATCACCCACCTCCGCTTTTAACCATATGATTAAATGACTAATGTAGGCAATTTCCCCAATCAACTGATCTCGTTCCTCTTGATTGGCCAGTCCATTCCCTATAAGTCTCTTTAGTGATTTGTTCTCGTCCTCTCTTAGTTTTTCAAGGAGTTTGTGTTCGTTTATACTTCTACTCATCAGACACCTCCTCTAAATCTTCAATATCTAATCCTTCTGCTAAGTATGTGCAATCTGTTTCTGCTCTGTATGTAATTACTTTCCCATTTTCATCTTTGAGTTCGTTTCCGTCATCATCTAGCCTATAGAAAGTTAAGTCCCATACCGCTATATTATCGTAATTATTTTTACTCATCAGACACACCCTCTAATTCCTTTCTCAGTAATCTGATTTCTTCTCTATAATCTCTCTGGCCTATCTCACAAATTTCCTTGAATGTTTTTGCATTAGCTAAACACTCAAGGTCGGCCAAACAATCTTCCACGCAACCATGTTGAAACGAATCAAAAACATGTTGTTCGATTAATACATACCACCTATCTTCAACTGCTTTTCTCATTGTTGGTTCACTCATCAGACAGCCTCCTCTTCGTCAAACATATCTCCATATAAGTTCATGTATATCTCTCTAACCTCGTTATCGTCTATATCTTTAAAGTTTCTAAAAGAATTGACGTACATAAAATCAAAAAGCTCTTGATGTCTGTCTTTAAAAACCAGTTCTTTTATATAGTCCACTTCGTTATTGACTAATTGCTCTCGCATTTCTTGTATTGTTGGTTTACTCATCACCCTCTCCCATTTGTTGCTCAAAAATCTTTTTCGCTCGTTGTATCAGCAGATCGCTGACATTTTTTTCTGCGTTAGCGTTTGGGTTCTCCCAGTTTGTAGGTTTTCCCGTTTGCTCGTCTATTTCAAAAAGAACATGGCCTCTACCCCAACCAAGCCAAACCTTGCCTTTTCCTGTTTCACTATCAAAAGTGACTCTTGCGCCATTACTCATCAGCAACCCTCCTCTACATGCTCTTTTAATTCCTCTAGTTGAGCAAAATCTCCGTCAGTCAGTTTGTCTCCGTCAGACACCTCCTCTTCAAGATCAGATATTCTAACCTCCAACCTATCATCTAAAGTTTCTGCATCATCATCTATAATTACAACTGTTTTACCCCAATCTTCAACAACTGTTCCTGTAATTTCGTAGCCAATCCCTTCTTGGTCTATAACTTTAACTCTATCTCCAATGCTAATTTTCATCAAAGCACCCCCAATTCTATGTTCCGTTCCATAGTCTGTTTTTCTTCTTTGGTTAGACATTCTTCATGCACTCTGAAAGCACCGTCTGAAAACTCTCCGTTCCCGCCTTTTTCCCACTCAAAAACACAACTCGGTGTTAAATCTTCATCAAGAGCGATAAGGTCATCACATCTGTCACAATCCAACATCGTGCAATCTGGACAAGCGTACCCGTCTCGATATTCGCCCTCAGCAAATATTATTTTACCTTCGCTGTCCGTGGCCTCGCCATCTGCGTCTGCTGGTATTCTGTTCACGAATCGTCCACTTCCAAAAGAAGTATCCTCTCCACAATGAACACATCTGTTTCCTATGTCAGTCATTGTTATTCCCCCCTAATAAGTTAATATAAAATAGTTCTATTACTAATACTACACTAATGTATATACAATGCAAGTATTTATCCCATAAGGAAAAACTACTTTGGCGAAACTGGAAACAAATTTTTGGAAACAGATCAAGAACAACCTAACGGATTTTCAATGGGTTAGGCTAGAGTCTTGGGCTACAAAAGGTGTACCAGATGTTATGGGCTTTACTAAGGACGGAAAGATCTTTACGGTTGAGTTAAAAGTAACCAAAAGTAGATCGGTTTATTTTTCCCCTCATCAGATCGCCTTTCATGTTGAGCATGAAAACTCACCCTGTTTTATCTTGGTCAAGGCCCTCTCTCCTTCATCACCTAAAAAATATGGGATATACCTCTTTCATGCTAAACAAGTGCGTCAGATCGTGGAACAAGGGCTTGATGCCTCTGCACGATATAGCACCTTGTCCCCTGTCAACTGGTCCGTTGTCCGTGATTCCCTGTTGACTGAGCTTGATGCCCTTGCACGATAAATTTTTCGACTCGTTACCACTTGTGATCTGTCCCATATTATTGTATAGTATGTCAGTATGGGAGAAGTCTTATTAAATATTTGACACAATGGGAGAAATATGTTATTCTAGGGGTTCAATTAACAAGGAGAAAAATTATGCACCGAACAAACATACACAATGTTGAAAAAATCTACACCAGTATCCAAGAGGAAGTCATGGAGAATGGTAAAGTCTATTATGTAAGACATGTTGAGATTAAGACCAAGAACAATGGGCCAATAGAATTTACTCTATTTTCTGATGATCGTGCCTCTCTGGTCACCCAACCTTTCCCTTGGAAAAAGTAGATCAGCTCGGTCCCCTGTCCGTGATTCGCGGACAGGGGATTTTTTTTCGCCCGTTGCCCCGGCATGATACTTGTGACCGTTGCCTGTTGCCCCGGCATGATACTTGTTGCCTGTCCCCGTTGCCCGTTGCCTTTGCATGATAGCAACCGCAAAACGAAAATTTGCTGTTGAAAAATAAAGGTGTACATATATGGGATACTATGAGATAATCTCCTTGTAAATAAAACAATTTAGGAGGTATTTACTATGGCTAGAAACCTAACCAATAAGCAAACTGAAACTCTCGCGAAAAGACTGGCAGAGGACATTGTTGAAAAGACCGAAAAAGCGGTTAAGAAACACCCTGACACGAAAAAAGCGTTAGCGAAGTATAGGACTCTGATTAAAAAAGCAGAGAAAGCAACAAAAGAAGCTACTAAGTGTAAGAATGATGTAGAAGCGTTTTGCAAGGACTTCAATAAAACCAATAAAGTTGTGCGTATGAAACAACGACACTATGGTTGGGACGAGATAGAGATTATTCCTCATTCTTTTTCCGAAGGCATTGCGTCTAGGTGGGACTTACAAAAAAGGATTGAGGAAGATATTACCATTGAATATATATTACAAGACAGTAATGTTGACGCGGTAATGGAAGTCCTTACTGAGAGGTACTCTATATGATGTGGAAGAAACGGAAGAAAAGAAAAACGCCTAGTACGAAAACCCGTGCCGATTGTGCTTTTGATGCAATCGAAGCTATGGGAATCGATTACTTTGACCGACTTGAAAGAGAGGGATGTACTGGAGACGAGATCACTCGTAGCACTTATGCGTTGACTCGTTTCTTCGTTCAGCTTCTTGTTGCTCAAGCAGAGTCCATTGAAGCTGACGCAGTACCGCCTACTGTTTCCGCTATGTTTGACGCAATTCAAGACGAGCTTAAAAATACGGAAGGCGTTGATATGGAAGTAGTCGGGGTTAGTGTTGGAGAGGAGAGCAACACCACCCATTAAGGTCTCTCCTAAAGTCCCCTACAGTTCGCGCTGTAGGGGATTTTTTATTGCCTTTGCCCCCGAACCGCCTGTCGCCTTTGCATGATAACTGCCCGTCGCCCTGGCATGATAAACCTTGAACCAAGAGCCTAAAAATAAAGTTGGTATATTCTGGGACCCATGCTATACTGAGGACTCAATGTTTAACTAGGAGTAATTATGAAACAAGAATATTACAAGAAGGACGAAATCAAACAACGCTTTGATGATTTCCTAGAAGATCGGGACGAAGATTGGATAGAGGAAAATATTGACGATATCCACCACTACGCCTTTAATGAGGATTATTACATCATTGGCTATTATAAAGCAGAGCAATGGCTCGGTAGTGTGTCCAATGTTTTTGATGTCCTCACAACAATACAAGAATACGAGGACACACATTTCGGAGAACCACACACAGATCTTGGAAACTCTGAAAAGGTGGTCAACATGTACGCTTATATTGTAGGGGAAGAAGTGGTAGCTGAATGGCTAAACGAAAGACGAGCAATTAACTAGGCTTTCTCCTAGGACCCCCACGGCTCGCGCTGTGGGGGTTTTTCTTTGCCCGGGGTATGCCTGTCGCCTGTGCATGTTACTTGTCGCCCTTGCATGACAACAACCAAAAAGTTTTTAGAATCATTCTAAGCGCGTGCTACACGCGTTGCACTTGCTATATATCCCATAAGTTGAGATAATATAGGGGTTCAATAAATAAGGAGAACAACATGAAACAACTAGAACTAATAACCATACTCCCCGAGCAGGTCGATCATGCAAGACTGCTTACTTTAAGGTCTGCTCTTAAGCTAGAGCTTCAAGGCCTTAAGTCTAGGGGACGATCTGCTTACACTATTCTTAAAGAAGAACTGGGCATTAAAGGTTCTCGAGCAAGTGTCTTGGAACAAGTCAACGAACACCTAGACCAGAGCTAACCGCTCCTACGATTCTCCGCACCCGATCGGGTGCGGAGATTTTTTTCGCCTGTCGCCTTTGCATGATACTTGTCGCCTGTGCATGACACTCGCTGCCCTTGCATGATACTTGTTACCCTTACACGACCAAGGAACGAGCCTAAGGCTGTTAGAAATAACACTATTTGCTTTTATGGGACAATATGAGATAATAACGGAGTGTTTAATAAAAATAACAAGGCGTTTTCCATGCTCGAAAGGGCAGGGCTTCGCCTATATCTAGGAGAAAATAAAATGACACAATTAGAACTATTCCCACTTCGCTTCTTTGTTAATGTGTATGACGCAGCCAGTGCTTATGGCGGTCCTGAAGAAGGAGGGTGGTATTATAACGACTACACCTTTATAGGGTGTTACGGTGCTTTTCCTGATTTTGAGAGTGCAGATCTACGTGCCAAAGAAGTAAAGGAAGCCTTGAAGAAGGACGAGCCTACCGTCTATCACATGGGTCATGGTCCGCATGACGGAGTAAACGAAGCAGGGGAAGGTGATGACGCCTATCTTCTCAGAGGCGGGCGTTGGGGTAAAAGCAGTTACAGCACCTTTATCCAAGAAGAACAAGGCAAAGACTTCAACGATTACGCGCCGTATTCGTAAGCCTTAACAAGAACCCCCGCATCTATCCAGATGCGGGGGTTTTCTTTTGTCCGTGCTCCGCCTGTTGCCTCCCCATGATACTTGTCGCCTGCGCCCTGCTCGCTGCCCTTGCATGATACCGTATGCCCTGGGCCATGCGTCACAGTTTGACGCTTTATTTGACTTTATGGGAGATTTATCATAAGATAGGGTTTCAATTAACTATTAGGAGAAATCCAATGAACATCGAAACAGTCCAAATACTCATCCTTCTCATAGCCACGGGCGGCGGCCTAAGCTTGCCTTACGTTGCTTATCTTATCTGGACCACGACCGATATGATCTTATCAGCCCTATTGATTGCCTTGTTCGGCCTTCTCTGTGCTTTCGTGGCCCTGGTAGGATGGTTCGCTTAGGCCGCATCGTTGCCGCTACGTTAATCTTTATTCTCTTCTACCTTATCCCTATGCTCGCCAGAGTGTAGGGACCTGCCCCCCGGTTCTCCTAAATTGTTAATTGTTCTCGGGGGGTACGGTGGACTTGTACATGTATGGGATGTATGGTATACTGGGTACTCAATTAACAATTAAATAGGAGAGTATTATGGCTCATTTTAAAACAACGCCTGAGATAGGGGACACCGTTGAGTGTGACGCGTGCCACGGTAAAGGCTGGTATTCTATGTCACCGGCCACAGACGATGAAAACTACAACGACTACTATCAAACTGACCACAACTGTCACAACTGTCGTCGCACCGGTAAACTGGTAGTGGTAGGCTTTAGCAAGTACGGAATTGAAACACAGGCCCCTGAGTCTGACTGGGTCTATGGAGAAGACGGAGACTACAGCTAACCCTGACCCCTAACAGCCCCCACATCTGAGTAGATGTGGGGGCTTTTCCTTGTCGCCTTTGCATGTTACCCGCGCGTCGCCTGGGCATGATACGCGTACACATACACATACGCCTGTGCGGGAAGAATAAGGGTGCGTCACGGTTTGACGCATGTATGGGATTCATGGTATACTGGGTACTCAATTAACAATTAGGAGAAATCCAAATGAACCAAATAGTCTTTAAGAATCCAATGGGTAAAGTACAAAAAGTAGACGGCTGCAAAACAGTCTACGAAACAGTTAGCTTACCTAAACCAGCGTGGATGGGATGCCACGAGTGGCGAACAGGCAGCGTGGTGACTAAGAGAACCCGGTACGGTGTTTCCAAGAAGGACCTTGTCGACAAGCTAATGCTACAGTGGCTGGCGGAGCAGGAGTGGGAACCAAAGAGTGGGGAGCAATTGGAACTGTTTCCACACCCGATGGACTTAGCTGAGAACAACCCTTCGCTTTGCCCACACTGTTACAGCTAATCTCTTAACCCCCAGCCCCCGCATCTACTCAGGTGCGGGGGCTTTTGATATGGGGATCCTATTGCGCAACATTCATCCAGCTTTTATGGCCACAAAACTTTTTCCCGCCGCTCACCGCTCGCGCCTGGGGTCTGACTATAAGAGAAAGATCGAGATATAAATTCTCTGGTGAAAAAATTTGGCACTTTTTTGTTAGGAGTCCCTACTCAGAAAAATTTTATATTTTTTTCTAGGAGTCCCTGGTCCCCGGAAAAATTTGTGTATACTAAAAAACATGGGAAAAACAAAAACCTGCATTACTTGTAAACGAGAGCTACAAAAAGATGACTACACTAAAAAACGCAATGTCTGCCGACGCTGTACTTCCCTACAAAGAAACCAAGCCCGCAACAGTTCCCCTGAATCCTATGTCGCTGTGGTTTATTCCAAACTCAAAGCTGCACGGAAAGACATGGAGTGGGACATTGATTTGGACCACGTTAAGTGTCTTTGGCACAAACAGGAGGGACGCTGTGCGCTATCCGGGGTGTTTATGACGTGGCACGGGGGCGAAGGACGACAGGACCTTAATATCAGTATTGACAGGAAAAATTCGGACAAAGGGTATATAATAGGAAACGTCCAATTAGTGACACAACGAATAAACACAATGAAGCACACCTTGGGAGAAAGTGAGTTCTACTGGTGGTGCAAAAACGTAGTACACAATAAAGAAAATGCCGACTAAATTTAAGCCGACGGAAAAACTCTACAACAGACGAACCGGAATCACCAAGGTTCAACACAATTATATTAAAGCCACTTCGATGAAAGACCTCCTTGCAGCAATAGAAAATCCAAACACTAAGCCCAAATTAATCCATAAATATAAAAAAGAAATAAAAAGGAGAGAGAAGTATGTCCTCTGAAAAGAAAAGCGAAATGACGCCCGAAAAAGCAGGGCAATATTGGTATAACCGTGGTTTCCGGGACAAAGAACTGCAACGTCGCGTAGCAGAAACGTTGGCTAAGGAAGAACTGGTGGACAACAATGCCGAAGTCTGCAAAGTCTGCGACTAACATAGACACCGGAAAACTGTCCGAACTTTACCCGGACGCCGCTAAAGAGCTTTTGGGTCTTCAAGAAGCGTTGAAATCTAAAACACTACAGCGCGAAGGGCAGGATAGTTTTTTAACCTATGTAAAACACATGTGGCCTGATTTTATTGAAGGGCGACACCACCAGATTTTTGCTGAAAAATTGGAAAAAGTGGCTCGTGGAGAGCTAAAACGCCTGATTATTAACATGCCACCCAGACACACGAAGTCTGAATTTGCTTCCACTTACTTCCCCTCGTGGGCCTTGGGCCGCGATCCGAAGTTAAAAATCATGCAAATCACGCACACCGCGGAGTTGGCCTTTCGTTTTGGACGACGGGTCAGGGACTTGATCGATTCGGAGGATTATCAAGGGGTTTTCCCGGGCGTGGCGCTTAAAGCGGACAGTAAATCTGCCGGACGGTGGGAAACCAACGGTGGTGGCGAGGCGTTTTATTCGGGTATTGGCGGTGCGGTCACGGGTCGTGGTGCGGATATTCTGGTTCTCGATGACATTCACTCGGAACAAGACGCATTATCCCCAACGGCTCTGGACAATGCCTGGGAATACTATTCTTCAGGACCACGGCAAAGATTACAGCCCGGCGGGGCTATTATTATCGTGATGACGCGTTGGAGCACCAAAGATTTAACCGGAAGATTGCTCAGTAAACAGGCGGAAGAGCACGCCGACCAATGGGAAGTGGTGGAATTTCCAGCCATTATGCCCAGTAACGACGCCTTATGGCCCGAATACTGGACTTTGCCCGAATTGGAGGGGGTAAAAGCTTCGATTCCGGTGTCCAAATGGGAAGCCCAGTGGATGCAAAACCCCACCTCCGATGAAGGCGCGATCCTAAAACGCGAGTGGTGGAAGATTTGGGAAGAGGATCGGGTGCCCAACATGCAGTTTGTCATACAAAGTTACGACACCGCGTTTAGTAAGAAAGAAACAGCGGATTTCTCAGCCATCACGACCTGGTGCGTGTTCTACCCCGAAGAGGGCGGTGAACCGAACTTATTGTTGCTCGATGCTCGCAAAGGGCGGTGGAATTTTCCGGAGCTTAAAAACGAAGCCTTTGAACAATACGAGTATTGGGAACCGGACATTGTAATTATTGAAGCCAAGGCCAGCGGACTGCCGCTCACCCACGAATTGAGACAAACCGGGATACCGGTGCTCAATTATTCGCCGAACAAAGGACAGGATAAAATTGCCCGAGTCAATACCGTTTCCCCGCTTTTAGAAGCCGGAATGGTCTGGGCCCCGGACAAGCGGTGGGCTGATGAGGTGATTGAAGAATGCGCCGCGTTTCCCTTTGGCGACCACGACGACTTGGTGGATTCGACCACGCAAGCCCTGATGCGTTATCGACAAGGCGGCTTTATTGCTTTAGAATCAGATGAGTTGATGGACAGTGATTACAAACCCCCTAGAAAAGAATATTATTAATGGCAACAGAGCAAGAAAAGACAGACAAAGAACTACTAGGCGCCTTTCTCCGACAAAGGGGCATCGATGAATCCATCACACCAGGAAGAGAAGAATACCGACAGTTAGGCAGAGGCATTGCTCGGAACGTTCCGTTATTAGCCGGTCTGCCCATGGACCTTGGACAAATTTTATTAAAGGTGGACCCCAGAACCCGAGACCTTATGAAAGACCAGCCTTGGTTTTCAGAAGACAATGTAGGCGGTGGCGAATGGTTTGCCGAGAAAATGGGCTTGGAGCGAGAAGGCGGCGGATTGGAGACACTCGGAGAATTGATGGGCGGTTTGGCCAACCCTGAACTGTTGGTAAAATCAGGGGTCCTGGGCATGACAAAAGGCATCCCGTTTATTGAAAAACAGATTGAAAGACTGGTGCGTGCCGGAAAAATGGGCAAAGGCTCTGAAAAACTGGAAAGAAGGTCTTTATTAGAAACAATGCAGGCTTTCGAGAAACAAAAAGGCGTGGCGAAACGATCCTTAGAGGACGTGGGCACCCCTTGGCAAGTGGGCACCAAAGAACAGTTGACCGATTACATGGATGTTGCCGACGACTATATTAACAACTCCAGAACCCAGCTTTATGAAGGACTCGAAGACGTTGAAGGGGTGCTTTATAACATGCGCAAAGTCACCGATGAACTCGAAGACTTCGGCATGATTCCATTAAAAGGAACACCCGGAAAAAGAAACCCACAAATTTTAGAAGAAGGAAAGCTATATTTTCACAACAGGGCACACAGTCGAGGAGATTTTGACAATATAGACGGATTTACAAGCAACCCAGACCTAGGAATGGAAATTGTTCTTGGTGGGAAAGACGGCATGGCGGACGCAGTTATGAATATGACTTTGTATCCAGATATTAAAAATCAATTTGGTGTAGCCTCCTTGCGTTCAAACACATCACGGGGCGGACAAAAAATTGTAAACAAAGTAGTAAAACCTGTTTTTGATAAACTGGGCATTGAAATTCACATGGCTCCTTCTTACACGCCAAGTTGGAAAACGAGAAAAATTGGTTTGTTAGACGATCATTTTAGGCAATTAGATAAACAGGCAGGAAACACAAACTTTACAGACGCCTATAAGAAACAAATAAGCGATTATGCAAAAAGCTTGAAGAAAACTGAGACAGGCTCACAAGAAAAACTTGTAAAATGGTACAAGCGGATGGGTTTTGAATACGTCAGCGGAGACAGAGGTTCCATGGTCCGTCGTCCACAGCCCTATAAGCAAGCACCAAAAATACCCAAAAAAGGACTGGGCGGCCTCATCACAAATTACAAAGCGGGTTTGCGAAGACCGTGAAAGTTCTATAAACTGATAACATATAAATCTGGAGAGAGAAAATGGCGAAAGCACCTAAAATCGTTAAAGGCTTAGACATTAAAGGCCAAGGCTTTGTTCCTTACGCGAAAACCAAAGAGATGAAAACCAGCAAGGGACCACAGCCCGGCGCCGGCAAAGGTAAGTCAAGAGGCGGAAAGTCAGCGGAAAGAGGCACCAACTTTACTGGCGTTTACTAAAACCAATGGCATTCGAGGAAATCAACAAGCCGACCAACATTGATCGGGTCACGGACCTTATTGATCTGGATATTGAAGCCGGACAAGAGGTCGAGATCGACGAACCTATTCCTGAAGGCGGAGACGTAGAAGTTAGTTTTGCGCGAGACGGCAGCGCGGTTCTGGACTATGCCCCGGATGAAATGAATGTTGAGGCGATGATTCCTTTTAACGCCAACCTAGCTGATTATATAGATGAGTCGGAACTTGGAGCAATAGCGGCGCAACTCCTCGGTGATTTTGAAGAAGACCGCATGAGCCGTGACGAATGGGAAGATGCCTATGTCAAAGGACTGGATCTTCTCGGGTTTAAATACGAAGACCGCGATCGACCGTTCCCGGGCGCAAGCGGTGTCACCCACCCCCTATTAGCGGAATCCGTTACCCAATTTCAAGCGCAAGCGTTCAAAGAACTGCTCCCTGCACAGGGTCCGGTAAAAACAGAAATTATTGGACTAGCTACTCCGGAAGTTGAAGCGCAGTCCGATCGTGTGCGCGAGTTTATGAATTATGAGATTACTTGTGTCATGGAAGAATACACACCGGAAATGGACCAATTGCTGTTCTATTTACCCCTTGCCGGTTCTGCTTTCAAAAAAGTTTACTACGATCCCTCTTTGCAAAGAGCCGTTAGCAAATTTGTTCCGGTTGAAGATTTAGTGGTGCCGTATGCGGCCAGTGATTTGGAAACTTGCCCAAGAATTACGCACATTGTAAAAATGAACTACAATGAGATTCGTAGTCAACAGTTGTCCGGATTTTATCGAGACATAGAAATTACCCCAACCTACACCAGTACCCAAACAGTGACCCAAGATAAAGTCGAAGAGATCGAGGGCATTAGCGGTTCGGGCAACGACATGATGTATGAACTGCTGGAGTTTCATGTCTCAATGGAAATGCCGGGGTTTGAAGATTCAGATGGGCTACACCTGCCTTTCATTATAACTATTGACAGAACGTCTAGTCAGGTGCTCTCTATTCGACGCAACTATTATGAAAACGACCCACAAAAAAGAAAAATACCTTATTTTGTACACTACAAGTTTCTCCCAGGACTGGGTTTCTACGGCTTTGGTTTAATCCACATGATCGGAGGACTCTCTCGAACCGCAACAGCGGCCCTCAGACAACTCATAGACGCAGGAACCCTGTCCAACCTCCCCGCCGGTTTTAAAGCTCGGGGCATAAGAATAAGAGACGATGAGACACCTTTAGAACCCGGAGAATTTAGAGACGTAGACGCACCAGGCGGAGCGCTAAAAGATTCTTTGATGCCTCTCCCTTATAAAGAGCCAAGTGGAACTCTGTTTCAATTAATGGGCTTTTGTGTTGAAGCCGGTCAGCGCTTCGCTGCCATTACAGACATGCAAGTGGGCGAAGGTAATGACCAAGCGGCAGTCGGAACAACGTTAGCGCTCATGGAACAGGGGACCAAGGTCATGTCCGCGGTCCATAAACGACTGCATTACGCGCAAAAAACAGAATTTAGAATATTAGCTAGAGTTTTCTCAGAGTTTCTTCCACCAGAATACCCTTATCAGGTTGTTGGTGGAAATCAAATGATTAAGCAACAGGACTTTGACGGTCGTGTTGATGTTATTCCGGTCTCTGATCCAAACTTTTTCTCTTTTGCTCAACGTATTTCTTTGGCGCAACAAGAACTACAGTTGGTACAAAGCAACCCAGACATACACAACATCAAAGAAGCGTATCGTCGAATGTACACGGCCCTTGGTTCACAGAACATTGAAACGCTGATCTTGCCTGATCCACCTCCACCGCAACCCACAAGCCCGGCTTTAGAAAATGCTGCCGCTTTAATGGGCGCACCTTTACAGGCGTTTCCGGAACAAGACCACGATGCGCACATTGAGTCGCACATCACGTTTTTAGAAAACCCCATGGCTACAATGAACCCTATGGTGGCAACGTCTTTATTATCAGATATTTTTCAACACGTTGCCTTTAAAGCAGAAGAGATCGCGGAACAACAACTACAGCAAATGGCGCAAGAGGACCCACAACTACAACAACAGTTGATGCAAGAGCAACAGATGATGCAGCAACAGCAAATGATGTTACAACAAGGCGGCGGAGGAACCTCACAACCCATGCCGCCTAACCCTGTGAGAGAAGAACTTAAAGCACAGGTAGAAGCGAACTTATTAGAAGAACTAATGCCGAGAATCAATGAAGTGATGGAGGTTCCTCAAGGCAATGAGGGTGTGTTGGAATTGAAACAACAGGAACTTATGATAAGATCACAAGAGAACGAAGACGATAAACGTATCGCTGAAGAGAAATTAGACCTTGAGCGAGAAAAAATGAATGTACGGGAAGAAACCGACGAAGAGAAGATGCGAAGTCAAGAAGACATTGCAGCCCTTAGAGCACAGGTTTCCCGTGAAAAAATGGAGCAAGCTAAAAACAAAGGAAAATAATGCCAATCTCTTACGAAAACCCTTGGGACAACCCTTTATACGACCCGCCTAAATACGACAAGGACCCTAAAATTGGGGACCCACAAGGACCTCCTCCTGATGCTTCGGCGGGGGCGGAAGCATTTTTAAATCCGGACGGCACGCTAAAACAAGAATACTTAGACCCTATTCTCGAGCAAATTTCCGGTTCCCCTTATTTTCAAGCCTTGGCAGGAGAACAGCCCGATCTAAGCGGCTATGCTCAAACAGGGGACGTGCAGTCCGCCATAAGCGACGCACTTGGGGGTCTCGGCCTTGACAACTATATGAGCCTACAGGACTGGGAACAACAGGCGGAACAGTTTGTGGGACAAGACATGATTAAGCAAATGATAGATGACGCTATGGCTCGTGGACTTAGCCCCGAAGAAATTGAACAAATGATTATGGATGCAACGGGAGGCGCCCTTACTCCAGAACAGGTACAGCAGATGATTGGTGACGCCACTCAAGCATTGCCGGGAACAGAGCAAATCCAGGAAATGATTAACCAGGCCCTAATGGACGGACTTTCCCCACAAGAAATACAAGACATGATTGCGGAGTATTTAGCGGCGAACCCTGTTGAGGGAATAACACCTGAGACAGTACAACAAATGATTGATGCAGCTATTCAAGGTATGACCGCGGGCGAGGAAGACCTAACCCAAGACGCCGTTCAACAGATGATTGATGCAGCTATGGCTGGAGGCATGACCATGGACCAAGTACAACAAATGCTTGGTGACTCCGGTTACATGACACAAGAGCAAATTCAGCAAATGATGGGAGAGTCTGGGTATTTGGGACAGGAAGGAGTGGATGCTTCTGTGCAAGCTGCTCTTGATGCTGCTTTAGGGGAAGGCGGAGCAATTAACTCCGCAATAGCCGCAGCTATGCAAGGGGCTGGTGGAAGAGTGAGCCCAGAGGATTCAACACCTCCTGTAGACACAACTATGAACTTTACACAACCCTACACCCCCGGAAGCTTTCCAACAAACCCTTATGGGGCTGTAAACCCTTATAGTATGTTAGGCGGCAACCAATTTGCTGGCACAACCCCGTTTGGTGGAGGAGGCGCAGCCACAACCGGAGCCTCTACACCCCAAGGAATAGCAGGACTAAATCTTGGCGACGCATCGCAATATAGTTTTGATATACCAACAACACCCGGAGCAGATCTATACCCCACAGGAACAAATATTTCCTGGGACGATTTCTTAAATTATGGTAGAAGCGCTTCACCAGAAGACAAAATGTCTTGGGCAGCTTGGAAACAAGCCAATGCCCAATAAGGAGATAAAATTATTGACACTGTAGATTTTGCTTATAAACTATTGAAAATAGTTGAAGAGAAACAAGAACGAGTTCAACAGATGATGCTTAGCGGTGAAGTTAAAGACTGGGAGCATTATCGCAACTTGACCGGACAGACAGAAGCTTTAGCTTATATACGGTCCGAGATAAACACGTTACTGGATAAACAAGGAGATTAAACCTGTGAGTGACGCAACTTCCGCCCTTGAACAGAAATGGGCGCAGGAGGAGGCTAGTAAGTCTCCCTTAGAAAAAGCCTACGAAAAAGTTGGCAGCAAGAAGACGGATAAGGAAAAACTTAATCCGGAAAAACTGTCTTCTGATCTATTAGACCAACTTCCAGATCCAACCGGCTGGCGTATTCTCATTCTCCCTTATCGTGGACAAGGCCAAACAGAAGGCGGTATACACTTGACAGAAAAAACAGTAGAGCGTCAACAAATAGCCACGGTCCTTGGTTATGTGTTAAAAACAGGTGAACTCGCTTATCAAGATGAACATAAATTTCCAACAGGTCCTTGGTGTAAAGCCGGGGATTGGGTTTTGTTTGGGCGATATGCTGGTTCCCGCTTTGATATAGAAGGTGGTGAAGTCAAAATATTGAACGATGACGAAATCATTGCGAAAGTAAACGACCCAGAAGCAATTCTGCATAATTATTAACATGAGGAATAAATCATGCCAGCACAAGAACTGACTAAAACTGACGAAGAAAAGATGGTGGAACTGGACGTTTCCGGCCCTGCCGTTGACGTCGAACTACCCCAAGAAGGCGCCGTAATCACGGAGGTCGAACAAGAGGAGACTGCTCAAGAAAGAGAACAAGTCCCCGAAGTAGTTGTTAAAGAAGTAGCGCAAGAAGACACCGATGAGCTTGAAAGCTATAGCAAGAACGTTAAAACCCGGATTAATAAGCTCACGGCTAAATTAAGAGAAGCCGAGCGCAGAGAAAAGGCGGCCACTGAATATGCGCAAAACGTAAAAAAAGAAAACGATGGTCTAAAAACAAGGAACTCAGCCTTAGATGGAAACTATATTGTGGAGTTTGCGAACAGAATTACCACAGAGACAGAAGCAGCGAAAGCAGCGCTTAAGCAAGCGACCGAAATGGACGACGTTGAAAAACAGGTTGAGGCACAACAAAAACTAGCGAGACTCGCGGTTGAGGCACAGAACCTTAAGACCATGAACGACCAAAGAAAAAGGAGCGAAACGCTAACACAAGCCACAGAAAGCGGCGTTATTAATCGTCCGGCAGACCTGGAAAGTGTGACTCAGGCTCCTCCGCCCCCTGACCCGAAAGCAGAAGCGTGGGCAGAAAGTAACGATTGGTTTGGCAAAGATACAGCCATGACCATGACCAGTTTTGTAATTCATCGACAACTCACCGAAGAAGAAGGGTTTGACGGATCGGAAGATGAGTATTATGATGAGATAGATAAAAGGATAAGAGAAGAGTTTCCACATAAGTTTAATGGAGAAACGCCTCCTCTTGAAATAGATAACCGTCCCGCCCAAACGGTCGCGTCTGCGACTCGCAGTCCGAAAAAAGGGCGCGGCAAGAACACTGTGAGACTCACACCATCGCAGGTTGCAATAGCTAAAAAATTAGGTGTGCCACTAGAAGAGTACGCAAAATACGCGAAGGAGTAATATATGGCTAAGTCCAGTAACAACGTAAAAGAAACAACTCGAGCTTCGCGCGAGGCCGATACTAGAGAAAAACAATCTCGACGTAAACCTTGGTCTCCCCCATCCGCATTGGATGCACCCCCAGCCCCTGAAGGCTATCGGCATAGATGGGTTAGAACAGAGGTCCGCGGACAATCTGACACAAAAAACATGTCAGCAAGACTCCGTGAAGGATATGAACCTGTGAGAGCAGACGAATATCCAGACTTTGAAGCTCCCACCATTGAAGATGGTAAACACGCAGGATGTATTGGGGTAGGAGGGCTGATATTGGCTCGTATACCTGAAGAAACCGTACATGAACGACAAGCTCACTTTGACGAAAGAACTGAAGGTCAAATGGATGCAGTCGACAACGATTACTTCAGAGACGGAACACATCCCTCTATGTCGGTTTCAAAACCAAACCGACAAACTCGTGTTACTTTGGGCGGTAAGAGAGCAGTCGATAAAAACTGATTTTTTACCGGTAAATATAATTCATCGTTATTAAGGAACTTAATAAATGGCAAACGTAGATAAAGCCTTCGGGCTTCGTCCGTACAAAGGTCTAAATGTTGGTTCGGCTGTACAAGAAGCAAACAAATACGACATTTCTACCTCTGGATATGGCACAAGCATCTTTCAAGGTGACTTAGTTATATTCGCAGGTGGTTACATCAACAGGGCAGCAGCTAGTTCTGCTAACCTAGTTGGCGTATTTTCGCATTGCTACTATGTTGCAACTGACGGCACACCGACCTTTAAGAATTATTACCCAGCCAGCACAACTGCACTCGGAAGTGGCGCAATAGAAGCATATATCTATGACGACCCTAACCAACTGTTTGTCGTACAAGCAGATGGTGCCTCAGCGCAGACCTGTATCGGTAGAAATGCTGACACAGACGGTATTGGCGGTAGTACAACAACGGGCGTAAGCACTCGAGAGCTTGATTCAAGCACAATCGCCACAACTCAAGGGCTTCAGCTCAAGATTATTGGCGTGGTTCAAGACGATATTAATGGGGATCTCACAGCAGATAACGCTAATTTGGTAGTACAAATTAACGAACATGCTTATAGAGGACCTGTAGCTGGAACTTAAGGAGTATAAATAATGGCTATAAGTAGAGCGCAACTCGTAAAAGAATTGCTACCTGGCTTGAATGCTCTCTTTGGACTAGAGTACAGTCGCTATGACCAAGAACATGAAGAAATTTATGACATGGAATCTAGTGACAGAGCTTTTGAAGAAGAGGTTATGCTTACTGGTTTCGACACAGCACCTGTTAAATCGGAAGGAGCCGGAGTAGCATTCGATCAAGCACAAGAAGCCTTCACATCTCGGTATACCCATGAAACGATTGCATTGGCGTTTTCAATTACTGAAGAAGCTATCGAGGACAATCTTTATGACAAACTGTCAGCAAGATACACTCGTGCGCTTGCTAGAAGTATGAGCAACACCAAGCAAGTAAAATCTGCCTCTGTATTAAACAGAGCCTTTAACTCAAGTTATGTAGGCGGCGACGGTAAAGAACTTTGCGCAACAGACCACCCAACTGTGGGCGGCGCTAATTTGCGTAATGAGCTTTCTACCTCGGCTGATCTTAACGAAACTTCGTTAGAGCAAGCTCTGATTGATATTGCAGCATTTACAGATGAACGCGGACTAAAAGTCGCTCTTCAAGGAATGAAGTTAGTTATTCCTAAAGAGCTTCAATTTACCGCTGATCGTTTGATGGAATCACAGGGACGTGTCGCTACTTCTGATAATGATATTAACGCTATACGCAATATGGGCATGGTCCCTGAAGGCTATACCGTAAATCATTATCTTACTGATACAGATGCGTGGTTCATTAAGACTGATTGTCCAAACGGATTTAAAATGTTTAACCGTTCACCAATCAAGACTTCAATGGAAGCGGATTTCGATACCGGTAATGTACGATACAAGGCACGCGAAAGATATTCGTTTGGGTGGTCTGACCCCCGAGCAGTCTTTGGCAGCCCCGGAGCGTAAGCAACAAGCTAAATATGGAAGAGGTAATACACTGTTTGTAGCACAAACAGACTTTCTTACTCAGTATTACAGAAAAGGGAGCTTCGGCTCCCTTTTTTCTTTCTTTTTCACGTCTTTCCAAGTAGTATAGTTATTGTATCTAGGAGTAACTTGTCCTACAGACTGACCTAGCAGACAAGCCAAGACGGTAGGACTTATTTTTTTCTCAGGAGGAAAATTATGGCTAAATCAACCTTTTCGGGACCAGTTCAATCATTGGCTGGTTTTATTTCCGCAGGGAACGCTAACGTAGTCAGTTTGACCGCTGATACGTCTTTGACAGTAGCTTCTCATGCCGGTAAGGTCTTAATAACCAATGATGCAGACGGCAAGTTTACACTGCCTTCTATTGTTGCGACTGCACCAGGCGCGGACGACGATCCTAACCAAACCAATAACTTAGGCGCTACCTTTACATTTATAGTTGTTACAGCGGCGACAGACATGGATATATTGACCGATGGCACAGATAAGTTTGTGGGCGGCCTTTATACTGGAGTCGATGATGCAACAGGGAAGACCTTTATATCTGGCTCAAGTAATGATGTTATTACTATGAACGGAAGCACTAAGGGCGGACTTGCTGGCAGTATTGTAAAAGTAACTGCGATGGCTTCTGCTAAGTATGCTGTTGAAGGACTCATTCTTGGATCAGGAACTATAGTAACACCATTCGCAGATTCGTAGGAGGTGACACATGGCTGATTCAGTCACAGGACCAACTATTCAATACGACTACGATAAGAAACTGGTTACATATTGTTCTGTTTATTCAGATGGAACAGGCAGTAGCACAACATTAGTTGACGTTTCCGCTTTGAACCAGTCTGCTAATAAAGAAACATGTGCTCATGTGGCGCTGAACAAAATCTGGTACACCTGTAGTGGAGCGCCTGACGCACCTGCATCTCTTGATTGGGACGCAACTACAAACGTTACCTTTTTGACTTTAGCCTATGACAACATGTTTGACTTTAGTTCAATTGGAGGTCTAGTTAATACAGAAGCATCGGGATACACAGGAGACGTTCTCTTAGTAGTTCCGTCCACCGCTGATGCGGGGAACGAATACACCGTTTGGTGTGAGTTCAATAAGTATTACGAAGCACCTAATAACTAATGGCTACGTCAGGAACAACTACGTTCGATCTAAACGTCGACGAGTTGATCGAAGAAGCGTTTGAACGTTGCGGACTAGAATTAAGGACCGGCTACGATCTGGAAACAGCTAGGCGGTCCCTTAATCTTATGTTCGCTGAGTGGGCGAATCGCGGATTAAATCTTTGGCTTATTGTTGAAAGAACGGAGTCTTTAACAGAAGGCACTACCAGCTATGATCTTGACACGGATCTAGTTAATGTGCTCTCCGCTGTTATTCGTCGCACTTCTGGGGGGACAACCACCGATTATCAAGTAGACAGGATTAGTCGTAGTGATTACCACTATCTTCCAAACAAGAGCACGAAATCAAGGCCGACGCAGTTTTATGTAGAAAAAAGCATAACGCCGAAGCTGTATTTATACCCAGCACCAGAAAACTCCACAGATGTTTTTCGCTACTATGCTTTAACTCGCATACAAGACGCGGGCGTTTTTACTAATACACTGGAAATAACGTTTGAGTTTCTCCCAGCTATGGCAGCGGGACTGGCTTATTATATAGCTATTAAAAGAACTCCGGAACGTGTGCAAATGCTTAAACAAATCTATGATGAAGAATGGGCACGAGCAGCCTCTGAAAATATAGACACAGTAAGCTCTCGTTTTTTACCGTCTAGGACAATTATCTAATGGCTTTTGCGAGCGGAAAAAAGGCTTGGGGTATTTGTGATATATCTGGGTTTCGTTATCGTTTAAGGGACATGAAAAAGACCTGGGACGGATTTTTAGT
>VTLG01007512.1_pt1 | contig 55596 bp, 64 predicted proteins | sample 4694571 | NCBI WGS metagenome assembly VTLG01 (sample SAMN12604809, study PRJNA352737) | marine metagenome | biome: ENVO:00000447; feature: ENVO:00000209|ENVO:00000569|ENVO:01000036; material: ENVO:00002151; isolation source: viral sequences binned using virsorter ... | reverse complement strand
TTGACAATTAAGCAAGTGGTTCAAACTTGCTTGTTGGTTTGGCCTTCTTAGCCAAAGGCTTAAGAAGAACTAGTTTTGGTTTGCCCCATTTGGCGGCAAGCAAACAAGGTACAAGACCTTTTTTCCTGCCAAGAGGAAACCAAAATGACCAAGTGTTAAGAGGTACTTTGTACTTCTTAGACGCTTCGTCAGCCTTCACCAACAACTCAGAGGCATTCTCTGAATTGAAAGCACCATTTGGATCTGCCTTAAGGCGCAAATCCTTTGCAACCACATCGGTTACAGCTGGTTTAACAACAATACCGTTGTCGTCATACTCAGCCGGAGACACTACAACACTTTCATAGTGCAAACCAAGAGTCACATTACCTTTATAAAGTTTAGACATAGTCTATCCTTTCCAGCTCAATGTGAGCTAATGTAAGTATTGACTAGATACTTGTTATTGTCAGTCAGCGTTTTGCTGATGTTATAAACCTATCAAAAGATTACATGTTTGTCAAGTTAGGCAGAAAACTAGGCTTTCTAGAGTACGATAGCCATAGCACTAAACAAGGCAACAAACAAGGCAAAAGGGGGGGCACTTGGACTGCACGCGCGTGCCACCCCCCCATATAAGTAAACCTCATATAACAAGACCCAAAAAACAGAGGTGTAAAGTTTACTGCTTGACATAGTTTTAGTTTTGCGTATGATGTCGTTATGGATACGCTACCATTGAAACATACTAAGTGGTCAGACCGTTTAGCTTTTGATGTTGCTCTTATGTTAGAGGGCAGCGGTGAATCTTTAGATGAAGTTATTGAAAGACACAAAATCAAAGCGGAAGATATAATCACTTATAATAAGGATCAGGTTTTTCTGAAGAAGGTTGAGTCTTACAGAAATGAAATCCGTGATAAGGGAATGACATTCAAAGTTAAGGCCCGGGCACAGGCAGAAGAACTCCTGACAACTTCTTGGACTTTGATACACAGTCCTGATGTATCAGCTGCAGTAAAAGCAGACCTTATTAAATCAACTGTCAAGTGGGGCGGACTCGAACCAAAGAATGATGTCTTAACGGAAGGAGGATCAGGTGGAGTTAAAATTACAATTAATCTCGGAGACCAAGAACACCGAGCAACTATCGTTGACGCAGAACCCGATGAAGAAAAAACTGCCATTGGCACTTCTTGATAAGTTCAATACACTTTACGAAGGTACAAAGGCATGTAAGACTACGAACATGGCAGAGCATGATATAATAACAACAGAGCTTGCCAGGTTAGAAGTACCGTACAAAACAAAAGTTTTAAGAAAACCATTCACAATGTTCTACATAATACTTGTGGATAACTTGACTGTAGACCACGGAATCTGTGACAGATGCGGTGCAAAACTTGTGGATATTTCTTGGTGTAAACATTGTGGCGATATGGGGTGGACTGATGAATCAAGCTATCAAGGATTCTGGGGGTAGGATGAAAGAATATGAGATAATAATAAAACTAGTAGCTAATCGTAAACCTAGTTTAGATGAGCTGCATGATTTTTTCTTTTGCAGAATACGAGATAGAGATTTAAAATATACAGTAAAGAAGTTAAGAAAGAAGGCAATAAAATAATGGAGCTTATTATAGCATATACAATTATACAGACTATTATAGGTTTGCATAATGCAGGTATTATATAAATGGATATAGACTACACACCATCTAAAACATGTAAAGACTTTATGATGTCGAATGCAAAGATGCGTGTGCTTATGGGGCCAGTTGGTTCTGGTAAATCTGTGGCAAGTTGTTTTGAAGTTATCAGACGAGCTACAATGCAGAAGCCTAACAAACAAGGTATTCGTAAATCGCGAGTAGCTATTGTTCGTGAAACTGCCAGGCAGTTACAGGATACAACAATAAAAACTTTTCACGATTGGTTTCCACCTGGAATATGTGGAGACTATATGCGTACTACTAAAACATATTTCTTCAAGGTTGGAGATGTAGAGTGTGAGATTATGTTTCGTGCTCTTGATGACTCTGACGATGTAGCAAACTTGAACTCATTAGAATTAACGTTTGCATGGTTCAACGAGTGCAGGGATATTAACCCTGATATTGTTGATGCTATGTCAAAACGTATAGGGCGATTCCCATCATCTAAGGATGGCGGCCCTTCATGGTTTGGGATGTGGGGGGACACTAACCCTCCCACAATGGATACATGGTGGTACTACCAGATGGAAGGTTTAGATATTTCAGATGGAGTGAGTATCAATGATAACGGGTGGGATGTATTCAAACAACCTTCGGGTAGAAGCTCCTTAGCAGAAAATATAAACAATCTACCTGAAGGTTATTATGATACGCAAGGTAGGTCAGACGAATATATTCGTGTGTATATAGACGGCGAATATGGAATGAGTTCTGCAGGTCAGCCTGTATATAAATACTTTAGACCAGACTATCATATGGCTAATGAAAAAATAAAACCTATTATAAATGGAGTACGACCAGTTGTAGTTGGAATAGACTTAGGTTTGACACCAGCTGCTGTTATAGGACAGCAAGACCCTCGTGGGCGAGTCTTGATTCTTGATGAAGCTGTTAGTTTTGATATGGGAATACAAAGATTTATCCGCACTATTCTGCGCCCGTTGTTGACTGATAGGTTCGCGGGCGCACCCGTTTTAATTGTTACTGATCCAGCAGGAGTGCAAAGAGCACAGACTGACGAGAGGTCTGCCGTAGATATAATCAAAGCTGAAGGTTTTAGAGTTCTCCCAGCTAAAACCAATAATGTATCTGCGAGACTGTCTGCGGTAGACGACTTTCTTATGAGACAAGTCGATGGGGACTCAGCTTTTTTAGTTGACCCTAGATGTACACAGCTTAAGGCAGCGATGATGGGAGGATATAGATTCCATTACAAAAATGGTACTATAGATAAAAACAAACATTCTCATGTAGCAGAAGCACTACAATATTTTATGTTGCATGTCGGCATTACAGGTGAAGGAGGATTTGTTGTACAGAGGCGTGAAATAAAAAAGGTTGCAGCAGGAGGCTGGACTTGATACAATTGTTTTATAGTTACCTTCAAACTATGTTACCTCTAAACCCATCTGCGCTTCTCCATTCAGCAGATGGGTTTCTCTTGCAATTTAAAAACTTGCACATATACTTGTTTACATGTATATTTAATCGTAAACTTTTAGGAGGGTACTAATGAAAGCTAAATGCGGACACAAAAAATCTATTATATATTCAGATAATCCAAAGATGGATACAAGCGGAATGTCTAATGAAATGACTATAGAAATGATGGAAGAAGGTGGAGAGATTGAAGTAAAAGATATGGGCGCAGTTGTCAAGTATGGCAAAGGTGGTAAAGTTTATACTGATAAGAATGATGAAGATACAAAAATAAATATGAGGGATTTGGAAACTTAATATGGTACTAAAAGTCATAGGTAATGAAGATTTAGTAAAGCAAGAAGAAGCTGCTATAAAACAAGAGATTGCTGAAAGACAAAACGACCCTCTTATTCTTGGCTTAGCTTCTCACTTACGAACTTGTTGGGATGCTGCAAGAACAGCAAAAAAGCCTATTGAAAACATTATGCTGAAAGGACTTCGTCAAAGAAACGGAGAATATGAAGCAGATAAATTAGCACAGATTAATCAACAAGGTGGGTCTGATGTTTATATGATGATTACAGAAGTAAAATGTCGTGCAGCTGAAAGTTGGCTACGAGATATTTTACTTGATCAAGGTTCGCCTCCATGGGGTTTAGAACCTACACCTATTCCAGATTTATCACCACAACAAACTGCAGAGATAGAAAATTCGTTTGCTGAACAAGTTGTAAAAATTGTTGAGATGAACGGACAAGCACCAACCCAAGAAGAAATGATTGAGTTAAAAGAAATGGTGACACAAGATTATCGTTTTAAATTATTACAAGCTGCAGATAATCGTGCAAAGAAAATGGATATTAAGATTCGAGACCAGTTTACACAAGGTGGCTGGGGCGAATCATTTAATGATTTTATAACAGATTTGGTTACTTACCCTTGTGGTTTTATAAAAGGCCCCGTGGTTCGTAGACAAAGAAAACTTGGTTGGAAATATGAAGATGGTAGAACTACTGTAGAAGCAGATGAGATTATTGCTCCAGAGTTTGAAAGGGTCGATCCATTTAGAATATATCCTGAACCAGGTATAACTAATCTTAATGAAGGTTATTTATTTCAGCATCATCCTTTGAGTCGTTCGGAACTAGCAGACCTAGTTGGTGTTCCGGGTTACGATGATGATGCTATTAGAGAAGTACTTGATGTTGGCAATGGTACATCTTGGTTTAGTGAAGACGTAGAACTTACTAAAGAACAAGAAGAAAGAAAGTTTCATACACACAACAAACCTACTACAACTTATGATGCTTTAGAATTTTGGGGTAAAGTAAGTGGTAAGATGTTGAAAGAGTGGGGACTTACTGAAGAAGAAGTACCTGATGAATCAAAAGAATATGATGCTAATGTTTGGGCTGTAGGCAACTACATTATTAAAGCAGTATTAAACTATGACCCTTTAGGAGAAAAACCTTATGCGAAAAGTTCGTTTATTAAATGCCCCGGTGCGTTTTGGGGTAAAGGCATACCAGAAATTATTGAAGATTTACAAAATGTGTGTAACGCGGCTGCGAGAGCTTTGGTCAACAATATGGGCATTTCGTCAGGCCCCCAAGTCGAAGTCAACCTCGAAAGAATCCCGCCGAACGAAGACATCACGCAGCTCCACCCGTGGAAAATCTGGCAAGTAACAAATGACCCACTGGGCTCTAGTTCACCTGCTGTTAGATTTACACAACCAGATGACAATGCAAATACATTGTTAGGTGTTTATGATAAATTCTCCAAGCTAGCCGATGACCATTCAGGTATACCAGCCTATGTGTATGGTGACCTGGATGTCAAAGGCGCCGGTAGAACATCTTCTGGTTTGTCTATGTTAATGGGTGCAGCTGGTAAAGGTATACGACAAGTGGTTATGCACATAGATAATGAGATTATAAAACCAGTAGTACACAGACAGTTTGTGTACAATATGCGTTATGATGAAGATGAATCAATTAAAGGCGATGTTAATATAGTACCAAAAGGTGCAGTTAATCTTGCAGTTAAAGAAACTGTAAATGTTCGCCGTTTAGAATTTCTTAATGCAACCGCCAACGAAACCGATATGGCAATCGTTGGCAAGGATGGCCGTGCAGCGATTCTTCGTGAAGTGGCTAAGAGTTTGCAAATGCCTGTGGATGACATTATTCCGTCTAGAGAGAAAGAAAAGTTTGAGGACAAAGTGAAAGCACAAATGCAAGCTATGCAAGAAAAAACACAGCAAGCACAGCCTACACCTACTCAACCTGATGGTTCTCCTCAAGGAGGAAGAGATGGAAACATAGTGAGCAACCGTGACACTGGAGGTGCTGGATGATTAGTCCAAAGCCAGAGGTTGTTAAGTCTATAGCTACAGTGAGTCGTCAGTATCCTGAAATCTTAGAATGGTTAAAGGAATGGCGCGATCACGAGTTACAGACGCTACCAAGTGTCTTGCAAAACACAGCACTTGCACAGGGGCGGTGCCAAGTTTTGTCAGAAATTACTAGGTTAATAGAACAGTCCCCTGAAACGTTTTCAGCAAAGTCAAAATGACAGCTGTTAATTACGCACACCGATAGGAGCGATTATGTCAATACCAAAGCAAGTTCAAAAACAATCAGAGGAAGTACAAGAGTTGTATAAACAAATTAACGGAGAACCAGAAGAAGCACAGGCAAAAGCCGAGGCTACTACTGAGCCTGTCGTTGAGAATGTAGAAGAACCTACACCTTCCGACAGTGTGAAAGAACAAGCACCTCAGTCTGAACCGCAAGAGCAAACGGAGTCAGGCGACCAAGAACCGAAAGACAACTGGCAACAGAAATATAAGTCTTTACAAGGGATGTATAATTCTGATGTTCCTCGTTTAAACGCGCAGAACAGAGACCTTACTTCCCGTGTAGCTCAATTAGAACAACTGTTAAGTACAGTAAAAGATGAACCTGCTCAAAAAACACCAGTTCAAACTGCTAAATTAATTACAGATGACGATGTTAAAGAGTACGGCGACTCAATTGCTGTTATGAAGAAAGCAGCTCGTGAAGAAGTTTCTCAAGAGATTGCACAGTTAAAACAACAATTAGGACAGCTTCAAGGTGTTTTACCTCAAGTACAACAGGTACAAGCACAACAGAAAAAGTCTGGTGAGCAAATATTTTGGACTACTATTTCTAATGAAGTACCAAATTGGAACGAAATTAATAGTAACGAAGATTTTAAATCTTGGTTATTAGAAATTGATCCTTTGACTGGTATTAGCCGACAAACGTACTTAGAAGATGCACAAAAGCAGCTAGATGCAAACAGAGTAATTCAGTTTTTTAGAACTTGGGAAGGGGCAAATGGTAAGACGGATACTGCTCAGGTTGACCGTAGTGCTCAACAGTCTCAGTTACAGAAACAAGTTTCTCCAGGTAAAAGTAGAAACAATGGAGTAAAACCTTCTGGACAAGCCAAAACATATACCCAGAAAGATATTAAGGAATTTTTTGCTGATGTCAGAAAAGGTAAATATAAAGGAAGAGATGATGAGCGAGGTCGTATTGAACGTGACATTTTTGCCGCACAGCAAGAAGGTCGCATTGTCGTTGCTTAATTAACAATAAAGGAGGTCATATATGGCTTATGCAACATCATCAGGGAACCCGCAGTATACAGGAAATTTTATTCCTGAAATATGGTCGGGGAAACTTATAGAGAATTTCTACGATGCCACAGTGCTCGCAGCAATCTCAAACACTGACTATGAGGGTGAAATCAGAAACATGGGTGATACGGTTAATATCCGAACCACTCCTGAAATCACTATTCAAACCTATGTTAAGGGTCAAACTCTTTCAGTAGAGAATCCTGACAAGGCTAAACTACAACTCATCATTGACAAAGGTGAATACTTTGCCTGCGTTGAAGATGATATTGATCAAGTACAAACAGACATGAACTTAATGGACATGTGGTCTAAAGACGCTTCTGAGCGTATGAAGATTAAAATTGACCAAAGAGTTTTAACTGATTTGTTACCTGATGTATCCGCAAACAACAAAGGTCAAACAGCTGGAAGAATTTCTGGTAACATTGATCTTGGTGTAGCAGGTACTCCTGAAGCTCTTGATGCTACCAACGTGATTGGTAAAATCGTAGACATGGGAACAGTTCTTGACGAAGCTAACTGTCCTGAGCAGAATCGTTTTCTTGTGATTCCTGCTAAGATGGCTGGTCTAATCAAGCAATCAGACCTTAAAGATGCGTCTATCACTGGTGACGGAAGTACACCATTGAGAAACGGAAGACTTGGTATGATTGACAGATTTACTGTTTACGTTTCTCACAACCTTTTTAAAAATGGTAGTGAGTTTAGCGTTATTGGTGGACACACAATGGGATTCACATTTGCATCACAGATGACAAATATGGAAACTATTCGTTCTGAAACAACTTTTGGTAACATCATTCGTGGTCTTCAAGTTTACGGCTATAAAGTCGTCAAGCCTGAAGCTCTTGCCACAATGATTGTAACAGTATAAGGAGGGCGAAATGGCTACATACAATGATGGAAAAGGTTATAAACTTGGTACTGGTGCAGCACATGTTGCTAAAGGTATTAATAAAGTTTCAACCATAAGCGTGGACTTAAACTTTGCGACTATTACTACTGAGAGAGCAGCAGCTGGTCTGACTGCACTTACAAGTGGTGATATTCTTGAAGTAATAAGAGTTCCTGCTAATACGTTAGTAACTAACGTGGCTCTGAATGTAACAACCGCTGAAGGAGGGACATTAACTGTTGACGTTGGTGATGGCTCAAATGATGATGGTTACATTGACGGTGTTAACGCTAATGCTACAGCAGCATATATTACTGTTGCTGGAACAGATGCTTACGAGCAAGGTAGGTTTTACACAGCAGCAGATACTATTGATGTTAAACTAAACAACGCAGCTGATGCAGCAGTTATGACTTTAACTGCCGTAATGGTTGATTGTTCAGAGTAAAACTAACTAGGGGGGCTTCGGCCCCCCTCTTACAAAGGAGTAAGCATGGGTAAAAATATGAAACACTATAAAAGAGATGGTACTCTTTTTACAGGTAATACTCATAAAATGCCTAATGGTGAATTACATTCTGGTAAAACACATGGTAAGACAAGTGTAAAATTATTTCACTTTAGTGAGTTATCAAAAAAAGCAAAAATGAAAGCAAAGGGTAATGGCTCCAAAACTTGATAAATCCAAAATGGCATGTAATAAACCGAGACGTCAGGTTTCTGGCGGTAAAAAGTTTGTTGTAAAAGCATGCGCAAATGGTAAAGAAAAAATTATTAGATTTGGAGATGCTAATATGAAAATTAAAAAGAACCAACCAGGCAGACGTAAAAATTTTAGAGCGAGACACAGATGTGATACGTCTCCTCCAAGTAAACTAACTGCACGATATTGGTCGTGCAAGAAATGGTAGTATTATGGCAGCACCAAAAGTAAAATCTAAAAAAGACGCTTGTTATCATAAAGTAAAAGCTCGTTATTCAGTTTGGCCTAGTGCATATGCATCAGGTGCTTTAGCTAAATGCAGAAAAGTTGGCGCAGCTAACTGGGGTAACAAAAGTAAAAAGAAGAAAACATAGTATGGGGGCAGTAAGAAAAACTAAGAAAGGTGCATCACTTCGTAAGTGGTTTGCTCAGAATAAAGGTAAAGGATGGGTAGATTGTAAAACAGGTAAACCCTGTGGTCGAAGTGGTTCAAAAAAAGATAGTAAAAGAGGGTACCCTGCTTGTCGCCCTACTATGGCACAATGTAAAACTGCAGCAGCAAAGACAGCAATGAGAAAGAAAAATTCATCTAGTCGTGTAAGCTGGAAATCATAAAGGAGAAAAAAAATGGCAGAAAAAAAGAAATGGTTAAGAAATATTAAAGATGGTGAGATTTACGGATGGAATGAAATTCTAGCCGAGAACCCATTGACTGAAGAAGTTACTGAAGAAGAAGCATTTCCTGAAAAACATATGCCAAAAAAACAACGTGGTAGACCACCTAAAGTAAATTTGGAAACAGAAAACATACCTAATCCAAAAGGTGAGACTCCACCAGAACTAGCAGAAGAAGCTAGTAAAGGTTTGGAAAATGATATTAAATGATGTAATAACAGAAGCAAGACGAATATTACAGGATACTGTATCACCACAAAGATATAGTGATAGTGTAATGTTAGGTTTTGCAAATCAAGCGTTAAAACGTATTGCTGTTTTGCGACCTGATTTGTTTGCAATTATTGCAGATATACCTACTACAGAAAATGCTGTAGTACAATCAATGCCTGCTGATTCAATTCGTTTGTTAGAAATTTATTCTGTAAAAAATGGTGATGGTGTTATTGAAACTAACAGAGAAATACTAGACCAATCATTACCAACTTGGATGAATACTGCGGCAGGCCCTGCTATTAATTTTATGCGTCATGTAAGAAATGCAAACAAATTTTTTATATATCCAAAAGCTCCTGCTAACCAAACATTAATAGGTGAGTATGCACAAACTCCTCCTGTTTATGCTGGAGATGCAACTGTAGCTTTACTACCTGATGCTTACTTTCCTGTTGTTATAGATGCAACTGTATTTATAGCAGAGTCAGTAGATAATGAACATGTTAATTCTAATAGAGCACAATTATTCCAAACTTCGTTTACCCAAGCTCTAGGGGTAGCTGCACAAAGCAGAGCTATTACTGATACAGAACGAGGTGGATTAGATGAGGAGGATGTTGCGTAATGCCTACATATACAACCAGAACTTTTCTCGATATTGTTAACAGACTTTCCCCTAGTGTACCCGGATGTCCTACTCCTGTTATAGAGCAGTATGTTCGTGATGCTGCTATAGAAGCATGTGAGCGTACTTTAGCTTGGCGTTATGAACAACCTAGAATAAGGTTAGTCCCTGGTGCACATGACTATGCATATGAAGCACCAGATGATTCTGAAGTACATGCGTTTGTAACTGCTACAGTAAATGGTAATTCATTAAAACCACTTACTTTAGAACAACTATATGATATATATCCAAAATGGCCTAACCAAGATGCTAATGAAAGAGCTGAGCCAAGATATATAACACAGTTAGACCCTGATAATTTTTCTGTTGCTCCGATTCCAGATGATAGTAAAACATATGATGTAAGAATGATTGTATGTTTAAAACCATTACGAACAGCAACAAAGATGGATAAAAAGTTTTTAGATGAATTAGAAAATGTTATAATGCACGGAGCGTTACAACATCTTTTAGTGTTGCCTGATAGAACATGGAGTGATAGAGAACTAGCTTCATATCACGCTAGACAGTTTGCATTTAAGTTATCTGAGCGTAGAGCTAGAACTAACTTAGGTGCAGCAAAAGCGTCTATGAGGGTACAATCACAAAAATTTGCGTGAGGTAATTTATGGCTGATATTATTAGACTAGTAAAAGGAGACGAACTTCCAAATATTATTGTTACACTTACAGATGATGTTGCTAATACAGTTTTAGATGTCTCTGCTGGTACAACAATAGTTAAAGTTAAATTTAAAGCAGTAGGAGGAACTTCTACTTTGAATACTATAACTTGTACTAATTTAACTGATGGTACAGATGGCAAAGTTCAATTTAATTTTTCTGGCAATGTTCTTAATGTAGACCCTGGTGAATACGAAGGTGAGATTGTTGTAGATTTTAACGGACAGTTACAAACAGTATATGATGTATTAAGATTCAGAGTAAGAGAAAATTTTTCTGATACTACTCCTACCACTACTACTTATACTGTAACAGTTGCCAGTGGTAATTTGTATGGTGGTGGAACAGGTAATGTGTTTTATTTAAATGGTTCTAGTAATCCAGTATTAAATTTTGTTAGAGGTAATACTTATATATTTGATCAAAGTGATGGAACTAATTCTGGTCATCCTTTGCATTTTAAAGATTCATCAGGTAGTCAATATACAACAGGTGTTACAGTAACAGGAACTGCAGGACAAGCTGGGGCTAAAGTGACAATAGTCGTACCTGCAACTGGAGCTTTACCTACTCAGTATTATTGTACTGTTCATGGTAATGGTATGGGGAATATAATAAGCTAATGGCTAATATAAAATTTACATATGCCGCAGTAACTTTACTATCTCTTACAACTGTAGCAAACAGTATATCAGCTTCTAATACATTTACCAATTTAACATACGCTGCAGCTCCTGCTAGAAGTATTAGTTTTACAACTGAAATTGTACCTACAAGATCATTAGCAGACGATTCAGTATCTGTAACTGATTCTAGTTTTGTATTAGAAATAACTAAAGTACCTGGTGATTCAATAACTGTTTCTGATACACCTGTTATGGCTGTTGATATTGTTAGGACTGATTCAGTTAATGTAACAGATACACCAAATAAAATTATTAATTCTAGTATAGATTTTGATTTATCTGATTCTGATGTTGATCCAGACCCGATTAGTATTTCTGATGCACCTGCAATGACTGTAACACCAGCAGGTAAAACTGATTCTGTAACTGCTTCTGATTCTCCATTTATAGTACCAAACAAAGGTTTTTCAAATAGTATTACTATGGCTGACTCGTTTGGGCCATTTACTATAGGGTTAAATCCAACTGATAGTGTAAGTATTACAGAGATTATTAACGAAGCAAATACAGGTAATACTAAAACTAGTACTGTGGCTGCAAGTGATGTACCTGCAATGACTGTAACACCAGCAGGTAAAACTGATTCTGTAACTGCTTCTGATTCTCCAGTATTACAACCAGATAGAATTTCTACAGATAGTATTACTATGGCTGATTCATTTGGGCCATTTACTATAGGAATAAATCCTACAGATACTGTTAGTGCTGTAGAAAGTATAGCTACGACATTAACATTAGGAGATACGACTAGATTATATCCAACTAGAATTTCAGCATTTGATGGAGCAGAAACAGGTAAAGTTAGAGGGTTTCATATAGGAAATAGTAACGAAGTATCTAGGGTAGCAGACGTATCATTTTTGCTTAACGAAGGTTTTAGTGCAGTTAATGAAAAGTTTTTAGGGGGTGCTTCAGATACAGTGCGACACTATAATAGAGTGTTTAACCAAGATTTATTTAGGCTTAGAGTTTTAGATTTTTCTGGACAAATTTCAAACGATGATAGTTTATTAAATAGCACAGTAATATTAGATGATACTTCTGATAGCAATGGTGTTCAAGAGTTTACAGGTTTGATAGGTGGCGATGGATATATTGGACAACCTATTGTAAACTCTGATACAATAACTTATGGTGAATTAACAAATGCTGGACTATTAGTTAATTTTATATATACTGATACCAGTGATTCACCAACAACAGGTTCTCATGCGGTGAACGGGCATTTCTTTAATGAAACACCAATGGGAGCAGGATCACATTAAAATAAAGGAGATGGATAAATGATAAACGATTCTATTAAGGTTACGGGTGAGTTAAAACTTACTCTTACACGCCCTGACGGAAATGTAAAACATGAGGTAATTATACCTAACCTTGTTGTTACAACAGGTAAAAGTTACATAGCGTCAAGGATGAAAGATGCATCTGCAACAGCCATGAGTCATATGGCTATTGGTACAGGTAGTACTGCTGCAGCTGCAGGAAATACAGCTTTAGGTTCTGAAGCAGGTAGAGTAGCACTTACTTCTACCACTGTAACTAACAATGATGTAGCTTATGTTGCAACATTTCCTGCGGGTACAGGAACAGGAGCACTTACAGAAGCTGGAATATTTAATGCAAGTTCAAGCGGTACATTATTATGTAGAACAGTTTTTTCGGTTATTAACAAAGCATCAGCTGATACATTAGGTATTACTTGGACTGTATCGGTAAACTAAGGAGTTAAATATGAGTATAAAATTTGCAAACAACGCCCATTCTACTTTAGCTTCTGGTATAAATACTAGTGCTACAAGTATTACTGTTGCAAGTGGTCACGGAGCTCGTTTTCCATCTCTAGCGGGTGCCGAATTTTTTTTCGCAACTCTAATTGACTCTTCTAATAATCTTGAAATTGTAAAAGTTACTGGAAGAAGTACAGATGTTCTTACAGTTACTAGAGCACAAGAAAGTACGTCAGCTAGGTCTTTTTCATCTGGAGATAGAATTGAACTTCGTATAACAGCAGCAGGACTCGGTGAGTTAATTACACCTTCTGATATAGTGTTTACAAATACTAACAGTACATTTACTAAAGCACAAAGAGGTAGTACACAAACAGCTGGGTCACAGACAGGCAGTGTTACATTAGATTTTGATACCTATCAGCATTTTGTGCTGACTGCAACAGGTAATGTTACCTTAGCTAATCCAAGCACGGAGTCAGTGGGGCAATCTGGTATTATAGTATTTATACAAGATGGTACAGGAAGTAGAACATTAAGTCTTGGTACAGATTATGAAACAGCAGGTGGTGCTGGTTTAACTATATCAACAGCTGCTAATGCAGTCGATGTCATACCATATTTTGTTAAGGCTTCTGGGTCAATACAACTAGGAGCACCACAACTTGCATTTGCATAGGAGACATAAGTAATGCCGTTACAAGGTGAATTTTTTCAAAATCCAGGAAGTAGTTCTGGTAGTGGATTTTATCCTTATCAAATCGAACAAAGTTGTAGATTTACTGAATCTGAGAATTCTTACCTTTTTAAATCATCATTAGGTACACCTACAAGTTTAAAAAAAGGAACTTGGAGTTATTGGTTTAAAATGCATGGAGATTTATCACATAATAATACAGCAATGCATGTACATTTTGCAGCTGGTACAAGTGGTGGTGCTGGAGGATATATGTTTTTTGAAACTCAACAGAATGATCCTAATAATATGAAACTAAGTGCAGCAAATATGCACAATTTAGATGCTGGTCGTTCAGATGGAGTATATCGTGACCCCACAGCTTGGTATCATATGGTTATAAAATTTGATTCTACACAAAGTACACAATCTGATAGACTTATTTTTTATGTAAATGGCACTCAAATTAGTGGTTTTACTACAAGTAATGTTGGTTTAAATGAAGATTTAATTCATTGGAACACAACTAATTTTATTATAGGTGCAAAAGAACCAGCTGGTCATGCAGTTAATGGAACAGATATGTATTTTGCAGAATGGATTTGGGTTGATGGAACAGCATATGCTCCTACACAGTTTGGCGAAACAAAAAATGGTGTGTGGATTCCAAAAGACCCAAGTGGTACAGCTTTTGGAAATAATGGTTTTCATTTAAAGTTTGAAGATACAAGCAATTTTGGAAATGATTCGAGTGGCAACAATAATGATTTTAATACAATTAACGGACTCGGCGCAGACCATCAAGTTATTGATAGTCCAACATTTGGGAGTTAATTATGACAAGTAGTGGAAATTATCCAACTTTTAATCCTTTAGTAAATACAGGGCAAAGTTTAACTCATGTAAATGGAAATTTAGAAGTAGAATCAGGAAGTTTTTGGTCTAGTAGTGTTTGGTCAAGAATGACTTTAGCAGGATTTGGTGGAAGCACAGGTAAATATTATGCAGAGTTTGTTAATTATGGTAGCTCTGGTGGAGGTTCAACAGTTTGTGGTATTGGTAATTATGATTCTTTAGCTATTAATACAACTAAACATAATAATGCAATAATTTATTATTATACTTATATACTTCAAGGTAACACACAAGTAAATATTGGCGGAAATTATTCTTCAGCTCCTGGAATTTCTGGTAATGAAGTTTTAAGAATGGCTTGGGATTGTAGTAATGGAAAAGTATGGCTAGGAGGTTCTCAAGAATTTTTTAATGTAGGTAGTGGAGTAGGTGATCCAGCTAATGGCACTAATCCATCTGGCACTATATCAACTTATGCAGGTGCACCTATAGGAGTTTTACATAATAGGTCAACTAATACTGGCAGATGTATTATGAATTTTGGACAAAATGGAGATTTTTCTGGAACTTTGACTGCTCAAAATAATACAGATGAGAACGGTGACGGAAATTTTTATTACTCCGTTCCTGCTGGCTTTCTTGCGTTAAATACCAAAAACTTATTTATTGATTCTGATATTGACCCAGCACAAACTAATGACGATTATGTTGGGGGCAAGCAATTTGGTATTGTAACTTACACAGGTAATTCAACAACAGGACAAGCAATAACAGGATTAGGATTCAAGCCTGATGTCATCTGGGCAAAGTGTAGTAGTCATTCACAAAACAATCAAGTATTTCATTCACAAGTTTTAAATAGTAGAAGTCCAACACCTACTCCATATATGTTTCAGATGGATACAACTTCTCGTATTAGTGATACGGCACAAGGCAATAATAATCCTATGATTTCAAGTTTTGATACTGATGGTTTTACTTTGGGCTCAAGCGGAAGTGGGCCTAACGATAACGGAAGAACTTATGTTGCGTGGTGTTGGAGAGCTAAAGGTGCAACTACCACAACCAACAATGATGGAGATAGAACTTCAACAATACAAGTAAATGCTGATATAGGTTTTAGCACAGGAACTTATACAGGAAATTTATCTGGTTCAGGCACAGCTACAGTAGGACATGGTTTGGGTAAAGCACCAGAGATGATAATAAGTTTTAGGTCTGATGGTAACAGTCAAAGAATTTTAAGACACGCAAATTTGAGTAGTGAAGATCACGTTTTACAAGTTGAAACAACAGGAGCAGAAACAAGTAAATCTCATAATGGTAATATGTCAGCACCTAATGCAACTACTTTTGATACTAATTATACTGATGGCTTAAATACTAATGGTCATACCTTTTTGTTTATGGCGTGGACTTCAATTCCAGGGTTCAGTAAGTTCGGTTCTTATGTTGGCAACGGAAATGCTGATGGGACTTTTATCTATACTGGGTTCAAGCCCAAAATGATAATGATACGAAGATATACAGGCACTGATAGTTTATTTGTATATGATTCAGCTAGAAGTCCTCACAATGTAATGGGTAATTTTTTACAATGGAATGACAGTGCTGCACAAACTGGAAGTAATTTGGTTGATTTTTTAAGTAACGGATTCAAGATGCGTAGTACAAGTGCTAGTCAAAATCCAAGTGGAACTACAATAATTTATGCTGCATGGGCAGATGTACCAGCAAAATATAGCAACGCTTTTTAAGGAGGTGATAATATGTGGGCATATATAAAAGATAATAAAATAGAGGAGATAATTGCTAGACCCAAAGATATGGTTATAGATGATGTTAGACATTCTCGAAGAATATTTACATCTTGGACTTGGTCAGAATTAAATACCATAGGTATTTATACTGTAGAGGCAGGAACAAAAGGTGATGATAGGTTTGAAATAACAAGTCAACCTACATACACATTTAGCAAAGCTAATAAAAAAGTTACTACAAAATACACTACTACTGATAAAGCATTAGATGATGCTGAAGCTAAAGATAGTGATGGTAAAAATATATTAGACGATGATGGTAACAAGGTAATTAATTATGGTCTGAAAACAATAGCTAAAAATCAATGTAAAATAACTGCTAATAATTATATAGCTAGATTTAATTGGTTAGTAGAACGCAGTATTTATGATAGTAGTAAAGCAATTCCTGATGCAGTAAAAAAATATGTTGAAAGCATACGAACAGATTGTGCTGCGATAGAAACAGCAATTACTAACGCTAAAGATATGGCTGCGTTTAAAACATTGTATACAGATGAATTAAATAGCGATGGCTCAGTAAAAACTATAAATAGAATAAATAGGTGGACTAGTGATAGCACGGTTCAAAACTATATTAGATAAAACAAGGAGTAAAATATGGGAGTTAAAGTAACTAATAACGCATTCGGAACTCTTTCAGCTGGTATTAATAGTTCCGTTACTACTATTGCTCTTGATGCTGGGCAAGGAGCTAAATTTCCAACTCTTACAGGTAGTGATTTCTTTTTTGCTACTATCATTGATACATCAAATAATCTTGAAATTGTAAAAGTTACAGCTCGTTCTAATGATTCTATGACAGTAGTACGAGGACATGATAATACTACAGCTAGGTCTTTTTCAACTGGAGACAGATTTGAGCTTAGACCTGTAGCTGCTTTGTTTGAATCAATAATAGATGCAGCAGGAGATGTTACTCTTACTGGTACAGAAACTTTAACAAACAAAACTATAACCTCTCCTAAAATAGGTACAGCTATTCTAGATACAAATGGTAATGAATTATTTAAACTTACAGCTACAGGTTCTGCTGTTAATGAACTAACATATGCAAATGCAGCTACAGGAAATAAACCAACACTTACTGCATCTGGAGGTGATACTAACATTGGTGTGTCAATACAACCAAAAGGTTCTGGTCAAGTTACTATTGACAATTTAACTTTTCCTGCAGCAGACGGAAGTGCTAATCAGTTTTTAAAAACAGATGGCTCTGGTAATTTAAGTTTTGACGCAGCTGGTGGTGGTAAAGTATTACAAGTAGTAACTGTTCAAAAAAATGATACTTTTTCTACATCAAGTACTTCAGATACAACAGTTACAGGATTAACGTTAAATATAACTCCGTCAGCAACTTCAAGTAAAATTTTTGTTCTTTTAAATTTAACAGCTTGTCTGGGCCATTATACGGACTCAAATGGTGTGAATAGCCATAACAGAGTAAATCTTTTTAGAGGGTCAACAAATATTGTTGATGATTTAATTACTGGTCAAGGAAGTAGAACAGGAACATTATCACAACATGGATTTAGAACTTTTGGTCATATAGAAGCACTTTGTTATCATTTAATAGATTTACCTAATTCAACATCTCAACAAACTTATACTGTAAAAGTAAAAGCAAGAAGTAGCACTATTTTTATAAATAGACATGCAGATGATTCAAGCAATAACAATGCAAACACACCTAGAGGTATATCAACTTTAACTTGTATGGAGATAGGAGCATAATGATAGAACGAGCAATATTAAAAATAAACCCAAAAGCAGAGTTTACTATAAATGGAGGAGATATAGATAATATAGAATGGGTAAATGGTACAAAACCTATATCAAAATCTGACATTGAAGCACAATTTTCAGCAGTGGAATTAGAATTAGCACTTGACTCTTTAAGAAACATAAGAAATGAATTGTTAGCTGCAACTGACTGGTGTGCTTTATCAGATGTTACTATGTCTGACGATATGAAAACTTATAGACAAAACTTAAGAGATATAACCAAAGGTTTAGACACAGTTGACAAAGTTAATAAAGTTACAATGCCAACTAAACCGGAGTAAGTATGCAAAAAGAAATTAAAAGAACACCTCTTGTTATGATGCCTGATGGTAGATTTATGCGAGGTGATGAATTTGTAAGCGAAGGAGTGGTTGTTGATGAACCACCTCTTTATGAAAAACCGCCAGTCGTTGAAGACCAAACAGCAGCGGTGAAAGGTGAAGATGAGTAATAAACGTATGACTACAACTGAAATAGATAATAAACTTTTACAACACGAAGCAATATGTGCGGAGCGTTATAAAATGATTTTATCTAGAATTTCTAGGCTTGAACGAATTATGGTTGGTTCAGCTGCAGCTGTGATTGCAGGATTAGTATCAATAATATTAACCTTATTAAACTAAAGGAGGATTATATGCCAGGTTATATGATGAAAGACAAAAAGAAAAAGAAAATGTATGGTTATGGTGGTGAAATAAAGAAAAAGAAAAATGTAGCTATGTATAAAAATGGTGGGCTAGTACCAAAATTTGGTAACGGTGGTATCTTAACTAAAGCTCAAAAAACATTACCAAAAGCATTACAAGATGAGATTAAAAAATCAAAGAAAAATAAAATGGGATAAGTAAATGATTGACCCTATGTCAGCATTTGCAGCAATATCTGCAGCTAGCGGAGCAATATCATCTGCTATTAAAAGTGGTAGAGATATAGCATCATTGAGTGGCCCTATAGCTAAATATGCAAAAGCAGAAGCTCAATTACAAGCAGGTGCAAAAGCAAAAAAGAATTCTTTCTTTTCTAAGTTTGGTGGAGTAGAAGCCAACGCAATAGATGAATTTTTTAAAAAAGAAGAAGTTGCTCAAGCTAGAAAAGAATTAAGAGAATTGTTTATGTTATATGGTTCTCCAGGACAATGGGAAAGATTACAAGCAGAGATAGCTAGACAAAGAAAAATACAAATGGATGCAGTTGAAGAAGAAATAAAAAGAAAAAGATTACAACAACAAATAACTATTTGTATCTGTTTAGCAATAGCCGTAGGATTTGCTGGCTACTATTACATAAAATATTTACTAACTGTGGCTGGAGATTATTATATAAAATATATAATGAGTTTAAATTAATGCAGAAAAAACTACAGAAAAAATCAATGTATAATGAATTAGATATAAATAAAGATGGTGTTGTAAGTGATGAAGAAATGCATGCAGCTGAGCTACAACATGATTTAAGAAAGCAAAGAGCACAGCGCAGAATGGCTACAGCTTCACTTGTTGGTATGGGTTTGTTTACAATAGCTATGTTTATAGTAGATATTGAAAGAGTAAATGCACTAGCTGATATTAGTAATCTTATGTATATTAGTGGTGCAGGTATAGTTGGAGCATACATGGGAAGTGCAGCTATTATGAACAACAGAAAAAAATGATAAAAGTATATATGTTAATTATTTTATTAAACAATGAACCGATACAAGATAGATTCAATCCTACTTTGTTTATGAGTAAAACTGATTGTGAAAGTACTGCAGCTCAAGTACAGAATAAAACAATTAAAAATGTAAAAAGTTTTTGTAAACCAATTCTGATTAAGTCAGAAGATATAAGGATAGACATATGGCACTAACAGCACTTATAGGCCCAGCAACAAAGTTAATTGGTAAGTTTGTTAAAGACAAAGACTTACAACAAAAGTTGAGCCACGACATAGCCACTATGGCAGAGAAACATGCCCAGCAACTTGCCCTTCAACAAATAGAAGTTAACAAAGCAGAAGCAAAAGGTAACTGGTTTCAATCATCGTGGCGCCCCCTAATTGGTTGGATTTGCGGGCTGTCGCTTGCTATTAACTATATGGTTTCACCAATTATGGCAGGGTTTGGTATTGTAATTCCTCAGGCTGACATGACAGTCATGATGCCGCTTTTATTCGGTATGCTAGGAATTTCAGGATTGAGAAGTTTTGACAAATACAAAAAAACGGATACTAAAAAATGAAAGAAAATTTTGATAAAGCATTAGAGCTTTTATTAAAACATGAAGGGGGATATGTAAATCATCCTAGTGATCCCGGAGGTATAACTAATCTTGGAGTTACTAAAAAAGTATATGAAGATTGGGTAGGCCACGAGGTTACTGAAGAAGATATGAAAAAACTTACACCAGAAGATGTTGCTCCAATATACCTAGAAAATTATTGGGAAAAAGCTAGATGTGATTTTTTACCTTCTGGTATAGACTATATAGTTTTTGATTGGGCAGTAAACAGCGGAGTAAGTAGAAGTTCTAAAGGATTACAAAAATGTTGTGGAGCAGAACCTGATGGTATAATTGGCCCTAAAACATTAGCGTTATTAGAAGGACAAAACAAAAGATATATGGTAGAAAAATTTAAACAAGTAAGACAAGATTTTTATAAAAGCCTAGATACTTTTGATACATTTGGAAATGGTTGGACTAATAGAAATAATGATGTAACAGAAGTTGCTTTAGAAATGGTAGATGATTAATGGGTTCAGTAAAGTTATTAAAATTTTTAGGTGAAGCTCCAAAAATATCTGAGGAGTTATTACCTGATGGAGCAGCTCAAACAGCTTATAATGTTAAGTTGTATTCTGGTGACCTTATACCTTATAGAACTCCAAAGCTAGTTGAAAACATTGGAAGAACAGGTACAATTCAAACATTATATAAACTTACTAATCCTACTAACAATGCTAATGTGTTTCTTACTTATCTTAATGATGTAGATATTGCTACTGCTTCTTCTCCTTGGACAACTACTACATCAACAGAAGATACTGAGCAAAGATTTTATTACACAGGTGATGGTACACCCAAAGTATCTAACTATGATTTAGCTACTAATGGAAGTGCTCCATATCCAGTAACAAACGGATATTATGACCTTGGATTACCTTTACCTACAACTACTTTAAATACTGCAGCAGTATCATTTTCTGTTGTAAGTGCTACACACTATGAAAGGGATAGTGGTAATACTGCAACATTTTATGGAGCAACAACTCACAACTTACGCTCAGGTAATATTGTTACTGTTAGAGACTTTGGTACATCTGATGAAGCTAAAGCCTTTAATGCTACTAATGTAGAAATTACTGTTCTTAACACTACTGACTTTTCATATTTTAGTCCTGGAGACCAAGTTGCAAAAACAGCAAACACTAGTGGTCGTGCTGATATGGCAGGTAACACACAGATTAGAACATATGTTTATACATGGATTACACCTTGGGATGAAGAGTCTATACCATCTTTACCCTCTGCTGAGGTGTATATTAAAGAAGGACAAACTGTAACAGTTAGTAACATACCACAACAAAAACCTAGTTCACCAACTCAAAATTTTGTGCGAGGTGTAAGGTTATATAGAACTGTTGTTTCTGCAGCAGCTACAGAATATTTTTTATTAAAGACATTATGGTTTCCAACAACTACTACTAAAGTAAAACGAGTTGGTAGTACAGTTACTTTAACTTTAGCACACCCTCATAATTTTATTTTAGATGATAGATTTAAGCTATCTGGTATGACTACAGATAGCGGTAGTATGAATGGTACATTTACTGTAGCTTCTATTGTTGATAAGTATTCGTTTACATTTACTGACAGTGGTAATGCTATTTCTGAAACTGCTGATACTAATGGTACTGTGTTTCACGATGTAGCTGAATCATTAAGTCAAACAGCAGTATATTGGGGTGATAGTAGTTTTAACTTTACAGATAATTTTCTTGTGTCAGGTTTATCTAGGATATTAGATTCTGAAGATAACGACCCACCACCTACAGGTATGAAAGGTATTCGTGCAGCGCATAACAATATACTTGTTGGATTTTTTGATAATCAGTTATGTTTTTCATTTCCTGATAAACCACATGCATGGCCTGAACGATTTAGAATGACTTTTGATTCAGACATTGTAGCAATAGAACCTATACAAGGATTTATATTAGTGCTTACAAAAGAGTATCCATATCAAGTGTCAGGTAATGATCCTGCTACTATGGCATCTGCTCGTATTGATAGTTTATATCCGTGTCTTTCTAAAAAATCTGTAGTTAATATGGGATACGCTGTTTTATGGGCTACTCACGGAGGGCTTGCTAGTCATGCTCCTTCACAAGGTACAGACATTGCGACTAAATTAGTACACGACTGGGATACCTGGAATGCAGCTCTTGACCCTGCTACTCTTATTGGACATTATTACAATGGTAAATATTTTGGTTCTCATTCAGCTTCTTCGTTTATATTTGAAAGAGATGATACTGTAGGAGGACTTCTTGTAAGTATAAACTATACTTTTACTGCAGCATGCACTGATTATCAAACAGGTGTAATGTATTATATAGGAGATAATCAAGGTAATTTATATGAATGGGATAATAAAAATGAAGTTCTTTCTCCATTAGAATGGAAGTCAAAAGCTATTATTACAAAAGATTTTATGAATCTTGGAGCTGCTAGAGTTATTGCAGATTTTGATGCATCAGCTACAGAAACAGAAAATATTATAAATTTTAATAATAATGTACCTACTAACAATGCTGCAATCTGGGCTAAAAGTGAACAACTTGGTACAGTTAACGGGCCAACTGATTATATGGATTCTGGAAATAGAGTAGAAAATTCAGGTACATTAAACTCATATGCAATAAATGCAGATGCACAAACGCAGTTTCAACTAGAAGTTTCAGGAGTATTACCAGTTACTTTTAAATTGTTTGTTGACAAACAGTTAATATTTCAAGGGACAGTAAGTTCTGACGATGTATTTAGATTGCCAAGCGGATATAGAAGTGATACATTTGAAATAGGAGTTTCAGGTTCAGCAAGGATACGGGCAATACATATAGGTGAAACTCCATATGGATTGAGGACAGCATGAGCATTAGCAATAGATTTACAAGTGTACCAGCAGTACCACAAGGAGGTGCTACAGACTATCAAACTAGACTTATACAAACAGTTAAAGAAAATGTAGAATTACTAACTGGACTGCGTGGTGAGATTGATGCTGCAAGTAAAGCTATCACACAGGGTCAAATTACAGCAAACCCATTAGGTGCACAAAAACTAGTACAGGTAACTGCAAAAGGTTCAGGTTTTGCTATAAGCGGTCAAAATGTTGCATCTTTAGATGATTTTCAAAAACTTGTACTTGATGTGCAAACTTTAGCTACTGATGTAGCTGAGACAAGAGCTACACTTAATTTACTAATTCAACAAATGAAAGGGCTATAATATGGTAATGAAACCAACAAATAATCCTATGGCAATGGAAGAAGGTATTCCAGCAGCTGTACCCACATCTGTGTCATTGGATTTGCCACAATCAATAGAAACATTAATAACAATGCCTACGGTTCCTGTTACTACAGGAGCATTAGGTGAGATACCTACAGGTACAACACAAGATGGTAATCCTAATGCTCCATCTTTGGCTTTTAGAAATCAACCTATGGGCGGGCAAGATCAAACTATGATGATGCAAGAGGGAGGTATGATTCCTTCTGCTCAAATGCCACAAGGGCCTATGAATTCATCTATGATGGAAGGTCAGATTAATCAAACACTATCAGCTAATCCAGAAGCTGTTGCTAGAATACGAGCAGCTATTGAAGCAGGTATTCAATCAGGCGAACTTGATGCTAATGAACTTAACATGATTATACAGCTTGCTAAAACAGTACAGCAAAATCCAGCTATGTATTCTCAGATTAGACAGATGGCTATTCAAAGAGGAATACTTCCAGCTGAAGAAATTCCAGAGCAATATGATGAAGGATTAATTACTGCCATTATTATGGCGGCAAAAGCTATGGAAGCTGATGTACAGATTGAAAGTGCAGATGCTCCTATGGCTCCTGTGCCACAAACACCAGCTCAACCACCAGCTCAAATGGCAGTCGGTGGATTGGTAGTTGGCCCATCTCATTCTAAAGGGGGTGTCCGTGGAAGAGTACGAGGTAGTGACCAGGTTGATTTTGAAGTTGAAGGTGGAGAATATGTTGTCAACGCCAAAACTGTTGCGAAAAAAGGTACAGATTTTTTTGATAAATTAAATGAAGAAGGACTAAAAAGTTAATGACATTACAAGCGGTACAACAAGAATATAAACAATACAATGCTCAGTTGTTATCTACAAAAGAGTTGTTTGATAAATATTGGGGTGGGTGTATTCCGTTGTTTCAAGAGTGTATTGACAAAGCTATGCACGGTGAAATGAATGTAGAAGATATATATGAGCGAGGACTAAAGGGTCAGCTTTTTGTTATCGTTGCTAAAAATGATGACGATGAAGTTCCTGATGTACAATTAGCTATAGCTTTAGAATTAGTTTACTATCCTCGGTTTACAGCTATGAATGTATTAGCTTTAGGCGGAAAAAATTTACGACATAATATGAAAAAGTTTTGGAAGCAAGTTTGTGGTTGGGCACAGATTTGCGGAGTTAATAAAATAGAATGCTTAGTCGCACCAGCTATGGAAAAGATTTTGCAAGCACAGGGCTTTGAACGAAAGTATTCACTACTAAGACAGGATTTAACAAAGGAGGTCTAAATGCAAACTATCATAAATCCTTTAGTAGTTTCGGTAGGCCCTACTAACGAGACTACTATTACTCCCGTTCCTATGACACATCATGGGGGTGGAACTAAAAAAGTTCTTGCCGTTGCAGCTATGGTAGCTATTCCTATCGCAGCACCTGCAATTGCAAGTTCTATTGCAGCATCAGGTGTTTTAGGTGCAGCAATATCTGGAGCCATGGCTACTACAGCTGGAGCTGTTATTAGTTCAGCTATTGTTGGTGCTGGGCTTGGTGCAATTACAGCTAAAGTTACAGGTGGCAGTGTAAGAGCTGGTGCTATTGGTGGAGCTATAGCAGGAGGTATTGGCGGATACGGAGCAAGGTCTGGATTTGGTCAAGCTCAACAACCAGTTACAGGAGTAGACGTGGCTAGTTCATCAGGTAATATTGCACAAGCAGGAGACCCACTGCTACGAAATGCAGCTTATACATCAGGTGGTATACAACCAGCTGTAAATATTGGTGGAGGTACTGGTGGACTTTCAAGTGGTGGTTTTGTTGAATCTATGAAAGCAGGTTTATCTGATGTTGGACAAAAAGTCGTAAGTAAAATTACTAGTCCTGATGCAATAGCTAACGCTGTATTACAAGTTGGTGGAGCTGCAGCTGCTGAAGCTCTAGTTCCTACACCTGATAATGCTGAAGAACAAGCGGCTATAGAAGAATACAAAGCAGAACTACAAGCTCTTAGACAAAAAGATGAAGCAGCGTTTAATGCTAAGATGGATGCAGCTAAAGCACATATGGTTCAAGCTGGATATTATGATCCAAATTACTTTGGCTTACAAGCAGCCAACAGAGCTGCTATTGTAGAAGGTCGTAAGTTACGAGATTTTGAACGTTCGGCAGCATTACGAAGTGGTGGTTTATCTCAAGGTGAGCGTAGACGAGCAGCTTTAGCAGGTGGTCTAAATGTACAAACTGCGTTTGACCAAGGTTTTGGACAGGGTGTAGGATTACAGAATCAGGCTTTAACTACAGCTACTAATCTTATTCCAACTGCGTCTACAGGCGGTGTTACGCAAGCAGGAGGATTGTTAGAGTTAGCAAGCGCAAAAGGTGCAAGAGATGCTCAAGCCGCTCAAACTAAAAAAAGCAACATTATGAATTTCTTTGGTGGTTTTAATACTAGTGCTGGTAGAACTAATAAAGAAACTGAAGCTATTGAACAATCAGCTGCAGAATTTAATGCTCAAAAAAAGAAAGAAGAAGAAAAAAAGTTTAGTCCTGGTTTAGCACCACAGATTGGCAACACAATAACAATATAGGAGGGTAACATGGTATTAAGAAATATAGCTGGTAATTTAAACCCTACTGCGTTTAGACAAGGTGCACAAGATGAACTTAATTTACAGGCATTACAGCGTGCAGAACAAGATAGACTTGATAGACTTAAATTTAGAGAGTTAACTGGCGGGCCACCTAAGTTACCTGAAGTAACTGCTTTAGATCAAGGTTCTACAGGTTTAAGACTTGATAACTTTGGTGGTCAGTATATTGATGTACCTCCACCTGAAGAAAAGAAAGAAATAGCACCTGTTGATAATACACAGATTGACCAGAAAGTTGACGATGGTACTTTACCACCATCTCCTAATATTAAAGTTGATACACCTAATGTAACATTTCCAGCTGTTGACCCAAATAAAATTGATTTACCAAAAGGATCAGGTAGAAACAATGCAAGTCCTGAACGTACAGCTGAAATAAACAGAAGAAAAACTATTGATGATAATACTAATGCTATTCTTCAACAGTATGGTATTAAACGTAAAGCTGGTAAAGGAAGTAGAAATGTTACTCAACAGCAAGGAGAAGCTCATACTTTTTACAACAGTAAAGAGTTTAAAGATTTTATATACCAAAACCCAAAGTATTTAGATGAAATAAAAAATGACCCATTTGGTTTTATGGAAAGATATAAAACTGATAGAAAACCTCAAGCCACACAAGAAGTAATAACTGAAACTTCTAAAAGAACTAAAAAACTTATAGATGGTCGTATAACTGCTATAGATAATAATGACATTCTTAATAGTAGTAATTCTAAAAAACTTGTAGAACTAGCAAATGAAATGGGTATAGACCCAGTTGCAGCATTAGCTATCTTTGGTATCGAGTCTGATTTTGGGCGTGTAAACAAAGGTAGTGGTCGTGGTGCTTTTGGTAGTATGCAAGTTACCAATGCTCAGTTTAACAATTTAAAAAGATGGTTTGCTGATCCAGCAAATAGAGCTCAGATAGAAGCTATCTATCCTAACAATCCTGCTATGGTAGATAAAGTTATTGGTATGATTTCTAACATGCAAAGAGCTAAAGCTAGGTCTGGCCCTGCTGGTAATGAAGGAGAGCTTGTAGCTGGTCTTGCTCAGCTTATTTATAATAAAGCTATAGGATTACCTAAAAATTTATGGGGTGCAGGCTATCAAGCTAATGCAAATAAAGTACAACAAGCAGGTAAACCACTACCTATAGATGACGGAAACATTTCTAACAGTGACTACAATCAAGCATATATAAGTCTTTACAATCATATAGCTGGCAAACTTAATCAACCTCCAGCAGCTACAGCTGTTAATCAAACTACAACAACAGGTGCTGGTTTACAAGGGCCTCCGCCTCCAGCAGCTAATCAAACTATTGTAGCAAATAACAGAGGTAACACGACCACAGGTCAAGGTTCTTTTCAAGTTATAGACCAAACAGGTGGTGTTGATACTGGTGAACAACCACCAGAAGAAAAAGTTCCTACAAGCACAAAAGAACCAGAACCTCCTGCTTTTTATATGGAAGACCCTAGTAGAATTGGTTTTGAGTTAAGAAACTTTCTTGAAGAAAGAGAATTAATAATTAACAATACTAATAAAAACATACAAGTTTTAACACAGCGTGCAGATTATTTTAGAAGACTAGCACGAATAACTAGAGATGAAACTGAATTTAATAATTTAATGAAGCAATCTACAGACCTTATGGCAAAAGCTAATACAATGCGTGACTCAGGTGCATTAGAAGCTAAGAAAGCTGAAAATAAAATTATGCTGTTACAAGGTATGCAAGCACTATCTGACTTACAAAAAGGTAGTGTAAACAGAGCTGCTATGGTCTGGTCAGAATTTTCTGGTTTAGACATTCGTATAAACCCACGCTCTGATGGTAAGTATGATGTTACTGTTGGAGGTAAACCATATAAAACTATGGACTATAGTCAACTTAGCGATACTCTACGACTAGCATTTGACCAAGGCTATAGAGCATCACAAGCTACGCTAGCAGCTGAGATGAATTTAGAAACATTTAAAAACCAACTTGCAATACAATTAAAAGCTGCAGAACAAAGAGGCGATGCTTATCTAAAAAGATTAGATGCTATATTTGAAAATTATAAAGAACAATTTAAAACAAATAACACAGTAAAATTAGAGAAAGTAGACGGAATACCTTATATACAAAGAGGAAGACAATATTTTATAATAGACTATGTAGAAGAAAAACAAGCTGATGGAAAAACAAGAGAAATACTAAAAGAAATTCCAGTACAGCCCCCTCTTAATTTAAACTCAGATGCTCCAGCTGAATCATTTAAAAGGACAAAGTAGTGGTAAAAAAAGCAGGATTACAACCTTTCTCAAGTAACTTCTACGATGCTACCAGTGCTCCTGGAACAGGTAATCCTTTTGACCCAATCAGTGGTAAATCACAACTTGGAGCAAATGCTGCTGACCCATTTATACAACTACAACAAGAAGCTGACTCACTAGAATCTGCTTTGTTATCTACTAACCAGCCTCCTAAGACAGGGCCTCTTGTATTGTTTAGTCCTTCTCAAAATAAAATGTTTGTCAATGGTGCACTGTATGATGCTGATGATGCACAGTCAGCACTAGATGCAGAAGGTCAAGGATTCTTAGATAAACCTAGAGCTACTACTGTACCTGATGCCCCAGACTGGCAAAGCGTATCTCCTGATTCTTATAAGAACTATATGAGAAATATAGAAGACCCTGGTAAGGGTACTCTTATGGCAAGAAATTTTGAGATAGGTGGTAGTAATCTAAAGTTACTTGCTGGTAGAGCTGCACAGTTTCTTGGTGCAGAAGAACTAGGGCAGAACTGGGTAGACAGTGCGGCACAAGAATTATATTATAACCAACCATTTCAAAGAGAATTTACTAGCATTGATTATTTTGAAAACGAAGGTGGACATGGTGCAATAGATTGGTTTGTTGCTAACTTAGCACAACAAGGGCCAAACTTAATAGAGTCAATACTGGTAGCTCTTGCTGGTGCTGGAGCAGGTGCAGTTGCAGGTGGTGGTGCTAACCCTTTTACTGCTACAGGTGGTGCTATACTTAGTGTATTTGGTAGAAGTAAAGTAAAAAAAGAATTATTAAAAGCCGCCACAAAATATAGTAACGGACAAAAACTTACAAAAGGTGAAAGAAAATTACTTCGTGAAGGTGCAGGTCTGTATGGTGCAGCTTCTCTTAGACCTAAACCTGGGTCATTAGCTACCGCTAGTCAGCTTCGTAAACTTGAAGCTGATGAATTATTAGGTGGTGCTAGAGGGGCACTTAAGCAAGGTAGACGTCAAGCTATGGCAGGAGGTGCTGCTATAACTTCTACAGCTGGTAGTTATCTTATGGGTATAGGTGACATCTATGGTGAAGTGCGAGACACAGGTGTAGGTAATAGAGCCACAGCAGCTCTTGGTGCTATACCATATGCAGCACTTGAAACTCTTCCAGAATTTTTTCTAGCAGGTCGTATCTTTGGTGTTGGCCCTGAACTTCTTACAAAAGGTAATAGAGTTGTAAGAGCAGGTAAAGGTTTAGCAGTTGGTGGTACACTTGAAGGTCTTACTGAAGTTGGACAAGAAGGTATTCTTCTTGCAGGTACAGGACAATTAGGTGATGCTGAAGTAGGTAAACGATTAATCAATGCTTTTGCAGCAGGTTTTGCTATTGGTGGCCCACTAGGTGGTGGTGCTAATCTTCTTAAACGAGGAGAAGCTACTGATATATTAAATAAAACTGAACCAAAAGCTGACCAAAAATTATTACCAAGTCCTGGTATCGAAGGTGATGTCTTAGGCCCTGAGCCTCCTCCTTCACCAGATCAATTACCACCAGGTGGTGCTCCAATTATTCCTCCTCCTGTTCCTCCTATATCTCAGGTATCTGGGCCTCCTAATTTTGTAGCAGGTCAACAGACTCGTGAAGGAGACCCATTGGATACAGTAGTTCAGGCTAATCAACCTGTGCTGCCGGCTCAAACTGAAGGACAACAGGGGATTATATTTCCACCCCAACAACCAGTTACTGCTCGTGATTTAAATCAATTATCAGAAATACCACAGCAACCAGCACCTGTGGTTACACCAGAGCCTACACCAACTGAGCTAGAGCAAGCAGGACAACAAGTACTTCCGTTAGAACAGCAAACAATTCCATTTGATACACCTACTCAGAGTGCACAGGAAACGCAACAGACACCTGCAGGACAACAACTTCTACTAGCTAGTAATACAATTCAACAACAGCAAAATCAAATTGAACAACAGCAAAATCAACTTGCTATACTACGACAGATTAATCAACAAGAAGCTGAGCTAGCACAAAGACAAAGAGAGTTTAATGAAGCTCAACAACAAGCACAACAGCAACAAATCCAACGAATGGAACAACAAAGATTAGAGCAAGCTAGACAAACAGAGGAAAGATATTTAAGAGGTTTTCCAGATATAATAGACCAAGAAGACATAAATACAGTAGACCGAGCAATGGAAGGTTTAATTTCAGAAGATGAACTAACTGCTATACAACGAGAATTATTTCGCCTTAGACGAGACACAATTCCTATACCAGAAAGACCTGCTAGACAACCTAGACAATTAAGAATACCAGGAATACCTCGCCCAGCTCCAGTAACAACTGCACAACAAACACTACGAAAAGGTGAAGCTGTCGCAGAACCTACACAAGCTGAGTTAGAAGATGCAGGACAAGAAAGACTTCCTATTCCTGTTCCTAATAGAGCTATTGCTATTGCACCGCTTTTAGCAAAAATGCAACAACAAGGTTTTGATCAGAATACAATAAACGATTACATTATTGATTTTCAAAATGCTTTAGATAACAATGATTTAACAGAACAAAATAATCTTATAGCAGATATGGAACAAGTAACTAGTGAAGTTCCTGAACGATTAAGAAGACGAGTAGCAGCACCAACAACACAAGAAGAAATAGAAAGGAGTCAAGATGCCGTTCAAATCAGAAGCCCAGAAGAAGTGGATGTACGCCAACAAACCGGAGCTGGCCAAGCGATTCGAAGAGGAGACGCCCAGCAACTTACAACTGCCCAAAAGAATAGGCTCCAGGAGCAAATCAGAAAAGCGACAACTCGCGAGATTGCGTTTGCAACGAAAGATGAAAAAAGAGCAGCTAGGGAAGCTGACCAAGACGCTAGGCAAAAACGCGCTCAGGAATCAATCGCTTTCGTAAGTAATGTCTTTGTACCTGTTAAAGGTAGAACACCTCGTGAAATGTGGAATGCATTAACTGTAGGAGGTGCTTTATCTTATGATAGATTACCAGAAGATGTTACGCATCCTCGAACAAAACAAGTATTTAAATTAAAAACACTTTGGAGTAATTTAGTCGCCGAAGATACAGTCAATGGCGATTTAGCTGCGTTAACAAATATACAAGGTAAAGAAGTTTTAGAACAATTTGAAGCAAGAGATAACAGAGGAGTAGACGGAATTTCTCAACAAGAAGAAATTGATTCTATTATTGCAGATTTTGATGTTGTAGATTTAACTCCAGAAGCATTTAAAGATTACGGGCCTGCCCAAATGCTTGGCCATAATTTAATGGGGATTGCATTTTTTAATCCGCAAGGAGGTGTAAATAAAGATATAAGACAACAGGCTATTAACTATCTTAACCTAACCGACTTTACTTCTTTACAGCAACAAGCATTAGATAAGGCTTATATTGCAATGATAAATGCTAGTAGTCAAGATGCTACTCTTAAAGGAACAATAGGAGGTAAAACACAACCTTGGTTAGAATATGCTGTAAAAAGAAATCTTGTTAGTGAAATTGAAGTTGCACTTGCAGACATGCCGACATGGTTTACTAACAAACAAATAGAAGCAATTTCAGAAAACATATCAGGACAGGAAGCAGTCCTTGGTGAGGCAACTGCAAACAGACTACGAGATATAATGCGTAAAAAACAATTGCTTGGTCAAAGTATGCCTATGGATGAATTTAGAAAATTATATGAACTAGCACTTGGAGCATCTGGTAGAAAAAATGTAGCAGATAAACAAAAACAATTTAGAGAAAATCAAAGTGAAAACTTAGCCATACTTATTAATTCACATCTTGAAAAACAAGATATTAAAGGAGGTGCATATAGAGCATATAATTATGGTATGGAAATAAGAACTGACCTTCCAGGTAAAGTTGACCCTGCTACAGAACAAATGCAACAGATGTTTGCCGACTCAAATAAAGAATACACTATGGCTAATGGTCGTAAACTAAAAGATTATTTTACCACTGGAGGTAAGTTAAAAGTTAAACGAATGTATGATGGTAGACTTGTACCTGATGCATCTCCTGAAACAACAGAAACACAAGTAACAGGTGCAAGCAGACTTAGAAGAGGAACCAACCAAGACGCAACAGAAAACACAACAGAATCTCTTACTGCTCAAGTAGAAGCTGCTGACCAAAAAACTGATGACTCAGGAAAATTTCGTAGAGCAGATGGTAAACCTGTAAAACCTCTTGGTAGAGGTGAGATAGAACTCATTGTTAAAAAAGTTCTTAACAAATTAAAAGTAAAACCAACTGTTACTATAGTCGCTAATGTACAAGAACTAGCTCAAAGTAACCCAGAGCTTTACAGACGCGCAGCAGCTGGTAGACCACTCAAAGATTTTGACACAGTAGAAGCAGCTGGATATTCTATTGGTGACCAAGTTATAATCTTTAGTGATTATATAAAATCAAAAGAACAAGCAAGATTGGTTGTTGCTCACGAGGCATTGGGGCATTTTGGTTTTCGTGCTTTCATGCCTCGTAGTAGAATGGATGCTATTCTTCGTGAAGTATACAGAACAGATAAACATGTAAAAGCCGCTGCTGATACTATAATGCGTTCACGCCCTGGTATAGATATGATGGAAGCTGTAGAAGAAGTTCTTGCTGATAAAGCTGCAGCATTTGATAATAGTTTAATTTATCGTATCAGAAGTTTAGTTCAAGCTGTACTAGATACAATAGGTATGGGTGATTTAATAAATATAGGTGATGCAGATATTACGCGGTACTTCTTAAGACAATCTCGTAGAAACTTAATGAGAGGTGGTAAAGGTGTTGTTGGTGTAAAACAAATAGCAGAAAATATAAGAGCATTAGAATCAGAAGCTGAGCAGGGTAGATTTTCTATGGAGAATGTATCAAGTGGACATGCTACTAATTGGACACATGCTTATGCTCTTAATAAAAAAGCAGGAGCCTTTGGTAGTTTTGATAAACTTCAAGAGTATTTAAAAAATCTTCCTAAAGGTAGAGGCAGAGCAACTAGCAGACTGTTTGCAAGAGTTGCTGAGACTGTGCAAACTTTAGATAACAAAGCTCAAAGAAGTGAAGGACTACAAAAAATATTTAATATATTCCAGCGTTCAGCTGGTAAGACTAGAAGAGTAATGTCTGAGTATGAAAGAATGACATCGTATACCCACACTCCAAATTGGTTTGGATTAGCTGGAGGGCCAACAGCAAGAGAACTACAAATAGGAGGTGAGATGCTTGCTTTTGGTGCTGTGTTTAAAGCTAATGAACATACTCCAGCCAGTATACAACAAGAAGAAGCCTTACTAAATAGACAAGGTGATGCACCAGTAATAGATACTGAAAGACGTAGTGCGTTAGAAGCAATGGGTAAAGTTAGTAAAGAACAATTTAAACAAGGTATCTTATATCAACTACCTAATAAAGATAGACAAACAAAATCATTTACAGTAGATGAAAAAGGTGAAGCTATAACTGATAAAGAGTTTGACAATGCTTATAGAATATATGAAGAAAATAGAAATGCTGTAAACCAAGCTGCAATTGATGTACTTGAAGCAAATATACTTTCTGCTACAGGACAAAAAGATGCAGCGTTAAACAATATTGAAAATATAGCAGGACAAAATGGTCTTCCTACAGATGAAAACATACAAACCTTTAATAGAATTATTGAAGAATATACTAGAATAGTAAGAGAAAATACCGACCTTGAAGGAAATATTAATAATGAATCATTTGAAAAAGGCAAAAGATTTATAGCAGCTATAAACAGAGCATTGTGGGTGCCTAAAAAATTAGATGATTGGGCAGGTAGAAGTATAGATAAAGAAACTGGTCAGCCAACATTTGACGATACTGCTGAATTTCAAACAGATGAATTTTCTGACATCATTGCTTCCTTACCAGATTTAGCTAATATAAATTATGGAAAAGAAAAAGCCTTTCAAATAACAGGAACTATTCAAAATTTATTTGTACATAACCAACAGATTGTAAATGCAGAGTTTCAAGCTAAACGAACTATGATGACAGGTTATGTTCCGTTTACCAGACGAGGTAAATACCAAGTTCGTATGCAGGCATACAATGTAAAAAATGGTGCAGCTGTTAAACTACAAGAAGATTTCGCTGGGTCACTACCATATTTTCAAACTGCGCGCGAACAAGATGCAATGGATATAATGAATGATTTAAATAAAAATTTTGTCCAAGATAAAGATGGTAAACCTATAAAATACCAAATGAAAGATTCAGATGGTAATGATGTTGTAGTAGCAATTAGACCACAAGTATCAGAAGCTAGACAATCACAACCTCTTGCTAATACATTAAATCTTACAGAGTTTATGTCTATTGTTAGTAGATTAGACATTGGACTTACTATAGAAGAAAGACAAAGAGTTGTTACCTCACTAGCAGGAGTTAGTGAAAGAGCTAGAAAAAGTTTACAGAGAACAGGTAACCCAGGGTGGGATCAAGATGTTGTACGAAGTGTTGCAGAACATTTAGAAACTATGGGGCATGTTGCAGGAAAAGTTACTTTTACATGGCAGCTTAATGACATATTAGATAACGATAATTTTTTTAAAGGTGATCCTGATAAGTTAAAACGACTTGAAGCAGCTACAAGAAAAGGTAGCGAGGAACAAAGAGAAGCTGCTAAAAGAGAGTATGAACAATATGCATATGCTTACAGTCATTCTGCTGATATAAATGCACAAGAACAAGCAAAAACTAGAGAAGGTCTAGAAAAAACAGAAAGAGGTGAAACTTTAACTAACAAAGATTTTATACCCAATGAAGGTAGAGGCGAATCTTATAGATTAGAAGCTAACAAATTAATTAAGTTTTATTCTGACTCTGCCAGTATTGTAGATTCAACAGAAGACCAACTGTCTGGTGATGTAGGTTCAAGATTAAAACTAGCCGCTGTGTTGTTACAACTTGGTGGTTCGTTTGCTACTGCTGGAATTAACTTAATGTCTATGGTTACCCACACTATTCCATACCTAGGTACTTATAATAAAAATAGAGGGTATGGTGGAGGATTTGGTTTATCTAATTCTACTGGTGCAATGGTACGAGCTGTGTCTGATATAAAAAGAGGAGGTTTAGCTAACTATGATACTATATATAAAATAGCTAATGACCCAGATGAACTAGCTAAATACAATATTGAACAAGATGAAGCTAATGCTATGCTAGAAGCCACAGGTGCGGGTGTGTTACAGGCTGCACAGTTTAATGCATTAGTCGGAACATCAAGAGGCGGTAGAGCTAGTAACAATTACAATGGTGCTATCAAAGCATGGATGAGTATGTTTTCTTATACAGAACAACTTAACAGACGAGCTACATTTCTTGCGTCATATAGGTTAGAACGAGAAAGAATACTAGCCACTGATTATCCTAACCAAGGAGGGTTCGCTCAACTTCCGGAAGCTGAACAAGAGGTTGTACAACAAAGAGCAATGGCATTTGCAACAAAGGCAGTGAACACATCACAGGGTGAATATGCTATGTACAACAGACCTGAGATGGCTAGAGGAAACTTAGCACAATATATTTTCATGTATAAACAATTTGTTATTGTTAGTGTACAGTTAATGAAAGGCTTATCACCTAAAGGTAGGATCGCTATGTTAGGCACATTGTTTGTTCTTGCAGGTCTATCAGGTCTACCATTTGCTGATGACTTATCTGATTTAATTGAAACATTAGCGCAAAAGTTTGGTATTAAAATGGGAACTGTTGAACAGGAAGCAGGTAAACTTATTGATGCTCTCATTCCTGGTGCGTCACCAATATTTATGAGAGGAATACTTGACCCTGTACTTGGAGCTACCTTCTCTACAAGACTTGGTTTTAATGATTTAATTCCACTGACTGGTGTGTTCCAAGCTAAGAATAATTCAGGTGAATACTGGCAAGAAGCAAAAAATTTCTTAGGGCCAGTGTACTCAGGAATAGCAGGACTGTTTGCTACAGGAACACAACTTGCTCGTTATGGAGCTGAAACCATAGGACTCAAAGATGACACAACAGAGTTTAGGTCTATATTAAGAGATGCCCCATCATCAGCTATACGAGGAATATTTGATGGTCTTTCATATATGGAAGACGGAAGAATAACTAAAGCAGATGGTACAGTCTTAACAAAAGACGTTGGTGGGTGGACAGTGTTCTGGAGAATGTTAGGTTTTTATCCATACTCTGTATCAATACAAAATGATATCATAAGAGCTAGCAGACAAAACCAAGCGTATTTAAAATCTATGAAAGCACATTACATTCAGGCTTATGTAAAAGCTAAACTAGATAATGATAGAGGTGAGATGCGTAGGATACTAAAGTTTGTAGATGAACATAACAAAGACGTAGGTAGAGATTCAGAATTTTATTTTAGAAACTTTACCCAATCTGCAAACAAATCTTTTAAAGCTGCAAGACGAACTGCAACAGCAAGATTTAGAAAGACTGCACCAAAGCAATCCCGTGATGCTATTGATGAGATGGCAGAGATATGGGGTATTGAACTAGATAATTAAAGAGGTATCTTACTACCTAGACCTACGCTTACGTTTCTGTACGGGCTTCCTAGCCTCTTTTTTTCTAATAAAAGAGTCATGAATTTCCTGTTGTCGTTTTAAATAGGCTTTTCTTTTAGCTAAAACTCTGTCGCCACTCATTAGTTTTCTATTGATACGTCTGATTTCTTGCGGTGTTCTAAATATATATCTAGTAGTATCTAATCTGAGATATAAATACCTACCTCTCTTGAGTCTTATCTTCTCAAACTTCTCTATCTTTAACTACCTGCAACTGTCCGTATGCCATGTCGTCTGCTACTACATCTGCATTTTCAAGAAGACTTTGGAATCTTGGGTGTGTCAGATTAAAACCTATGACATAAGTTTGTGCTAGTTTAATTGGTGTATCTTTGCCTAATGACGCTTTCTCTGATCTCGGTGTAGCCAACGCATTCTCTAAAACAAGTTCCTGTTTGAATGATTTATAATCGGCCCCGCGTACAGACAACCATTTGCGGAAGTGAGTCCTATCAATCATCATTGTACCTTTATCAAAGACTTCGGCTGGAGACTTTCGGAATACATCTAATCTAATTCTTATATCACCTCTTGGTATTCTAGCAAAGTCAGGCTGTGCTTTCTGTCCTACTGTGTGCATTACAGTTACAGAAGTATCTGCACAGTCAGCCATATACTCAGCAACAAGGTCAAAGCAATCAACTTGATTCTCTTGTACTGTTCTACGGATAGCACCTATCTGTGTTAGTACCCACTCTGTTGCTTTTGTATAATCAAACTTAATCAAACCCCATTCATCTGCTAGTTTCATACCTAAGTCTGCAAGTATAATAGACTGCTCCCAGTATCTTTCTTCACCACTAAACTTAGATTTATATTTCTTATGAAAGTTATCTGATGCTTCAGCTATAGCAGACTGAATACCTTCTTCACCCATTGACAACAAGTTTATAATATACTGTCTACCTGCATGCCCATAATGAGTATGTATAGCTTCATATATTTTACGACCTGCTTCAGAGCCACGAGTAAATAAAGGCACAGATGGTACAGTAAGTTCTAATAGACGAGCCATTTGTGCATCTGTATCCAGACCAGAAGCTATCAGTTTACTTTGTAAAGATTTGTTAGTGGATACTATGACAGGTGTTGACCAAGTCTTTGCATCTCTTTCTTCAGCGTTACGATTCAGTCTAGCTTTATCTCTACCCTGTGATACCCAATAGCAGAAGTCACCAACCTCTTTATCATTCATCATAGTTACTTCGTCTATTGTCAGTGGAAGGTTAGCGTATGTACCAAGTCGAGAGAACAAGCTGTTCTGTGTGTACTTAGCCGCAAAGTGTAGCTTGTCAGGATTACCATAGATAGACTGCGCCCAGTATTGTGCTAGTGTTTTACCTCCACCAGTTGGCCCATATAGAGATACAGTCAGTCCTTTGAGACCTGTAAAATTATATAGTGGTGCTGAGAATCCAACACCTAAAGCAAACATATGTGATTTCAAATCAGCTTTTTCTAATACTGATGTAAGATTTATCCACTGTTCTGCATCACCTTTTTTATTATATAAGTCCGCGCCCTGCCTTTGTATACCTGATGCAAGACTAATTGATTCTTCTGTCACTCCTTCTGCTGTACGCTTAAAAAGTGTATCGCCTAAAACAAATGCCGTATTCTTTTCTTTCCAACCCATAGTTGAGTAGAGGTTAGTCATAGTACGGATTTGCCTCAACTCATCCATATAAGTTCTTAACATAAGCTGAAAATACTCCGTTTGTTTTTTGTTATATAACACAATCCCTTGGTCTGCTATAGCTGTAGCAAATTCACGATTGCCTTCTGTTAGATATGCTTGTCTTAGTATAAGGTCTTGCCACCCCATGTGTGGTCTATTCCAATGGTATCTAACTGTCTCATACCCTAGTGATTCGTCTAACCCATAACTAACAGGGTATATATCAAACTTACAGATGTCTATATCTGTATCATCTATGGTTATCTTTATACCATCTTGTGTTCTTTTAAATGGTTTTGGTATTGGAATCTGATTAGCTTGAGCATCAGGTGCTTCTGCTGATAATGCTACTTCTTGGTATTGAACACCTAACCTAGCAGGTGAACCTATCTTACCTTTATATATACATCCTTTACACCCGCCCGGCCTATCAACATCAAACTTACCACAAGTTGTTGGGCCACTAGCTGATTCTTTCCAGTGTTTTAATTTACTAACTGTGGCATGATAATCAAACTTGGGGTGTCGTTGACTCCATTGTACTGCTGTCTTCTCTGCATCATTACAGAAAGCGGCGACACCTATAAGGTCATACCATAATGGCTCATCTACTTTGTCTTGATTATCTACTGCCCATTCAATCTGTTTACATTTAGAAGCTACAACAGAACCAACAGCAGGTGGGAACTCTTGTTTAGATACTAAGTTTTCTAACAACGTGTTGTCACGAGTATGACCTTCATCGACCATGGGGCCATCTTGAATAAAATATGATAGAGATTTTGTTAGACTAGAGACTTCTATTGGCTTTGCATCTACTAAAAGTTTTACTTCATTACCATTCTTTGGGTTATGTGTACCAACTGGTCTTAACACCAATGCACTGTTAGCTGTAAGTCCTGCATCTATTTTAAATCCTTTATCTAGTGCCGCTTGCTTCATAGCATTAGCTAGCGGTTTCCAATCTTGTGGTTCTAGTTCTTCTGTTAATACCCAGTAAACATGTAGTCCATTACCTGAGTATATAATCATTGGTTTAGGTAAACTCATTGTATGTACAAATTTACCTAGTTCTTGTAGTCCTTCTTTCCAAGATGTATATGGCTTACCTTCACCACAATCCACATCTATTGCTACTACCTTAGTAGCTTTTACATTGTCTTGTTTTCTGTTACCTTTTTGTAAGAAAGAAGATATAGCAAAGTAAGTGTTATTACCTGTGCTATCTAACCTCTCACATACTTGTGCAAGTTCTTCTACCGAATCAAAGAAACCCTGTCGTCTTCCGTCTTTGTTAATGACAGTGGTTACATAGAAACCTTCTATCGGTAGGACTCGCTTTAAAAATTCTAGCGTGTCCATATTCTCCTACCTATGTTGTAAGAGGGAGACCATAAAAACTCCCTCTTAATTTATATTACCCTGTTTTGTTTATAACTTCAAGAAGCCTTTCGAATCTATACTTCTGTTCCATAGCTATGACTTCAGGTGCAGGCCACCCATCAGTCATAATATCAAGTAAACTCTTGAGTGTGCTTCGTACTTTCTTATCATTATTCTTACGGATTTGTTTTCCTTTAACCCATCCATAGTAAGTCATACGAGACACACCAAGAAGTTCTGACATATTACTTGTAGTTAAAAGCATATGCTTTCGTAAGGCTTCCACTTTCTTAAAATCAAGTGGTATATTAGCCATCTACATCTCCTACTAACTGAGCAATCTCTGCGGCTAAGTCATCAGCACCACTAACAGTCTTTGCCGCCTTTGGTTCTTCAACAGGTTTCTGTACTGCCGCAGGTTTTACTTGCTGTGCAGGTTTAATAGCTTGTACTACTTTTGGTTTAGCAGGAACAACCTTCTCTGCAGCTGCAGCAGGAGTTGCTTCACTTACAGAAACATCTTCCTCTATGGTAAATCCTTCTACTTCTTCGAACCCAAACTTAGTAGCACCATTCGCACCTTCTACATATTGGATAACTTGTACTGCTCTAAGTCTGATTGATACACCTGCACCAATCATAGCTGTGTGAAAGAAAGCACACGAACCATTCACCTTTATCTCTGACCCACCATAGATATTAGAGTTGGTCATCATATTACCTTTACTATCAAAGACAGCAGGTTTGTATGCGGCTTTAGATTTGAATTTAATAATCACATTACCTGTTGGATTACCATCGTCATCTACCTCTTTACTAAATGGCAAAGGTGCTTGTTTAATTTCTGCATTAGGCTTATCTTTTTTCAAAGCCTTGATACCTTCAACAACACTTTGTTTTATGAGTTCGATAACTGGTTGAGCATCTTCCTCTGATAAACAAAGATTAACTTTATAGTGTCCTTGCTCATCAAACTTAGTGTCGGGCGCACTTATGTAAGGGTAGTACGCAATCCCTTTTGCGGTTGTAAAAGTTTTATTCATCTGAACCTCCTAGTTCGTTATTAATAAATCCATCTTCTTCGACAAAACCGAAATCATCGAATGAATGGGTGGACTGTCCTGTTTCAACAGCAAGTTCTCCTGTGACAATCCTAGTCTTCTTAGTCCCCAAATGCTCATCGATAAGAGTTTGATTCTTATCACTATTGAATCCTCGAAAACTAAATCGTAGCTTCGGGAAAGACGCTAGTGTATCAAACTCTATCCTTGTCCTTACTATCTCAGGTGCAATACCACGCATGGACAATTCTTTTTGATAAGCGTTTAAGTTCTTCAAAGACGCAGGAGTAACTTGTAGTAAGTATGCCTGATTAAATGGGCCCTCTGTTAAGACAACAGCTAACCTCTTTTGGTCAACGCATGCTTTTACTTTATTACCAGTTGGTGTAGTCCTAGAACCCCAAGCATTTTGAGGACAAGAAACACACATATCATTTTGGATAGCATGACTATTCTTGCTAGGGTGTATACCATCTAGTGAGTAGCAATCAGGTGTAGAAGATTGATTATCTTCAGACCAATCTTCAGCATACCAAGACTTAGAAAGTTTTGGGTTTGCTCCAACGATAACCACATCAACGCTACTATCTAATGCGGTCTCTTCTTCTCCATTCACAATACGAAACTGTGAGCCTTTTATAGATATTTTTGGTGCAATCATTTATCGTCTGCCTTGTTAACTGGCTTACGAACATTTACATCTATTCGTGTACCATAATTCACACCATCGGGAACAGCTTTGTTGTGGTCTATATATCCACGCACTGCTGTCTTACTGACTCTTTTCTCTAGCATATCCCACGCTTCATTATTTTTTATGAAGTTCAAGACTGCATCCCAATCTCCCACTTGGGCAAAGTCGGTAGTCGTTATGAAGGCTGTGCCAAAGGGTGTCTTCTTAGAAGTCTCTCCTTCTGCATCCATCTTATTTTTTAGCCACGCCTCAAGTTTAAGAAGATTAGCTTTGATACCTGCAACCTTTTCTTTAGCCTCAGATTCTATAGCCTCTTTCTGTCCTCTCAACTTAATGTATGTAGCAATAACTTTATCTGTAGTTAGTTCCATAGTTACCTCGTTTCCTGTTGTATAAGGTCTAACAAAAGACCTTGTAGTTTTTGTTTATTCTTTAGTCTTTCATACATCCTATACTCTAAATCTGTTGACTCAATGTGTATGATGTTTGAAACATGTTTCTTACCTATTCTTTCTATACGGCCATTCGCTTGAATGTATTGCTCGTTGCTTGTCACTGGCCCATACCACACAATAGTAGATGCGGCGGTAAGAGTTAGACCATGTGCCATAGTTGCAGGGTGAGCAATTAATACATGTGGATTCTTCTCGTTCTGAAAGTTATGGAATATATCATTTCGTTTTGAAGAAGATACTTCTCCATTAACAACCGCTACGTTCCAATCCTTTGACAGTTCTTTCTCCAACATATTTAATGTTCCAGTTAAAGGAACAAAAACTATAACCTTATTACCAACTTGTTCTATAATCTCTTTAATAACTTTAACTCGTGGCGAACAATCAAGTTGAATGTGTCTGCCATCATCTCCGTAAACTACACCACAACTTATCTGCACAAGTTTCTGTAGTTTTACAGCTTCATTGACAGCAGTGATTGTTCCTTCTTGTTCAAGTTCTGTAACAAAATGTTTCAGCATTATTGCGTAATGTTTTTTCTGTTCGGGAGTGAGGTCTATCTTTCTTGTTTGATAGACTGTATCAGGTAGGTCAAAGCATTCGTCTCTTGTATATCTAACAGCAGGATACAGAATATGCTTTACTGTTGCTATTGATTCAGGTCTGGGTATCCACTTCCACTGTCCTATCTTCATCATCACAGCCTCTTTGAAAGCAGTATATGTTTTAGTACAGTATGGACTATCGACTAGCTTTGCTAATGCCCAAGCATCAGTAGGGTCATTAGGAGTTGGTGTGCCAGTCATCAACCACAAACGAGTTTCAGGATGTTTGTCCATAAACTTCCTGAGCGTTCTAAATCTATTTGTTGATGGGTTTCTTAACACAGCAGATTCGTCTACAATAATAAGGTCAAACATATCGACAGCCTCATCAGATATAATATTGAAACCATCGTGGTTAATAATATAAAAGTCTGCTTGTGTTTTAAGTAACTTCTTTCTTCTTGCACTTGTTCCGTGTAAAGTTACTGATGTTCTGTTTGGAAAATTCATAAAGATACTATCACCCCATACTCTTTCAAGTGTAGATAGGGGGGATATGATAAGAACTTTCTTTACCTTTCCTATCTGCATTAGATAATCTGATGCCCACAATGCTGATTGTGTTTTACCAGTACCTATCTCGTTAAGTACCAATGCTCTTCTGTGCATTGTAAGGAAAGCTGAAGTCATTCTCTGATGTTCGTATGGTGTGAAACGACCTGTCCAGTCGTAGTAATGTAAGATTGGTGAAGGTACTTCGAAACCTAAGTTCCGTAATACTTTAACTTCGTCAAGTTTGTGGGGTGCTACAACAAGTTCTACTCCGTCATACTTTAACATACGGGCCGTAGGTATTGTTTGTAATATTTGATTAGGGTGCTTTGGTTTAAGAGCAATAGCCTTTGCTTGTTCAATAACAATCATTGTTCACCCTCAATATATAATACAACTTCTTGTATAGTTTCGTTGTCGTAAACTAAAAAACATTTGCCACCATTCATTTCTATCTCCTTCATTGTTTTGGTTTGTAATGCAGTCGGCTTTTTACTTTTATCAGCCTTGCATTCTATACCTACAAATCTTCCTCTCACTATGGCTACCCTATCAGGTATGCCTGCTTTACCAAAAGGCCCTGCTTGTGGACTGTAAAACCATACACCAAGTTGTTTCAATGCCTTGTCTAACTTCTGTTTTACTTTCCCTTCAGGGGTACTCATCTTATCTCCTAGTATAAAGCGTGGAGAGTAAAGGATTCGAACCAATCTTCAGGAAGTTATAGTTCCTGCCTAGACACCTGCGCCATAACTCACAGGGCTTATCTTTTATTACTCTAGGAACGTGCCATGCAAGTTGACCTATCAGATTATCACATCTCATAAGCCGCCCTCACCCATTGACAACTCTCCTCGATATACTATACTATTATATATAATGATTGTTTACATCCTTGTCAAGTTTTAATTTAAAGAAAATTCACAAATATTTTTTGCAGGACAAAACCTACATAATCCGCTAGGTTTAGGTGGCCAGTTGTTGTTAGTTAATGATTGGTTAATGCGTTCAGTCTTTGATAATAACTTTACCCATAGGTCATCTGCATCTAGTCTATTATATGTATGTGAGTCTAATGATAAATCTTTCAGCCACACAAAAGTTGACTTGACCTTTTTAATATTTGGGTAATGACTAAATACTTGTAGTGCAAACATCTCTAACTGTGAGAAGTCAGGTCTTCGTTTACCAGTCTTCCAATCCATAACGATAGCCTCATCTTCGAATATAATTAAGACATCAAGTATGCTCCGTAGCCAAGCATCTTTCTCCCACCAAGTTGTTGGTGTAAGGTTTTCACTTAGTGTCAGCTTCTGTTCTACTTGTAAAGTTCCACCTAATCCCTCTATGCTTTTGCATAAAGGTTCATAGGTTTTAGATTCGGAAGGTAGTTCTACTTTTTTATCTAGTCTGTGTTCAAGTGCCTCGTGTACTCGTTCACCATATATAGTGGCATCACTACCAGTGTCTTGTACTTCTTTAGTTATTCTCTGGTGGTAATATCTTTTAGGACAATTCTCATACATTTTTATAGACGAGAATGAATGTGTTAAGTTTGTATTTTCCATAGTATCTTTTACTTTGCGTCTCCATAATTATAACCTACACCTGATTCACATGCAACAGGCAAGTCTTTTGCCCAGCTTGGTGGCGTAGACATTTGTTTCTCAACAAGTTGTCGTGCGTTAGTCAAATCATTTTCCCTGGTCGTGATAATCACTTCATCATGTACCTGAAAAGCAACACGATATGACTGTCCAATAGACGCCATCTGTTCTGCTACTACAATCCTAGCTAGTGCTTGAACTACATTCTCTGTAACTTTACCACCATAAATTCTAGTCCAATCAATCTTCTGTTGTTCACCAGTCAGTATTCTTTTCTGTGCAAGTTTACGAAAAGTTCTAGCGTCAGCTATATACTCAAAGCCATTAGATGTATTGCGTAAGGCGTGGTACTTTATCTTTAGTCCATTAGGTAAAGTTATTCCATCTTTATCATAAGGTAATAGTTCACATATATTACCTGATGACCCTGCAATCATACCTGTAAGAGCATGCCCACAGCTATGCCATAATGATACTATCTTATGGTTCTTTTGTCTGTATAAGTTTACAATTCTTCTTGCCTCGTTCTCATCTATATCTACAGCAATACCTCCTTGTCCAAGAGCAAGTGTGGCTCTAAATTTTACATGCCCCATGCCATAACCTAGTCCAAGTATACAAGTCTTACCTACGAATCTCTCTATCTTGTCAGCTTTAGTTACTCGTTTACCATATACTTCAGTAGCAAATTCACTATAAACATCACGACCTTCACGGAACGCTTGCACCAAATCATCTTGTCCTGCGATGTACGCAACCATACGAGCTTCAATCTGTGATGAATCACAAGCAACCAATATCTTTCCTTCAGGCACAGTGATAGCTTTTCGTATTGCTCCATTTCGTGGTAGGTTTTGTAAGTTTAGTTTATCACCTCCACTAAATCTGCCAGTATGTGCGCCGTAGTAGTTTAATAGTATAGGTAGACTACCCCTGTCTGAAACTTTAATTAGGTTTTCTGTTCTAGTTTCTTCAATGGTAGACTTCGTACCAAGTCGTGCTGCGACTAAGGCTTGTACCTTTGGATTAGGATGCTCCAATAAAGCAGTAAACTCTTTATCTGTTTTAGCAAACGCATATGTTTCTTTACCTGTTCGTAGGCTAATCTTCATAGGTGCTTCAACTCCAACAGTTTCTAGTATCTTTGCAAAGATTTGGTTAGACATCAAAGCCTTCTTAACTCTCTCCTCACTCACACCTTTAAGTGCTAGAGATTCAATCAACTTCTTCTTGTCTTCTCTAACCTTATGAAGATGTTGTTCCAGAACCTTTCGGTCTAGCATAATACTAGGTTCAGTATACATACGAATCGTCTGGTCTATAATCATAAGTTCAGATACTGGTACTCTAACCTTTAGTTTTTTATACAGTTCGTAAGTTAGGTTTACATCTTGCAAACAATAGTCAGCATACCTGTCAAGTTCTTGTGGTGAGAAGTCCTTACGATTCTTACCAAGTGCTTGTATAACTTCATCTCCTTTCTGTCCTAGATTATAATGATTTGCCAGAGCCTTAAGAGAACCCCCCACAGTTGAATGATGAAATGGTCTAGCCATAGACAAAGTATCAAACCAGAACTTAGGCTTGATACCATATATCCAAGATAGTATAGCACCATCAAACACAGTATTGTGTGCAACGATAGCATCTTTAGAATAGTCCAACGAGTTCAAGAACCTTCCGACATTATCTCCACTATACCAATCAGGTGGGTTGTCATCTACCTTTATACCTACACCAATGACCTCAAATCTAGGGTCTCTGATGTAGGATTCGGTAGTCATCTTTGACAAGGAATACTCACGACTGTAATATGTTTCAAAGTCAATCGTGATTATCCTCATCTTCTAAACCCCCTAATAAATCTAGGTTCTTTAACATCTACTTCAGGGGCTTGTTCTCCTGCCAATGCACTGTAACCTGCAATGTCTACATAGTTATCAACATTAGTTGGGTTTTCTGTAGTCCTAGCAATCTTATATAGTGTCATCATCATAGGTACTTCGTGGGGTAAAATGTCTACCCCCAAGTATATACTCCATAACTCTGCTACCATTGCAAAGTTTTTACTAGCATCTCCGTGTTCTTTCTGTCTGTCTGAAGATACTAGCTGTTGTGCTGTGCCAAGTATGACAGTTCTGTCATACGCAACATCTTTAACATTCCTCTTCGGCATCTTTACCTCCTTGTAAACTAAATACTTCCACACCTTTACCACAATGTAAAGAAAAATCGTTACAAATAAGCACAGCTTGTTTAGCTGTTGCACCCATAGCCAATGCACCCATAGCTATTTCTTTACCATCTCCGAAGGCATTGAACTTTTCCTTTCGTAGGACAGGGTGGTGTCCTTCAAATACATACAACCCTTCTCTTCTTACTACAATAAGTTGTGATGTGTTGTACGATACTCTGTTACAAGGCAAGTCTCTAAAAGAATCTACATCACCTCCTTGTATATACCAAGCCTTCATCTGTATTATATGTGCTAACAAACCAGTGCCAGTTATTATACACTCCCTTTCTTTATACCTCTTGCTATACCAAGCCTTTGATGATTCCCATTTCTGAGAACCATCATTAGCCATTCTGTCAGTAGCAAGGGTCTTTCCATCCCAAGCTATTACTGTCATATTTTACCTGCCTCTTCTATTGTTAAGTTTCTTGATTCGTGATAAGTATAGTACTTGTCTTGTCGTCTTTCATCGTGTCCTTCACTTTCAAAAACATTGAATCGTCTACGCAATTCTGTTGAACAGTCAGCCAATATCTTACAAGTACTCTTGTACACATCATTACTTGTGGGTTTCTCTGATTGATAGTACCCAGTTGGTGGTGTAGTACAAAGACCTAGCAACAATTCTTTTGGAAACTTGTTGTCTCGTATTGACTGTTCAAGTAAACTCATCCAAGAATTACTTGACCAATCAGGTTGTTTCCAATGGTAATGATTCTGTGTTTGTCTCTCTGCCCACATCTTCTCAATTAATGGGTCAAAGGCACGAATCTTTGCTCTTGCTCTGATACCACGTTTGAACTTAGCTAGTGCTTGTCTCCATTCTTTTCGCTGTTTAGGTTTCTCAATGAACTTGTCATCAAATCTACGATTCAAACAATTACCAGAAAGTATGTTGAACTTGATACCTTGAAAGTATGCAGGGGATTGACGCATAATCTTAGACGAAGTAGTCCAACCATTTCGCCAACACTCACCTTGAAACTTATTGATGATAGATTCAGACATCTCCCCTTCATAGTTTTCAGCATCTTCCTTCAGTCTTTTTAGGTTTGTCTTAGTAATATGTATGTACTCCTTGTTGAAATGCTGAGAACTATTCACACGATACAGACCTTTTCTGTGTCTTTCGAAAGTGAATGGTATCCAACGATGAACAGAGGACACCACAGACTGTGCGTGTTGCACTACCACATCAGGTGTAGCAACAAACTCCACTATGTTGTCAGGTGTTATACGCATAAAAGGATTACTTCCGTACCCATCAATGTGCAAATCATAACACTTGACACCTTGTTCTACTGTGCTGAACATTCTAAAGGCTGATGATACTTTTCTACCTTTAGCTTTATCACGGCATCTTCTAAAATGTTCTGCAAACATATGGTAGTTGTCCAACCTCCTTCCCATATTGTCATCTATACACCAAGCCCTGAGATGTCTATCGCCTTCATACTCCTCAGTTATGTACTCGATTAGTTCTTGTTTTGTTTTTATCATACCCATTAGTTACCTCTTTCTAGTTAGTTTGTTAAATGCAACAGCAGAAGTCATCTTGTTCAAGTCTACACCAATGTCTTGTGCTGTCTTTACTTTAGGTCTGTCAACAATCTTCTTGTGTCTTTGTTTAGTTTCATCAGGAAGTAAATCCCATAGTGGTTGCCAAGCCTTCAACGCAGGTGCTAGTGTTGTATATGCACTGATAATTTGTTGAACACCTGCTACAAAGTCATCTTGTTTTTTCTGAGCCTCAAAGATACCTCTTGTGTATTTCTTGAATGGCTCGTGCAACCACCTGAACTCATCTCTTCCAAAGTCTAGAGTCTTACTACCATAGCTAACGTAGTATCCTCTGTCTATCTTACCATTGAACCACTTGTCTCTATCTGGAAATCTCAATGGACTAGTCAAGTGAAGTACAACATTCACCTCTGTCCAAGTTTTTACTTTAGTATTCGCTGATTGCCACACATCATCTGGTGCATTCTTGAAACCAGTGAGTTCAAACTCAGTTATGGTATTCATATACCCATCAGGCAAAGCATTCATCTGTGCTTGTACCTCTGCTGAGAACAAACTGTCATACAACTTTTGCCCCCACCCTACTGGTATATTCATTCTTGCTTTCCTTATGTCCTCCGTGAACATCTCTCTAGCATTTGCTATTATCTTATCTGTTAAGTCTAGGCTAAATCTAACTGTCGCCATCGGTTACCTTCCTTTCATTGTTATGGTTATCAAGTTCGTTCCAATCTTCCAGAACACTTTTAGCGTGGTCGTACGCCATCTGTCCTAGTTCCTTCTTAATGAATGCTAAGGTCTGTTCGTTTGTCCAACCTCTATCATTTAATCCTTCATAGAGTACAGCCTCAGCAGTCATCAACAATCCTTTTACTTTACCCATTGACACCCTCCATATAAACAACCTCACCCCAAGGGGCTTTGCCTTTCATATTGGATACCCATAGAACTGGGTACGCAGGTTCATCGCCGAAGTCATCACAACATAGGTCTGTGAGTACAACACAAGCAACAGGGTCAATGTCCTTCTCCTGCATATACTTGAAGATAGGACTGAACGCAGTACCTCCTCCACCATGTGGGGATATGACTGGCTCATCATCTTCAAAGCAATCGTAATGACACACTTGAGAATCAAAGTAGATAATGTGTATCTTAGTAGGTGATAAGTCTTGATGCACCTTCACAATCTCACTAGCAAACTGTGTCAGTTCCTTTTGTCCAATCGAACCTGATGTATCAATAGCAAAGCACAGTTCACCTAGAGCCTCACCTGATACACTCGGTAGATACATACCTTGTGACAAGAACCTTCTGTTTGGTCTTGCCCAAGTTCGTTGGTCAGTTCGTTGCTTGACAAGAAACCTCTGCATAACATCTTTCCAATTGACTCTTGGCTTGAGTAAATCACCGACAAATCTTTCCACTCCTGCCGACAGCTTACCCATCATCTTTGCAGACTGAGCCGCTTGGGCTACCTTGACTTTCCACTCTGCTTTCTTCTTCTCAATCTCAGCAGGTGAAGAGTTACCAGTAGCATCTTCAATGTCATCATATGGATTCATACCATTGCCAAATCCTTCGCCACCATTCTTGTCTTTGGGTTCTGGTGGCAACAAGTTGTAGACACCATCAGTAGTACCACCACCTCGTTTGAGTAGGTCTCTGTCCATAACCCCACCCTTGATAAACTTACCAATGCCCTCGTCTTCGAGCATTGGATTGATGACAGCATCACCTGCATAGTTCCACTTGAACTTATCTCTCTCACCTCTACGAAAGATATGCTCAAACATTGGGTGACATACTTCGTGAGCAACGAGGAACAAAAGTTCCTCATCACTCAATGGTTGACAGAAGTCAGGATTGAACAACACTCTGTCTCCATTAGTCGCCGCTGTTGGTACTTCCTTCGTAATCTCGAACGGCATATTCATAGCCAAGTTACCAAAGAACGGATGCTCAAGTATAAGTGCCGTCTTTGCCTTAGCAATTCTTCTTTCTAACTCCATTAGTTACCTCCCATAAATGCACCCATCTTGTCCATAATAGCCTTAGCCTCTTCAGCCTTGTTCTTTCTAAGGTCAGGGTCATTACGCAGACTTTCAGGGTGGTTGTTAGCCAGACTCCCCTCAACTTGTTGTCGCATAGTTTCCAAGTCAGGGTCGTCAGCAAAGTTAAGCCTACTCAAAATGGAGCAGACTTCCTTAGTGTTCTCTACCAGAGTATCTCTGAACACAGCCTTTGGGTCAGCAAGTTTCTCAGCCATATGCTTTACTCTGTCATACAACCTTTGCCAAGCCTCCTTCATTGCTTGTTGTGCAGAGTTCTCAACTCTTGCCTCAACATCTTGCTGTATCCTTTCCAACTCTGCATCACCGATGCTTACACGAAAGTCATTCGATGGTACTGGAAACACAGCCATATCCATCTTGAACTTGCGTTGTATATCGTGCAGTTCAGGATAGTCAGCCTTGTTGTACAAGTTACCAAGAAACCTCTGTGCATCTGCATGCAGTCGTGGATACTCGTGGTAGAATGTATCTACAAGTGATTCCCAATCAGCTTTCTCCTTTCTAAACTCTGTCATAAAGTTCAGGTAGTTAGCTGATGGCAACATCATCGTACCTTCAATACCCCAAGGTAGTGTGTTCGTGTAGAACTTCTTACGAATCAAGGTAGACTTCTGATGAATGTTATTCAGTGCATCATTCATAGGTAACAACGACTTGTTGTACCTACCTGCTTGAGATGCACTCCCATTCTGCTGAGCCACTTGTTCAGTGGCTCTCTTGTCGTACTTCCTCGCTGTCCATTGCGAGATATTTAACTGGACTAGTAATGCTTTATCACTCAATTTCATAATTACCTCCTTTAAAATAAAACATCTTGGTGTTTAACAGCCCACTCTGTGAATGCTTGGTGCGATGCAAGGTCAGGGTTCTTACGACTAGCATACGATACACACAACACAGAGAACTCAGGCGACATACGTTCTGCAAACTTCACGATATTCCCAAAGTTTTCAGTGGTTGCCCTATCACCCAATGCACCAGTCAATGCATAGCAAGTGGCAGGGTCATCAGGTACAGCTACATCCATTGGTCGTTGAATGATTGTGTCAGGATTAGGCAACTTCCTCTCAATCTTTAGAAAGCCTGTAAACTCTGCCGCACACCCTTCACCAACAGCACCCTTGAATGTTTCGTACTCTGCCTCCGATGGTACGATACCAATGGTATCAGACACACCCTCTACCCAACTACGAGGAGATGGGTTCACATCTCTCTGTGGGTCGAAGTCGTGCAACAATGCAGAACGAAACCTAATGAATGATATGACAACAGGTTTCACTCCGTTGTCGATTGCCCAACTAGTCCAATCATCTAGGTGTGTCTCAAGTTCAAACACAGTCTCACGATTACGCAGATGAGACAGCACTCTGTTAGCACCTGCTCTGTCCGACTGTCTGTTACCAGTGGATACTACCATCCACCCTTTCTTCAGAGCCTTGCCGTGTAGATTCCTAGCTTGACATATGTTTGCTAGTACCTTCTGCAAGTCTGCGTTGGCTTGGTTTCTGTCATCAAAGCACAGTATACCTTCATCAGGTATGTCTGCTCTGTCCTCCGATGGAAACCAATCAGGCAGTTTGTAGTGTAACATATCATCTCCATTCGGATAGAGGATACCGAAGTCCTCCACCAACATAGTCGGCATATGTTTCTCGATGTACCCAATCCCAAGTTCCTTAGCAACTTGTTGTACAATGGTAGTCTTACCACCCCCTGGGCTACCTTCGATAGATACTGTCCTCTTAGTTGGGAACAGTTTCTTAATAGTTTCCTTCAATAATGTGGCTCGCATTACGCACCTTCCTTTCTGTTTGTATATTTGCGATGGTCTATACCATAGGATACGACTTGATTGCCTACCCTATCCCTCTTAGCGACCTTCTTGTCTGAGTAGTAGATGATGTCGCCCTTCTCATCTCTTACTGGTACTCCACCTTGATGCTGTCGTAGCATAAAAAGTCTCAACATACTCTTATTCATCTTCACCTCCTTTGTCTAAAAATTGTTCATACTCAAAATCTCTAGGCTTTAGATTTCCTGCAATGTCTTTGTAGTCTGTTACAAACTGATTCCATTTATCTAGCCATAGTTTCTTGAACCTTACATCTTCTGCATTATTGTACGCCCTATCCAGATTGGATAGTATCCTATCTACATCATGCATATTCTCTACATATAAACTCATTCGATAACCTTTCGTGTTATGTTAATCATTGTGGGAATATACCCCACCCAAAATACATATCCAATAGTGATACAGTAGCACTTAGTATTGCACCATAGAATACCCACCATAATAAACTCTTATCCATACTTACCTCCCTTGTTATTAATTCCTTTGAGTTCTTCTTTATTAGATACTACAACATAGTTCGACTTGTGCATAGGTACTACTGTAAACTTACGCTTACCTGCCGAGACCTCCCCACATTTCAAACAAGTATTGTAACCAAGATTGTAACGAGCAGGACTAACCCACTCATTACAACACACTGTACATAGATACTTAGCACTCATAAGATTGTATCCAACTAGTATAATCCCTAGTAACATACTTGAAATTGAACCTCTTACAATACTCAATATGTTGCTCAGTAGTCCAAGTCTTGAATGCTCTGTCTGGAATACTCAAGGCTAGGAATCCGTCAGTAAAGTAACCACACTTACCACTCTGGGTAGTACCCAAATAAACTTCTTGCATAATATCCTCCATAGTTAGAACCCAGAGTAGCATAGCAACTACTCTGGGTATGATTGAACAAAATGTTAAGCCAACACTTCAATGTTAGACTTCTTAGTAACAGTAGTAACGTTGTCTTTCTTCTCCAACATTGCTAAGTAAGGTTTACCACCAAATCTGTAACTTGCTAGTAGCAATGGTACTTCAGCCTTACTAGCATCTGGTACATAGATATTCATAGTATACCCTAGCTTATCGGAATGTTTCTTCATCGTCTTATACAACTCAGATACATTCTCCTTATTGAATGCTCCCTTAGGATTAGGTCTTAGATTAATCTTCTTAGTCTCGTGGTTAGCATAGACTTCTACGTTACCTTCATATAATTTACCCATAATATACCTCCTTGTTATGTTAATTCATAGGTAATCAGCATCAAGAAACTCAAAAAAATTTCCTGCCGATTTTGTAAACTTATCACAAAAAAATTTTGTTGTAAAGTTTGGTCAGATAACTAAGTATCTAGTCTAGAATACTTCAATCTGCTTTATATAGTGTATAGTAAGGGGATACAGAAGTATGTTGTATAGCTAGAACGATAGTACTACAGTATGTTACAGCATTAGTATCTAAACTATCTGGATATATTTTAGTAATGTTGTACTACTCTCGCTATTGATATATCGCTAGTATTATCTCGCAGACAAAGGGTATATGTTAATTTAGTAGATAATTTAGATAAACTAGATAGTATTTCGCTTACCATATCGCTATAACCCAGAGAAATCAACGCTGTATGGTAGCCACAATGTATAGTTTCGGTATCTAAAACACAACATATTGTGTATAGTTAGGATTAGATAGTTAGATAGCTTGTAACTTTACAGTATACGCTGACATTATATCGCTTTGTATGCCTGCGATAACCCCCCGAGCTATGGGATATATATAAAATTTAAAAAACAAAAAAAGAAAGGGGCCGAAGCCCCAATCTCTTATCTACTTTCTTGATTGATTTTGATTTGATTAGCATAACAGATTCTTTTATCTATTAGTTGTGACCAAGCCCAATTCTCAGCTTGCTTCTTAGATTTGAACCATCTAAAATAATAAGAATAGTCTTCCTTCCAAGTTAGTTTCCAAGTTCGTAATTTCTCCATGTTATTCTCCATTCAAGTTATGAGAGGAGCCGAAGCTCCTCTCGGTTGACAATTAAGCAAGTGGTTCAAACTTGCTTGTTGGTTTGGCCTTCTTAGCCAAAGGCTTAAGAAGAACTAGTTTTGGTTTGCCCCATTTGGCGGCAAGCAAACAAGGTACAAGACCTTTTTTCCTACCTAGTGGAAACCAAAATGACCAAGTGTTAAGAGGTACTTTGTACTTCTTAGCCGCTTCGTCAGCCTTCGCCAACAACTCAGAGGCATTCTCTGAATTGAAAGCACCATTTGGATCTGCCTTGAGGCGCAAATCCTTTGCAACCAACTTGGTTACAGCTGGCACAACGGGAAAACCGTCTGGGCCAAACTCAGCAGGAACCACCACAACAGGTTCTCTGTGCAAACCAAGAGTCACATTACCTTTATAAAGTTTAGACATAGTCTATCCTTTCCAGCTCAATGTGAGCTAATGTAAGTATTGACTAGATACTTGTTATTGTCAGTCAGCGATTTGCTGATGTTATAAAGCTATCAAAACTTTACGCATTTGTCAAGTTAGGCAGAAAACTAGGCTTTCTAGAGTACGATAGCCATAGCACTAAATAAGGCAACAAACAAGGCAAAAGGGGGGGCACTTGGACTGCACGCGCGTGCCACCCCCCCATATAAGTAAACCTCATATAACAAGACCCAAAAAACAGAGGTGTAAAGTTTACTGCTTGACATAGTT
>VTLG01005697.1_pt1 | contig 55598 bp, 79 predicted proteins | sample 4694571 | NCBI WGS metagenome assembly VTLG01 (sample SAMN12604809, study PRJNA352737) | marine metagenome | biome: ENVO:00000447; feature: ENVO:00000209|ENVO:00000569|ENVO:01000036; material: ENVO:00002151; isolation source: viral sequences binned using virsorter ... | reverse complement strand
AATGCCATGCTCGTTAACTCGACTGGGCATTCTAATGTGGCAGTTGGTGGTAATACGTTAGACGCTAATACTGATGGAGATCAAAACACGGCGGTGGGGGTTGCGGCTTTAGGAGCAAACACCACGGCGAATAACAACACGGCGGCTGGATATTTAGCATTAGGAGTCAACACTACAGGAACCGCAAACACAGCGGTGGGATCTGGCGCACTTGATGCAAACACCACCGCCTCATACAACACAGCGGTTGGTATGGCGGCTTTAGGTGTAAACACCACAGGTGGAAACAACACCGCTGTTGGCTACGCTGCACTTGATGCCAACACCACAGCAATTAACAATGTTGCAATTGGTAAAGAGGCGTTAACAGCCAATACTACAGGTGGTTTGAATGTTGCTGTTGGAACGTATGCTTTGGCAGCTAATACGACCGCAACAAAAAATGTTGCAGTTGGGGTCAGCTCTATGCAAGACAACACCACTGGCGCAAGCAACACCGCTGTCGGATATGAAGCTCTTCATGCAAACACCACAGGTGCAAACAACACCGCTGTTGGGTATGCCGCACTTGATGCGAATACTACGGCTGGTAGCGGCACTGCTGTTGGGATGCAAGCGTTAAGTTCAAACACAACTGGTGCAAGCAACACGGGAATTGGCGTAAATGCGCTGTTTACTAACACCACAGGTACGTTAAATGTTGCGGTTGGAGAGCAGGCTCTATACACGAACAATGCTAACAACAACGTAGCGGTTGGATATGACGCATTACGCGCCAACACCACGGGCGCAAACAATGTTGCTGTTGGAACTGATGCCCTTGACGCAAACACCACTGGGGCGGGCAACGTAGCAGTTGGCACATCAGCTTTGCTCACGAACACCACGGCTTCAAATAATACCGCAATTGGTATTAATGCTTTGTTGTATAACACTACAGGAGCAGGACTCGTGGCTGTTGGGGCTTCTTCGTTAGACGCAAACACCACGGGGAATTACAATACTGCCGTTGGTCAAGCTGCGCTAGGTGCTAACACCACCGCTTCAAACAATACAGCCGTGGGCTTTGGTGCTTTGACTGTAAATACAACAGGTGCAAATAATGTTGCGGTTGGTGCCAATGCACTAGATGAAAATACTACTGGTGATGCTAATACAGCGGTTGGATTGTCAGCCCTCAACGCATGCACCACCGCAGATAACAGCACCGCAGTCGGGTATGCAGCCCTCAACTCATCTACCACGGGCGCGGAAAATACAGCAATGGGATCTCAGGCGGGTTATGCCATAACTACTGGTAGTGAAAATGTTCATATAGGATATAAAACTGGTGACGGTCAAACCACAGCAAATTACAACACCTTTATTGGTTCTTTAGCTGCGTCTTACTCTACTGCAACAGGTAGTAACAATGTCGCGATTGGTCGCACTGCCTTGTATGCCGTAACAAGTGGTTACGATAATGTTTGTGTGGGTTTAAATAGCGGCTATGACATTACTAGCGGTTATTCTAATACTTTGCTTGGTCTTGATTCAGGTCAAAACATTACAGGTGGCATCTCTAATGTTGCTGTAGGAAAAAATGCCCTAGAAAGTTGTACTACTGACAGCAATAATGTTTGTATTGGGTACGATTCTGGTAATGACGCAACAGCAGGAGGTCTTATCCTTCTAGGTGCTTACGCTGGAGATGGAATTAGTACGGGCGATTACAATATTTGTATCGGATATGACTCTGGTTCTTATAATCAAGTTATTACGACAGGCGAACAAAATATTTGTTTAGGGGCTTTTTCGCACCCGAGTGCCGCAGATGCCTCAAATCAAATAATGCTAGGTTATAACTGTACTGGAGCAGGCAATAGTACTTTTAGAGTTTTGGCTGCTTCTGGTGTATTTAATAGTAATAACACCTCTTCTTGGAATACAACCTCGGACGCTCGTATTAAGAAAAACATTGGTGATGCAACACTTGGCTTGGATGCTTTAAATAGTGTTCAGGTTAGGCAGTTTGAATATCGAGAAAAAGAGGAAATCGAAATTGAGCTAGACGAAAAACTTCCTACTGGAAAGCTCATTACTGGGGTTATAGCTCAAGAAATAGAAAACGTCATACCAGAAACAGTATCGACAAGAGATAACGGTCTGCTAACTGTAAAAACGGATGCAGTTCTTTGGACGGCTGTTAAGGCAATTCAAGAGCTGTCTGACAAGGTAGATGAGCTAACTGAAAAACTTAATAACTGCAATTGCGAATAGGAGACTAAAATGGCAGTAAAGAAAACATTAACTCAAGCTATCCCTTCAAGCGAGGATGGCAAGGTAGTTCGTTGGTCATTAACCATGATGTATGAACAAGGAACAGAGGGAAAAGCTGATTATTATCAAAGTGAAAAACATACCACTATTGAAGCGTCTGAAACACGCAGAACTCCTGATGGGGATGAAACAATCAACAATTTTACTGCTAAAGCGGAAGGCGATTGGACTAAAAAAGAGTTAGAAGATCTTTGCCCAACGGCTAAATGGGATGCAGTATTTTCAAGTCAATACGATTCTGTGATTACCAATCCTTCTAAAGACCCTGTACCCAATAACGAGTTTGCGATACCGAGTTAATGGAACCGCAACCTTATAATTTCCATACACTGCCAGCGGTTTTTATGTTGGAAACCCAATTGCCTGAGAATATGGTGGGTGATTTAAACACTTACCTAGATAAGTTGATGGTTTCCGAAGAGCGTAAAAGCCATGCAGGTACGCTAGTAGGTCAGATAGGCCACGGGCAACAGCTTACGATGGATCATCTGTGTGAAGAATTAAAAGATTTCAACAGAATGATTCAGGGGTTAGCAATGGATTATGTGAAGCAGTTTTGTGCTGCATCTGGTAATTCGCTAGAAGGTAAGAGGGAGGTAATGACTGATGAACTTTGGTCTGTGCATAGCTATGAACGAGATTACAACCCCATACACGATCATGGTACTAAGACCATTATGGGAGTCTCCTGTACTACATGGACAAAAGTACCGCAACAGATCTTAGATCAGCCGACAGCGGGAAGTCCTGAGTACAGCTTATATAATTCTTCTGGTAATGCAGATGGGTGTCTAGCATTTAGCTATGGCCGTAATAGTCTAATTGATGTAGAGCGGTTAGCCCCTCCACAAAGTTTCGTAATAAGGCCAGAGGTCGGAAAGTTTTTGATGTTTCCTAGCTGGCTAACGCACATGGTTTACCCCTTTGAGGGTGACGGAGAACGGCGCACAGTCGCTGCAAATTTGAATGTATGGAAGGTAGCAGAAGATGGAACAAGACACTAAAGAAGTTGTAGACGCAGAGGTTGTGGAAGAAGCAGAGGTTGCTCAACTTCCTCCTAATCCTGAGATGTTGACTGCTCGTATGGATGAGCTTAGAGAAGAAATTGGGCAGATTACTAACGTAATCAATGCCAACCAAAAGCAGCTAGATACTTATGTAGCGGCGTTCAACTGGTACTCACAGCAACTAGAAGCAGCAAGCGCGGAGCAACAGTAATGGATTTTGTTCTTAATATAATATCTGTAGTAACGGGTATTGTGTGTGCGGCATCGATTATATGCAGCCTTACTCCTACTCCTAAAGACGATGCCTTGATTGGACGATTATATAAGATCGTTGAGATTGCAGCGTTAAACATTGGTAAGGCGAAAGAAGGATCTACGACTAACCCCATTAAGTTTGTTAAAAGGTCTGACTAGTGAACGAAGCGCAAGAGGCTTTGAGTGAGATAAAGGCACACCAGAGAGAATGCGCTGTAAGATATGAGAATATAGAAAAGCGTCTTGATGAAGGGTCTGAGAAGTTTAAACGACTAGAAAGACTTATATGGGGCGTTTACCCCTTTATGATTGTAACAATTGTAGCGTCTAGGTTTTTATAAATATGCCATTAAAGCGTTTTAATTTTCAAGCAGGTATAAAACGAGAAGGCACTGCATATAATAATGAAGGTGCTTTTTATGATGCTTCATTTATTAGATGGAGATCTGGGCGTGCCGAAAAAATGGGTGGCTGGGTAAAAAAATATAATGAAGCCACATCTACATTTATTGGGTTATGTAGAAAAATACATCAGTGGGTTAATTTAAGTAATCAAAGATATATAGCGCTTGGTACAAGTAAAAAGCTATATCAGGTATTAGGTGATTCTTTTACTGATGTAACCCCATTAAGAACTACTACTTCTGCTGGTGATGTTACGTTTGCAGCAACTAATGGATCATCAACATTAACAGTAACTGACTCATCTCATGGTGCGGCTAAAGGAGACTTTGTTACGTTTAGCGGAGCCGCTACTTTGGGCGGTTTAATTACAGCCGCTGTTCTTAATCAAGAATATGAAATAGCAACTATAGCTAGCACTAACACCTATACAATTACTGCAAAAGATACATCAGGAGATACGGTTACTGCTAATGCTAGTGATTCTGGCAATGGCGGTGGATCTACTGTTGGTGCGTATCAAATTAGTATTGGACTAGATGTTGCTGTTGCTGGTACAGGCTGGGGTTCTGGCACTTGGGGGGGAGGCACTTGGGGTAATTCGGAGTCAGGTCTTCTTAGCTCATTACGGTTATGGAGCATAGATAATTTTGGTGAAGACATTATAGCTAATGTTAGATCTGGAGGAATTTATTATTGGGATGCAACAAATCCTACTAACAGATCTATACCATTATCTAGCTTATCTGGCGCTTCTAATCCTCCATCAGAGTGTTTAACAGCAATTGTGTCTACACAAGACCGCCATGTATTAGCTATAGGATGTACGCCTTTTGGTGGTAGCAACATAGATTTAATGCAAATTAGATGGTGCGATCAAGGCAATGCAGCTCAATGGACTCCGCTTACTACAAACACTGCTGGTGATTTAAAGCTATCTGCTGGCTCAGAAATTATAGGTGCTATTAGGGGAAGGCAAGAAGTATTGGTTTGGACAGATGTTGCGTTGTATAGCCTTCGTTTTATTGGCGCTCCTTTTATATTTAAGTCTACATTGATTACAGAAGGGATCAGCATGATTTCTCCAAATGCTGCAATTAACGCAAACAACGTAGTTTACTTTATGGATAGGCGTAACTTTTACATATATACAGGTGCAGCCCAGACATTACCTTGTACTGTGCTTGGATATGTATTTGATAACCTTAATCAAGATCAGTCAGAGCAAGTGTTTGCTTTTGCTAATACGGCATTTAATGAAGTTGGTTGGTTTTATTGCACAGGTGAGTCAACGGTAATAGATAGTTATGTGACATATAACTATGTAGAAAAAGCATGGTCTATTGGTACGTTAGGAAGAACTGCTTGGGATGATGCTGGCGCTACTTCGAGTGTGCCATTGGCAACACAAACGGTAAGTGATGTTGGTTATGTTTATAACCATGAAACAGGCTATAACGCTGATGGATCTGCAATGACGGCGTTTGTAGAAACAGCAGATTTTGATATAGATGATGGTGAGCATTTTGCTTTTATTAGACGATTATTGCCAGATGTAGAGTTTATAGGTAGCAATGATTCGCCAGAATTAACATACACCCTTAAGTCTCGTAGTGATGCTACTGGCACATTAAGCAATCAATCCTCAACTGTAGTAACTAACTCTAACAATTATGGCGTATCTAATGTTAGAGCTAGAGGAAGACAGATGCGAGTTAGAATAGAAAGCACTGATTCTAATAATGCGTGGCGGCTAGGCGATGTAAGATTAGATGTACGACAGGATGGTAGGCGATGAGCAGCGAAGGTGCAGAGTTTAGATTACCGCTTGAGTTTCCTACTGCTGAGTATGATGAACAGTATATGCAGAGGCTTATTAATCAATTGAGATTAATATTTGAGCTAATACCATCACCAACAGAAGTTGAAGATGATGCGTCAGCAAATGCGTGGTTTATGTCTTAATGCCTAGTACATACATAAATGCGATCAAAACATTAGATGGAACGTCTATTACAGATATATATGAGGTTCCTCAAGGCAAGACTGCGATACTAAAAACAATTAGTGCGTATAACACTAATGCTAGTACGGCAACATCTTTGATCGTACACATTTACGATAGCAGCGCAGATGCTACAACAGAGTTTGAAAAGACCGCCTCTATAGGCGCTGAGACTAGGCAAGCGTACTTAGAAAACGGTGAAGTAATAGTTTTGGAATCTAAAGATAAATTAAGAATGACAGCAGGAGCGTCTAACTACTTTGATATATTTGTCTCAATACTTGAGGTATTATAAAAGTGTTTAAACGCTTGCATATAATGGAGGTTGTATGAACAGCTCATTTAGGCCACGCCAAGCACCCATGCAAAGACAGGCTGAAAGGCTTGCAAATCAAGGTCGCTATGGCGATTCGATGATGGTTCATATGAACCCAACGGAGGTTCAGGTATTAAACCAGATGGCCCCCGGAGGTTTGACTCGCAACCCGCAAACAGGACAACCAGAAGCGTTTGCGTTATTAGCATCTCTTTTGGCATCTATGGCCGCTAAAGGAGCTTTAGGAACTAAGCTTGCAACTCTAGCAACTCTTGGTGGAAAGGTTTCTCCATTGGTTTCTGGAGCAATAGCATCAGGAGCAACCACTGCCGCTCAAACTGGCGATCTTTTAGAAGGTGTAAAAGCTGGCGTAATAGGCGGTCTGACAGGAAAGGTTGCTGGCGATTTAATTGGTGGCCTTGCTAAAGGTGGTACAGAGGCAGTGCAGCAAGCGGGTCAAGACGCTGCTGGCGCTGGCGGCGCTGGTGCTACTGGTGATACTCTTGCTTCGACCCTGCAATCTGCTCCTCCTACTCCTCCTATTGATCCTTCTTCTGCGGTTCCTGCTGGCGCAACATTTCAGGGAACAGATATTGTTAATCCACTTATGGCATCAGCACCACCACCAGTTGCTGATGCTGGCGGAATGTTTGCGGGAGCAGGAGATGCGCTTGGAAATATAGGAATGACGGATGTTGTTGGGCCAACTATTGCTGGTTTTGTAGGTGATGATGCAATTGCCATGTATCCCGGTGATGGCGGCGATATGCAAGAAGAAGAGAAGGAAGATTTTTATCAGGAAGTAAGACCCGGAGACAGAGGAATACAGATGCCCGAAATGGGCTACGATGCTGGCAGAAGCGGTGAGTTTGATTACTTTGCTAATCCCTTCCAAGTAATACCTGTTGCTAAAACAGGTGGTCATGTAAAGAAGTTTCAAACTGGAGGTCAGACAGATGAGCCTATACAGTTAACTGGGCTTAGAGGCTTTGATCAAATAACTCCTCCTCCTAGCTTTGATTTTAGCTCGTCAAACATTTATGGCCCAGCTCCAGTAAGTCAAGCTAATACCAACCTTTCTACCGCTGGCCCAGCAAATATTGCAAGCACAACTCCTGTTGCTAGTCCGTTTGCTGGTATTGGAATGTTTAATTTTGGAAGAGGTGGTCGCAGAGAGTTCGGCCCTAGTGATTCAGAATTGTTTAGTTATTTAACTGGACGAGGCGGAATGCCAGCTAATCTTTCTAATCTTGCTGGAAATGTTGCTGAGTTTACTGGAACAGTTGAAACTCCAGATTTTTCATCACGAGTTCCCGGCAGATTTCCAAGAGCTTCTTATGAAGACTTAGCCAGACAGTCTATGGAAGATGCAGCGTTTGATGCTCGAATGAATGCAAGCACACCTGCTCAAAATGTCGGAGGAAATGTTTTTAATGCTCCTGTTGGTATGGGAGGAAATCAAATGACAGGGCTTGAAGATTTTAATGTAGATTCTTATATGGAAGATACAATGTATTCTCCAGCGCCTACCCCAACAAGAATACCGGGGCTTGGCGATATGGGTATGGGTCAAAACTTTAGGTTTATGTCTTAATATGAATAGACGTTTAAACACCTTAAATAGTCCTATGCGGCTTGCTCCTTATCCAAGAGGTTTTGATAATGGTGGCCCTGTAGTTATTCAAGATCAATATTTTGAAGGTATGGTCGAGGGAGCTGGTGGTGGTATGGATGATTTTGTTCCGGCAACTATAGAGGGCGTAGAGCCTATATTGTTGTCTAGGGATGAATATGTCATACCTGCTGATGTTGTCTCTCATATAGGCGATGGAAGCTCTGAGAGGGGTGGTGAGCTGTTAGATGAGATGATTGCCAATATTAGAATGATGAAGACTAATACTGAAATTCAGCCTCAAGAAATGAATGAAACCCCAGAAGATATAATGTTGGATTTAAAGCTATAAAATGTCATTTACTATAGAAATGGTAAAGAAAGAAAATGTGTTATCTGTGTGGCCTAAGATAAAACATTTAGCTGATAATCTTCAAAAAAGAAGTTATGGCAGATATTTGACTGCTGATATATTTGACCAGATTGTAGAGCAGCCTTGTTTTGTTTGGGTTGTAAAAGAAGATGAAAACATTATTGCGTTTTTTATATGTTCTGTTTCTTATTATCCCCGCAAAACTTATTTAGATTTAAACACGTTAAGTGGTTTAAGAGTTAAAGAGTGGGGTGATCAGGCGTTAGAGGTGTTAGATAACTTTGCTAAAGAATTAAAGCTTGATGGATTAGAAACAAATACTGCGGTTGCCTTTGAAAAGATATGGAAAGAAAAGGGCTTTAAAAAAGAATTTGTAACAATGACAAGAGATATAGATTATCAAGCTGAAGATAGCAAAGAAGATGCAGATCTATTTGACTTTGAATCTGGCGATATGTTGAAGGAGGTTGTAAATGGGTCGTAAAAGCGGCGGCACACAAAGAGTACAACAGGAAAGCACTGTAACGCAGAAGTCGTTTCCAGATGAGTTAATGCCATATATGCAGAAGTCGTTGCAGATGGCAGATGCCCTGATGCAACAAGACTACATTCCTTATGGCGGGCAGAGAGTAGCTGGATTTACCCCTCAAGAGCAAGCGGCTTTTACAGGTGTGCAAGCAATTGCTAATCGTGCATTGCCGGGAGTTAGTGCGGGCAAAACATATTTTGGAAATCTTGCTGGGCGAACTGGCGCTCCAACATCGGGAACGGATTATTTAGGTGTAAGTAGTGGTTATGCTCCCGGAACTATATCTTCTGGCTATACTGGTTCTGATTTTACATCTGGGTTTACCGCTAGAGACTTTGATTCTGGTTATCAGCCCGGACAAATTAGAGCTGGATTTCAAGGCGCAGACATTACTTCGGATTATCGGCCCGGAGAAATAAGATCAACGTATAGGCCGGGAGAGTTTTCAGCTCAAAGATCTACGGCAAATATAGATGAATACATGAATCCGTATACAGAGCGGGTTCTTGATAGGCAATTAGCAAGAAGACAAAAAGCGTTTCAGGAAAGACGAGCGCAAGAAAGAGCAAGAGATACCGCAGCAGGTGGAGCTTCTGCATTTGGGGGAAGAGGCTTATTACAACAACAAACAGCTCAAACAGATTTTGATGAAGGCACAGCCGACATAGAAGCATCAGCGCTAGATAGGGCATATCAGCAAGCATTGACTGCATCATCGCGTGATATAGATCGTGATCTTAGGGTTCAGCAGTTAAGTGATCAGGCGGAAAGAACTCGCGCTCAAATGGCATTTGGTGCAGCTACAGCAAGAGATGCGGCAGAAAGAGCTAGAGCGCAAATGGCTACTCGCGCCCAAGAAGCAACTGCTCGATTTGGTCAAGCGGCTGGCGCACAAGACATACAAGCACAAATTGCATCTGATGCCGCAGCTAGGGCCGCAGGGTTACAAAACTTACAAGCACAGCAATACGCTGATAGATCAGCAGAAACTGCCGCTAAGTTAGGATTAACAGCTCAACAGTATGCAGACTTGTCCAGAAGATCTGCTGGTGAGCAAGGGCTTAGAGCTGCAATAGCTACAGACGCTGCTGCTAGAGCCGCTGGAGATCAGGATTTAAGAGCATCGTTGGCGAACCAAAGAGCCTTTGCTGCTGCGTTAGGAAGAAGAGATGCCGCTGCAAGGTATGGGGTTGACCTTGATAAGACAGAACAAGCTATGGATTTACAGCGTGTAGCAGCATTAGCACAAGCTGGTCAGGATATAAGAGGCTTACAACAGCGCGGCTTAGATATGGCATACCAAGACTTTATAAGGCAGCGTGATTACCCAAGAGAAATGTTAGCGTTCTACTCTAATCTTATGAAGCAAAATGTAAGTGCATTAGGGCCGAATCAAACACAAACTAGCACATCACCAGCTCCAAGCAGATTAGGACAAATGGCTAACTTAGGTCTGGGCGCATTGGCGCTAGGCCGTGGCAGACAAGTATAAGGAGCGTTTAAACATGGCAATGGAGCAGTTGTTAAAGATCGCAGAACGCACCGAGGCTATGCCTGATGATATGCTTGCACAAGTTGCCGCGCAGGGTGAAGGCATGGGTAGCCTTCTTGCTGCTACAGAGATGAAGGCAAGAGAAGATATACGTCAGGATGCACAACAACAAAATATGCAGCAACAACCTCCTGTGTTAGAACAGCTATTACAGCGTGCTATGCCGCAACAAATGCCGCAACAAATGCCACAGCAAATGACGCAACAACCATTGCCTTCTATGGGTATGCAGCCTGATATGTACCAAGGCGACCCTGCTATGGCAATGCTTAACCAAAATGCCAGTATGCCTCAAGAGTTTGCTAACGCTCAGATGGGAATACGTCAAGCTAATGTAGGGGGATTGGTCAGAAGATTTTCTTCAGGGCTACAAATACCAAAGCCAAGAGATGATTATTTTACTAGGTTATTACAAGCTGAGTATGGATATAATCCTTATGAGCTTGCTGCTGGAGTTAGCGGTGATGCGCCTTTATATATGCAAAATATGCCGTTTTCAGTTAGTGACTTAGAGGCTATAGAAAAAAGATATTTAGAAGCAGAAACTGCCCCATATGGAGCTGAGTATGGTGCTGCTGTAACTGCGTTTAATCAGCCTCAAAAGCCAATAATAGCTCCTGCTCCGGGAGCGTTTGGAATGGGTACTCAAGTAACTATGCCTCCTGCAAGAACAGGTACAGCTCAAGATGCTGGTGATGCAGCGGTAGCAGCAGCAAGGCAAAGAGCTATGGAAGAAGCTCTTAAAGATACTAATTTGCCTACAGGAAGTATTCAGCAGTTATATAACCCGAATGTTAAAGGAGAACAGCTTTCTGCATTTGTTGAAGAAGGAGCTGATATAGACCCATCAGGAGTGCTTCCTTCAAACTATCAAACACTTACACAAATGGCTAAAAGCCAAATAAAACCTCCATTGCCTAATGCCTCATTAGCTGGAATAACAGAAGAAGAATTTAATAAACAATATGGGCCTCCTCCAGTTATTAGTAAGCCTGATGTTTCGGGCGCATTTTTAAATGTAATAGACCCTGTTAAGGGAGGCCAATTTTTACCGCCTGTTGGTGATGATGCTCCTACTGGTCAATACTCAGCACAAACAAAAATTTCTACTATGCTCAACAATAGAGCGAATACGTTAGAAGGCAGTCAAATGGATAATTTGATTGCAAGAGAAGCAAAAAGAAATGCAGAGCTAGATAAGTATTTAGAAAATATGGAAGAGCTTGAAAAGGATATGCCGACTAGAGAAAGCATTAAAAAGCGTCTTAAAGAGCAAACAAACTATGGCGTTGCAGCCGCATTTTTTAAAGCAGCGGCAGGTGATAAGCCAGATTTCTTAGCAGCGTTAGCTGAAGGATTTGGTGGCGCAGCAGATGTAATGAATAAGATGACAGGGCAAGAACAAAAAGAATTAATGCAGCACGCAATGAACGCTTATAAGAGGGAAGCAGATAAAGCTAACACTGCGTTTAAACGTGCTGAGTCTGATTCAAATAAAGTTTACAAAGAAAGAGACTTAGCGCAAAAGTATCAAAGCAATGAAAATGCTCTTATTACAAAGTACCTTGATTTGCAGAACCAAAATCATTGGAAGAAGATAAGCTCGAATTTAGAAAGAGCTAAATATAATCAAGAAATAATTGAGTTTTCAGCAGAAGAAAGAAATAGAGTTAGAGATGATTATCGAGATGCCTCTAATAAATGGGCTACATTAATGTTAGATGCTAATGATGTGACTAAACGTTTAGCTATGCCAGCAGATGAGTTTGAACTTAAGACGGCTCTGGAAACTAGATCAGCAGAAATGTACGTAGAAGGCGCTAGACTAGCAGTTAATAGAGGTCTTACTAAAGTTACAGAAGAGTTGGCAGCAGTTGAAAAGAGTTTGCGGGATGAAATACCAGATCCGCAACTTAGAATGCAAGAAGCATACAGGCAAATATATAGTGACTATTCTAAAGATACTAAGAGAGTTGGGTCACTTTATTTAATGAATACATTTGGTCAGGAATTGGGCGAAATAGCTAGAGCTTCTGGTAAGGATAGAAACCTTATGATGAAGCAGCTTAAACAAAAATATCCATATTTAGATGAGAGTATTGTTAATAAAACGCTATCAGAAATAATCTAATGCCTACACAAGAGGAGAGAATACAAAGCCTTATAAGTAGGCTTCAAGGCCCAGATGAAAATATTCAAACGGGCTTTGATGATCCAAAAATTGTTTCCTCGTTTGCCCCTCAAGAATATTATGTAGAGCCTATACAGCCCGGAAGCATTATGGGAATGGCATCTGGCATGCCTATGCCTGAAGCGCCTCCTCCGCAAAGACCTCCTATTATACCAGTTACTCCACCTCCAGTTGATACGTCTGTAGAAGGGCTAACTGGTTTAGACCTATTTACTGGGGTCGAAAGAGGTTTAGTAGATCAGCCATTAATACAAGATCCTGATGAGTCTGATAATCCATTTTTAGCTTTTGGGCGCGGCATTGGTCGTGGCGGTATGCAAACAGGTATTGCTATTGGCGAAGGCTTGTTTTCTATAGCTGATATGGCGGCAAATTTTGCCAACTATGAAGACCTTATAGACCCTGAAACATCAGAAGTATTTAAGAATCTTAATGAAGCTCGTGAGTGGGTAGGTAATGAGCGAACAGTTGTAGGCAAGCTAGGCGAAGCTGTTGGTAGTATGCTGGCGTTTATGGCTCCGGGTATTGGTGCTATTGGTCAAGCAGGGAAAGCTGCTAGCTTGGCAACTAAAGGCGCTCAATATGCAGATGCGGCAAGAAGGGCTAAAGGTTTAGCTATAGGGTTTAGAGGTTTGCAGGGAGCTGCTGCTGTTGGATCTGGGGCAGGACAGGCAAGCCAGATGATGAAAGCCTATAAAGATGCTGGCGGCGATTACACAACAGGTCAAAGAAATTATGCAATAGCGTTTGGTATACCAATAGGTGCATTAGAGCTTATTGGTCCAGAAATGATATTACGAGGGTTTGGTAAAGAACTTGCTAATCCAATAAAGAATGAAATATTAAGAAGAGTAACTGGGTTAGGGGCAAATGCTACAGGTGAGGGTGCGCAAGAAGTATTGTCAGGAGTTTTGCAAGAGCTGTCTGCTAAGTATCATTATGATCCAGAGCGCCCTATTGGCGATAGTATGTTGTCTGATTTTGGGTATGGAGCTGGCGCAGCAGCAATACTTGATCTGGTTATAGGCAAGCGTACTCCAGATAAACCAAGTGTAGATCCAGCTAAGGTTCAAAATGATTACCTTCAAAGTAATCCAATTGACCCAGTGGACGCAACATTACTTCAAGAGAAAATAGGCACAGAAGAAACAGTACCTATTTATGATAAGTCTGGAAGCCAAATAGATGCGTCTGTTTTATCAGTTGATACTGAAGGGAATGCCGTAGAGGTTTTGGTTGATGACGAAGTAATACAGTTGCCCCTTGACAGCTACCCAAACCAAGATGGATTTTCTCTTGCTAGCGATGAAACCCTATCGGCTGCTGGCAGATATAATATTAATGGAAGAGAGTTAGGTCAGTTAAAAGACGAAGAGCTTAGGCAGCTATCTTATGACATTACATTAACAGATGAACTTAAAGAACAAGTTGCTAATGGTGAAATTAGCCAAGCCGAAGCTAACGTACAAACTGACTTAACTCGTTTAAACGCAAGGCAGTTGTATGATTTAGCTGCTGTTGGAGATGAGCTTAAGCGCAGAGGCTATGATGTAGTTGATGGCGATTCGTCTACAGATCAAGATTTAAAAGACGCAAATCAACAGTTAAAGATAGATTCTGGTGAGTATTCAGATGATGTTGACAGGAATGTAAAAGAGCGTCTTGGCGACAAGCTGTCTGAAAAATACGCTCCATCAGAATCTGCTACTCAGCAAGCAATTGATGAAGTCCAACAGGCTAGGCAAGAGAAAGCACTAGAGGACATACAAGAAAGCACAAGTCTTAGTGAGCTATTTGATAGATTAAAATTAACTCCGGCAGAAAAGCTTGAGGCTATATCTAAAGCAATTGGCGTTGAACGTGTTGATGAGCTTAGAAAAGGCAAGGGCAAGAAGAAAGTAAAAGCGGAAGATTTAATTGAAGGTCTTACGCCTGTAGAGAATGCCCAAGTTATACAACAAGCTGCCTCAATTAAAACAGCTAAAAAGTTTGATAAAGAAGAGCAAGAGCAAACATCTCAGCGAGCTAATCAGTTAGATAGTCGCGTAGAAGAGCAAGCAAAGTTAGATGCAAAAGCAAGAGAAGAACAACAACAACAAATAAAAGATCTTGAGCAAGCTACTGAAGAGGTAGTTGAGGATTTTGAAGCAGAAGTAGAGGAAGCCGCGCCAACAGAATTTGTTTCAAAAGATGTAGAAAACTCAAAACCTAGATATAGAGATGAAACTCCAGAGTTTGAATTGCTTTCTGATAAGGCGCTTTACATTGTTAGAGATGGCGTTAAAAAATCAAAGAAAGACGCAAGCATTATTGAAGAACTTAAGTCGGCCTTTCCGGGCGTGTCAGAGGCTGAACTTCGTAGCCGTGGTAGTAGGGTAGCTGAAGAGGTTAAAAAGCGTGGTGAGGCTGCTAGGAAGCGTAACGAGGAAGTATTTACTGTTCCTGCCGTTGTGCCTCAAGCAGAACAAACAGCTACCGAAGAAGTTGTAGAGTCGGTTGAAGAGGAAGTAACAGAAGCCCCGCAGACCTTAACGCTTATGAAGCCTAGATATAATAAGCGTTCAAAGAAATACGACATACAAGTAATAGATCAAGATGGCAAAGTTGTAGACGAGCGTAGTGCTTCTAAGCCAGATGTTAATACGGCTTTAGACAACATAGGCCAAGAGTTTAGCGGTATAGAAATACCTGCTAAGTTTTATAACAAAGAAACTCGTAAAGAAAACGAACCTACTCCAGATGAGCTTGGCTTTATTAAAGAGTCTGTAGAGTATGAATTTGGGCCATCTACAAATGCAAGGCGTGGTCAGAGTGCGTTTGCCAAAGTCTATAAAGTTGTAGTTGAAAAATTCCGGGCTATGAAAGCAGAAGATCCTAGCGTAGACGTTAGTATTGCTATGGAGCAAATAAACGCTACAGAAGAACTTCAACAGCTATATTTAGAATATGGCGATCCAGATTTTATTCGTATGCAAGATCCAGTTGCAGAAGAACCTGTGCCTGTTGTTGGGGTAGAAGGGACAGAGGTTGGTGGGCAGCCAGTAATATTACGCTCTACCAAGCCAATTAGAATGGATATGAATCAGCAGACTAGGGTTAGCAGAATAGTTAAGTCTATAGCCCCTAACGCAAATCTAGTTATTGCAGATCAAATATTTAGTAGGCCATTGTCAATGCCGGATGCGTTGACGATGGTGGAACATAACGGACAAGTAATACCCAAAGAAGAGGCTCTTGGTCTTCAGATAGGAAATGTTGTTGCCGTGTCAGCTCAAGATGGATTTTTAGATCCAGAAAATAGAGCGTATCACGAGGCAACCCACTTCCTAATGCGTAATGGTTATCTTGATGATAAAGAGATGGATGCTTTAAACGCCAATATACCAAGGCTTCAAAGTATTGTTCGTAAGCATTTGGGTGACAAAAAGTATGCTAATGCTATTGAGGTAATACCTCCTAATAAACAAATTGATGAGCTGGTTGCGTATGCTTCTGCGCTATACAACCGTGGCTTAGACGTTACTGGAAAGATACCCGGAGAGTTTACTCCGCCGTTACGTAGAATATTTAATAAGATTGTTAACCTGTTTAAACAGCTTAAGTCTGCGTTTGGCGGCGAAGTTGCTATGGAGCTTGAAGATGTATTTGAGTCAATAAGACAGGGTAGAGCCGGAGCTAGAGCGCCAAGAAAAATGTCTGACAAGACAGGCATGAGCGGAACAACTCCCTTGGCAATGGTTAAACAAGGTGATGCGACAGCTCGTATGGCTGAGTCTAATTTTGTTAGGCCAATGATGTACTCTGTTTTAAAGGACAAGATTAAAAAGGCTGGTGGATCAAAGCCAGCTAACGATTGGATAAGAAGAAACGAAGACGGATCGTTAGAAGGGTTTCTTACTAAAGACGTTAAGTTAGCAGAGATAGAAGACTCTGGAATCGTACAGTTTCTTGAGGATCAGAAACTAAAAGACGGTGAAAATGTAAAGGTATCTGCAAATCAGCTTATTGAGGAAATAGAAAACAACGAAGTCCTAATAGAGATGAATATTTATGGGACTCCCTTGGACTCGATGAGTGATCCTACTAACGAAAACAAACTGGCTCTTGCGTTTTTGGATGACCGAGAAGCAGAAATTAAAACTAATATTGGTAGGCTGTTAATAAACCCTGCAATTAGTTCTGCTTTTGTCGGTAACACTATTCGATATGTATATGACGCACAAACAAAGGGAAGTTCTAATAAGAATGTTAAGTCTGCATTTTCATTAGAGCTAGCCGAGCTTCTTGATAAATCAGAAGCACAAGCGTTGCAAGATTTAAAAGACTTTTATGATGGAAAGTTAACTGTTCCGCAATATAAAGAAAGGGCAAATCAATATTATAACCCAATTAAAAGGCAGCTTAGAAAAGACTTGGCTAGCCCTGCAAATGAACTGACTTCTTCAAACATTGCAGATATGTGGCTGTCATATCCAAGCTCTGAAAATTTAATGAATGCGTTTAAAAACCCTGCCATGTATGGAGATCAAAAGTTTAGTTACAGCGATACTTCTATCCCGTCATTAGATTTGCCACAACATTATTTAAACATATTAGAAAAAACTAAAGCTGACTATAACCGCAACTTAGCTAAGCCCGGAACCACTAAGCATATGCGAAAGCAGTTAGCTAAAGCAAAAGACCTAAGTTCTCCACAAGCTGCGACAGTTGCTTTAAGAAGGCTTAACTTAGGTTATGGGCAAGTAGATCGCCATATGCGTATGCCGGACGTTGGTGACACAGAGATGTCTACAGAGCCGGGAAGCGGAATGGAAGTAGGGCCAGACTACGGCGGTACATATGCTCCATACACATCTACTGGAGCAAGAAACCTTGCGTTAAGCAGAGCGCTTGAAAGCCCTGAAGAAAGAAGATCAGCACTTCGTGAATACTTAGATGATAATTCATTGAATTATAGAGAGGTGATTATATCGGCTCCGCTTGCTTCGTCTACCGAGGTTGATCAGCAGCAATATGATAAGTGGAAAGAAGGGGCTGGCGGCTTAACTGCTGCTGGGCAATATGTTCATGCGCACTTTAGAGACACTGTTAATCCGATAATGCATATACGGCTGTCTGATGTGTACGTTACTGATGATAATGGTGATCAGCAAAAAGTATTAATAGTAGAAGAAATACAGTCAGACCTACACCAAGAAGCACAATCCATAATGAAAAGAATGGCTGCTTTTGATTTGTTTAAACAAGGTCAAATTAGTGATCCTAATTTTGAGAAGCTGCCTAGGGACGAAAAGAATTTAGTTAAACAAAACGCACCTAAATATAAAGATCAAGTTTACGGGCCTATTTTGCCTAATATGCCACTAAAAAATGAAGATCAAAGAATGGCGTTTGCCATGAATGGCATTACTAGAATGGCAATCAATGGCGGGTATAGCCACATAGCAGTATCTAATAGCGAGCTTCAGCTAGAAAGATATAGGGGTAATTTTAAAAACCATGTTGACGGAATGACTGTAGCGGAAACAGTTGTTCTTGATGACGGAAACGCCTCTATGCCTCATAAAATATCTTCTGTTGTTGATTCGTCTGGAAATCCTAAAATGAGATTTTCGTTTGACACTGGAGACTTAGAGTCTATTTATGGAATCAGCGAACTAGAAGCTTCTAATTTAATTAAAGACGGCGATCTATATCACGCCGATATTCCTAAATCATACATTGAGCAAAAAGTAGATTCTAATATAGATCTGCTTATGAAGGATGCTCCAGAAATAGATGAGCAAGGGTTTGTTTTTGAGGCGGAAGAGCTTGGCCCGCTAGAGCCTGAGTACATTGACCAATTACTTAAACAATATCCAGATAAAGATAACGCTAAAAAAGAAGCTAGAGTTATATTAGACAAGACATTTGAAGACATTCCCAACAGAAGATTTATTGATATAGATTCAGTAAAAATAGTTGAGGGATATGATGCTGAAAATAGAACATTAGAAAACATAGACCCTAGAATTATTCCAAGACTTTCAATGCAAGAGGCTTTAGCAGAGCTTTATCCTGAGTTAGTTAACGCATATAGGGTTTCTTATACGGTTCCAGTGTTTGATATGTCTACTGGTGCGCAAGAATCTATACATAGAGGCACGTATTTATTTGGCAAATACAAACCATTAGATCTTGCCGATGAATCGAGCGGTGGAATGCTTGATGACTTCTTAGGAACTGGGTTGTTTAAACTGGTTGAAGATGAGCTAGTTGATTTTCCCGGTCAAGAAATTGCCATTGATAACGTAATGGATTTTATTACCTCAAAAGCTGACGAGCTTGTAGCGTTAAGAGAAAGAGTAAATTCTGGGGATAATGAAGTATCTGAAAAAGATATTAACAGATCTCGTATATTAGATGATGCTGACATAGCTAAAGCAATATCTGATTCAAGGCGTAGAGCAGATGGCGCGGTGGATTATCCTGTAGGTTCCGGCTTTACTAATATATATGACCGAATGATGCCTAAAGCATTAGCCAAAGCTCTTGGCTCTACAATTAAAAAGAAAGAAAGCAAGATTCGTAATGAAAATCAGGGATCTATTTTATACATAGGCGATGCTGATGTAGATCAAGAAGCAATTATAACCAACATTAATGACTTGGAGTGGGAAGGCGAAAGACTTGTGCCAGCAGAGCGATCAACTAGAAAAGAGCTGGCTTCAAAACAAATGCTTCTTGAGGACATAGCTAACAAAGCAAATGTAGAAAATAAAGATAAGGGCGAGCTTGCAGAAGAAGCGTATGGATTAGAACAACAAATATCAGAGTTGGCAGATGACAATAGGGATCAGTATTTAGTTCGCAAGTCTGCAATTACCAACTCATTGCCATTGTTTGAAATCACCGAGGATATGCAGTCGGAGGGTGCGCCTTGGAGACAAGAGCCTTACGCGATTTATCAAATGGCAAAACAAGATGATCGCAACTCAGCTACGAATGCTGGCATTGCATCTAAAAATGAGATGACTAAAACAGCCAGACAATCAATGGTTGATTTTATTAATTCATTGCCTTTCTTTAATACGCTTAAAGACCTTCCTCAAAAAAGAGAATACTACTTAAAGCGTTCTGAGTATCTTGGGTTAATAACTCAAACAGAAAACGCTGCTAAATATTTGCGAGATGAGATAGGTAATAAGTATTTGTCTAAGGGCATTGGATCTCAAGCAAGAGAAAGCAATGCTTTAGTTCGTAATGCAATTTATACCTATATGACTACAGGAGATACGGTAGCAGAGCAGCAAGCATTTGATGCTTTGAATGCTTTAGATCCAAGAGCTGCTAAAGCATCTGCTAAAGCAAAAGACATTATAGAAAACGTTGGTGCAGAGCTTGTAGCAAAAGGCTTGATGAGTCCTAAGACATACTTGGAAAGACGAAGAGCATACCTTCCAAGACTGTATTTAAAGCACATTATTGATGATCCGTCAGGAAAGCCCTTTGAGTTTCTTAAACCAAGAGAGGATATCCCAGAGGGAACTAGAGAGCTGCTTGGTGAAATAGCAGAACAAGATCCGGCATTCCTAGTATCTAGATCAATGCAAAGATCTATAAGAGATTTAGAGTTAATAAACTTTTTTAACGCAATCAGTGAGAATGAAAACTGGACAAACCCCGATGATGAGTTTTTGGTTTCTTACACAGATGTAAATGGCGACACTAAAAAAATTAGTGCGTTTTGGTTAAAGAATGAAGCAGTTGTAATAAGAAATATTGCAGAAGCAGAGCAAGGGTTATCTCCAGAGAAAGCAGCCCGTTTAAACGCTGAAGCAGACAGAATGGAGGCTGCTGCAACACAAACATTTAAGGCGTTTGCAGAAAAGAACCAAGGGATAGATGTGTCTCAGATGGAAGATGAAGACATAGTTAATCTTGGCACGCAATACTTTGAAGGGTTTAAACGAATTCCTAAAGGTCTTAAGTTTGGGATGCTAGCAGGAAGATTGATAAGGCAAGAAATATACGATGACATAATAGCCTCTAAGGTTATTGCTAACGTTGGTGATACTACTGTTGTTGAATTAGATAAGTTAACTAAGAAAGCAGTAGCGGTTTGGAAAACAATTAAGGTTCCTCTTAACCCGCCAACTATTGCGCGTAACACATTCAGCAATATGATTCTTATGCACCTTTCTGGAATACCTTTCTTTAAAGTTCTTCCTAGAATGGTAGAAGCGATTGGGGAAATAAGATCATACAACAAAGGTGATTATGATAATGCTAGGCATTACATGGCTTTGTTGGAAAGGGGTGTTGCTCAATCATCTTTTGCGGATCAAGAACTTGTAAAAATGTCTGATGATATTATGGATTTTCTTGGCGGTGTAGATGCAAAAGACTTGGGTTTGTATGGTTGGTTAAAGCTAAAGGCTTGGGGAAAGCTAGCAACTAAAGCATCTAATCTCTATCAAAATATAGAGGTGATGGGCAAGACTGCTATTGCTATTGATGTGATGGAGCGAGAAGGACTGAGTGCAGATGATGCGTTTCTTAGAGCGCAAGAGTATTTGTTTGACTATTCAGATGTTCCAGCCTTAATTAGAAAAACTAGAACAAGCCCTATTGGTATTCCTTTTATTACGTTCCAGTACAAGGTATTGCCTGTCCTTATGAAGACTGCAATTAGAAATCCGTTTAGGTTTGCTCCTTACGTTGGAATGGCCTATGCAATGCCTCACTTAATGATGGCGGCATTTAATATAGATGATGAAGAATATGACGCTATAAAAGCCTCAGTGCCTGATTACTTAAGAGGCAACCCCGGACTTATGCCTTTGCCATACAGAGATGATGCTGGTCGAATAAAGTTTTTAGACACTAGCTTTTTGTATCCTTGGGGTAGCTTTGCTGCTTTGGGCGCTGGAGCTATAAATGCTAGCAAGGCAATTACCGGGAACCAAGACTATACTCAAGGCGGTTTTAGTGTAGACGATATAACCAGCACATTAGGATTGTTTGGTGGCCCAGCATGGGCGTTAGCTGGAGCCGTACAAAACATAGATCCATTTACACAAAGACCAATTATTAATCCTCACGATCCTTGGTGGATTTCTAACGCAGAAGAACGTCCATTTTACGATAGAGGAAAGCTAACCGATGCTTTTTATTGGATGGCAAATCAATACATTCTTCCGGGGTTTTTAAACACAGATTATGGTGCAGTTAAAAAACTATTAGATGCTACATCTGGAACTAGAAAACCATCAGGGTTAGAAGGTGATACAGTTAACCAAGCTCTTCTTAGGATGGTTGGTTTAAACGTTATCAATATAGACCCAGAGCAAATAAAAATGTCTCTTTATTATATTTATAGAGAGCGAAGCAGTTTAATTTCTACTATTAATAAAATAGCCGGAGATCAATCATTAAGTGTTGAGGAAAGGGAAAGAAGGTTGCAATCATTTAGACAAAAATTATCTAACTATGATTTGCAAGAAGAGCAGTTAACACAAGCTGGAAGAATATCTTCTTCTGTTATATCGAGATTAAAGAGAGAGGCTCTTTTAAGCAGATGACTAAGTTAAGTGAGCATTTTACATTAGCTGAGTGCTGCCGAAGTGAGACAGCTACGAGGAAAGGCATAGATAATATGGCTACAGGTGAGCATCTTGAGAACCTGAAGCGTGTATTAGAATATGTAGTTGAGCCTGTCAGGGTTCACTATGGCGTACCGTTTATACCTAACAGTGGGTATAGATGCCCAGAGCTAAATAAGGAAGTTGGCGGCAACCTCAACAGCCAGCACTGCAAAGGACAAGCAATAGATTTTGAGCTGCCTAATGTAGACAACGAAGAGGTTGCCTTTTGGATTAAAGATAACTTGGATTATGACCAGCTTATCTTAGAGTTTTATGACGGGATAGACCCCAACAGTGGGTGGATTCATGTCTCTTATGTATCAGCGGGAGACAACAGAAACGAGTCCTTAGTCTTCGATGGTAAGTCGTATACGCAGTTTGAATGAAAGGTGCTGTCCTAGCCTTTATGCTGATTACAGTAATAGAAGGCAATGTAGTAGATGGCGCAGAGCAGATGCTGTTTAGAGATATACATCGATGCCAACAGTTTGCCTATTGGATAGAGCATAACTGTTTAGATGTTCGGTGTAGAGGAGGAGTAAAGCAGCAGAATATAACGGCTTATTGTAGGCCAGTAATGGCCTCAAGTAATCAGAAGTTTTGGGATTAATATTGTGAGTATATATAGCTGTTGTTTTTACATTGCTGAAGAGAAAAGATTTACTGGGTGGGAAGAGTATCTTGCGTATTACAAGAAGCAAGATGAGGAGATAGTTTAATGGCAAAGAAGTTACAACAAGATTCAGTGTGGGCTAAGTATGACATCGACAACGATGGCACTGTTAGCGATGAAGAGTTAGAGCGTGCTACGCAAATGCTTGAGCTGGATCTAAGAGAAGAGAAGCAAGACTCGCAAAGAAGAATAGCATGGGTTGCTATGTCATCTATGGTCTTGTATTCCTTGTTGCCACTAATGCCTTTTGTTCCAGAGGATAGGCTTTCAACATTATCGTCCTTGTCGGATATGCTCTTTCTGAGCCAAGCCAGTATCATCGGATTGTACTTCGGCGCTACAGCATATATGTCTCGAAAACCTTAAAGGTTTACTATGATAATTGAAAGTGTGGCTGCGGCAGGGGCGATCCTGTCTACAATATCGACCGCCATCAACAAATTAAACGAGGTAGGAGATGGCGCATCTAAAGCTGTTGAGTTGATGCAAGGATTTTCTGATGCGTTAGATTCGTTTGAGCGTGATAAAAAAGATTCTGTTATTAATAACCTTACTTCACAGGAGCTTTTGAAGTTGGAATCAATTAAGCATAGAAGGGATCAGTGGGAGAAGTCGCTTCACGATATGCTAGTTATCCATGACCCAGTTCTTTTGCAAAGGTGGGATGAGGCTAAGGCAAGACAGAAAGCTAATCACAAAAGGCAAATGGAAGCTATAAGAGCTAGGGCTGCTGCTCGAAAGAAGATGATTAGGCAGATTTGGCTTATAATGGGGGTGACCGCTATAGGGTTACTTTGTGCATTTATATTAATTGGAGGGGTCATACTGATCTTTAAATGATGGATATAGGAGCAACAACACCAGTAAATCAAATTGCTTGGCGACAAGTGGCAGAGCAAAAGTATCAAAGACTTATGGACGATCTGCAAGTTGAAGAGCGTAGGCAAAGGGTAGAACAGTTAAACTCTACATTGTATATTGCAAAAAGTGGTAAAGTAGAAATACAAAACACTAAGGCTCCCAACAACATTAACTTTCTGGTTTAAACATGGCGGCAAAGAAGAAGGCAAAATCCAAGGTTAATCAGTCCGGCAATTATACTAAGCCGACTATGCGCAAGACTTTATTTAACAAGATAAAGGCTGGGTCAAAAGGCGGTAAGCCGGGGCAGTGGTCAGCTCGCAAGGCTCAGATGCTAGCCAAGCAGTACAAAGATAAAGGCGGGGGGTATAAAAGCTAATGGCAAAGCAAGCACAGCAAAAGATAAAGAGTAAAAAAAAATAGAAGAGTGGATTCGTCAACAGAAACTCAAAGAGCATAATCAGTAATGGCATTAAAGAAACCGCAAAAGTCTTTAAAAAAATGGACAAAACAAAAGTGGCGAACTAAATCAGGTAAGCCATCGACGCAGGGATCTAAGGCTACGGGAGAAAGGTATCTACCAGAGAAAGCAATCAAGTCTTTATCTTCTAAAGAGTATGCAGCTACAACTAAGAAGAAGCGAGCTGACACAAAGAAAGGGAAGCAACACAGTGCGCAGCCCAAAAAGATCGCTAAAAAAACTAGATCATATAGGAAGAAGTGATGCCAGCTAAGAAAGATCCAAGGTTAGCTAGAGCTGGTGTTGCTGGTTTTAATAAGCCTAAACGCACGCCCAACCATCCTAAGAAGTCACACATAGTTGTTGCCAAGGAAGGCGATAAGGTGAAGACCATTCGGTTCGGGCAGCAGGGTGTTAAGACCAATCAAACTGTTGGTCAAAGGAAAGCGTTTAAATCTCGCCACTCAAAAAACATAAAGAAAGGAAAAATGTCAGCCGCATATTGGGCAGACAAGGTTAAGTGGAGTCCTAGCAAAACTAAGTCGCCTTCAAAGAAATGGAAGAAAGGATCGTAACATGGGGATGAAACTAAGCGCAGGTCTAGGCTTGGCGCTTCTAGTTGTAACAGGAGCGTTTAAACTTTACTACGACAAATCACAAGCAGAGCTAGAGTCTTTCCACTTAAAACTTGAGCAGTCAATACAAAACCAAAAGACGTTAGAGAAAACAATAGAGTCTCAAAACGAAAACCTAAAAGAAACGATAGAGAACCAAAAGCTAATGGTTGCCCAAGTTGAGCGGCTAACCAAACAAAATCAGGAAGCTCAAGAAGAGGTAGACGATATTAGAAAAAAGTTCGCAAAGCACGATCTCAATGTGCTTGGATTGAGGAAGCCGAAGCTAATAGAAAACATTATAAACCGAGGAACAAAACAGGTTATGGTAGATCTTTCAGATATAACCAATCCTGAAACTTTTTATGAAAATGGTCGCAACATTAGTCGGACTGATTCTTAGTTTAATATCTGGGTGCAGTCTAGTAGGAGGCGGTTCGTTTAAACAACAGGAAGTAAAACCCGTAGAGGTTGTTACAGTTGTAAAGCAAGCTCCGATGTATCATCCGCCACCACCGAATGAAATATCTACGATGCCTGTCGAGTGGACAGTCCTTACCCCTGCGTTGATGCAAGAATATCTGGACGATCTTGAGAAGGGTGAAGCTCCAATGAATGTCTGGTACAGCTTGACCTCTAAGGGCTACGAGAATCTTTCTCATAACATGGCAGAGATCAAGCGATACCTACGCCAGATGAAAAGCATCATCCAGTATTATTCAGAAACTGACTCGCAATCGAGCGACGAGGACGATTCGGGTTCATAGCCTGTGGCGGCTCTGGAGCCTCTAGCTGGATAGATATCTTGGCCCCTAGAGCGGTAGCTATACTCTCCATAATCTCGAAGCTGGGCTTCCTACGGCCTCTCTCGACCTGACTTAGATAAGACTTGGTGGTTCCAGACTTATCCGCAAGGGCTTGTAAAGACAAACCCTGATCCATGCGGAGCCTTCTTATTTTTTCTGTGTACCAGCTCATGCCTTTACCTCGTCCTCAAAGAGCGCGAGAAATGATTTAAGTTTTTCTTGAGCTTCCTCATCAGTGAGCAGTTCTTTTCGTGATTCGATTTCACAAACAGACCTGATTACATTTGAAGCAAGCTCTTCATCGTTTACGTTTTCAGCAATCCAGTCTTCTCTTTCGCTTGCAAAAACGAGTTTATCTAAGTTCAAACGAACCCATTCCTGAAAGGTTTTCTCTCGGCAAATTAAGTTAGCCCTAGCCATAGCTCGTTCACCTTTTGTAACCGCTGCTTTTACAACTGGCCTTTCGTCCTCGCCTATCTGCGCACAAGCTATCATGTATCGTTGTCCGATTTTTGCCGTGGCTAGTTCGTTAGGTACATCGTCTGGGTGCAAGATAAAAGAAAGCACCATGCCATCCCTTGACTGTCGGTAGGCATACTTCTTTGCCTCGAAGTGTTCTGCAATTCTGTCTGCTTCACTCATCATCTTCTCCGTCATCTTTCTTATGGGTCATAAAGTCCATATCCATTTGGTAGGCATCCCCTTTATCGTTTAAACGAGAAACCATAGTTAGCATTTGGATGGTTACATCTTTCTCGTCTACGGCATGGCTTAAGAAATATTTGTAATAATCCGCAGCATCCTTTGGGTCTTGAAACTCTCCGAAGATTCCGATCCCGCCGTCTTCCTGTCTTACTAGGATGCAATACTGATTGAATCGGTAGTCTCCAAATTCATCCTCGATTTCGTTGTATTCTTCTTGGGTTATTGGGTAATTGTTTTCACTCATTAAATTGTTTCCATGTTGCGTCTGTAAACATTAAAGGATCTATGCCCTGCATAGCCCACCAACGTTGCTCATTCCCATAAGCATGAAGATGTCTGTGGTGATCGTCACACAGGGGTACTGTGTCAGAATCACTAGTGCGCCTCATGCCTCTGAGGTTGTCCTTGTCAGTGAACGTTAGATGATGTGCTTGCGCAGGGCGTTGACAGATTAAGCAGCCATGCTCCCTTACGTGGGCAAGGTATCTCTGGCTGCGTACTTTGTCAGACCAATCCTTTTCTTTCGATGCCATTGATTAGATCTTGTAGTTTTACGTTTATTTCTCTCAAGTCTTCTACGCTTTGGAGAATCTCGTTTAAACGCTTATCTATATCCACCAGTGATTCTGAATTCAAGTTATGCACAACTTCCGTGTCGATATGTATACCTACACGTTTTGCAAGTCTTCGTGCATCAAGGCTTATTACCTCTGCTTTTTCCAGCGTGGTTTCAAGATCCATCGCATATCCTTTTACCCTGCTCATAATCCTAAATCATCCGATTCAAAACCGCTAGAGCGTGGGGCTTGCTTTGGCGCACCTACTTCGCGTAGCTGTAGGCGAAAAGACACCTTGGATTGCGGGTCTTCCCGCTTATCCATTAGGTTGACGTAGTAGTTCTTGCCGTCTACAAGAATCTTTCCGTTAAAGTCTGCGTGCCAGCTCTCGCTTTTCCTGTCGTTAGTAAACAGGTTGCAATCCAGTTCCCTTATCTCGTAAGCCATTAAAAGCTCTCCTTATTTTCTAGTTCCTGTTGCGCCCTAAGTAGCGCGGTTACCTCACCGACAAATGATTCATACGATGGCGTGCTGCCATACATCTTCTTCCATTCTTCGGCGTGACTCTTTACATGAAACGTCATCTGGTGATGCGTGTGCATATCCTTCAAAGCGTTCAGTTGTTTCCTTAGCATGGTCGGCCATTCAGATGGGTCAATCTTGACAGGCTCCTGTTCAGCCACAACTTCAGGCTTTGGCTTTACCTCTTCTTTCTTTTTTTCAGCGGGCTTCTCCTGCTTTGGTTCCTGCTTCTTTGGTTCCTGCTTGCCAGAGCCGATCTCAGCCTTCTCTGTCTTGGCGTACTCAACCTCATCACCTGAAGCGTATTCGCCCCCACCCAAGCCACACGCAGCCAACGCCCTACCTATTGCTGACGTAGCACAGTTCTCTGTCGCTGATTTTTTATTGATGAAACCATCAGACCTAAACTCTTCGGCCCAATCGTTAGCGATTAGATGCCAAGTGTTGCCATCCCTAGCGTAGACACGCGCCTCTATCTGCACGCGATTCTCATTAGATACATGGATCGTTGTTGTGATTCTTCCTTGATCTCCATAGGCTTTGCGGAATGCAACTACGCGAGTCGTAACCTGTGCGTATAGCTTCCCGCCTATGTCAACCTTATCTGAATCTGGCAAGGCTTCCATGAAGCTGATTGCTTCAAGCAGTTTGTTATCACTCAAAACTATTCTCCTGTTTAAACGTTGCGAATTGTGGGCAAAAATCTCTGACATCGCAAAACGATATGCACCTTGTGGGTTGACCCCTACGGTGATCGACAATGTGTTTGTCGGCATCTTTCTGCGCAGCGATAAAAGTTTCTGCCTCCTCCATAGAATCAAACACGCGAACCGCACGCTTTCTTCCTTCCTTCATAACTGCGAACTTCTCGTCACGCAGCCATCTCTCATCGTCTGTGCAAAGGATTGCGTTGCCATTGGCTGCTTCCTCGTGCAAGCGTATGCGTTCCTTCACAAACGATTCGATCTTTTGGTCTGACCAAATTGGTATGTCCTGTATGTATATGTCAGTAGGTGGGTATCCCTCCCTGCGCTCTGCTTCATGGCGCGACCAATCTTTGATCAGGTTTATCACCTGTAAACCGCTGACCTCAATGTCGTTTTGCATTGCAATGTAGCGGTAGATATTTAATTGCTTCTCATCGGAGTCGTTGTTCATAACCCCGTATGCTTTGCGCGTCTTGTAATCCTGTAGCACGCGAGATCCATCTGGCTGTATGTGTTGCACATCTATCTGCCCGGATAACCGAACACCGTCTACGGCGCAATATAAGCGTTCCTCAGTGACGTATTCTGGAGCCTTAGTACCTTCAAGGATAAGATGAACTGCGCTCCCAAACAGCGTCCACAGCTCCTCAGACACATCCTTTGATATGTAGTCAGAATAGTTGTCGTAAAGTGCTGCCATCTGTGGTGGTCGTAATAGACCTGTGGCAGAGTAGCTTGCCTCGCCTCGTGAATAGGTGTCGCGTTTTACCGCTTCAACTATTGGCGCGGGCAGATTTAACTTGTTAGTGTATTGCATTAATAACCCTGTTGCGAAAGGTAGGTTTACTATAGAACCACGAAACAAAAGGAAGGTCAAGCATATAATTCACGGTGAGGTTGCATCAAAAGCAAACAGCCGAAGACTTGTTACGTTTGGAGGGAAACCTCGCTTCATAAAATCCAAGAAGGCGTTGCAGTTTGAGAAAGACCTGCAAATGCAAGTGCCTCGTTTAAACAATATGTTGGAGGGCGATCTTGCTTTTCACGCAGCAGTCTACTACCCAAGCAGAAGACAGGATTTAGATCCATCGGTCATACTCGATGCGCTTCAGGGTCTTGTGTACGCAAACGATAGACAGGTGAAGGTGATCTCGTGCGCTAGGTTCTTAGATAAGATCTCGCCAAGAGCAGAGATAATTGTTTCAGAAATAGACTTTGATGAAGACGGTGGTGATGTTGAGAGTTTGACCCCGCCCATAGCGTTACAAGGCGATCTATGAGCAGGGTCTTCCTTTCGCAACAAAGGAGTGCAACCGAAGGGTTCAGATCTATGGGTTGCGCAAACAAGTGTATGTGTGTATTTTAATAAAAGCAAGGAATCAGCGGAAGGGGGTAAGACCAGAATCCGCGTTATAAATTACTGGTAATGTCCATGCTCGGCTCCGGCCAATCTAATCGGACAATCTTTCCATCTTCTCCATGTTTTAAACGTGGGGGGTTTGGGGGGAGCGTCCTTCTCTCACCAGCCAATCTAATAATTATCTATCAGTATAAAGCAACTAAGGAGCTGATATGAGTAGACCGATATACGAAACGTCAGAGGATAGAGAGCGAGAAAAGAAATTAGCAGAAAGAGTTTCAGAGTTATGGGGCTTGGACACAAAGCCAAACCCAAAACAGTATCCGATTGACTACACGTTCTTAAACAAAGAGGACGGAAGCATCGAGGGATTTGCTGAGATCAAGGTACGGACGCACAAGTGCGGGACGTTTCCAACTTACATTATCTCGGCAATGAAATTAACCAGCGCCAAGATGCTAAGTGAGGCGACAGGATTAGATGTGATCCTTATTGTGCAGTGGTCATGCGGCTCAATAGGTTTCATGGATATGGCAACACCATCAGACAGCATAGGCTGGGGAGGAAGAAACGACAGAAACGATTCACAAGATCAGGAACCAGTAGTACACTGGAAGTTAGACCATTTTCAATTCGCAACAGGAGGAAATGATGTTCAAAGGGAACACGATAAAACTTAACGAAGCTGACTACACACGTTGGCACACTGCTTTCAAACACATACCAAGCCTAAATGCTGTGCTTCAGTCAAGGGATGATTGGCTGACGTATGATGCTGATCCTAAGACGCGCAAGCGTTGGTTTCTTAGCACTTCCGCATACCTTGCCAAGATGGATGCGAAGTTCGCTAAGGATCAGACGAAGGATGACTTAGGCCGAAGGGTTACTGAGTCAGGGAGAACTGTTTTCCAAACAGCTCCATGATCGGGGCAGAATTTTGGGACAGGCTTTCATCGGAAGGCTTTAATCCTACAGAACTTAACGAGGGGCAGCGTAAAATGCTTTGCCCTCAATGCTCACATACACGAAAGAAAAATCGCAACGAGCATTGTCTTTCCATGTCCATAGATTATGAGGGTGCGCAATGGCGATGCCATCACTGTGATTGGGAAGGCAATGTATGGAGAAACAACATGAACAAGAGTCCGTTTAAACAGAAAGAAAAACCAAAGATACCAGAGCTTGAAGGTGTCAACGATAAGATAACTCAATGGTTTGAGAACCGAGGAATATCCAAGGATATCATAGACCTAGCTGGAGTTGAGGCTGGAGAGGCATTCATAAATGGGGAGAACAAGAAGGCTATTGCGTTTGTCCACAGGGATTCAGATGGCAAGACAATCAACGTTAAGTTCAGGACGGTTGACAAGCAGTTTACTCAGATTAAGAACGGCTCTCGTCTGCCATATCTTTGGAACCTAGTTAATCCAGACAACGAAACCTTGATCATTACTGAAGGGGAAGTTGATGCCTTGTCAGTTATGGAGGCTGGTTTCGGTAACGTCATATCACTACCTGATGGAGCAAGCGATCACAAGATTCCTTGGATCGATGAGCTACAGGACTCTCTATCATCGTTTAAACGGATAGTTCTTTTGAACGATGGCGATGACGTTGGGATTATTATGCGCAATGAACTGGCGCGTAGGTTGGGTAGGTCTAGGTGTTGGAGGGTGTCGTGGCCCGAAGGGTGTAAAGATCCTAACGATGTGCTGGTTGGGTATGGGAAGGAGAAGCTAGCAGAGTTTGTGAATGGTGCGGAGCCTTGGCCTTTGAAGGCGTTACAGGAGACTCGCAATTATGTGGAGGATGCCTACGCATTATTGAAGGGTGATGTGCGGATGGGGATTGATGTTGGAATTCCATCTCTCAGTCATAACTACAGGGTACGACCCGGAGAACTAACGATAGTGTCTGGCGCACCCGGAGTTGGTAAGTCAGAATTTCTTGATCAGGTTTGTTTAAACCTTGCCAAAGATCACAAGTGGAGGTTCGCAGTTTGTTCTTTCGAGAACCCTGTCGATGACCACATCAACAAGATTGCAGCCAAGTATGTCGGCAAGCCAGCGTGGAAGACATTTGCTGGAGGAGAGATGGATGATACCGAATGGTCAGATGCTATTGGTTTCATTGGCAATCACTACTACTGGATCAGATCTGATGATGAAGCACCAACGATTGATTGGTGTTTAGACAATGCTACCGCTTGCGTACAGCGTTACCCAAACGTAAGAGGGCTAGTGTTAGATCCATACAACGAGTTCGAGCATAAGCGGCCTAGCGGCTGGACAGAGACAGAGTATGTCTCTCAGATGCTAGCAAAGCTCAAGCGGTGGGCAGCTAATAACGAGTGCCATGTGTGGTTGATCGCACACCCAGCCAAGCTCAGACGTAATGCAGACGGAACGTTCCCTGTCCCAGAGCCTTATGATATAGCGGGATCAGCTAACTTCTACAACAAAGCTGACAACATCTTAATTGTTGAGAGAGATTTCACCCCTAATTCAAATGACATTCGGATTCATGTCAAGAAGATCAGGTTCAAGCAGAGCGGAATGGTTGGTGTGGTAGATCTTAAGTACAACTACAAAGATGGAACTTACTACAGCGGTCATAACATGACAGGCTAATGCGCTACTCATAATTTTATTCGAGTCAACCCTTCATAAAAAAGTATGACCAACAGCGGTGTTATTATGACCCGTGGTGTAATGGTATGTGCGCCGTTTAAACTGATGTACCAACAGCCGTGTTATTGTGACCAGTGGTGTTGTCACGGAAGCGTTGCGACCCACAGCGGTATTATTATGACCAGTGGTATAATGAGATGCGTGTCGTTTAAACGCTACAAGATCGTACAAGTTATCCTCAACTCATGCACGTATCATGCACGTATCGGATCGTTGATCATAAAAACATTGGATTGAAAGGTGCGGCCACTATCAATCACTAACCTTGACCCCGTTGTACTTGAGTACCCAAAACCTATGTTGCTTGTGTTTGAATCAATGAACAACGGCTCACACTCGTACTCGTACTCAATCTTTGGCTTCTTTTTAGGCTTTGGCCTACCTTTATTTTTCTTTTGGATGTTGTACTTGGGATCATATTTCCAGATCAAATAATCTTCCCAGTAGGTCATGCGGGTTTTCAGGCAAGACATAAGCCTGAAGTGATCGAAGTCTTTGTCTTTCGTGTGTTGCCCGATCCGATTGTAGGGGTTGATGCTTTGCCCAACGTAAACAATCTCGTCTTGTTTAAACAGAATATAGATCGTAGCCCCTGTCATGTTCTTGTGAATACTCACGTTACATATTCCTGTCATGTTGCGAAGGTAAAGTGTGTGGTGAATGGAGGGATTGGCGGCATGAAAATCCTGTCTAACCTTTACCTTTAGACAGGCTGCGGGGCCGCACTTCATCCCCCCTATTTCTAGTTGAACACTCCCCGGAAATAGGCAAATGAGAGCCTACTTGAGAGTGTTAGGAATAGGTCTGAGGTCACCACGCCCCTAACCTTCCGTCCCACAGTCACCTTAATAACTTTTCTATTTCTTCGATCTCTTTATTTCTTTGCTCTTGTGTCATCTCTGGCATACCGAGCTTCTTGTCTATGTAGTCCTTGTCGGCAAGATTCTTAATGCGCTTATCGACTATGGCGTTTTTACTAAGCCTGTGTACACCGTTCTTGACTTTGTAAATCCAGTTACGAGAGCAGCCTTCTCGCCTTGCAATATCCGCTACTCGATCTCCATCATTCAACGCCTCTTTAATTCGCAAAGTCTTTTCAGACTCAGGTTTGTTGAAGCGTAAGTGATAGTATCCTTCAGCGTTTAAACGCAGTAACAGTTGTTCGCGTATTGGGGTTATCGACATACCAAGGGTTTCTCCGATTTCTCGGAGAGACTTTCCTTGCCTGTACATATTTACAACCGCATCGCTCCACGGAGGTATGTTCATCAATAATCCTCTGGCATTAGAACTGTTGCTGTTTCGTGACCGTTATCCAATACCAGCCATACCTTTACGTCAGGCTTGCTCTGGTGTAGTGGGTAAACTCCCATGACCATAGAGCCATCAGACACGCTCTTCTCGTTCATTGCCGAGTCTTCTTCACACACATCACCCCAATCGCCTGAGTCGAACCTAGCGAACAGGTGTTCAACGTATGCTCTAGCGGTGTTGTCGTGAGCCTGAAGGAGATGCTCCACCGCATTGGGTGTCACAGCTCCTACCATCATGCTCTTAAGCACGTTCTTGAAGCGCGGTCTAGTGACCACGCCTTCTTTCTCCAAGTTGTTAGGACGATAATCGTCAAGATTAACTACGTTACTCATGCTTGTTTTTGCTCCTTTACAAGATCAAGTATTGAATCAACAAGGTCGGCTATCTTCTGCGAAGATCCCCCTTCTGCACGTAACTCGCTTGCTCTTTTCTCAAGAGCTGAAACGATGTTGTCCATGCCAATTTCTTTTGCTTGTTTAGTAAGTTGCTTGATATCGATAGTCATAACTATTTTCTCCATTTAAATGTTGCGAAACACATTGTTTGTCTTGTCTGCACGAATCACGAAAATCTAACTCGTGAATGTACAGATAACCTATTGCGCAAAGCGCAAACAAAAGCCACCGCATTAAGCGATTGGCATAATGTTTAAACGAACTTAACAGATCCATTTGGTGACCCCCTAAATCCTTCTATTCTCTTGGCTTGCTCAACCATAAACGTTGGAATGATTGCGCTAAAATCTACGCCATCATCTTCCAAGTACCTGATTAAAACGAACACATCTCTTACGTAATTACCCCCGATAGTCCAACTGACAATATCTTTTACGTCATAGCCGCCATAGTTCGGGCCATCCTTCCAGTTATGTATGTCGATCCTGACCTTCGTGGGGGCAAGCGTTGAGTCCTTCTCCCCTGTGTTTAAGTTGTAGCTATCCTCAAACTCAAGCTCCCACATCACATCAACCTTGCCATCGTCACACTCTTGCGGTCTTCCAAACAAGCGCACCAGCTCACCATACTTTATGTTCAGGTTGCCGATCAGGTGAGAGCCTCCTGTCAAAAGGATTGTCTTTCCCTTAACGAAGTTTGCTTGTAATGCCGGGGCTAAATTTATATCACTCATACGTTTTCCTTGTTGCGAATTGATTTGAATTGCTTAGGGTTCTTGTTTAAACCCCACACATGAATTGTTATTGTCCCTCCCTCTTGGTTGTTGAGTATGTCCATGTCGGCATTGATTGCCCACTTATCTCCGAGCTGGTGATTCAAAAAGAACTTCAGCTTCTTGGTCAAATCATCACCGTTCATCGAGCGTGCCATTCAATATGTGCTTGAGGCGCACTGCCATTTGTATGGTTTGCGCCCAGTTATTGTCGTTGCCCTCGGTCACAGAGCTTACGTAAAACTCTAAGGCAAGAGAGAGCAGCCGCCTCTCCTCCTCTGTTATGCCTGTGATGTCGAATGTTTTCTTCTCCTGTACATTCATTGAGAGATCTCCTTCACCCGCTTGTTGAAGGCATCCAAAATCATTCCGACCTGATACCCAAAGACAAACTTCTGAAAATCATCATCGTCACCTCTTATGTTAGCCATGCCTTCTGCTGCATCCCTGCAAGCCTGAACCGCTGACTGAAAAACATAGAGCAACTCCTCTGGTCTGTTGACCTGATCGAAAGTATCCCTAAGTGAATCAGTTAAGATGTCATCCTGAATACCCTCGACCAGATCAGTCATTCTGTTATTCATCCTGCTACTCCTTTTCGTTTAAACGATGTTGCATTGTTGCATCTAGCTCTGCTGTGAGAGCGTTGACGCATTGTGGTTGTGTGAAGTTTCCCCAGAGCTGGGGTTTTGTTTGCCATCCTTGTCTCCTGTTGCGAATAGGAAGCCCCACAATAAGCAGGGCATTTAAATCTGTCAACGTTTTTTTAGTTTACTAGTACCAAGTATTACGTCGAAGGGTGTTCGTAGAGTTTCGCTGGGAGTTTCCAAAGTGCGCCCTTGCGCTGACCTTTAGTTGCTTCTTATTCCTGATCGGCTGGTACTTGCTTGCGCCTTCCTCCACTTGCTCGATCTCGCCGCCCTGATCCAAGAACTTTTGAACCTGATCCTCAAGCTCTTTGCTTTCGTCAGCCTTGTCTGCTGACCTGAACGGTTTGACTCCGTTGGTTAGTGTAAGAAATTCCCGGTGAAATCCGGGCCTCTTCTGCTTGTTTAAACGTGCCATCAATCCTCCGGCTCATTGCTGATTAATTTTTCGATCTCTTCAACTACCCCATCAATGACCTTCTCAAGATCATAAAGCGTTTCCGCATTATCCTTAAGTGTTTGAGCCTTTTCGGTGTATTGCAAAGACTCTGGCATATTGTCATAAGCCTCGTCCTCTCCTCCCGCTTCATGGTTCAATTGCTCCGAAAGCACGCCAAGGTCTTGCATTACGCTACGAAGCTCTCTTCTGCGCTGCTCATTCATTGCATTCCTCCTCGCCGTACAGCTCGTCCCACTCCTCTTGAGTGACCCCGCTGATTAGGAACTCACGATCCTCTGCGGGTAGGTGAGGCATGATGTCTTGGACATTGCCTTCACCACGTATGTATTTTACATACTGAGCAGGGGTAATCGGAAGATCTTTTGTGCGTGTTTTGCCACTCGCCAGTGATTGTCGCGTTACTCTCATGCGCTCCCCTTCTTGGTGGTTAGATAAAATGTGTACAGTATCAGCATCACGAAACTCGCTGACACTGCTACAAGCATACAGCTACCCATGATCTTGGATAGCGTGTCGCCTAGCTCGATGAACACAAAGCCTGTGTACCCCATGAATAAGTTGGCAAGCACCCAACTCGATAGGCCCAGCAGGTTATAGATTAATTTGGTTAGTTGTTTAAACGTCATCTTCATCTTCATCCCTCCCTACCAATTCAACGAAAGACCCGAAGTGCTTCTCGAATGTGTCGAGCAGGTGTTCGTAGTCTCCCTCCTTCATCTCGTCAGTGATTGCCTTGGCATCCCAACCAAGCTGCTTTGCAAAACTCCTTGCGCACCCCAGTAATGCAAAGGCGTTACCGTCTTGGCCTGTTATGTCTATCTGTCTCATGCGTTCTCCTTGGGGGGACAAGCCCCCTGTTGTTGCGAAAGGTTAAGAATTAGAGTAGTTGTCCTCTCCTAGAGGTACTCTGTCAAAGAAATGCTCCGGGCTATCCCAGTGCCTGTCGGCCTTGGCCTTGTCAAGAAAAGCGTTCTGCCTACGAATCAGCGCGGTAATCATGCGAGTCTTGTCGTGATTACTTAGGTACTGATCGTCACGTACTGCGAAGATAATTTCTGCAATCACCTCCCCGATCTGATGATCAGCCCACGTTGATGGCGTTTCGCCTTCGGTCATATGAGTGTTGAACATAGCGTTCTCCTTTTGCGGTTGCGTTTAAACAATGTATTCATTGTTGTTTTATTTTCGTGCCGACTTCTTTATTAAGATCCTCGGCATACTCTTTCGAGTAAACTTCTCTGTTGTTGAAAAGATAAATCGGAAACAAGGCTTGCCAAGCAAACAGATGATACTGATTGCTGGTATCTACCAGCCGCTTCTCCATCGGATAGATCTCAACAGCTTCCCAATCATCCCCTAACACTGCGTTCTTTATGCGCTGCTTTGCTCTCCAATCAGACAAAGGCTTGCGATCTATACGCTTGATTGAAAGGTACGTTGGTACGTTCTCTCCGAACCCATGCTGCTCGTCCCATAGCTCCCGCCTTAACACTTGAAACTTAGGCGACAAGTAGCATTGAGTCTCCTCGTTCTCTCTCTGTAAGAGCCTTACGTTTTGCCAGACATTTTCATCTGTCCAGCTTGACGGACACGTTTTCCTTGTAAGCGCAAACATCTTGTCTTCATCCATGCTAGGCGTTCCTACCACACGAAAAACGAAATCGTTGTCTCGGTATTCCTGATCCATTGCTGCCCCCTGTTGCGAATAGGTTACCATTGTAACCCGATTGTTTAGTTGGTTGTCAAGTGTAATCCGTTTGTGTCTAAACGTTATGCAGCCGCTGGGGTTTCCCCCAGTGCTGCGTCATTCCAATGTCTCTGAACAGTCTCGACTGCTTCCTCTTCGGTGCGGTATCCGCTGTCTCCGTACATCGGTGGTATGTACATGGCGTTGGTCTCGATGTCCTCCTCCTTGAGCGTCAACACACCGCCGTATCCAGAGATGTAATCGTCAGAGTGTATCTCGATGAGCCGCATCCATACTCTTCGCAGCATGGAAGGGTGAGCTGTAGCGAAGGCGATCCTGTCCATGTCGAGATGCTCGCCAGACTCCTTGATTGTGATCTTGTAGATCAGGGTGCTGACCTTCTCGCCGTCAATCCTTGCACCGCTCACACCAACTGCGTTGACCGCTACGATGTGAACCCGCTTGCCGCTTGCCTCGATCTGATCCACAAGGGCCACGATAGCCGCACCTCTTCGTATCATCGCCTCAGTGCTGGTGTCCCATGTTGCCCCAATGTCTACGTACATGGTGACGATAGGCATCTTGCGGTTCGTGTCGTTCTCGTAGAGCGTCATCATGTTGTCAGGCACTCCCGCCGCTGCCGCTGGGATGTGAGGCATTGCACCAGAAGGTGCGAACTCCCATGTGGGCTGGTCGATCTGTTGTACCAGTGCTGATGCAAACTCTGCGCTCTGTGCTAGCTCGCTGCGTCCCTCTGCCCATCCGTTGACCGCCAGCTCAATTGCCTCATCGAATGTTTTCGTTCCGGCAAACCCCTTGTCCTTGGTGTTGGATGATGTCATGCCTTGATCCTTGGGAACACCGTTCCGCATCTCGTTCATCACTTCGTGATAGGTGGTCTCGATAATCATTTTCTTGTTGCGCTTTGCCATGTTTAAACTCCTTAAGCTACTGCTTGGCTGTCGGTGAGTGCTTGTGTTGCCTTGATCACTCGTTGGTCAGTGCGGATCTTTTCAAGATCGGCTTCATTGAATCCCTTGTTGAAGATGGTTTCATCTTTGATGTCATCCAAGTTGTCACCAGCAGCGATTAGTATCGCTCCGTTGATGCTTGCCCTTGGGCTGACGATGTAGCGCATCTTGTGTTCCTCTGCTACGTGCCTCACTGCTTGCACAAAGTCTACCCATGCATCGTTGCCAGCTATGACACGCTCCAGCTCCTCGTCGTATCCCATAGGGATGTTGACGTATCGATCCAGTGTTGCACCGTCTAGTGGGTTACGTCCTACGTACTGGGCTGTTGCCCCATGTCCAAACGTGTTGCCTGTTGCCATCACTACGAAGTCGGGATGCTTCTTGACCATCTCCCCGTTGGGAAAAGCCGCGATCTTGTTGGCTGTGATAGCGTTTAAACGAAGCAACGCATTAGCGTTGGAAGCGTCCATCTCATCGAACAACACCAGACCGCCATTCTTGAATGCCTTGTACAGCATGGACTCAACGTAGTTGCCTTGAGCGTTCATAAATCCCTCGAACTCGTGAGCCATGCCAATCGCACCGTAGGCATAGAACGGAAGGCCAAGTGCCTCGGCTACTTGCTCCGCAATCGTGGTCTTGCCAGAACCAGCAGGGCCGGGAAGGTATACGTTTAAACGAGCCGCAATCTTGATGAGTACCTTCTCGAACACGTAGTGTCGAGCCTCAGTGCCAAGGTTTTTGCTGTAGTCACCTATGGTGATGGTCAGCTCGGTCTTGACCGTCTTGCCCACTTGCTCTCGGATCTCCTCAAGCTGTGGCTTGATCTTCTTGGTCATGGTCTCTTCGAGCTGTGCTACAGCAGCAGCCATGCTTGTCTCGTCAACCACAGGTTGCCCAGCGTCAGGGCCGTTCAACCAGAGGTTGATCATGCCTTGGTCGCTTACGTTGGTCTTTCGGTAGCGAACTGCAAGCAGTTTCAGAGCGGCTGTTTGTAGGGCGTTGGGTGTATCTCCCAACTGGATTCCATCCAGCGCATCGATGATTTTGTTTAGCGAATGATGCGGAACAATGTTAGAATGATCGAACATGAAATGTTCTCCTTGTTGCGATTTGTTTAAACGTTACTCAGTGACCAGCGAAGCTGATGAACACACTGGGCATGGTGAATTGCTGTGTATCAAAGATACCCACTTGGCAGAAGCTCTTGCGGTGAAACCGCAATCAGTGCAGGAAATCTTCAGCATTCGAGTGCCTTGTTTCTTGCGCATCTGGGGATCAACCTTCGAGTGTGGATACTCTCCGAGTATTTCGGCAATGGCTCGAATCTCGGTGATTAGCAGAGGGCTAGCGTTGTACTCGCCTTCGGCACTCATCAGAGCGGTGAGGGGTGTTTGTAAGCCTACGGCTTTAGCGACATTGGCAAAAGCTCCCTTGTGTCCCTCTTGGTTACCTACATAGACATGAACCATTTCATGGAGCAGAACCAGCAGCACCTCGACTACATCATCCATGATGGGGTTGATGAACATCTCGGCTGTACCGTTGGACGATATGGCGGGGTCAAAGGCTTGACCAAGGGTCACCTTGCCAGTACGTGATCCACGGTATCCAATGGGGAAGCCACAGGATACAGCGTACTTACGTAACTCCCACGACTCGGGTTGGATGCCAGCTTTTGTGAACAGCTCATTAATGAGCAATATGATGGCAGCGTTTAACCACTGCTCTCGGTCAGTGTATATCTTATCCATAGGATAACTCCTTGTTGCGAAACTCTAGTTTAAACGTTTTCCACTTGTATAACAAGCAGAGCGTATCACATAGGACACTACGTCACCGTAATGCCCTACAGGATCAGCTCTTAGCTGTTTGCCTGTTTCTTCTGCTCGGCTCTGTAATCAAGCTCCGCTTGAAACGTGTTGATAACAGCCCGCAAATTCCCATCAGGCCAGTTATCGGACAGGTCGTTCAGACCAGTTAACGTGTTACCGAAGGTAAGTATGTACTCACCAGCAGCGGCAGCGTCCTTCTTGTCGAACAGAAGCTCTATGAGCTTGTCCTTGGCGGTTTTGGTTAAAAGCATAAAACACTCCTTGTGGTTGCAAGATTGAATCTCGTAGTGGCCTACCGTTATCGTAAGCCGCTCTAAGATGGAATCTTAGCTACTCGGACATGAGGCATATCTCCTATGCCACGCAGCACTTCAGCTACGCTGTCCACTGGTTTGGCGGTATCGAGGGAGACTCGAAAGGCCGCTACGCCCCAGTTCCGACATCCTTTCAGCTTCGCTGTAACATCACATCGCCGTTAACATGATGCACCCCAGATCCGTGGGGAGGTGGCCTACACCTATCGGGCTACAGTGAGAGGGAGTTGCTCCGTCGCTGTTGCCATTACAGTAAGGTCACATCGTTTAAACTTTGTCAACTAGATTTTATTCCAATAAGTTTCTTATACTACGTATAACTTTTGCATTGGATCGCGCTATGCCTCATATGCATACCTCGGTGAAGGAACGCTTGTTTGCTCGGTACGTAGCCGAAGGCCACACGCAGAGTGATGCGGTACGTATGGCAGGTTACACAGGTCATCCAGCAAAGCTGGGAAGTAAGTTGGTTAAAAGAGGAGACGTTATGGAGCTAATAGATCGTAGATCTAAAGAATTGGAGGAGGAAAGGGCTATATCTCTCTCCGATCACCTAGAATCGCTGGCATCTCTTCGAGATGAAGCCAAGGTTGCTGGGCAATATAGCGCAGCTATCCAAGCAGAGCATCACAGAGGCAAAGCCTCTAGGCTTTATGTGGATCAACAGCACGTAGTGGAGCAGAAGGTTGACTCACCTACGGTGATATTGGAGCGTTTAAACAATCTCCTCTCTCATGATGCGCAGGACTAGCGTGCATTATGCGTGCTGGAGTCCCATGGGCGATGCGTTTACACGTCATGGCGTACCCCCCACCCCCTGTGTGCAGCGCAGGAGTCCCACACATACCTATATATACAAATTCTGACATTCAAAGACCCTCACTTTACAAACCCCCTACCCCTGTAAACCAGTTCTTACTTTCCGGTTTACACCACAAAAAAATTTTATATAAATTAAAAACCATTTCTGTTAACTAAATGTTAGTTGACAGTGTTATAATGGTTGACAGCCAAAGGGTGCAGCTCATCCTTTCGGAATAAGTCTGGCCCACTTATGGCTGTAACGGGCTTTTGAAAGAGGGGCCGGAGAGCCTAGGGGACTCTCCAGCCAATTCGGGTTGTGTTAGACCCGAAGGAAGGGACTGCTTTGCTTTGCTAAGCGTTATCTATACTATACGGCAATACATGGATACACAACAACAGTTTAAACAGCTTAAGGATAAGCTGACTCCTGAGAAGTTGATGTCCCTTGATGCGTCAACTCGCAAGCAAGTGCTTGCTTTGATGAATGATCTTGAAGTATCTGTTACTAGGGAGAAGGGTCAGGAGTCGTTCTTGGACTTCTGTTCCTCTGTATGGCCCGCTTTTATAGAGGGGCATCATCATGTCAAGATGGCTAAAGCGTTTGAGAGAGTCGCTTCTGGTGAGCTTAAGAGGCTAATTATTAATATGCCTCCTCGTATGGGTAAGAGTCAGTTGACTTCTTGGTTGTTGCCAGCGTGGATAATGGGGAAGGCTCCCGATAAGAAGATAATTATGGCATCCCACACCGCCGAGCTTGCTGTTAGGTTTGGTCGTATGGTTCGTAACCTGATTGGTAGTGAGGAGTACGAAAACGTATTCCCAGAGGTTTCACTCACCGCTGACTCTAAAGCGGCTGGTCGCTTTGATGTATCAGGGGGAGGAGAGTATTTCTCCGTGGGTGTAGGTGGCGCAGTCACAGGTCGTGGTGCGGATCTACTCGTTATTGACGATCCCCATTCTGAACAACAAGGCCAGCAAGCTGATCCTAAAGTCTTTGATAGTACCTATGAGTGGTTTAGTTCTGGCCCTCGCCAGCGTTTACAACCCGGAGGTGCAATCATAATCGTTATGACCCGTTGGAGTCAGAAAGATCTTTGCGGTCAGATACTACGTGATTCTATCACAAGAGAGGGTATGGATGAATGGGAAGTTATTGAATTACCGGCAATACTTCCTTCAGGTAGATCGCTATGGCCTGACTACTGGCCTGTCGAAGAACTAGAAAAGCTTAAGGCTGAATTGCCTGTCGCTAAGTGGGAAGCTCAGTACCAACAGAAACCTACCTCAGAAGAGTCGGCAATCATTAAAAGAGATTGGTGGCAGATGTGGGAGCAATCAGCTCCTCCCTATGTCCACTTTATTATTCAGTCGTGGGATACAGCGTTTATGAAACATGAACGAGCTGACTACTCAGCCTGTACCACATGGGGAGTCTTTTATGCCGATAACGATGATGGGCAATCTGCTCCCAACATTATCCTGCTTGATGCCCTGCAAGAACGATTAGAGTTTCCTGAGTTAAAGCAACGCGCCTTTGATATGTACAAGGAATGGCAACCCGATGCGTTTATCGTGGAGGCTAAGGCAGCAGGTGCGCCGTTGATCTATGAGCTGCGCTCTATGGGTATACCCGTTACTGAGTACACCCCTTCTCGTGGCAATGATAAAATATCACGGGTTAATGCCATCGCAGACTTTTTTGCATCAGGTATTGTTTGGGCACCTAAGAAACGCTGGGCAGAGGAAGTGGTTGAGCAGTTCGCTGCCTTTCCTGTGGGCGACCATGATGACTTGGTTGACTCATCGACACAGGCATTGCTGCGATTTAGGCAGGGAGGATTCATTGCACTTGACCATGACGAGCAACAAATTGATGATGTCAAGAAGATTGCTAACTATTACTAAGGCGTTTAAACTCTGTAAAACACGAGGTTATTTATGGCCGTAGATAAACCGATTGATTCGTTACAGATCGCGGATATACAAAGTCGTTTAGCAGAAGCGCCCGATCTCGTTGTCGAAATAGAAAACCCCGATTCCGTTTCTATGGAAACTGAAGATGGCGGTGTCATCATTGATTTTGATCCTGATGCAGATGAGCTGCCTGTTGAGTTTGATTCCAATCTTTCCGAATACATTGATGAGGTGCAGCTTGATGCGATTGCTTCTGAGCTGATCTCTGCGTATGAAGATGACAAAGCCTCTCGAAGAGAATGGGAAGAAACCTATATGGAAGGGCTGGATCTTCTTGGGTTAAAGATTGAGGATCGCACAGAGCCGTGGCCCGGAGCTTGCGGCGTACATCACCCGCTACTAGCCGAATCAGTTATTCGTTTTCAATCACAGGCAATCTCTGAAATATTTCCTGCGTCCGGCCCAGCTCGTACCAAGATTGTCGGTGAGGCAACTAACGAGGTTCAAAAGCAAGCTGGTCGTATACAGAACTACATGAACTACCTGATTGTAGAAAAGATGTCAGAGTATCGTAGCGAAACAGAAAGGATGTTGTTTTCGTTACCCTTGGCAGGTAGTGCGTTTAAGAAAGTTTATTATGACCCTAGCATGGGTAGGCCGTGTGCAATGTTTGTCCCGGCTGAAGATATGGTGGTTTATAACGGAGCAACCGATTTAAAAACCACAACACGCATGACTCATCTGATGCGTAAGACAAGCAATGAGATTCGTAAGCTACAGGTTAGCGGCCTGTATCGTGATGTGGAATTAAATTCACCTGACAATGAAATAGATCCAATCAAGAGTAAGTATGGTGAGATCACTGGTGAAACCGTAGGCACAGGCATAGGCAGCGGATACTTATCTGGCGAAAGCGTTCATACCTTGCTGGAAGTTCAGGTTGAATTAGATCTTGAAGAGTTTCCAGATGAGCAGGATGGAGAGGCAACAGGTATTGCGGTTCCCTATGTCGTTACTATCGACAAAGGCTCCTCTACCATATTGTCCATAAGAAGAAACTATTATGAAGATGATCCTCATAAAATGCGTAGAGATCATTTTGTGCATTATGAATATATCCCCGGTCTTGGCTTTTATGGTCTAGGACTGGTTCATTTAATTGGCGGTCTCGTTAAATCAGCCACATCTATACTTCGGCAGTTGGTAGATGCAGGAACCTTGTCTAACCTTCCGGGCGGGCTTAAGGCAAGAGGCATGAGAATCAAAGCTGACGATACGCCAATAATGCCCGGTGAATTCAGGGATGTAGATGTTCCGGGTGGCACGATTAAAGAGAACATATCGTTCCTACCTTACAAAGAACCAAGCGGCACACTGTATCAGCTCCTTAATACAATCACCGAAGAGTCCAGACGATTCGCATCTATGGCAGATATTAAAGCAGCGGATATGTCTAATCAGGCTCCAGTGGGTACAACGCTTGCATTAATTGAACGCAACATGAAAGTCATGTCGGCAATACAAGCCAGACTTCATGCAGCAATGAAAGATGAATTAAAACTATTAGTCACGATTATTGAAGACTTCGGCCCTACGGAATATCCGTACCAGCCGTATGGTGAGCGTGATGATATTACTAAAGACTTTGATGGTCGTGTTGATGTAATACCTGTGTCCAATCCTAATGCAGCAACCATGTCGCAAAGGATTATGCAGTATCAGTCAGCCCTCCAGTTATCTCAACAGGCTCCGCAACTATACGATCTCCCCGTGTTGCACCGTCAGATGCTGGAGGCGCTGGGCATAAGAGATCCTGAGAATATAGTACCTGACAAAGAGGATCTGGAACCAAAAGATCCAGTGACAGAAAACATGGACTTGATTAATGGGGAGCCTATGAAGGCATTCTCTTATCAGGATCATCAGGCCCACATACAAACGCATATGTCCATGATGCAAGATCCGAAGCTGTTAGAGCTGCTTGGTCAAGCGCCGAATCAGGAAGCATTGCAAGCACAGATGTCTGCGCACATCGCAGAGCATTTAGCATTCCAGTACAGGCAAGAAATACAAAAAGAACTTGGTATGGAATTGCCTCCCGAAGATATGGAGCTGCCGCCAGAGGTCGAAGCAAAACTTGCCTCACTGGTTGCAGAAGCAGCAGCTCAGTTACTACAGAAAGATCAGATGGAAGTGCAGCAGCAGCAAGCGGAAGAGCAAGCAGCCGATCCAATCTTGCAGCTTAAGCAGAAGGAGCTTGAGATTACTGAGCAGTCAGCGATTGCCAAGGCTCAGAACGAAGCGGAACGTACCGCCAATGAGCAACGCAAAATTGAAGCAGATATGCGTAAAGCAGAAATGCGTGATGAAATTGAAAGACGCAAGCTAGATGCCAATGAAAAGTTAACAGGAGTTAAACTTGGAGCTAAAGCAATGGAGGATGCGTTAGATCGAATGGCTGACGATAAAGAACTTAGTGAAAATCAAAGAGCAAGAGGCGTAGAAATAGGCGCTCGTATTGCTGATTCTTTATTACGAAACACGGTTGACTCGGAAAGGCTGTCTTCAGAAGAGCGAAAAGCGGGCGCACAGATTGGTATTAAGATAGCCGAACAGATTACTAACCCTAATAAGCCGACAAGATAATGGCAGATTTTGTTGACCCGCAGTTTATAGATTTGATATTGTCGCGTTTAAACGAGGCAGAAGGTCGCCTAACGGAAACCTTAATTTCTGGAAGTATTGAGTCAATGGAACAATACAAAGTAGTAAGGGGGCAGATCGAAGGATTACAGATGGCTAAACGTGAGATCACGGAAGTCAGCGAAAAAATGTTTACTGAAATTTAGTACCACAGGGTACGAAGGTTAACCGCTTCCTTTTAAGCGGTATATTAAGGGTAAACAAGATGGACGTAGTAGCAGAAACTACAATACAAGCGGTGGAAGAAACGTCTGATGCAGAAAAGGCGAAACAACTACCAGAACCATCAGGGTATCATATTTTAATTGGTATACCTGAAAGCGAAGAGAAAACGGATGGCGGGATACTTAAGGCAAGACAAACTATCGAAATCGAGGAAACAGCCACGATTGTTGGGTTTGTGCTTAAGTTGGGGCCAGACTGTTATCAGGATAAAAAGCGATTTCCTAGCGGGCCTTGGTGCAAAGAGGGCGACTTTATAATCATGCGTGCATACAGCGGAACAAGGATTAGCATACATGGCAAAGAGTTTAGACTTATCAATGATGACACAGTGGAAGCTGTTGTCGAAGATCCAAGGGGGATAAGTCGTGTCTGAACCAGCATTCCCTGAACCACAAGAAACTCAAGCGGAACTAGATCTTAACCCTCAAGAGATTGAGGATATTGAAGTTGAGATTGTTGATGATCGACCCATAGAAGATCAGAGAGAGGTAAGACCTCAAGCAGAGCCTTTCCGTCTTGATGAAGAAATAGATAACATGGACGATGACGTTAAGAAAAGAACGAATCGTCTTAAATACGAATATCATCAGCAGCGCAGGGAGAAAGAAGAAGCCCAGCGTATGCGTGATGAAGCCATTCAATTTGCTCAACAACAAAAGCAGCAGAACGATCATCTTCAAGGATTGGTTGGAAGAAGCGAGCAAGCGTTGTTACAAAGCGTTCAGACTCGCACAGAGGCTGAGTTAGAGGCAGCAAAGCAAGCATACAAGAAGGCCCATGAAGAGGGCGATACGGATGCAATGGTTGCTGCACAAGAGCAGTTGTCAAAAATACAGGCAGATAGAACGTACATACAAAACTATCAGCCTCAAATGAACCCAGAGCCGAGTGTACCTGAACAGCAGATACCTCAACAACAAACGGCGACAGCGCCGCAACAGCAACCTATGGACCCGAATTTGGTTTCGTGGTTGCAAAAAAACCCTTGGTTTGGAGCGCCCGGAAACGAAGCTTTAACAGGCTTTGCCTACGGTTTAGACGAAATGTTAAGTAACCGTGGCGTAGTAAGAAACTCACCAGAGTATTTTTCTGCGATTGACAAAACGCTCCGAGAAAGTTTTCCAAGAGCATTTAATGTTGAAGAAGAGCAGTCTGAAACAACACAACGAAAAACTTCTGCGGTTGTTGCTCCCGCTGGAAGAGCGGGTAAGAAGTCTCGAAAAGTTAGGCTAAACGAAACGCAAGTTAGATTGGCAAAGCGATTAGGGATTACTAACGAACAATATGCAGCACAGTTGAATAAGGAGAATGTTTGATGGAAGAAGATGTTTTAGTCGGAGAGGAATCTCAAGACAGAATGCCAAGGGATTTAGAGTCGCGCAATAACACAGCGCGTTTAGAGCAATGGTCACCTCCACCTATATTGCCAGACCCAACACCTCAACCCGGATGGGTGTTTCGGTATATCCGAACCTCTATGACGGGGCAAAGCGATGCGACTAATGTGTCACAGCGTTTTAGAGAAGGTTGGGAGCCTTGCAAAATAGAAGACCATCCAGAGTTGGAAATCATTCCAGACCATGATTCACGATTCCCCGGATGTGTCGAAATCGGAGGATTGCTATTGTGTAAAGCTCCAAATGAAGTTGCGGAAGCTCGTCAGCGTTATTACGAGAATGTAGCTGCTCAACAAATGCAGAGTGTTGATAATTCGTACATGAAAGAAAACGATCCAAGGATGCCTTTATTAAAGCCTGATCGTCAAACTCGTGTCACGTTTGGGCGTGGTTCTTAGGAATCACATATATTTGTTTAGACGAGGTAACACATAATGGCTACTACAGCAGCCCCATCGGGTGCAAGACCTGTCAATACTACGAGCGCTAGTGGCTCGTTTAATGGCAAGGTTCAGCACATTAAGATAGCTAGTGGTTATGCTACTGCTATATTTTATGGCGATTTTGTTAAGTTAGTTTCTGCTGGTACTGTTGAAAAGGATACTGGCACAACATCTTTAACTCCAATCGGTATATTCTTGGGATGTAAATACACAGACCCAAGCACAAACCAAATGACTTTTAATCAACAGTGGCCCGCTTCAACGGTTGCTAGCGATGCAGAGGCATATGTTATTACTGACCCCAACGTTGTATTTTTAATGCAAAGTGATGCAGCAATTGCTCAAACAGCTATTGGCGCAAACTTTGCTGTTGTACAAACAGCGGGATCAACATCTATTGGTCGAAGCAAAAATGCAGTAGACGGAAGCACCGTAGCAACTACTAACACGCTACCGCTAAGAATCTACGATTTTTGGACAGGGCCAAATAGTGCAATCAATGACACCTATACAGATGTCATTATGAAGTTCAATGTTGGTCACCAGTACGTTAATACTACTGGCGTTTAAAGGAGATTAAAGAATGGCTATTTCAAGAGCGCAAATGCTTAAGGAACTCCTGCCGGGACTTAATGCCCTTTTTGGCTTGGAGTACAATAAGTACGAAGACGAACACGCAGAAATTTATGAGACTGAATCTTCAGATCGTTCTTTCGAGGAAGAGGTTAAGTTGAGTGGATTTGCTGCGGCCCCAGTTAAGGACGAAGGTTCAGCTATCAGCTATGATACTGCGCAAGAGTCTTTCACTGCTAGGTATAACCACGAGACAGTTGCGATGGGTTTCGCAATTACAGAAGAAGCTATGGAGGACAACCTCTATGACTCACTGTCTGCTCGTTATACCAAGGCATTGGCAAGAGCTATGGCTTACACTAAGCAAGTCAAAGCTGCTAATCCTCTTAACAACGGTTTCACTAATTCATTTCAGTCTGGTGACGGGGTAAACCTATTCACTGCATCTGGTGATGGTGTTACTGGTGGTGACGGTCACCCAACAGTTGACGGTGGTAAGAACGATAATCGTCCTGCTACTGGAACTGATTTGAATGAAACGTCACTTGAAGCAGCGGTTATCCAGATTGCTGGATGGACTGATGAGCGTGGTCTATTGATCGCAGCTCGTCCTAGAAAGTTGATTGTTCCACCTAACAATATGTTTGTGGCAACTCGTATTCTACAGTCAGAGGGAAGACCTGCGACTGCGGATAACGACATCAACGCAATCCGTACTAACGGTACAATTCCAGAAGGTTATTCTGTCAATCACTATTTGACAGACACTAACTCATGGTATCTGATTACAGACGTACCTAACGGTATGAAGCACTTTGAACGTGCTGCTTTGGAAAATTCGATGGACGGTGATTTCGATACAGGTAATGTTCGATACAAGGCGCGAGAGCGTTATAGTTTCGGCGTATCTGACCCATTGGGAATTTTTGGATCACCCGGATCGTCTTAAAAATATGGGGGGAGCTTGTCTCCCCCTTGTTACCTGACTGTTGTATAATCAGCAGACACTAGCCAAGACAGGAGACAATACATGGCTAATACTACTTTTACAGGTGCTGTAAGATCTGAAAGCACCTTCAAGACCGTAAGCAAAAACACTAGCACTGGCGCTATTACTGAGATTGCAACTCTTGGTGACGGGCCTGTTAGCCTTTCCGATGGAGATGTGACGCTTACTAACGCAACTCATAGCGGCAGAATTCTGCTTGTTCCAGATGGCGGTCAAGATAATACTTATACATTGCCAGCTCCAATTGCCGGATCTGTGTTTAGATTTGTTTATGCTGGCGGTGCTGCGGATGCTACTGATGCTCTTATTGTTACTCCCGGCAATAGCAATTTTTATATTGGTGGTGTGACCTTATTGGATACAGATGGTGACTCAATCAGCAGTGTTTTTTCTGATGGTAACTCAAACAGCAGTATTCAATTAAATGTTCCTGCTGGATTTGATGTGACTATAGTTGGTTTAAATACTACCAATTATCAAATCTTTGGAAATGTTACGAGTACCACTGCACCTGCATTTGCTGACCAGTAATAGGAGGCATTTATGGCTGACGCAGTATCAACTCAAACTATTCAAGATGGCCCCAAGACAGCCATCTTTAAGTTTAACAATGTCAGTGATGGAACGGGTGAAAGTGCAGTAACTAAAATAGATGTTTCTGCGCTAACGCCAAGTATTACGGGTGCATCTTGCTCGTCTGTTGTTATACAAAAAATCTATTATCAAACCATTGGTATGGGCGTAAAGATATTATTTGACGCTTCTACTGATGACCTTGCGTGGCAATTAGCTGCGGATTGGACTGATACATTAGACTTCTCAGAGTTTGGATTACCAGATCCATTGTCCTCTGGAACTACAGGCGATGTGAAGTTTACTACGACAGGCCACTCTAGTGGTGATGTTTATGTTGTTGTAATGCAAGTTGCGAAAAGGTTTGGATAATGCTTAGTGAATTTGATGAAAAGATGGTCTCGGTTTTGTTTTGTCTTACTGATCCTTCCGATCCTTGCAATATAGTTATATCGCTGGATCAGGATGTGGATGTAGTAATACTAGAAACTATAAGTGTTATACCTGTAGCGCATAAAATGTCGCTAGAGCAATTCCTTAATATGCCAGATCAAACAATTAAACAACTAGGTAAGGAGCTGCAAAGCTCTTTAAAAAAGGTGATTTAATGGCTCAAAGCAAAATAACTAAGGTTATGAAGGAGTTTAAAGCTGGAGACTTGGAAACAGGATCTGGCAAAAAAGTTACTAGCCCGAAGCAAGCTATGGCAATTGCTATCTCTGAACAGCAAGAAGCTAAGAAAATGGCAGAGGGTGGAATGGTTCCTGAACCTAAAACTGTTGCTCGTGGAAGCGGTGCAGCTCGAACTCAATACTTTAGGAAGAATGGATAATGGCGACAAGTGACGAAGAGGTAATGCAGAAAATATCGGAAGAGATGGCCCAGCATTATAATAAAAATTATGCGAAGTTTGGGCCTATGGGAAAAATGGCTTCTGATAGTAATGCTGTAACAGAAGATGCAGCAAGAGCAGCTAAAGCAGGGACTATTGGATCTGGATTAGGGTCTACTATGGGTATGGGGCAAGCTGCTGCACAGGGTCGTGCTGAAGCACAGGCTCGTGCTGAAGAAGAAGTAGCTAAACTTATGGGCATGGGACAAGCAGCAAGGCGGCAAGCGCAAATGGCGGAGTTTGATAAGGCTAGACCTGCTGGTATGGGTATGGCTCCGGGCCGTATGCCAAAAATGTACAAAGGCGGCGGAAAAGTTTCTAAGTCAGGGCGATCATATCGCGGTTATGGCAAAGCTCGAATACCTAGCTAACAGAACTAATAGTATACGGGAATATACTATTCGTAAGGAGATCAGGGAGTGGTCTTTTAATTGGCTAGAGGAGCCTGATGATCGTTATAACGGTATGTCCCCATGCCCGTATGCAAGACGTGCATGGAATGATGACAAGGTTTTTGTAACGTTTAAACACCTTAAGAGTTATTGGCCTGTGTTTGATATTTTAGAAAACTTTAATAATAACAAGGACTTAACTATTATTGCAGATACGCAGTATGAAGAAGAGCCTGAAGAGTTTCATCAAAGATTAGTTGGCATTAATCACGGAATAGCTAATGGTGCATTTGGTGATAGGAATCTTTGGGTAATGGGTTTTCATCCAGATGATGAAGAGCATGAAGGAATGCTTGATTATGAAGATGATGCTCCTATTGAATATGATTCTAGTAGTTTGCTAATACCGCCAGATGATGAAGAAATATATGCAATGATATTTATCCAAAGGCTCGACAAGTTGCAGGAAGCTGCCTACAAGTTAAAGCCTACTGGATATTATGAAGCCATGTTTAAAGATTCAGAGCCATCTCATATCTTTGAATTAAGAGAACAGTTTTATAAACAGCTTAAGGAAAATTAAGATGCCCGGAAAGAAGCCAATGAAGAAAGTTGGAGTGAATAAAAAGAAGCGGCCCAAGGCTATGCGCGGCGGCAGAATGGTTGGCAAGCCAATGAAAAAAGTTGGGGTCAACAAGAAGAAACGACCTAAGAAGTAATTCGGAGGAATTATGGCTGATAAACTAAAGGTAGTTGAAAATGGCTACAGCTTGCTTACAGGAGATCCTGTATATCAAATTGCAAATGCTGAAGATGAAGTTGTGGATGTTGGGCCTTATACAAAAAAGGAAGCAGATGCAGCGTTAAAGGCATTGGCTCCTAAAAAAGCAGAGCCTAAAAAAGAACCTGCTGTTAAAAAAGCTCCAGCTAAAAAAACTACGAAGAAGTAAAGTATGGCTACTAGCGGAACCTACACATTTAATTTAGATCTTGGAGATATAGTCGAAGAGTCGTTTGAGCGTGCTGGGTTAGAAGCAAAGAGTGGTTATGACTACAGGACGGCTAGGCGTAGCTTAGATTTATTATTTTTAGAATGGCAAAACAGAGGATTAAACCTTTGGACTATTCAAGAAGGATCTCAAGCTATAACGTCTGGTACAGCTCGATATACTTTTAGTGGTGATGTTTTAGATATTGTTGAAGCGTTTATACGCACAGATTCGGGTGATACTAGCAAGCAAACAGATCAGATGCTTACAAGAATATCTGTTAGTCAGTTTGCTCATTTAACAAATAAGCTATCATCTTCTAAGCCATTACAGTATTGGTTAGAAAAAGATCCAGCAGCTATATCTATAAATCTTTGGCCTGTGCCTGACTCAACAAAAACATATACGTTGATTTATTATTACCTGCAAAGAGTCGAGGATACTGGTAGTCCGGCAACTAACAATGTTGATATACCTTCTAGGTATTTGCCTTGTATGGTTGCTGGCCTTGCATACCAAATAAGCCTTAAAAAGCCAGAGGCTGCGGATAGAATACCTATATTAAAGCAGGTATATGAAGAGCAATGGTCGTTGGCTGCTGATGCGGATCGTGATAAGTCATCACTGTTTTTTACACCCGGAGGGTATAGAACAGTATGAGTATATACGCTAGTGGTAAATATGCTTTTGGGTATTGCGATATTACGGGCTTTAGATACAAGCTAAGTGATTTAGTTCCTTTAATTAGGGATGGCAGGGATACTGGGTTTCGTGTTGGATATGATCAACTTGATGTTGATAATCCACAGTACGAGCTTGGTCGCATGAGTATTACAGATCCTCAAGCGTTAAGAAACCCAAGACCTCCTAAAGCATTAGCTGATTCGAGAAAAATGTTTGCGTTTGATCCTGTCGGTGGTGGTATAACTGAGCTAGGCAGTAAAACAGTTGGCTTAGATATACACGCTGAAGTTGGCAAAGTAACAGTGAGTACATCCTAATGGCTTGGACATATACTACATTAACTCAGGCAATTAAAGATTATACAGAGAATACTGAGACAACCTTTAGCAATAACATTGCACGTTTTGTTGTTTCAGCAGAAGAAACAATACTTAGAACAGTACAGCTTCCTAACTTTAGGAAGAATGTAACGGGTACGTTGACAGCTAGCAGCCCTTATTTATCTACGCCATCAGACTTTTTGTTTCCCTATTCATTAGCAATTAACGACTCTGGCTATGAGTATTTAATATTTAAAGATGTTAATTATATGAGGGAGCTGTATCCAGTTGCCGCAACTACTGGTGTTCCTAAATACTACGCATTGTTTGATGACACAACATTTATAGTTGGGCCTACGCCCGGATCAAACTATACAGCAGAGCTTCATTATTTTTATGAGCCTACGTCAATTACTACGTCTGGAGATGGAACAAGTTGGCTAGGAGATAATGCTGATAATGCGTTGTTGTATGGCTCTTTGGTTCAGGCTTATATATTTATGAAAGGTGAGCCAGATGTTGTTCAGCTTTATCAAAAGCAATTTGATGTTGCGTTAGGACAATTAAAATTAGAAGCAGATGGTTATGATCGAACAGATGCCTATCGAACAGGGCAAATTAAAATGAGGACTAGCTGATGTTTACTATGGATGTTGGAATGTCAGCGGGCAGCGTAAGCGTAGAGACTACAGAGCATAGAGGTTTTACTCCTGAAGAAATTGCAAAACGAGCTTGCGAAAAGATTATTAGTATATCTGAAGGAACAGACCCAGTATTAAAGGCGCAAGCAGAAGCGTTTAAACAGCGTATGTATTATGTCATAGTACAGGCGTGCCAAGATGCAATATTAAGCAATCAAACAACGTTGCATAATATGCTAAGTAAACAAGGCCATGAAGATATGGCTGATATTATAAGGAGATTATAAATTGGCTATTACTCAAGCTGTAACAACCTCGTTTAAGTCCGAGCTGTTACAAGGAATACATAACTTTCATAATGGCTCTGGTGGTGGCACTACAACTACCACAGGAACAGGCAATACATTTAAGATTGCTTTGTTTACTAGTAGCGCAACTATGTCAGCATCTACTACTGCTTACGCAACAACTAACGAAGTATCTGCTACAGGCACAGGTTATACGGCTGGCGGTAATACGCTAACTAATGTAGATCCGACCACATCAGGAACTACAGCGCTTACAGATTTTGCTGATACTACTTGGTCTAGCAGCTCAATTACTGCAAGAGGAGCGTTAATTTATAATTCTTCTACTACAGCAGGATCAGCTAATAGAGCGGTGGTTGTATTAGATTTTGGCGCAGATAAGACATCTACAAGCGGTGACTTTACTATTGCCTTTCCAACAGCAGATGCCAGTAACGCGATAATTAGGATTGCGTAAGGAATAATGTGGCAGATGTCAAAGTTGCACTTGATGGCTGGAATTCCTCAACTCATGGATGGGGTGAGGGAACGTGGGGCAATGGAGCTGCTTTCCCAGCAAGCACAGCGTCTGTTGGATCTGTTTCGGTCAGCGCGGATGCGAATGTCACAGCAACAGGAAATTCGGCAACAGTCTCTGTCGGATCGGTATCTGTATCCGCTAGTGCGAGTGTGTCTGTATCTGGCAATGCTGCTACTGCAAGCGTTGGTTCGGTTAGTGTCACAGGTACGGCAAATGTATCGCCATCAGGTAACGCAGCTACCGCATCGGTTGGATCGGTATCGGTATCTGCCGATGCAAACGTATCGCCAAGTGGAAACTCGTCTACAGTCGGTTTGGGATCGGTTACGGTTACTGGTACAGCAACGGTATCCCCGACAGGAAACTCTGCGACAGTATCTGTTGGCAGCGTTACAACGATTACAAGCAATACGATTACTGTCAGTAGTACAGAGCTTGTCGCGTCTACGGCAAGCGTTAGCATCAATGGTGATGCAATTGTTGGGGTATCGGGTAATTCGGTTACAGTGTCGACCACTACTCCAAATATTTGGAGCTTGGTTGATGACGCTCAAACAGCGAACTGGTCAGCAGTTAGCACAAGTCAAACTCCTAATTGGACGGCTATTGACGATAGCCAGACACCTAATTGGAAAGAGGTAGCATAAATGGCAACTTACGTTAATGACCTA